>Ga0265298_10009887_pt1 | contig 11329 bp, 2 predicted proteins | sample AusTroGonzalo_MG_3_FD_193486 | JGI IMG/M metagenome (GOLD analysis project Ga0265298, IMG submission 193486) | Bovine rumen microbial communities from tropical cattle in Woodstock, Queensland, Australia - Gonzalo_01 | ecosystem: Host-associated > Mammals > Digestive system > Stomach > Rumen ...
ATAGAGTCCATAACCTACCGACCCTAATCGTCCTCCACCATAGATACTGCCAAGAATAGTACCACCCTTGATGTCAAGATCCACGCTTCCAGCTACATTTCCTGCCGTATAGGCATCACCAGCGAAGCCACGACCTCCACCGAAGATGTTTCCATCCACATAGGTAGTACCCCAAGTACCAATGATAGGACCAGTGTGGTCATCCTTTCCAATCGTCATTTTAACATCACGCTCCACGTGACCATCCTCGCCACCACCGAAAACAGAACCATAAATAGTACCGCCCAAAATTTCAACCTCTACTTCTCCGACATTCGTTTCCGTATTGAAATGTGGACGTGGATCACCCTTTCCAGCACCGAAGAGATAACAGGTAAGAGGATGATCAATAATCTGTTGTACGGTACGCGGCACACCAATTGTACCACCTGTCATCGTTACCTTACATGTACCCTTTACGTTGGTAACCTCGTTGCCACCATAGACATTCGTCAGGATATGACCGCCGGAAATAGTCAAGTTGGTATTACCTTCCACCAAACCTGCCGAACTACACCAGTCGTAACCAGATCCATCTTCCTTCTCATAAGGCATATATCCAGAGCCGCCTGCGAATACACAGCCAATCCACGTCTTACCGTCAGAAGGATGCGAAGTGCTGGCAGGACCTAAGTCTGAAGTAGCAAGCGAAGAATTTTTAGCCAAGTACTTGTCATAGTACAGATCGTAAGGCAGGAATTTATCTTTTATCCCATCCTCATTAGTATCTACTCCGTAAGGGAAGTGCGAACATTCGGCCAGAGCATTACCATTTTCACCTGATGTAATAGTCGTTGTAAGAGGATTGACGAACTGATTGTCAGTATAGCGCTTCGGCTTAAGCACGCCATCTACGGTCTCCGTCTGGTTTGCTCCAACACCAATCTGACAATTTCCCGTAATCGTCACCTTTGTATCGTGAAGCACACGACCGAACTCACCACCACCAATGATGGATTCTAAGACGAAGGCTGTACCACCGATGGTTACATCCGTGCTTTCTACGTATGACTTGAAGTGTGTATCAGGGTGTGTCGCCGGATCTTCTACAAGACCTTGGCCTGCACCCCATACCCAGCCTTGCGGGACGGGACCGCCATTGTCAACCGACCTGTTCATTCCCTCCGTTGCCACTGATAATGGACCTATCTGACCGCCGTTGACGAGAACCGTACATTTACCAGTACCTTCTGCACATGAAATGGGTTTGCCAATACATCCATCATGAGCCGTATGGCCAAAAACACTTGTGTATTGGGCGTCCGTACTTCTGGTAAATGTGCCCACATTACCGGCATAGCCACCACCAAAGATACCGTTAAAGACATAGCCGTCGCTCATCGTGACATTGGTGTTGCCAAGCACGTCGGCAGCATTACCTCCGCCAAAGACACTACCGATGATATAGGCACTCTTTCCACTCACCGTAGCGATGTTCACCGTGGTGCTGCCCACGATATCGGCCGCATTTCCACCACCAAATACATCTCCTAAAATACCCAGATTATCGGGATTCGGCGCAGTCTTCGTAACATCAAGACCCAATTCTGTCATAACAGCAGGAACACCGTTGGTCTCATCATTGGCATACAAACCCGGTTCCATATTGACGTTCACCGTCGGATCGGCATACATCTTGGCAGGTTCACCAAAGCCACCACCGAAGACCTTGCCGATATAAGTGCAGGAGGTGATGTTTAGTACAGGATCGTCGTAAGTAGGAGCTGTATCATCTTCAGCTCCTGTATAAACAGTCCAAGTGTTGTCATTCCTGTTATATGTCTTTACAGCCTTACGTGAATCAGTTGCTGATGTCCTTGGTTTAAAGATAAACCGTTCATTATTATCCAGCACTGCCCTCTCACCGTTAGCCATATCGCCGATACCATCACCATTATCCTTTGTCTTGTCTGTCTCTATATAATATCCGAATTTTGAATACGTAGCCTCATAACCACCCAGATAGAGCTCGTCAATCTTGATGGGCTGGCAACCCGTTTCCTCTACGTTGACCGTGATTTTTCCCTTGACGGCACCTCCCAGGTTGTTACCACCGAACACCTTACCGAAGTAACCGTTTGTAATGTTCAGCGTGATGTTTCCATTCACATTCGCCTCGTCGGCACCCGCAAACAGCAGGGGCACCTTGCTCGAAGGCTGACAACTCAGCGTCATATTCACATTGCCGTCAATGTCTGCATACTTACCGGCACCTACAACCTTCTCCAGAACCAATTCACAACAATAACCAGGATCTGTTGGTTTTTTAGGATCACTCGTCTGGTTAAGAGAACCCTTGATAACACCCTTCGTGTTACTACCACCGTAGGCCTCGTGAATCAATCCAGCCTCCATCAGTGAATTTGCATTACCCGTACCATAGGCCACTGTCTCTGTACCATCGTAATATTGTCCAATGTCAGCACCAGGATTAGGATCGCCATTGGGCAGGTCGTCCTTACCATTACCACCACCAAACAGGTAGCCTATCTCATAAGCGCCCTTAATATCAACGTTTGTCTCCGGCACAGAAGCAGCATTACCACCACCATAGACGGTCTCGATACTGGTCTTCTCGCAACCTTCGATGATGACCTGCGTCTTGGCTCCCGTTGGAGCATCAGTAGGTTTATAAGCTGTCTCAGGAACATACGCAGCCATGTTACCACCGCCATAGACAGCCTCGACATCATAGTGACCTAGAACCTTGGCATTGGTCACGGCTGGCGTATAGCCTTCTTCTCCCTCCGTACCGCTTGCCACAGCATTAGCTATCTGTGTAGCTTCAGCGTTCTGTGTAGCATAGACATGTACTGTCACGTTTTTCTGCGGCGTACCATTTAAGTTGTTGCAGCCGAAAACACGTCTTACAATGCAGCCTTTTTGATCAGGACCTATAGCTGTACCCGTGGCAGTCCAAGTTCTTCCGCCATCTGCGTCTGTTGTAACAGTTGTTGTGCCATTCAAATCTACCAGGACATCACCCACGACCACAGCCTCCACTGCTGCCACGCCATCTGAAGCCAATCGACCCAATCCGCCGCCGTAGGCATCACCATAGACTTCGCCGCCTATTAGTCTGACGATGGTTGTCGGATGTACCTCTTTCGTGTCTATTTCTTTTTTCTCTTGATCTTTATATACTGGGGATTCATCATCATTTTTTAATCCGACATAGTGTGTCGTGTTCGTGTTTGCCAATGAACCGCCGCCATACACATCACCAGTACCCACGACGGGATTGCCGCTGGTATCAAGCGTTCCGATCGTACCATTTTGGATAGTTACAGTGACACTGCCTTTGGTAAGACCCAACTCGCCGCCACCAAAGACGGAACCTTTGACCTGGGCATTCCCATCGATGGTAACATTGGGCGCAGTAGCCAAGGCCAGCGTTTGAAGATAATCCGAATATGCATCCGTATCCTTATAATATTCCCAAACAATCTTTGGCGTTACATTTTCATCATAATATTCCCAAGTGTTACCTGTTTTAGTTTTATAATCATCTTTAAATTCTGAAGAATTAGTATAGACCGTCATACGTCTGGACAGTTTGGTTTTATCTTCACCAGTGTTATTAAAGGTGCTGGGATCAACACCCTGGCCTGCGCCAAAGACGTCTCCTGTTATCACGACATTGCCCTGAACGTTTACTTCACATATTCCACCGCCTAACAATATATTCGGCATATTCTCTGTGTTAAGGCCATATCTGCCCACCGAGGCTATCTCACCGCCGCCAAAGACGCTACCATTCACCGTTGCACCTTCACCACCCTCGACATCGACTTGAGTATTACCACGCACCAGGGCCGAGTAGCCATGTGTCGCTACACCTCTGCCAGCACCAAACACGCTACCATTGATAATGGGTGTACCTGTCCCAGATCCTTTTGCTGTTTCATTGGGTCTACGTCCTATTGTCACCTTCGTGTCATATTCCACACGGCCCACTTCGCCGCCGCCATAGACGTTGCCGTTCACTGTGCCGCCACCAACGCTGACACTCGTTTCCATCGTCATGGCTTTCTCACACTTGAAGGTGTCATCCTTACCCTTTCCGGCTCCGAAAACATTACCGATTTCTTGATTTGAATTATTATCAGGTCCGATCTTACCACCAGTGATAGAAACTGTGCAAAGGCCAGTATTCATATCGACGCCGTTTATGTCTTTCTTCTTAATATACCTGCCGTCAGCAGTTTCAGTAAATGTGCCAACATGGCCTAACTCACCGCCACCATAGACATTCCTCTGGATAGTGCCGTCACTCACTTCAACCGAAGCATTTCCTTTCACAAGTCCAGCTTCGGAAAATTGCGGAAGTCCCTTTCCGCCGCCAAAGACGTAACCATACGAGTCAGCAGTACCAATCGTGCCACTCTGAATCTTCACGTAAGTATCGTCCTGCACAAAACCACTCTCACTACCGCCATAGACGTTACCCTTGACAGTGGCTCCGTTGACAGTCACATCAGTTCCGGTGACCAAAGCCAAAGTTTGCAGGAACTCCAAATATTTGGCCTCGCCAGTCTTATAATTTGCAGCAGTCGGATCATCATCATCAACAAAATATTCCCAAACAAAGCTGTGGTCATCTGGATAATATTCCCACTTACCTGCATCATGAGCTTCTGGCGAATGGGGGCCTCGCTCAGCTTCTGGCTTATCCGGATCATAGTCATAGGTCACCATACGCTTGGACCTGTTTTCATTACCCGGCTCATTATTATAAGCAGGTGTTACTCCCTTACCGGCACCGAACACATGTCCTGCTGTTGCTGTTGCGCCATCATCAGGTCCCACTTGGGCATTGCCCTGGACGGTGACAGTACTTTTTCCGCCACGTCTTGTCTTATATGGCATTTCATCTGGCAAATCTCCAGGAGGTGTAGGAATTTCTTGTTCATTTTCGTCATTTTCACAAAGAGTAGTAGGAACGTTCTTCACCCAATATCTGCCCACCGTAGCTTGTTCACCGCCACCATAGACATTTGCTTTTACCTTGGCATTACCTTGAATGGTAACAGAACTGTTACCACGCACCAAAGCGCCATAGCCATGTGTTTCCTTACCCTTACCGGCACCGAATACGCTACCTTGGATTACGGGGGTACCCGTCCCCGCGGCATTTCCTATCGTTACTTGCGTATTCCATTCTACTCGGCCAACTTCACCGCCACCATAGACGTTACCATTAACCGTACCGTTACTAATGGTGACTTTCGTTCCTTTATTCTTATTGTCAGTTGAACCAGGATCTTCACATTTGCCAGCATCATTAACGCCCACCATCGCTTTCGAACACGAGAATTCGTCAGCCTCACCCTTACCGCCGCCAAAGACGTTTCCGTTTATCTGTCCTCCGCCGATGTTCACGGCAGTGTTAGTCTTCACATCGGCCAAGTTTCCTCCGCCATAAACGGAGCCATGAACTTGCACATATCCCTGCGCCATGGTCTTACCATCCGCAAAGCAAACCACCATCAGCAATATAAGCCTCAGGCCGTATCTATATCTATTCCTCATAAAACGCATTACTCTTCTTCATACTCTATATTCACTGTCGCCGTACCAGAAACCTCACCTCGGTTTCCACCACCGAAAACATTACCAAAGACCTCTGCATTCCCTGCCAGAATAACAGTTGTATTACCATTGACAGCACTCGCGTCACCGCCACCATAGACATTGCCAGTTCCTTCCTTAAGAATTTGACTAGTCTCTTCAACCACCATAGTACCAACTTTGGAGTTACCATCAAGTGAGATTTTCACATTATTCTTGACTACACCCAGGTCATCTAACGAATTCCAGGTGTAGCAATACCATTTGCCGTCTTTCTCGTAAGTAGGTGAAGCCATCCGCTCTGACTTTGTCATTCCATTCAAGTCATCCGTCCATTCATACTCAGTAGATGCGTACGGTACACTACCATCTGTAATAATTCCTGCAAAGTCCATCGATGGGAACACTTTATTCTCCTTATTATGTACTTTGAATGTAGGAATATCTGCAGAGAAACCGGCACCATAGACATTTCCCTTGACTATTGTATTGGTAAGCGTAGAAGTAACTGTTCCGTCGACCGTAGCTAGATTGCCGCCTCCAAAGAAGTTCTCCTCCACAATACAGTTATTCAACGTATTCATCACATTACCAGTTTTGGTGATACCAAACTGTATCCAGTGGATGAAACCACGTTGAGTAATCTCATCACTCAGACCATTAGACTGGTTAAACACCTCAAATTCGTATTCGGCATGATAGCCCTTGTTGTCTACTTTTCTTGTTTTGTTCTGCTGCTCTGTGTAACCTGTTTCACTTTCAGAACCATCATCATATTTTGTTAACACAGGAGTAAAACCATCCCAGTTGTATCCTTTGTCATCCCATGTTCCAATATGAGAAGAAGCTTGGTCACCATCATTTTGTAATTGCCTATAGTAACTATTGCCACCATTGCCCCCGCCATAGAACACGCCAAACGTGGTTCCCTTTGCTGTGGTGGTGACCATCTTGCCTGTCATGTCACCAACTTTGGGTCCTCCACAGTATTTATCAACACGACTATTATTGATTGTAACTTCTATATTTCCACCAATCGGATTGGTTCCATTAATACCGCCACCATAGAACTCATCTATCAAGGAATGGTCTATCTTGAATGTAACACTACCAGCTACTTTGTCATAACCAGCGCCCGCTACAGTGCCAAACTTTCCGCCGTCGATATAACAAAATGGATTGCCTTGTTTATCTGGTATGGCAAGTCCTGGTCGGTAAAGGCCCGAGAGGTATAATTCCTTGACTTCACCACCTATCACATTAATTGGACATAAAAATATTTGCGGTGAATCATTAAAGTTGGGGTGGGCACCTGGTGCAAAGCGATGAATCCACGCATTTCCTCCCAAAAGGAAATAACTGGTACGATCTGAAGCGTGTTTTCTAACGGTAAACATCTCATGTTCACCACCATTGATGATGACTGGAGACTTCCCTTCCCTACTATTATTATCTACGCCATCATATTCAAACTGCGTTGTACGCATAAAAGCAGTTTCCGTAATTTCGAAATGTCCTAACGGTATCATAATACCAATGGCATATGCCAGTTTGTTGGTACGGATGGCAAGACCTAACTCTGGCACAGGTAGGAAATCAAATCGGATGGGCTGGACACCTGGGCGGTCAATGTCATTTCGGAATTGAAGTTCCAAACAGTTGTCAGGCTCATTGTCGAAGTCAAGGTCTGCACTCATAATTGTAAATGGCTTTGCATTAGTTTTTTTAAGGCCGACAACATAGCTATGATTCCTCACTTGGACATTGCCAATCAACACGATAGCTTGATTATAAACATCCTTTCCACTACTTGTGGCAGACAATGCATTATTAATGGCGTCTTGAATTGTCGTATAGACAGGCTGATTCTGGAAGGTTCCTGGTATAGTTCCCGCTGGGGCAAAAGATGAGCCATATTCCGCTACAGCTCTTTGAGCATCAGCCTTCTTAAGCCCTGCTGCTACATTCACACGGTCAATACTATAGTCTTTGTTACACAAGTAAACAGCATCTGCCCATTTTGCCGTGATAGAGATAGCCGTTACACCCTTAGGGACATAAAAGTATCCACCCTGAGCGAATATACGGCCACTGTAGCTGTTACGGTCTGCAATGTTATAGTTCACAGCGCTACTGCCACCAGAAATCTCCCATCCAGTCACTACGTGGGCGGTATAGTTCCCACCATATTTCGCATCCCACGAATCTCCTTCTGGATCACCAAAGATTTCGTTATAATAAGGCAGTTGTATCTTTCCATAACAATAGTCATTGTATTCCGTGTCCATTGCCGTGATAGTAATGGGCTTACTGGTTTGACCCGTAGAATGTTTTGTGCCTGAATGATAAGTACCACCATCAATAGTAACAGTGACCGTTCCGAGTTTCTGCCCTTCTGTTTCAGGAGCCAAGTCTTTACCCCAATCATCTGATGCATCATCTCTATTTTCCCATGTTTTGGTTGACGGGTCAACACGTTTGTCTGGGTCCTGATTGATGACTGAAGGATATTTCCCCCACTTCTTCAGAATAGGATAAGGAGCAATACTGGGATCAAGCACCCATTTGGCAATACCAACATCTTTAATGTCTTCGTCAGTTGGGGCCGTACCGTTTGTTCCTTTTACCCACCATGTACATAGCTTCTTATTGCTATTGAGAATACTACGATAATATTCGAAACGGGTAAGATATTTTGCGTCGGCAGGCCACGAACGGTGATAACTTTCAATATCGTCAAAGCTATCATCAAAAGTAACATCGTCAACATAGGTATCTGTCTCTTTATCATATCTGTTGCGGCGATAATAATTATAGTTGTTAATACCATTTTCGCCAGCATTGTCTATCAATTCTCCGCCATATACAGGCGAAATGTTAGAACCACTGGTAATGTCTCCGTAGAATATGCAGTTCATCACCATACCAGCAGTGTTGACATTTTCTTGTGTCGTAGCTATAGGATTATAGCCTACAATACCAGCAGTATATGTTCCACCCTTCACATTGGCATAGCTATAACAGTTGATGACACGTGTGTTTCCTGAAATACTGCCTACAATGCTACCCACATGACCGCTACCACTGACAGAACTTCCTGTTGTTCCTGTTGACAGCACACCGCAATTATAGATTCTTGTCTCTCCACTCGCTTCATTACAGATAGCTCCAGCGTTTCCATTGTCATTACTGATAGTAACATTATCAAGGATGACATTTTTCACAATAGCACTGCCGCTCATGGCACTAAACAAAGGATGACCAAGGCCACTCAGCGTAATCAAGTTGCCATCAAAGGTGCCCGTAAAGACAACATCACTGTTAATGCCCGAGCTACCTGAAACATTTATCAGACCATTATTGCTATTGGTCCTTTCTATTTTGAAATACTTGTTTCGTTTTTCGCTATCACCATTCAGCCAGTCCACAAATACTTCAAAATCATCGGCATTTCTTATAAGATACGGACTGTCTGATGTTCCACCACCAGAAAGATCCACTCCAAAGTATTTAGAACCAATCTCAGAATCGTTATAATTGGTTTCCTGGGCGATCGCCCTTACTGTAAATGGCAGGTCAGAATCGGCAAATGACACAGCACTCCCGTTATATGATGTCGTAGGTTCATTTCCATCTGTAGAATAATATATTTCAGCTCCTGCAGGATAAGAACACGTAATAGTAAAAGTATTACCGACTTTAGTAATAACAGGCTTTGCGCATTGCAGTTTAACAGTTCCGCTAACCACATCGGAATCAAAATATTGGTCCTTCACTGCTATAGCCTTGATTTCTACATTCGAAACATCAGTCAAGGGATGTTCAGCGTCATACTCTGATGAATTCCTTGATGGAGTTGATCCATCAGTCGTATAATAAATAGTAGCACCTTCTGTTTCGCATGTAATAGAAACAGCATGTGACCCATTATCAGCAATAACGGGTGTTGCTACTTGAATTATTTCTTTTGTCGCAACATCAGAATCATAATGATAGTCCTTGATGGCGATAGCCTTGATTGTCGTTGGACCAGTTATAATAAATGTTACGGAGTTTGTTCCTGTACCATCATAGGCAGATGAGGTAGGATTAGCAGGATCATCCCCCATTGTATAATAAATCGTTGCACCAATGGTTGTTGTACTGATTGTTAATTCTTTTGTTAAGGTGTTAAATGAGATAACAGGTTTTACGCACTTGGCACTTTCAAGTTTCCATCTTGACCCCTCAGATCCATTACCCGTAGCAGTATAAAGACCAATAATACCATGAATACTTATTCCCTTTGGAGCACCATCTACTCCTGTTTTATTTGGATCTCCATAGAGATAGTTTTTGTTTCCTTTTGCCGGATTAAGCGATCTCCCACTGGGATCGTTAACGGGAGCAAGTGCATATATACTTGTATTATTTCCAATGGTCGTAATATCAAAGAGCATATTCCCATCATTCGCAGAACTATACTCTTCAAGATGCAGACGTGCTCGTACTTCATTAAAACCACCTGGAACAGTGAGTTGCCCATGAATTGTTAAATATTTGCCTGTAGCTTTATGTTTGATGTAATAATAATCAGAATCCTTCTTCTTCTTTATCTCCCAAACTGCATTTGTCTCAACTTCACTTATATCTGCTCTTGTATCCTCACCATTTCGACATTTATAAGTTGTGAGGAATGGCTGGCCATTATTCGTCGTAGAATACTTATTTGTTCCGTTTTCATAGAGATAATATCCGTAATTATTATCCGTGGGACACAAATAATAATTTAAAGAAGGATCTTCTTTGTAATACTGCTGGGTCTGTCCGCTAGCAGCTTCTTCAAGTTTATAGTTCGCAATAAACGATAATCCTGAAAGACCATCATTTGTTGTTTCTGGCTCTTCGCCACTTTTAGTGTCTCTACTTTTCTTCTGGAAGTCAGCGCTCTTCACCCAGAGGGCGAGCTTAGGATCGATATCGGCGTAGTATGTACGAGCCGAGTTTTCGTCTTTGAAGTCTTCACAGTCAAGGGTAAGTTTTTCAGAGACCAGCGGGGCGCGGGTCGTGCCGATATTAGCGGGGGCGGTGGCATAGGCCTCGATGGAGTTCTTCTCCTGCATCGTGTAGCCCTTGTTGGGGGTAACAATCAGGAAGACAGTAATCTTGGCGGCATCTTTTTTAGACACCTCCTGCTTAACCTCGATGGTTCCACCGTCGCTCTTGAACGTGCTTTCGCCTTTTTCTCCAAATAGCACCTTTACATCAGCCATAGCACCCATGCTGATCATCATCAGCATCATCACAGTGAATAACCTTGTCAGTGTTGTCTTCATATCTTGAATCATAACCTTGTTTCTTTTTTGTCAATTTCTTGCGGAGTGTTGGAAACGATGTCTGTGGTCTCATCCTTGAACATCTGATATAAAGCTACGGGGCCCAAATGCCACGTCTTCGTCTGTTCACGCTCCAGATCCTTGTACGTCATGGAGTTATAGAAAGCCCTCAATCCGTCGAGCAGGTTTATGGAGTTCTCATCCACATATTTACCCACGATGGCCGATACCTTTCCTGGCAGCAGCAAATACAAGTTTTTATCAGTAATCTCCGGAATCATACCGTCACCTCCTTGCTTTCAATATAAATCAGTGTCTTCACCGCCTTCTCTGTATGGAAAAGAAGCTGGTCGACAAACTTATATGCTCTCATTTCACGAATCAAAGCCTGCTTGTCAATAAAG
>Ga0265298_10009888_pt1 | contig 11329 bp, 6 predicted proteins | sample AusTroGonzalo_MG_3_FD_193486 | JGI IMG/M metagenome (GOLD analysis project Ga0265298, IMG submission 193486) | Bovine rumen microbial communities from tropical cattle in Woodstock, Queensland, Australia - Gonzalo_01 | ecosystem: Host-associated > Mammals > Digestive system > Stomach > Rumen ...
TGCAAGGGGGAAGTCCGGTCGGTACGGTTGATATTCGCACCGCCCTGTATAAGCAATCGTACGCGGGAAATATCGCGGGCTTCTATGGCATACAGTAAGGCGGTTTTATTCTGATTGTCTTTGCAATCAAGGCATCGTTTTTGTGCTACAAGCAGTTGCATTACGGACGGGAAATTATATTGGGTAGCATAAATTAAAGCGGTTTTACCTTGCGCGTCTTGCAGGTCTGCTGCGGCGTTGTGGCGAAGCAGGACCGAAACCACCTCTAACGAGCCGTTGCGGGCGGCGCAGATTAAAGCGGTTTGGCCTTGTACGTCCTGCGTGTTAACAGAAACGCCGAAGGAGAGAAGCGCCGAAACGGCTTGGGCCACGCCGCTTTCGGCCGCATAAATGAGCGCGGTTTTGCCGTACATATCTTTTAAGTTTGCCGATGCCCCTTGCGCCATAGCGTAATAAATCGTGTCCGCCCGGCCGCTTCGGGCGGCTCTCATCAGGGAGGTAAGCCCGTTTTCGTCTTGCGCATCAGACCCTGTTTGGCCGGCAAGAAGTTGGCGTTTGACACCGTTTTTTCCGCGGGCGTGTGCATACATAAGTGCCGTCCATCCGTTTACATCCTGCACGTGAAGATCGGCCCTGTTGGCTAGCAGCAACGCCGTCATTTGTTCATTCCCGTTTTGGGCGGCAATCAGTAACGGGGTGCGCCCTTTTTTGTCCCGATGGTTGAGAAGTGCCCGTTTTTCTAAAAGCAGTCGCGCCAAGGAGGGGAGTTCTTTTTCCGCGGCCGCCCCTAAAGGCGATTGGCCGTTTTGGTCGGAGAGGTTGACGTCCGCCTTTTGGTTGAGCAATTGTTGTACAATCGGGGCATAATTGTTACGCACGGCAAGCAGCAAAGGCGTTTGGCCGAACCGGTTGGTAGCATTTACGTCGGCCTTCTTCTCTAAAAGCAGTTGCACGATATTCGCATGATTTTTTTCAACGGCCCATATTAAAAAAGGGTCTCCCCGGTTGTCGCGCGTGTTGGCATCCGCGCCGTTTTGCACTAACGCTTCTACCGCCGTGAGAAAATTATTGCGGGCGGCACAAAGTAACGCGCACTCGCCGTTTTTTTCTTTCGCATTAACGGGGGCTCCGTTGCCGATGAGCAGGGGGATTAAATCCACATATTGTTTTTGAACGGCCCATAACAAAATGGGCATACGCTGCACTTTTACGCCTGCGGCATTGGCGTTATGCAGTAAAAGGGATTTTAGGATGGATTTAGAAATCCCTTTCGGGTCGGGTTTTACGGCGGCGGCAACGGATAAAGGCGTGTTGCCTTCCGTGTCGGACAAGTTGGCATCGGCCTGATTATCCAACAATAACTGCACGATAGGTGCGTGTTGCTTTTTGATGGCAAGCAGTAAGGGCGTCAGACCGCGTATATCATAGGTGTCTGTGGCGGCTTTTGCTTGTACTAATAAGTCGGCAATGGAAAAAAATCCTTTTTCCGCGGCAACCGATAAGGGCGAACGGGCGTTTTGGTCCCGGATATCGGGGTCGGCTTTCCGGTTGAGCAGCAACTTGACGATATCTTCGTGTTGGTTTTGGACGGCAATAAAAAGCGGTGTTTTGCCGGTGTTCGTTTGCGCATCGGGGTTGGCGTTTTTTCTTAATAAGTGCGTGACAATCACGTTCAGCGCTTTTTCCGCGCCCACCGATAAGGGCGAGTAACCGTTCGTATCGCAACTATTGGGGTCGGCGTTTTTATCTAACAGTAATTTGACAATCAATTCACTGGGCCGTTTGACGGCCATTAACAAAGGGGTTTGGTTAGCATTGTCCGCCAAGTTTACGTCGGCATTTTCGGCTAGTAACAACTTCACCAAGGAAATGTATTGGTATTTAACCGCAATCAGTAAAGGGGTTTGACCGGAATTATCTTGCCCGTTAATATCCGCATTTTTGTGTAACAGTAAGGGCACAATGTCCGTCAAATTATTGTCGGCGGCGGCCAATAAAGGCGTGGTGCCGTATATATCGGCAAGGTGTATATTGGCGTTTTTGCTAATCAGGTATTTTGCAACGGCGGAATGATTGTTTTTGAGCGCAAGCAGTAAGGCCGTTTGACCTTTACTGTTTTGTGTGTCAATGGCGGCGTTTTGCGCCAAGAGGAAAGTGACTTTTTCCAAATCGCCCAAGCGGGCCGCTACCAAAAAGGGCGTTTCTTTGGCCGCATCCGCTTCATCCACGGCGGCCCCTAACCCGACGGCGTATTTTAATTGTTGAATCGTTTGGCGGGCGGTTATTTGGGTAAGGGGGGTATGCAGAATTTCGTCATCTTTCAGTTTTGCTTCAATCAGCCGGACAATTTCCGTATGCTCTTCTAGTTCAGCCCACAGGAGTGCCGTTTTGTTAAAATGCGTGTCTTTGCGGTGTAAGTCAATTCCTTTGACGTCAAGCAATAGTTTGACCACTTCCGTGTGCCCCTCGTAAGCGGCAAACATAAGGGCATCCCAACCCTGCCGGGGAAGTGTCAAATTGACATCGGCCTTTTGTTCCAACAGAAAACGCACAAGTTCGGTGTGCCCTTTTTCGGCGGCAATCATCAACGCCGTTTTGTCGTTCCGGTCGCGGACGTCCACAAGCGTAGCGGAAAGTAAGCGTTGGGCTTCTTCCAAATTTCCGTCGCGGACTGCTTGGAGAAATTCGTTGTCTATCATGTGTTATCCTGTTGGGGGGATGGTCCGTCTTGCGTGTTGGGTACCTCTTTTTCGGCAGTGGAATTGTTTTTCGTAACGGCCTGTTTTAATTTAGCAAACATTTCGTTCCCGTGTGTTTCATAGGTTTTCTCTATCCATTTTGTATTTGGATCTTCGCCCTTCTCTAACGTTTGGTCCTCAAATGCTTGTTGCATATAACGGAATTTCATGCTCTGTTTGCGCAGCGAGTCACCGTTACCGGCTATTTTTTCGGAGGGGGAGTCGTTGGAAACTCTGGAATTTTGCCCTTTTGTCAGCAAACATAAATTACCGAAATGGTTTAGTTTTTCCGGCGCGGCAACCGGTAATCCTTCTTTCGGATGCTGCGGATAAAAATGTTCTACCGAATTGCGCCGCTGAAACTGAAAATCCCGGTACGGGGCTTCTTCCCGTGCTTTTTGGGCGGCCGTCTCGGCGGCTTTGTCGGGATTTTTCGTTATTTCGTCCGCGTACGTATCGTCATAAACGGTTCGGTAGAGCCCTTCCTGTTCCTTCCACAGTAAATAATCTAAATAATGAAAGGCAATATGCGGGGTATCGGTACCGTTCTCAGGGGTTTTTTCCGGCTTGACGAAATCGCTTAACGGTTGTGTTAAATGATTTTCCAATTCTTTTTCAAAACCTTTTGCATCGGCAACGGGGTCATGGGTGTTAAACCACGTAAGCACATCCGTCAGCCAAGACATGGAACTAGGGCCTGTAGAGTTGGCCCACAAGCAAGATTGCAACATACATATTTTGTCTTGCAGGAAGATTTTGTCCGCCCCTTTTGTGTCGCCAAAGGGGGGAGTAAGCAGAATGTCCTTGTCGTTTTTATTATATTTTTTAAGGGAGCATCGGTCGCTTTCCTGCCGGCTTTCTGCTTTTTTCCGCTTGATAATATAGGTGTCAAACAGATAACGGCAACGGAGTAAATACATAATAAATTTTTTACTGTCCTCCGTCGTTGTGAGTGTTTCCTCTACTGTTTTGCGGAGGCGTTGGTCGTCCATTTTTATCTTATGTTCCGGATGCTTTTGCCGTTCGTACGCGGTTAACACGTGTAATAAAAAGTAAGGGAAACGGACAATGGAACGGAACTCGTTTTCGATACTCTTGGGCTTGGGTTGGGCTTCTTTTTCGTTGTCTTTGTCCAACTTAAATCCTTTTCGCGCGTCATCAAAGGTTAACTCCTTCCATGTGCCGTTCTCGAACTTCTCTTTCCAGGTACCGTTCTTATTAAATAATGCTTGTTTGGCACGCTCGGTCATGTTACTTTGTATGTAACCGTCCATGCGCGCGCACGCATACCAACAGTCGGCAAAGAAACGACAGTCGGCCTTTTGTTCGGAACAGTCGGCCTCTTGCTTGGTATGGAGAAGCCCCATTAACAAACTTTTTACCATATCCGTTTGTTCCAATTGTTTGCCGCGCGTGTTCATGACTTCAAAATAACGGTTCAGGTCCGATGGTTGGTTCGGTTCTATTTCTATGCGAAATAATTTCACTTGTGCTAATTTTTGTTTGAATTCAGTGAGGTTTTCATCCTTTAATTTTTGTTTGATGCGTTTGTAACCGCTCCAAATACAGGGGTCCACCTCGGTGTTGGAGGGGGGTTCCGTTTCGTTGGCGGTTTTCTTCGCGTCATCGGAAAGGGACGCGATGGCTTGGAGCGTTTTGTCCGCCAGCGGGCGTTGGCGGTACGTTAAATTTTTCCACTTTACACCAAGGGCCGCAAACAGTAAAAAAAGCGTTGTTAAGCGTTGTTGGCCGTCTATTACCTCATAGATTTCCGCCGGTGCGGTTCCTTGCGGTGCGGTCTCTGCCGGGGCCGGTTGTTTCTTACACACCACCAACGAACCTAAATAATAGGTTTCGCCTATTTCTATTTCCTTGATATCGTCTATCAATTGGTCCACCGGCGTATAGGATTCTTCTTCTCCCCATGAAAAAGGCCGTTGGTAACGCGGAATTTGATACATTTCCTCGGTGGAGGAATTTCCGGATTGTAATACTTTTTCCGTTTTCCCGTCGGTTTGGTAAACCTGTAAACATATTACATCTTTGTCGGTTAGCATAAATTTTCTCTCCCGTGTATTAAACGCCTTCTTCCCCGTTCCATTTTTTGAGTATTTTGAATAATTCCTTGTCGTTGGCGTCCGTATTGTCTTTGGGGTCGTCCGGCAAGGTGACTTTCCAATTTAGTACTTCGGACGGTTTTTGCGCGCGGGCAATAGCGGCGAAGAAGGCCCTTCCTGGTTCGATAGCATAGTTTTGCACCGTTTTCCATTGGAGGGATTTGTACTTTACCCGCGGGGTAAATGCCCAAAGGGCTAGTTTGGTTTTGGCCCGGTCGCTTAATTCGTTAAACCGGTCGTAATAGAGCAATAACGCGCGTTGGAAAAGCATCCGTAAATAAAAAGAATTATCCCGCAAAATAAGTATATTTTTTGGTTTTTTCCTTTTGGTCGTTATGGTGGTAAGGATGGAGGTTTGCCTCAAAAAATCGTCGGCAATTTTTTCAATATGTTTGCACAAGGTTAAATAGTAATTGACCATTTCAAAAAAATCATTACCGGCCGCCACCGGCTGCGTCAGTTGGAAAACCGGCATGGATTTAAGTACCCGCTGCCCGAAGGGATAAGTGGTATTGGCCGGGATGCCTTTGTAAATATCAATATCATCGGCGGAAAAATCTTTTTCCACCTTTTCCTGATGGGACCACTTAAAAATGGGATACAAGTATTGTTCAAATAAATATTTGATATCTTTATCCGCGTGCTTTTCCCACTTTTCCACGGCGTATTCAATACGAAATTCATCCTCTCCCATCGCGCGTAAGTGGTGGGCTTTCAAAATGTGGTGGCCGTAAAGATTTTTCCCGCGGGCATTTTGGGAATCAAACAGTTGAAACGCCTCTTTAATTTGATGTACGCACAGTACCACCACTTCTACATTGTTTTGCAGTAAATCGGAAAGTCCTCTTATATGTTCCTTTCCGGCCGCCGCGTAATGGGCGCGGATTTCTTTATAGTTTTCTTCGATGGCTTCGTTGTCGGCAGCTTCGGTGGCATCCCCCACGCCGAGCGATTTTTCTAAAAAGTCACGTGCGGAGAGGGAATTTGAAGCATTTTCAAAAATCTTCGGTAACGGATTGATCTCGGCTCTTTTCCTTCCTTCCGTATGCAGATAATAATACAGTAAAGTGATGGACGTTAAGCGTTGCTGACCGTCTACCACATAGAGCGGTCCGTGTGTATCTTCCAATATAATGCTGCCCAACCGGTAACGGTATTCGGCCCCCCCGAATAATTTTGCGTTCGTGACCGCTTCGTCAAGGTCATCGAGCAAGGCGGCCATATTTTTCCGCGTCCACTCATAGGCCCGTTGATAAGGGGGAATGGCAATTTTTGTATCTTGGTTCAAAAGAGTGTATAACAAAAGGTATTGACTCTTATTTTCTTTTGTTGTGTTTGTCATAATCGGTTCCTTGTGCACTTCGGTTCCTTTTATTATATCAAACAAGGCCTAAAGGAGATAGCATATTTCTTGAAAACAAGCGGACGGAAAAAACTAGCAAGCAGAAGTACGGAACGGAAATTTCCTATTACGGGCCGTGCAATATAGTACAATACTCGTATGCGAAAAGGAAAATTGGAAAGAGCATTTACTTATTTGGAATCCGGAGCGGTTTTGTTAGTGACTACACGCAACGGACGGAAAGATAATGTCATGACGGTATCATGGCAGATGGTGCTTGATTTTACGCCGCGCATCGCTATTTGTACGGGCAGTTGGAATGAATCCTTTGAAACAATCCTGCGCACTAAACAGTGCTGTTTGTGCGTGCCGGCCGTCGATTGGATAAAAACAGTGGTCGACATCGGTACGGTACACGCATCCGAGTGTGATAAATTCAAGCATTTCCATCTTAAAAAACAACAACCGGCTTTCATAAAAGCCCCGCTGTTGGCGGATTGTTTGGCCGCGGTGGAATGTCGGGTGGCAGATTACGTGGAAGCGCACGGAATCATCGTGTTAGACGGCGTGCAACTGTGGGAAAATCCGCTTAAAAAAGAACGGCGCGTCATTCACGCGAACGGAGACGGTACGTTCTTTGCCGACGGAGAATTTTATAATTTGCGCGAAGAAATGCGTAGCCGTTTGCCCGAAGGGGCGGACCGGTTATAGGAATAATAAATGGTAACATACGGATTGAAGGACAGAGTCGCCCTCATTACGGGGGCCAATAATCCCCAAGGTATCGGCGCGGCTGCCGCGTTGGCTTTTGCCCGGGAAGGGGCGAAAGTCGTTTTGGTATATAAGAAAGTTCACCGCCCGTTTGACGAACATAAAATACACCAAAACGGTGCGGACCGGTATTACGCCGCCAATGCGGGGGATGCATCCGCCGTGGAACGCCAACTCAACGAAATAAACGCCGACTACCTGATTACGGAAAGTGATATTTCCGACGAGAAAAACGTAAAGGAAATTTATGCGGCCGTAACGGCACGGTTCGGACGGGCGGATATTTTGGTCAATAATGCAGCCGTTGACGATGAAACCGGTTTGGATACGTTGGAAAAAATTACTCCGCAGGTCATTGATGACACGTTTGCAGTAAACGTGCGCGGAAGTATTTTGATGAGCCGGGAATTTGTCAAATGTTGCCGCGGTTACGGACGGATTATCCATATTTCTACGGATGCCGCACAAATTTTTGCGGGCCAAATTACCTACGGCGCCAGTAAAGCCGCGTTAGAGGCACTGACCCGCAGTATGGCATTGGAAGTGGGTAAATACGGCATTACCGTTAACTGCGTGGCCCCCGGCCCGACCCAAACGGGATGGATAGAAGCGGATTTGGAAAAAGCAGTACTGCCGCTCATCCCCCTAGGAAAACTGATTGAGCCGAAAGATATTGCCGCAACAATTTTGTTTTTGGCAAGCGAACAGGCGCGCATGATAACAGGACAGGTAATAAAAGTTTCCGGCGGCCATGCACTTTAACCGGTTTTGCACTTTGCCTCTTTCATTTTTATACGAATTTAACCGTGCGATTTTGCTATAATGTGAAGAAGGGTAGAAAAAATTAACAAAAAGGATATGACTCCCTCTCAAAGTCTTGACGGGATGCCGTTGCAAACGGGCAATACCGTAATCAAAAAGAAACTTCATGTGTTGAGTTTGTCCGTATTTCTTCAAACTCAAATGTTTTTATTGCCTTTTTTGTTATTGTTTTATCAAAGTTGCGGGCTGAGCGTGGGGGATTTTTTCCTCTTTCAAGGTATTTTTTCGCTAGCGGCCCTGTTGTTGGAAATCCCGATGGGCTATTTGGGGGATGTTTTCCCGAAAAGAAACATACTCATCCTTTCTTATACGTTCTTCATTGTGCGCTTGTTGCTGTGGCTGTTTTTTGCCCGTTACGGTTATTGGATTATACTGCTCGGGGAAGTGTTATATGCGGCACAAAAAACTGCTTTTGCCGGCGTGGCGGAAAGTTACATATACGAGTGTTTGAAATACCATAATATCCCCCAAGAGATGGAGAAATATTACGGAAATATGAATTTCTATTTGGCGCTCGGCACGGCCTTTTCCGCTTTCATTAGTACCCCTATTTATTCCTTCACCTCAAAATATACCTTGGCAAAGTACGGACAAAATTATGCCTTTTTTATTTTGATTGGTTTAGAGTTAATTTTGAATTTAGCGGCTGTATATTTATTGTTCAGACTCCCTAAAATCCCGCAAACGCCGCCTCCGCGGGGTTCGTTAAAGCAAACCTATAAGCGGCTCTTTGCAAGTGTTGCATGGGCGCTTCAAAATAACAATATTAAACACCACATGTTTTACTCGGCCGCTATTGCCGCGGTAACGCTTATCTTTGCGTGGAGTTTTCAGCCCTTGATTGAGTTTTGGCTGCTGCCGGTATCGCTTTACGGTATTGCCTATTTTATTAACTATGCTTTTCGGGCGTTTGTCTCGCTATATTTGGATAAACTCAAACAGATGATTCCTTTATCCAAAATGTCCGTATTAACATTTGTTTTGTTTGTTGTCAGTTTCCTGCTGGTGCTTATTATGTTGAATTTCCGTACGGTGTCCGTCTTTTGGGGCATCTTTTGTTTCATCTTTATTTCGTTTACGATTGCAATTCAGTTGGCTTTCCGGTTGTTATGTATTTGCCGGCTTTACCTGTTTATTCCCGCGGATATGCGCTCTACGTTGGCCTCCCTTAACAGTGCCGCTTCCCGGTTGTACGGGGGGGTGTTTTTCATCCTGATAAAAGTTTTGTTGGACGGCATCTCCTTGCGGAATACGTTTCTAATTTGTTTTATTATTTTTATAGTTCTTTCATTTCCCTTGAAAGAACTCTATTCAATCCAAGTACGGGAGGATGGTTATGAAAAAAAGTAAAAAAATAACAACTTTCACAAAAATAGTTTGCGTGTTGGCTATGTTGGTGTTGATTGGCGTCGGCATACAAAGTGTTTTGCCTATAAAATATCCGAATTTATCGGAAGCGGCTCCGGAAAGTACCGCGGAAGATTATGAGGTGGATTTGGTCTATTTGTGGTGCGATGGGAATGACCCGAAATTCCGGGACCAAAAAAATTATTGGTTAAAACAGGAAAACAAAGAACTCGATTTACAAGCCACCGCCGACGGACGCTTTGAGCAAGTGGACGAGTTGAAATATTCGTTGCGTTCCGCTCAAAAATATTTGCCGTGGGTGCGTCATATTTATGTGGTGACCAACGATCAGGTGCCGGCTTGGTTAAATACCGAACATCCCAAACTGACCGTTGTGGACCATACGGAAATTATCCCCCGCAAGTATTTACCTGTGTTCAATTCCAATGCCATTGAAGTACCGCTTTATAAAATTCCCGGCTTATCCGAGCATTTTATCTATTCAAACGACGATATGTTTATCAACCGTCCGTTGACGAAAGATTTCTTCTTTGATAACGGGAAACCCATCGTGCGGGTGAAGTTTGCGCGGTTTAATCCGGGCAGTCTTTACCAACGGCAAATTTTACGCGCCATTGATTTAAGTGAGGAAGCATTTTCTTCCGCTATTCCGTTCTTTTCAGGGCGCAATTTAATACCGCATCACAATATGGATGCTTACTTAAAAAGTGATTTTTCCGCCTGCGTCCGTCACTTTTCCAAGGAATTTGAGGAGACGTTAACGCACCGCTTCCGCAAAGAAAACTCGATCCAGCGTTTCATTATTTCTATTTGGGCCGTCATGAAAGGGCATGCCCGTATCCGGATTGTATCTCCCGGGCCTAATATGGATTCTTTGTTTATCGCAAATACAAGATGGAACTACGCCTATTTGCTTCAGAAAAGCAATCCCGGGTTGTTTTGTATGAATGATTCGGAATATTCGGAAGTGTGGGACCGCATGCGCGTAAGGGAATTTTTGGAAGAGCATTTCCCCGAAAAGTCCGAATTTGAACGGTAAGCGCCTCTTGTAAAAGTTGCCTCCGACAAATCATATCCCCGGTGAAAATATACTACCGTGGCAAGAATAACGCTTTTTTAAGTTTGGCAAAATAGTGTTTGTAGGCCTGATACCAAAACCATCCGAAGATGCTGCAAAACAGCAACAGGCCCAAGCAGACGGCCCATTGGGGGTACTGCTTATACGGAACGTATTTGTAAACCAACTTCTGCCAAATGACATGGGTCAAGAATAACATGTAGGCCGTCGGGGCGATAAATTGCCAATTTTTCCACGATAAAAAGCGGAGGAAAAATTCCTTCCGCTGCGCAAGCAGCAGAATCACGATTACATAACCGAACAGCACAAAGAAATTGGACGTGTTGCCCCCTTTGTGTAGCCACGCATACAAGATAAAGTATAAGCCCAATAGTTCCCATGCGACAGGTAACACTTTTTTGGCCCAAGGCCGAAAATGAAAATCAGTTTGGGAAATATACTGCGACGCAAAATAACATTCTATCCCGATGCTCATCTCCATCAGCCCCCGAATAAGCCCCGCGGAAATGACGCCCCACATTAACGGTCTAGAGGACAGCACTAAATTACCGTACTGCCCGTAAATGTAACTGAAAGAGAAAAAAATGAGGAGCGGAAACCAAAAATATACCGCCTGTTTACGTTTGCAGATGAGTAAGTATTGCAGCATCGCCCCGCCGAAAAATAATACGCAGATATACCAAGAACCGTTCATAATGCCCGGAATACCGTTTATGTAACTGACAAAGAGTAAATTAAGCGGAATCAGTACCCCTTCGGGTTGTTTGATAAAAAAAGTACCTAATGTAAAAACTAATAAAAAGGCAAAGAAATATTCCGGCCAAAGACGGAAAAAACGACGTTTGGTAAGCGTTAGAAAAAGGGTGTTGTTGTCCTCCTCCGGAGTAGTATGGCGGAGAACGCTTGATGCGATTAAAAAGCCGGATATAATGAAAAATCCGTCCACCGCTAACGTATGTATGACGATTTTTACCGCATCTTCTACGGGATACAATCGTTCAAGGGTGTGTCCGAATACGACACAAAGCGCTAAAATATAGCGAAGCGCATCAAACGAGATAATTCTTTCTTTCATGAGTGCTTTCTCCGTAAA
>Ga0265298_10009890_pt1 | contig 11328 bp, 8 predicted proteins | sample AusTroGonzalo_MG_3_FD_193486 | JGI IMG/M metagenome (GOLD analysis project Ga0265298, IMG submission 193486) | Bovine rumen microbial communities from tropical cattle in Woodstock, Queensland, Australia - Gonzalo_01 | ecosystem: Host-associated > Mammals > Digestive system > Stomach > Rumen ...
TCAAAAAATTGTCTTACCTTTGCACCCGCAAATCAGAAAACGATGCGCACCTGCTTCAGTAGCTCAGTTGGTTAGAGCACCTGACTGTTAATCAGGGGGTCGTTGGTTCAAGCCCATCCTGAAGCGCAAGAATCCCAAGAGTAATCTTGGGATTTTTTGTTGTTTGTGTTTTATGGCTCGTTACTAACATCCAAGAACTTCAATTCCGCTTCCAGCATTTCCAGCTTAGGCATGGCGTAACCTGCCTCACGGGCAATCTGAATGGGACGGGTGTAGAGATAGTGTATCTCCATGGGACGGTGGAAGTCGTAGTCCAGTCGCATGGAGGGGGAATAGGGCGTCATGGCATCTGTCATCTCCAGCATCTTCTGGGCAAACGACTCGTCGAGGTTCTTTACGCCCAAGTGGTTGGCGGCACCTATCACCTCCATCATCTGCTCGTAAATCAGTTGGCGCGTGGCAGGGTTCTGCAACAAGAGGTTTGTTTGCGTTTTGAGGGCTACCGTCATACCATTGAAGGGCATGTTCCATACGGCCTTCTTCCAACGTGCTTCATGATACTCCACGAGTCCTGCTGTCACACCAGCAGCATTGAAGTCGGCTACCACCTGATTGACCAGACCTTCGTCCTTGCACGAGTAGTTGCCCAGATTGATTTGTCCATAGCACTGATGGTTCACGCGTCCTGGCTCCGTCTTGGCCGAGCAGATGAATGCCAAGCCAGCAGCCAACTGAATGCCAGGGAACATGTCTTCTACATCCTGTTCGACACCAATGCCGTTCTGGATGAGCACCACCAGCGTGTCATCCTTTAACAGCGGTGGCAGGAGGTCGCGTAACATGTGGTTATTGATGGACTTCAGACATACCAGCACCACGTCACACTGAGGCATATCCTGCGTCGAACGATATACCAGCGGATGGTCAAGATGGAACGACCCGTCGCACGAGTCTACCTGTAATCCGTTGGTTTTCACATAATCGTAGTCACGATGCAACAGGAAGCACACCTCCTGTCCGCTCTGAGCCAGACGGGCACCATAATAGCCCCCGATGGCCCCTGTTCCAATCACTCCGTATGTTAATTTCTCACTTCTCATTTCTCATTTCTCATTTAGGGCCTCGCCCGGAAGTATCACCACGCCATGCTGTTTCTTGCCATCCATCATAATCTTCAGTGGCTTGTCGAAGCGTACGTGGCGCACAAACTGCGTTTCCTCGATGGCAGGCATTTGGTCCAGTACATCTGTCTGCATCACACCATCGCCCGTATAGGTGTTGATGGTGAAGTAGCCCACACCAAACGAAGTCAGGTTCTGGAAGAAGTGTGTGCCCTGCGAGGGATCCACATGATAGTTCTTCAGTCCAGCTTCGACGATGACACGCGCTGCCGAAATATGTGGCCACTTGACGGGAATGCCCAGCCAATAGTCGCTCGAACCCCAGCGTCCAGGACCTATCAGCACGTAGTTCTTATCCTCGTTCAGGAATTTGCGGTTAATCTGCTCTATCTCGTCGGCAATCTGCGGATTGTTGGCTGCTGTGAAGTCATCGTCCGTCTTGACGTAAACCACATCGTAGACATCTTCTGAGATGCCGTGACCTAACGAGTTGTGCGAGCGCAACAGACACTGTTCGTCAGGAATAGCCGTCAGGTCTTCGTCAAGCACCTGCTTCGAGTCGACGATAGGACGAATCTGCAACAGATAGAAGTCGCCCGTCGTACCTTGTGGCGTACTGTTCAGGTTACATGCAAACTCAATTTCCACAGGTCGGCGCATCTCCTCAGAACCGTACTTCTGCGAGAGTTGCAGGATTTCTGGCAGTGGGAAGATGTCGTGTTGCAGCACACCGGCAAACGAGATGACCTTACGTCCACCCTCATAGATGCCGTCACGGATAATCTGGTCTACGGGGTCGTAGGTCGAGGCGATGCCTTGCAGCGAGTTGTCCTTGTCAGCCTCTTTGACACGCAGGTTCAGGATGTTGAAGCCGTCGTCCACCTTGAAGTCGTCGCCCACATGACTCATGTCGAGGGCATAGAAGCGTGTCTGTGTCTCGCGCAGGGCTGTCTCCATTTCCGAGGTCTGCAACACCTGGCGAGGATGATAGGGACTGACACGTAGCGTCTGTCCGCCATCCACGATATATTTTCCTAATCCTAATGCTAACGAAGCGATACCCTCCTCAGCCTGCTCGTCGCCAATGGGGTAGTAGTTCAGCGAGCGCAGCACACCTGAGAAGGTAGGATAGAAACGGGTGTCGTACTGTTTGCCCACCACTTCTTGCAGGATGACAGCCATCTTCTCCTGATCGATGACGTTAGAGGTCGCTGTCATATACGCCTTCGAGTCCTTATAATACACAGAGGCATAGACGCCCTTGATGGCACAGGCCAGCATGCGCAGCATCTCGTACTTATCGTCGAGATAGGGTATCATATATGTTGAGTAGATACCTGCAAAGGGCTGGTAGTGCGAGTCTTCGAGCAACGACGACGAACGCACGGCAATAGGCGACTTGATGGCTTCGAAGAAGGTGAAGAAGTCGGCTATCAGCGCATCGGGCAGCTGGGCCTTCATGAAGTGCTGTAGTATCTCCTCGTCTGGTGCATCGCTCAAGGCAATACCCCACAGGTTGTTCTCGTCCATAAACTGGTCGAAGAAGTCGGTACAGAGCACCACCGTCTTTGGAATCTGTACGGTGGCATTCTCAAACTGGTTCAACTCCGGATGGCGCTTGATGATGTTGTCGAGGAACGCCAGACCACGACCCTTGCCACCCAGCGAACCGTCACCAATACGGGCGAAGTGGGCAAAGCGGTCGAACTTCAAGCGGTCGAACACGGCTACCACACCAATATTCTTCATCCGACGGTATTGCACGATGGCGTCGAAGATAATCTGTCGGTGGGCATCCAGGTCTTGCAGCTTGTGCCACGTCACCGTCTTCAGGAACTGCGACACAGGGAAGATGGCACGTGCACAAAGCCAGCGGCTCATATTGTTGCGCGACACGTGATACTGGAACGAATCGGCAGGGATGTTGAAGATGTTGTCCTGCAGTTCCTTCAGTGTCGATACGCGATACACCTCCTGCTTGGTCTTGGGGTCACGGAACACGAAGTCGCCAAAGCCCATGTGCTCTTCAATCAGACGACGCAAGTCCACATTCATCTTCTTCGAGTTCTTATCGACGAAGTGGAAGTGCTCGGCCTCTGCCTTTTCCTTGTTGACAATCTCGGAGCTCTCAAGAATCAGTGGCACGTATTCGTCGCGACGCCGTATTTCACGCAACAACTTCAGACCAGCCTCAGGGTCGCCCTCTTCCACGTGCGACAGACGTCCCTCGTGGGTCTTCATGGGGAAACGGGTATCGCTGATGACGCCCAGCACATTGTCGTGATAGCGCTCGTACCACTCCATCGCCTCCTCGTAGTTCGTGGCCAGCACCACCTTGGGTCGTCCGCGTTTACGCTGGGCAGCAGCGTGGGGGTTCAACGCCTCAGTAGAGAAGTTCTTCGACTGCGCCAGGATGTAGTTGTACAGGTTTGGCAGGACGCTGGAATAGAAACGGATGTTATCTTCTACCAGCAGAATCATCTGCACGCCAGCTTCCGTCACGTCGTGTTCAATGTTCATCTTGTCCTCAATCAGCTTGATAATCGACATGATGAGGTTGGTGTTGCCTAACCAGCAGAACACATAGTCGAATACAGACATGTCCTCGTCCTGAATACGCTTCGAGATACCATGCGAGAACGGGGTCAGCACCACGCAGGGAATGTGTGGTGCCATCTGCTTGATGTCGCGAGCCACCGCAAAGGCGTCGTTGTCCGCATTACCAGGCATACATATCACCAGGTCGATGTCCGTCGTTTCCAGCACGCTGCTGGCCTCCTCGGTCGTCGATACCTGTGTAAACGTGGGTGGGTAGCGCATACCCAACTCCATGTATTCGTCGAATATCTTCTCGTCCACGCGCCCGTCGTCCTCCAGCATGAAGGCGTCGTAGGGATTGGCCACTATCAGCACATTGAAAATGCGTCGCGTCATCAGGTTGACAAACGACACATCTTTCAAGAAGAAGTTATTGAATTCCTGTGGAATCGTCGTATTACTCATTATACTTTTGTATTATTTGGTTGCAAAATTACAAAATAATTCGTAATTCGTAATTCTTTTCGAAAGAAAAGTGTGGCGTTGCAATGATAATTCAAAAATATTTCATATCTTTGCACAAAATAAAATCTACTTTTATGAAAAGACTGACACTGATGATGATGGTGGCTGCGTGGGCAATAAGCCTGACAGCACAGACCGCACGCGAGGAGATTGAGGCCAACAAATATGTGGCTGGTAGCAACTATCTGGACTACGACCGCCTGTTTACGCCCCAGGCGCTGACCCCTGCGCCTAAGGGCTACGTACCTTTCTATATGTCGCACTACGGACGTCACGGCTCGCGCTGGCTCATCAGCAAGGATAGCTACAGCAGCGTGGTGGAACCCATGCAGAAGGCCAAGATGTATGGCAAGCTGACAGCCAAGGGCGAAGAGGTGCTCGGACAGTTGGAGTCCTTCGTTAAGTTGCCTGTCCCCAATTTTCCAGCCCTTGATGGTCAGTACGAGGGTGCACAGCTGCGTTTGGGAGACCTGAGCAGCGTTGGCGAACGTCAGCATCATGGCATTGGCAAGCGTATGGCCCAGAACTTCCCTGAAATCTTCAAGGCGAAGAATGTGGCCATCGATGCCCGTTCTACAGTTGTCGTACGTTGCATCCTGTCGATGGTGGCTGAGTGCGAGGAACTGATGGCTGCCAACCCCACTGCCCGCATCCATAATGAGGTCAGCGAGGCCCTACAATATTATATGAACGCGTCGCGCACGGGACTGGTCAAAACCATGCGTGAGAAGGCAGGTGCCGTAAAGCGGCAATATGGCAATCTGGTCAAGCCTGATCGCCTGATGCAAGTGCTGTTCAACGACCAGCAGTGGGTAGCCGACAGCTTGAAGGCCGATCGCCTGATGTATAATCTGTTCGAGATAGCCACCAACATGCAGAGTCACGATACGGACATCGACCTCTATCCACTGTTCAACAACGACGAAATCTACGACCAGTGGCGCACGCGCAACATTCGTTGGTATGTCGACTACGGTCCAGCCCCACAAACGGGTGGTGCAATGCCCTTCTCGCAGAAGAACCTGCTGCGTAACATCATCGAGACAGCCGATACCGTCACCCAGACACAGGCCACCCTGCGCTTTGGCCACGAAGTCTGCGTCATGCCCTTGGCATGCCTCTTGGAACTTGACGACTGCGCCATTGCTGTCGATGACCTCAACGACTTGGACAAATATTGGCGCAACTACCGCATCTATCCTATGGCTTGCAATATCCAGCTGATATTCTACAAGCCCAAGAAAACGGTTAATTCTCCATTCTCCATTGTCAATTCAAAAGACATCCTCGTCAAAGCCCTGCTGAACGAGCGCGAATGCAGGCTCCCCATCAAGACCACCCAATACCCCTATTACAATTGGGCCGACCTGCGCCAGTACTACCTCAATAAACTGGACAAGTTCGATCAGCGCGAAGCGGCAGAAATGTCATCAAAAAATTAACATATCTATTTCGCGTATAGGCGTAAGGTATTTTGGGCAGGCCCGTAAGGTATTTTGGGTAGGCCCGTAAGGTGTTTTGGGTAGGCCCGTAAGGTTGCGAGAAGGCCTCTTACTCCCTGCCGCAATAGGAGTCTGCCCCTTTCCGTCAGTCTCTTTACCCCTGTAAAGTAACTTCGCTTCGACGCGTAGAAGGCTTTAGTGTGCGCGCGTGAGGTTACGCTATTTATTACGCAGCTAGTAGCTCTAATAACTACGCTACTTCTTACCGTAACTAGCATAGTTCTTCCAATTACTCATAGCGTTCTTCCAATTTAAGTAAAAGGCCCTTTCGCTATTGACTAAAAGGTCTTTTGCTACTTCCTAAAAGGTTGTAAACCGTTACTTATAGTTCATTCCACGTCGAAGAACGTTCATTCCACGTCGAAGAACGTTTATTCTACGTCGAAGAACGAGGATTCGTCGTCGAGGATTTAACTTTTCAGGACGATTCACAACACGTATTTTTGTATTTTCTTCCTCAAAAACTTGGAAAGTTCAGATATTCTTGTTATCTTTGCCGTGTAAAATAGTAATTTAAATAACGACGATGCCTAAGATACTGCTGTATATCACTGCAAAAATCTTTTGGCAAATGATATGTATAAGAAGGAAGGATATTGGGATGTAAGGCCAAAGATTAAACGGCTGTCATTCCCCAAACGTGGAAAGTTTCAGGTTGATTTACAGGACGGACGTTCTGTAACGATGCCCATTTCTGCTTTCCCGTCGTTGAGAAGGATGCCTGTCAAAGAACGTGAGAACTGGTATCTTATGGGGGGAGGCGTAACGTGGGATGCCTGTTCGGAGGTTATCCATATTGAGCAAATTTTGGGTAACTATCAGAATTATGCCCATGAGAACGTATAATATAATGTTGAACCCTTAAAACCGTAGATGCCTATGGGCTGAGAGAAATAAACAAACATATACGTTGAAGCGTCCGCTGAATCTTGTTCTCAGAAATCTGCAAATTTCAAGAATGCTACAAGAAAAAGTAGATGGTTCACGCCCGAGGGCGTGGGCATTACTCGTTTAAGTAGCATGGGTTATTGCAGATACCTTGAGAACGTAAGCGAAGTAATTGCTCACGTTTTTTGAAAAGATTATTGAAAAAGTTTGGTCATTTGCATATTATTCTTTATATTTGCATCGTGTTTTGAGGACACAGACCATCTTTATAGTGAAAACCTAAAGAAGAAACTAACAAATAAATACTAACATGAAATGATTATGAAGAAGGAAATTGTATTTATGGCTGCCTTTTTATTTACAATAGGAGCCTATGCAAACATTTTGCGTGTAAACAATGTGGATAGTTCGGCACCATACGCCAGTATTGCGGCAGCAGTAACAGCCGCTGTCGATGGTGACACAATTATTGTAGACGGAACCTCTGTCGATTATGACGGCGCAACTATAAATAAGCGGCTTGTTGTGATAGGTCCAGGTTACTGGCTAAGGGAGAATGGTATTGCTACAGAAAGTGCTCATGCAGCTTCTGTTGCAGAAATCAACGTTCAGGCTGAAGGTTGTGTTATTATGGGCCTATGTATAAATGCTCAACTCATAATAAATGGGGCCAAAACGGTGATTACACGATGTTGGGTAAAGGGAAATCTCAGCATAGAAAGTAATATTAATTATTGCGTGATACACCAAAATATGCTTGGTGGTGATGCTGGGTCTGGATATGGAAAATCTTTTTATCATCAGATAACAAACAATATCTTTGGTAACATCGGTTGCCATGGAGTCCATGAATCATACATAGCTTATAACACCTCCTATAAACATTGGGGTGAAAGTTTTTGGAACACTGCAAACAGTAAGATCGAGAAGAACATCTTCTACACCAGCGATATAAATGAAGGTGATGGTAACACCATACAAGATAACTATATTGTAGGTGATTCGTATCAAGATATTGAGACAGACAAGGATGTGCGTGACACAAAACTGCCATCTGCTGCTGATGGATATGGCGCCTTTGCGGGTAACGACCCCTACAGAATCTCAGGCATTCCGGCAGGACCTATGATTGAGGAACTAACTATCCCTACATCAGTAGAGGAGGGTACTACGATGGAAGTGACCATCAAGTTAGGAAGTACAAAATAGACTAACCTTTTTTAATACGACAAGCAACATGAAGAAGATTTCATTATTTATTATAGGATTGATTATATTCGCAATACCATCCTTTGCTGACACCCGTGCCCAAGCACTCTTACTTCATAACGGTCAGGGCAAGAGTTTTGATGCCGACCAATTGCAACAGGCTATTAATGAGGCCGTAACAGGCGATACAATTACTTTGAGTGAAGGAGCTTTCTTGGTTGCTGGAGACACATTGATTATAGATAAAGACGTTTGCATTATTGGTGCAGGTGCTGATGTATGCAAAATTGGTGGAAACGTGAAAGTAGCCATTGACGATGACATCACATTGAAGCGGTATCTGCTTGATGCAGTGAAAGTGGCTGGTAGCATAAACGTCACTAAGAGCATCCGTTCTCTTTCTATTCGAAAGTGCTGGGTGAGCAATTTCTTCCAAGTAATCAATGGGGCAGAGGCGAGGGACGTTCGCATAGATAGATGCTATATTTTCCGCTTTAGTCTGAAATCGCCTATTAAGAGCGCAACATTGACCAACTCAATCTTGCATTGGCAGGGTTACAATGTGGGTGGTGACACTTTTGTCGAAGGGTATGACATTAATTTCATAAACTGCAACATCTATTCGTTTGATGCCTATTGCGACTTAGCGGCAACTTATCAAAATTGTATTATATACGGGCCAAACAATAGTCATGCAATTATAAATAATACTTTTATCAACACTCTTTTTTCTACTAACGGATATGCTCAACTCACTTCATTCGAAAAGGCATCCAATGGCAATGTTGTTCATAACTGTTACTGGCATAAATTTACAGTAAGTGTAAAAAGCAACAATGACAACTTCCCCGAATTCGGGATCACGATGGCAGACTTACAGGCAAATAACTATCTGGGGACAGACGGAACGATTGTTGGTGCCTATGGTGGTTACACACCCTATTCACTTGAACCCGAAGGTATCAGCGTAAAGGAGAGCGTACTTCGTTTAGACCCTGAGACTCGCAAGTTGAATGTGACATTGAAAGTAGCAACGGAATAAAATAGTTTGACTATGCAAAAAAGATTATTGCATATCATCTTCATGTTTATAGTGGTTACTGCCAATGCGCAACATTATGAAACATGGCTCGATGGCGACTATAACCATCGTACCATAACTGCGTATGGTGGCGGTGATATCAGCCAAAGCATTGATGTTACTTCTCTGTCGCCAGGCCTGCACTTCTATAACATTCGTACACAGAATGCACAAGGCAAATGGGGGACGGTCAATCGCTATCTGTTTATGGTGCCTGGTATGGCTGGCGAAAGTGGGGCTGTAAGCTATGAAAGCTGGCTCGATGGCGACTACAATAATCGTACTATTCGGAGCTATAAGGGCGGTGATATCTTGGATTCAACGAGTGTAGCCTCTCTGCTGCCTGGCATACATTATTATAATATCCGTGTATGCGACAAGCATGGCGTATGGAGTGCGGTTAATCGCTACCTTTTCCTTAAGACAGAAGTTGTACGTCCTGTTCATATCAGCTACTGGCTCGATAACGACACGTTGCAAACTGCTGAAAAGGCTATTAACGGTGCTTCGGTAGAACTGAGTATCAGTTTGGCTAATCAAGGTGCAGGACAACATACTTTCAACTGTCAGCTACAAGACAACAACGGAAAATGGACACCTGTCTATAGCTACGACTTCACCATTGAACAGCAGAAAGATACATTGACCCACGAACCTGTATTGGCTGAGTATTTCTACGATAAGGATCCTGGCTATGGTAAAGGTATTCCACTTCAGAAAATCAGTACAGATACTTTGCACTTCGTGCTCTCCATTGAAGGATTGAAGGCTGGTGCGCACATGCTCTATGTACGCTCTGCTGACGACGGAGGCAAATGGTCTAGTACTGTTGCACGTCCGCTTTACGTCTCCCCTGTGCGTCAGGAGCAGTTCGTACAGATGGAGTATTTCTTTGACGACAGCGACCCTGGCTTTGGAAAGGCGACGCCCTTGTCTGATTTTGCTGTTGGCATGGAGACGCTTGTCACTACTCTGCCTACTGATGGTTTGAAGGCAGGAGCTCATCTGCTTAATGTACGTGGCCGTCGTGCCAATGGTCTGTGGACATCGGTTACGAGTCGTTCGTTCCTTGTAATTGCTACTGAGCCTCTTGACCCCTTTGTTGAATACTTCTTTGATAATGATCCTGGCTATGGCAAGGGTGTTATTATCAAGGATATAGAGAAGGGCACCAATCGTCTGGTCATTGATTTAGGCGACGTGCCCACAGGTGCTCATGTGCTCTATGTTCGCAGTCGTAATGAAGAAGGACAGTGGTCAGTCACCGTCTGTCGCCCATTCTATGTATGCCGTCGTGCAGAACTGGCTGCTATAGAGTATTTCTTCGATGACAAAGATCCTGGTCAGGGCAAGGCCATTCCTGTGGCGCTTCCATCAACAGGTGGAGATGTCATTACTTTCGAAGTAAAATTGACTGGCCTGTCATTGGGTGAGCATACGCTGAACGTGCGTGTTAAGGGCAGTGATGGACTGTGGAGACCTCTTACCACCGAAGCCTTTACCCTGACACCAAGTAGCGGTATCAGCACATTAGAAACTGAGCAGGCTCCTACGGCTACCTTTACTTTAAGTGGATATAAGACGGACAAGCCTCAGCAAGGCATTAATATTATTCGCTTTAAGGACGGTAAAACAAAGAAACTCATTATTAATAACAAGTAAAACATGAAAGTATGAAAAAAGTATTATTAACCATGATGGCAGCCCTGCTGATAGTATCAGTGCCTGCCTCTGCACAACAAAGAAAAACAGTAAAAAAGGCAACAACGACAGCAAAGCGAACTACGCCTCGTAAGAAAGCAGTCAGTCAGCCTGTAACAATCCAAATGGACGAGCCATGCATTGCAGGCGGTGCCATTGCTTTCAACGGCATTCCCATTACCCTATCGGATAAAGAGATGGCATCGGAACTGACAGGGCAAGGCTTTAAATTTAAGAAGGATGAATTCGGAAATGGGCAATGGACTGGCAAGGCCTTCGGTGTTGAAGGCAATGTTACTGTGATGAAGAATCCTGCTCGTGTAACCTTTACGGAGAAGAAATTCTATAATAAGACACAAGTGCGCAAGCGTGTGATGGCCTATAAAGACGCCTTTGAAGAGCTCTCTGGATGTACGGCAAAGGAGAATACTATGGGTTGGAACAGTGACGAAGGAGGTACGGTGAAGATTCCTATCAATAGTGGTTACATCGAGATAAGCTATGCCAATTGTGACGAGGTAGATTTTAGTAGTAAAGATTATATGCTAATGATTGTATATTCTGAGTAAACGATCGACATAATGGTGTAAATAATCACTTCGGGCTCGCATTCGCTGCGGGCCCGAAATGATTGTTCTACAAACTAACTAAAACCAAATTCAATGAGAAAACTACTAACCTAAACAAACAAACTTATGAAACGAAAATCTAAATAGTTGGAACTCTTTCCTTTCTTTTGACAATGCAAAGATACGGCAAGATT
>Ga0265298_10009891_pt1 | contig 11328 bp, 10 predicted proteins | sample AusTroGonzalo_MG_3_FD_193486 | JGI IMG/M metagenome (GOLD analysis project Ga0265298, IMG submission 193486) | Bovine rumen microbial communities from tropical cattle in Woodstock, Queensland, Australia - Gonzalo_01 | ecosystem: Host-associated > Mammals > Digestive system > Stomach > Rumen ...
AGTAGGGGGCGAACTGCTGGCCTGGACAATAGTAGAAATTGTTGTCAGAGTCGAAGCCGTGTTCAGGATTGTCCGTCTCGCCTAAGTCCTTGACACCCTCGGGCTTACAAATGCTGTGATATTGGCGGGCCACGTGGTTAGGCACAAAGTCGATGATGACTTTCAGCCCAGCCGCGTGAGTACGAGCTATCATTTCTTCAAACTCGGCCATGCGTCGGTTGACGCTTACAGCCAAGTCGGGGTCTACATCGTAATAGTCGGTGATGGCATAAGGGGAGCCAGCCCGGCCTTTCACCACGGCAGGGTGCTGCCGTGGGATGCCGTATTCGCTATAGATGGTCTGTGAGGCATGTCGGATGACGCCAGTATACCAGACGTGGGTAACGCCTAAGCTGACGATACGGTTCAGGAGGGTAGGCGTGAAGTCAAGAAACTTGCCACAGCCGTTCTCGGCAATGGTGCCGTTCTCCTTGCAAGTCGTGTTCCTATTACTGTATAGGCGCGTGAAGACCTGATAGATCAGTACTTTTCTATTCGATGCCATGTGCGGGAATGTCCTTGTTGATCTTGGCTATCATGCCTTGAAGTGCTTTGCCAGGACCACATTCCGTGAAGTCGGCGGCTCCGTCGGCTATCATATTCTGTACAATCTGTGTCCAGCGTACTGATGAGGTGAGCTGAGCAATCAAGTTCTGCTTGATTTCAGCGGCATCGGTGTGGGGCTTGGCATCCACATTCTGATAAACAGGGCATTTGGGCGTCTGGAATTCGGTCTTCTCGATGGCGGCCTGCAACTCGTCCTTGGCAGGCTGCATCAGGGGAGAGTGGAAAGCACCGCCCACCTTCAGGGGCAGGGCACGCTTGGCGCCAGCAGCCTTCAGCTGTTCGCAAGCCTCGTTGACGGCGTCAATATTGCCGGAGATAACCAGCTGACCCGGATTGTTGTAGTTGGCAGGAACCACTACACCCTTGCCCAGCTTGCTGACCTCGGCGCAAATCTCCTCGACCTTCTCGTCGGGCAGACCGATGATGGCAGCCATTGTAGAGGGCTGAGCCTCACAGGCTTTCTGCATGGCCATGGCGCGTGCATAAACCAGTTTCAGACCGTCCTCGAACGACAGCGCACCGGCAGCTACGAGGGCAGAGAACTCGCCCAGCGAGTGACCGGCAGTCATCTCGGGCTGGAACTTGTCGCCCATGCAGATGGCGCTGATGACTGAGTGCAGGAAAACGGCAGGCTGTGTCACCTTGGTCTGCTTCAGATCCTCGTCGGTACCCTCGAACATGATGTCGGTGATACGGTAGCCTAAGATGTCGTTAGCTTTCTCAAACAATTCCTTTGCCGTCTCGTTGTTATCGTACAGGTCCTTGCCCATTCCTACGAACTGGGCACCCTGTCCGGGAAATACAAATGCTTTCATTTTTATCTTAATACCTATTTAAATAATATATACTAAAAAATCTCACCTTTTCACTTTCTCACCTTCTTAGAACGGCAGGTCGTCTGTCGAACCTTCAGCGGCGGGCTCCTGGGCAGGAGGGAACGGGGCAGCGGCGTCAGCACCGCCCATGGGCTGCTGTGGAGGGAACGGAGAGGCCTCGGGAGCACCAGCTACGGGAGGAACCACGGCGCCACGCTGCACGTTGAAGGCGCGGATGTCATTGAACCAGCGGCCGTTGAACTCTTTAGCATCAATATCGAATGATACGGTGATGTCTTCGCCCATTTGGATGTTGAACTGCTTGATACGGTCCTCGCCGAAAATATTGAAGAGCATCTTCTTAGGATACTGGCCTGGTACTTCAATAACATACTCCTGAATCATCCAAGGATTACCTGTGCGTTGAGATACGCCACTTCGTGGCTGAAGAATTGCGATTACTTTTCCTGTTAAATCCATAATATTATACCAAAATTTTAATTGATTTTCCGTTTCAGACGGCGAAATTACGAAAAATAGTTTTAAAAAGCGCATTTTTCCTCAAATATTTTTTGATTTGACCATTTTTATTTGTATTTTTGTAGTCAATTTCGTGGAATGACAAACTAAAAACGAAAAATATACATGAGATTTACCGTATCAAGCACTGCGCTAAGCAGCAAACTCAATGCTCTTTCAAGAGTCATTAACAGCAAAAATTCTCTGCCCATTCTGGCAGACTTCGTGTTCGATGTTCAAGGCGGTATCCTGCACTTGACAGCATCAGACAGCGAAAATGTGATGAACACTCAGTTGGAACTGACCGAAAGCGACGGCGACGGTCGTTTCTGTGTTGGCAACCACGACCTGCTGGAGGCCGTCAAGGGCTTCTCAGAGCAGCCTCTGACCTTTGACGTCGACCAGACCACCAATCTGGCCAAGATTTCCTACCAGAACGGTTTGTTCTCGCTGCCCGTTGAGAGTGCCGACGAGTTTCCTGCTGCCCAGGGGGTAGGCATGAACGCTTCGGTCATCACGATATCGAACGCCTTGCTGGCTGAGAACATCACCCGTTCGCTGTTCGCTACCGCTCAGGACGAGCTGCGTCCCGTGATGAATGGTATCTATTTCGACCTGACATCAGAATGTCTGGCTGTTGTGGCCTCTGACGGCCATAAACTGGTGCGCAACAAGATTATGACGATTCATAGCGACCAGCCTGCTTCTTTCATCCTGCCCAAGAAGCCCGCTTCATTGCTGAAGAACCTGCTGGGTAAGGATGGTGGCGATGTTGTCATCCGCTTTGATGAGCGCAATGCACAGATCAGCTATGGTGACGGTGAACTGATTTGCCGTCTGATTGAGGGCCGCTATCCCAACTACAACAGCGTGATTCCTCAGAACAATTCTAACCAGCTGACGGTAGACCGTCTCGGCCTGCAGGCTGCCTTGCGTCGTGTACAGCCTTTTGCCAACGATTCAAGCAACCTGATTCGCTTCCATGTAGAAGGTGGCACGTTGCAGCTGGATGCTGAGGACTACGACTTCTCGAAGACGGCTACCGAGCGTATTGCCTGCTCGTATAACGGTCAGCCTATGAGCATCGGTTTCAAGGGCTCGTCGTTCATCGATATCCTGAGCAATTTCGATTGCCAGGAGGTGAACATCCTGTTGGCCGACTCTACTCGTGCAGGTCTGGTATTGCCTTCTGAGCAGCCTGAGAATCAGGATGTGCTGATGCTGATGATGCCGATGCTGATCAACGATTAAGGGTAAAAAGGTAAAAAAGTAAATAAGGAAAATAAGTGAAACTGAATTTGACAAAGCCACTGGTGGTCTTCGACTTGGAGACCACCGGTCTTGACATGGTGAAAGACCGTGTCATCCAGATATCCTATATCAAGGTTTATCCCGACGGACGCGAGGAACGCGGCAACGAGCTGATTAATCCTGAGAAGCCCCTCGACCCGTTTATCACGCAGCTGACGGGATTCTCGGACGAGGACTTGAAGAACAAGCCGACCTTCAAGCAGTTGGCCAAGAAACTGGAAGAGGTGTTCAAGGGCAGCGATATTGCCGGCTTCAACTCCAACTTCTTCGATGTGCCCATGCTGGCCGAGGAATTCCTGCGCGCCGGTATCGACTTCGACTTCTCGAAGTGTCGCCTGATTGATGCCTGCACTATCTTCAAGAAGATGGAGCGCCGCAATCTGGCTGCCGCCTATAAGTTCTACTGTGGCCGCAAGATGGAGGACGACTTCGAGGCACACCGTGCCGACCAGGATACCGAGGCAACCTATCGCGTGCTGATGGGCGAGCTGGACATGTATGCCCCAGGTGCCAACGAGGATGCCGAGAAGGTGCTGGAGAACGATATGGACCAGTTGGCCGAATTCTCGAAGCAGAACGATAATGTCGACTTTGCCGGACGTATCGTGTGGGCCGAAGTGAATGGTGTCCGTACCGAGGTTTTCAACTTCGGCAAGCACAAGGGCCTGCCCGTTGCTCAGGTGCTGCGCATGGATCCTGGCTATTATAGCTGGATTCTGGGTGGCGACTTCACGTACAACACCAAGCAGGTGCTGACCCGCATCCGTCTTCGCGAAGCACAAGCGCTGCGCTAATTGAAAATTGAGAATTGAAAATGGAGAATTAACGGGTATGCTCAAAGGAAAGAAAATTGTATTGGGTATCACGGGCTCTATTGCAGCGTATAAGGCCTGTCTGATTATTCGTGGTCTGGTGAAAGCCGGGGCCGAGGTGCAGGTGGTCATCACGCCTGCCGGCAAGGAGTTTATCACGCCAATAACGTTGTCGGCTCTCACGCAGAAGCCTGTCATCAGCGACTTCTTCTCGCAGCGTGACGGCACGTGGCACTCGCATGTCGCCTTGGGCCTGTGGGCTGATGCCATGCTCATTGCGCCTTGTACGGCCTCTACGCTGGGCAAGATGGCTAACGGCGTGGCTGATAACATGCTGATTACGACTTATCTCTCCATGAAGGCACCCGTGTTTATAGCCCCTGCCATGGACCTCGACATGTACCAGCATCCTACCACCCAGCAGAACATGGAGCGGCTGAAGAGCTTTGGCAACCAGATTATAGAACCTGCCAGCGGTTTCCTCGCCTCTGGTCTGGAGGGCAAAGGCCGTATGGAAGAGCCCGAGAACATCGTTGCTTTCCTCGACAACTATTTTGAGAAAAAGGATTTGCTGGGCAAGCGCATCATGATAACTGCCGGTCCGACATATGAGAAGATTGACCCCGTTCGCTTCATCGGTAACTATAGCAGCGGCAAGATGGGTTTCGCACTGGCTGAAGCGTGTGCCAGACGTGGTGCCGAGGTCACACTCATCGCGGGTCCCGTCAATGTTCAAAGTTCAATCCGCCGCATTGACGTTGAGTCTTGTCAGCAGATGTACGACGCTGCTGTTGCAGCCTTTCCCCAAATGGATGCCGCCATCCTTTGTGCAGCGGTAGCCGACTTCCGCCCGGAGCATGTGGCCGAGCAGAAAATCAAGCGGGTGGGCGAGACGATGGACATTCATCTGGTCCCCAATCCTGATATCGCCGCTGAACTGGGTCGTATGAAGCGTAACGACCAGGTGCTGGTAGGCTTTGCCTTGGAGACCAACGACGAGGAGGCGAACGCCAAGCATAAGCTGGAAAAGAAGAACCTCGACTTCATTGTGCTCAACTCCTTGCAGAACGAGGGCACCTGCTTCCGCTCTGACGACAATCAGATCAGCATCATCTCGCGTGACGGACAGCAGGACTACGGGCGCAAGCCGAAACAGGACGTTGCCTCGGACATCATCGATGCATTGTCAAAGCTTCTGTAGACGTGCTATCTTGATACAACATAAAAACGCTACCAAAACTGATAGCGTTTTTTTTATTGTTATTTAAGCGACAGCTTCATAAATACGGGGTAGTGGTCTGAGTAGGTCAGTTCCGACTTGTAGTAGGATAGACCCGTCAGCGCCTGATCATGGAAGATGTAGTCGATGCGAACGGCTTTCTTGCCACCGCGGAACGTTGAGGCCAAGCCTGAGCCGCACTCCTTGAATCCGTCCACCATATTGCCTAACATGGTGTTGTAAACATAAGAATAAGGCACGTCGTTGAAGTCGCCACAGAGAATGACGGGCTTTTCTGACAACCGCTTCTCGTTGGCAATCATGACAGCCTGCCCCGAACGGAACATCATGCCCAGCATGTAGTTGCCGAAGACGGCTTGCATGAATCTGTTGTTGTCTATGTCAAAGCCTTGAGCCTGTAGCTTCGAGGCCTTGTGGAGTGTGCGGTTGATGCCTGTGGTCTCCAAGTGAACGTTGAATACGCGAATCTTGTCACCCTTCACGTCGATGTCAGCCCACATGGCGCTATTGTTCGTTTCCTCGAACAGAATCTTCTTCGAACCCTTGATGGGGTAGCGGCTGTAGATGACCATGTCCTCGCGGCCTACTGCCATATAGGGGAAGTACTCCTTATAGCTGTCAGAGTTTTTCTTGTCACCACTCACCTCGTTGTACTCTTGCATGCAGAGGACGTCGACATTCTGACGGCGCATCTCGGCCAGGATGTCCTGCGCCATGAAGCCTGACGTCTCACGGTTGAACATGCAAACGTTGTAGGTCGCAATCTTGATGCCTGGCTGGGCGTCTGCCCCCTTGTCGAGCGTGCGGAACTGCCACATCGTCCCAATATACGGGATACAGCATGCAATGGTGATGATGGGAATGAGGGACAGAAGCCATTTGCGACGTATCAACCAATAGACTATCATGACTGCATTGCCCAGAATCAGTAAGGGCAAGGCGTAAACCAGCATGGCGCGTGCGGAGTGTCCGACGGGACTGACATTGCCGCCGTAGAGTGCAGCAATGGTGAAAATCGTAAGCACTATCTGTACCGTCAGCATCATGGCTGCGGCATATTTCAACACGGCTAATCGTCCCATTCCGAAATTGTATTATTCTGAGTTTTTGACGTATTTTCCTACGGTGTCGAGCAAGTCTTCCACCCTGAAGGGCTTGGCCAGGAACTCATCGCATCCGGCAGCCTTGGCTTCGCGGATGTTCTCGTCGAAGGCGTAAGCCGAGAGTGCTACGATAGGTATATCATGATTGACTTCCTTGATGATACGTGTGGCATCCAGGCCGTTCATGTCTGGCATGCGGATGTCCATAAGTATCAGGTCGGGGTGTTCGTCCTCGCAAAGCGTAACGGCCTCGATACCGTTGTGTGCACGCAGCAGACGGTAGCGCTTGGCCAGCACGATGCGCACCAGTTCGTAGTTCGAGTCTTCGTCCTCGGCCACAAGAACAAGTGGCGCATTCTGCACGTTGGTCTTGGTGCTGACGCGAATAGTGCGCGAGTTGGTCGTGGTACGCGAACCCTTCTGCAGTCCGCCAATCGTGCCCTCGAAGGGTAGGGTAAAGCGGAAGGTAGAGCCTTCGCCAAGCTTTGATGTCACGGAGATGTGACCATTCATCTTCTCGACGATAATCTTGCAGAGGGCCAATCCCAGTCCATAGCCGTTCTGCTGTTCTGCATCGCGCGACATGTATGTCTGGAAGATTTGGTCGATGTCTTCCGGTGCAATGCCTGAACCGGTATCTGTCACGAAGAATTCCACTTCTTGTCCGTCGTTTATCAGTCGGTAGCCATAAGTGATGCTGCCTTTCGATGTGTGTTTCAAGGCGTTGCCGATGAGGTTCGAGAAGACCTGGGTCAGTCGGTTCTGGTCGGTGTTCAGCGTAACCTTCATATTGGGCTGTGACCATGTCAGGTTCACAGTATCTGGACAACGGAACTTGAACATGAGCTGAATGCCCCTGCACATCTCGTTCAGGTCGGTCATCTGCTTCTTGATGGCTATCTCGCCAGCTTCTACACGCGATAAGTCAAGAATCTCGTTAATAAGTGCCAACACTCGTCCGTTGTTGCTTTCAATGATCTCCATGTAATTCATGCGTTCTTCAGGAGAGTCGGTTTCAGCCATGATGCGCGAGAAACCCTCAATGGCGTTCAGAGGTGTGCGAATCTCATGGCTCATGTTGGCCAGGAACAGAGACTTCATCTTGCTGGCATTCTCAGCCTTTTGTGCCATTGTCTCGTATTCGGCCAGTTTTTTGCGCGCTTCTTCAAGCTCCACTTCTACAGTGTGCTTTTTTGCGTTGGCATCTGCTAATTTTTGTAGCAGGACTTCACGTTCGTCTAGATTCATTGCGCTATCCGTATATAATCCGTTGCAAAGATACTACAAAAAAATGATATACGGAAATAAATTAAGGATTTTTTTATCCTCTTTTGGCTTTTTCCCATGTTCCCCCTCCGCGATGGCTACGCAGATAAGGTATGCCGGCGAAGACGTTCATGTTCATAAACAAAAAGTAATAAGGCACATACAGCAATTTGCTCCTGTGACCTTTCTGTTCCAGCAGGTAGCCGCACAGGGCAGCCAGATAAAATGCGATTTGCAGTAGCCATGCGGCTGTGTAGATGGTGCCTGCCTTCATCATAACCAGCGCCACGCTGATGGGGATGAGTGCCATGAGGGCAAATGGGGTGATGCTCCAGCGTAGTACGCGGTGGCTCACAAACTGGAAGGCCACCACCGGACGGCGGAAGGGGTTCATCATCTTTCTGAGCCACCAGCAGCTTTGCAGTCCACCGGCCGCGATGCGCCGTTTGCGTTTCGACTCCTCCTGCAGGTCGGCCGAACCATATTCCATAGCGTAGGCATCGCTGGTATAGGCTATCTTGTAGCCTCTGTCCACCATCTTCATCGACATCACGAAGTCGTCGAGCAGCGCATTTTCTGGCATGGGTTCGTAGAGTGCCGTGCGGATGGCGTTCAGTTCGCCTGCAGCACCCATCGTGCTGTATAGTTCGCTGTCCATGCGTTTCAGGGCGCTCTCGTATTTCCAGTACAGGCCTTCACCCTCGGCTGCGGCTTGTCCCTCGTGGCGTGCCATCACGCGTTTCTCGCCTGCCACGCAGGCCACTGTGGGGTCTTGCATCAGACGGACAATCTCCCTGATAGCCCCTGTGTTCACCATCGTGTTGGCATCGGTCATGACGGTGATGCCGCTCTTGACCACCGACAGTCCATGGTTCAGGGCAGCAGTCTTGCCTTTGCGCTCCGGCGAAAAGATGATTTCCACGTCAGGGTATGCCTTCAGGCGCTCGTTGGTGTCGTCCGACGAACCGTCCGTCACCCATGTGATGCGTAGTTTGTCCTTGGGGTAGTCCAGCTGGTGAATGTCTTTCATCTTCATGTCTACCACGTCTTGCTCGTTGTAGGCACAAACCATGAACGTCACCTCTGGCAGTTCTGCATCGTCAGCGGGCAAAGCCCTCCTCACGGCCTTGCCCCTCACGATACGTTTCAGTCTGACTAACAGCCAAAGCAGCATACCGTATCCCAGATAGGTATAAAATACGAGGAATGCGCATATCCAAAAAGCGGTTTTCAGTGCTACCATAGCATTAATGTTCAACGTTCAATGTTCAATGTTTAACGTCAACGTTGTCAGTCGTTGGTCTCATGTTCTTCCTGCATGTCGATGAACTGACAGTCCTTGTCGTAGAATTCATACTGAAGGAAAGCCAGTTTCTGCGAGGGTACGATGCGTACGCCCATACCGTATTTCAGCTGCCACTGGCGCTTGAGCGACCAGAAGCCCTGATTGATGTATGCGGCGACGTAAGGGTGCACATGAAGGAAGAATCTGCGGATGCCAATCTTGTTGACCAGGCGGTCAATTTTGCTCTCCAGTTGGTCTGTAAATAGGATGGACGACTTAATTTTGCCCTTGCCGAAGCATGTCGGGCAGTTTTCCTCTACGTTGACATCCATTGCCGGGCGCACGCGCTGACGCGTAATCTGCATCAGTCCGAACTTGCTGAGCGGTAGGATGTTGTGGCGTGCTCTGTCCTTCTGCATGTTTTTGCACATGCGTTCGTAGAGCATTTGTCGGTCTTCGGCCAGATTCATATCGATGAAGTCCACCACGATGATGCCGCCCATGTCGCGTAGTCGCAGCTGGCGTGCCAGCTCGTCGGCAGCACCGAGGTTCACCTCCAGTGCGTTGGCCTCCTGACCGTTTTCTGCGCGAGTACGGTTACCCGAGTTCACATCTACCACGTGCATGGCTTCGGTCTGTTGGATGATGAGGTATGCGCCGCGCTTGTAGTTCACCGTCTTTCCGAAGCTCGACTTGAGCTGTTTGGTGACGTTGAAGTTGTCGAAGATGGGCACTGTGCCGTTGTATTTCTTCACAATGTCCTTCTTCTCAGGCGCAATCAGGTCCACATAGTCCTTCACCTGGTTGTAGATGTCGTCGTCGTTCACGTAGATGCCGTCGTACGTCAGGTCGAACACGTCGCGCAGCAGGGCAACGGCTCTGCCAGTCTCCTCAAAGCACAGCTGTGGCGTCTTGGTGGCCTTCTGTGCTTTGGTGATGGTGTCTTCCCAGCGTTTCATGAGCACCTTCATCTCTGCGTCGAGCTCTGCCACGCGTTTGCCTTCGGCCGATGTACGTACAATGACGCCGAAGTTCTTGGGGCGTATGCTCTGCACGAGCTGTTTCAGTCGGGTGCGTTCCTCGCCTTTCTTGATTTTTGAGGATACCGAAACCTTATCGCCGAAAGGCATCAACACCATGTAGCGTCCCGCAAAGCTCAGTTCGCAGCTCAGTCGAGGACCTTTGGTGTTGATAGGCTCCTTCACCACCTGTACCAAAATCTCCTGACCCTGTTTCAGCGTAGTCTGAACGCTGCCTTCTTTCGGCAGGTCGGGCAGTCGGGTGGCCTTCGAGATGGGATAAAGTTTCTTTCTGTCGCTTTGTACCTGTTTCAGATACTTTTCATAAGAGCTGAATTGAGTGCCGAGGTCAAGATAGTGCAAGAAGGCATCGCGCTCAGAACCTACTTCTACGAAGCAGGCGTTCAGTCCAGGCATGAGCTTGCGCACACGTCCCAGATAGATGTTGCCCACAGAGTAGCTGGCCTCCTCGCGTTTCTCGTTCTGGTATTCCACCAGATTCTTGTCTTCGAGCAAGGCTATCGATATCTCTTTAGGCTGAACATCGATGATTACTTCACTTGTCATTAACTCTTAACTTTTTTACTCTTAATTAGAAAAGGAGCGCTTCGGCTTTGCTTTTGTTGCCGTTTGCACTCCTTCCATACGTTTCTTTTTTTCTGCTTAGTCAGTCAGAGCTTACTTGCTCTTATGACGATTCTTGCGCAGTCTCTTCTTACGCTTGTGAGTAGCCATCTTGTGGCCCTTCTTCTTTTTTCCGTTTGGCATAATGTTTAACTATTTTAATTATTTTGTTTGATAATGATCGCTCGATGCTCTCTTACTTCATTCTCTCCACGAAGCTCTTGGCAGGCTTGAAGTGGGGGATGTCGTGTGCGTCAATCACCATAGTGGTGTTCTTCGAGATGTTACGGGCCGTCTTCTTGGCGCGACGCTTCACGGTAAACGTACCGAAGCCACGCAGGTAAACGTTCTCTTTGTTCTCGGCCATACAGATGCGGATTTCCTCCATGAAGGACTCTACTGTTGCCAGGACGTCCTTCTTCGGAAGGCCTGTAGTCTCAGCGATTTTGTTAATAATATCTGCTTTTGTCATTGCTTCTTTTTTTATTAATTCGTATTTCGGACTGCAAAGTTACTAATTTTCAGTGAGATATAAAAACATTCTTTGCATTTTTTTGCAAAAAAGACCAAAAAATATTTTTTTGCCCCGTTTTTCGCCCCCATTTTATTTATATATTAAGGAACGTGTGCGTGAAGATGCCGCGTGCGTTTTTCCTTTGCCTTATCCTTTGTTGTTATTTGCCTTTTTTAAAAGAAGCTGGTAACTATACCCGAATACCATCGATATT
>Ga0265298_10009892_pt1 | contig 11328 bp, 10 predicted proteins | sample AusTroGonzalo_MG_3_FD_193486 | JGI IMG/M metagenome (GOLD analysis project Ga0265298, IMG submission 193486) | Bovine rumen microbial communities from tropical cattle in Woodstock, Queensland, Australia - Gonzalo_01 | ecosystem: Host-associated > Mammals > Digestive system > Stomach > Rumen ...
TCGAGAAACAGCCTGTCCAGGAGATTTGTCATAATGACGGTGATCAGGTATTTGCCTACCAACGTGGTGATCTGCTGTTCTTCTTCAACTTCAGCCCAACAAGGTCATACTGCGGCTACGGATTTATGGTTAAGCAAGGTTCTTACGAGTATCTGCTCAATACAGATGATGTATCCTTTGGCGGTAATGGCTTTAACGATGATAAATTAACTCATTTGACAAACTATGATAATATCTTGGCACGTGACAATAAGGGTTGGCTTCAATTATATCTGCCTGCCCGAACTGCCTGCGTGCTGAAGAAAGTAAAAGATTAATAACAACTTATATTAGAAATAAAGATTAAAAATGCCAAAAATTTCTGTACGTGGATTTGAGATGCCAGAGTCGCCAATTCGTAAATTGGCACCATTGGCTTTTGCGGCTAAAGAACGTGGAGTTCATGTCTATCATCTTAATATTGGTCAGCCTGACCTCCCAACTCCTAAGGCGGCACTCGATGCAATCCATAACATAGACCGTAAAATCCTTGAATATAGTCCAAGTCAGGGATATCTTAGTTACAGAAAACAACTTGTAAATTATTACGCGAAGTATAATATCAACCTTACTGCAGATGATATCATTATCACCAGCGGTGGTTCTGAGGCAGTATTGTTCTCTTTCCTCGCATGTTTGAATCCTGGTGATGAGATTATTGTTCCAGAACCTGCTTATGCTAACTATATGGCATTTGCAATATCTGCCGGTGCTGTTATTCGAACGATTGCTACTACCATTGAGGAAGGATTCTCTCTGCCTAAGGTAGAGAAATTTGAGGAACTGATCAATGAAAAGACTCGCGCTATTCTGATATGTAATCCTAACAACCCAACGGGATACTTGTATACCAGACGTGAGATGAATCAGATTCGTGATTTGGTAAAGAAATATGACCTGTATCTTTTCTCAGATGAAGTATATCGTGAGTTCATCTATACAGGCAGTCCCTATATCAGCGCATGTCATCTGGAAGGCATAGAAAACAACGTCGTTTTGATTGACTCTGTCAGCAAGCGTTATAGCGAGTGTGGAATCAGAATAGGTGCCCTTATTACCAAGAATCAGGAGGTGCGTAAGGCTGTTATGAAATTCTGTCAGGCCCGTTTGAGTCCTCCACTTATTGGTCAGATTGCTGCCGAGGCTAGCTTGGATGAACCAGAGGAATACAGTCGTGAAGTGTATGACGAGTATGTGGAACGCAGAAAGTGTCTTATTGACGGTCTCAACCGTATTCCTGGTGTTTATAGTCCCATTCCAATGGGTGCCTTCTATACGGTTGCTAAACTGCCTGTTGATGATGCAGAAAAGTTCTGTGCTTGGTGCCTGAGCGATTTCAACTATGAGGGTGAAACTGTTATGATGGCTCCTGCAGCTGGTTTCTATACTACTCCTGGCTCTGGTAGAGATGAAGTTCGTCTGGCTTATGTGCTCAAGAAGGAGGACTTGACGCGTGCCCTTTTCGTGTTGCGTAAAGCACTCGAGGCTTATCCTGGTACAATGCTCAAGTAATAACAATAGATTTACATAGAGGGATATGTTTACATGGTTTATAGCAAGTCGTTTGTTCCGACATTCTGACGATGTGAAGCGTGTCTCTAAACCGGCCATACGTATTGCAACACTCGGTGTTGCAGTAGGTGTGGCTATTATGTTATTAAGTACTGGTGTTGTTTTAGCTTTCCAGAGCGAGATCAAGAACAAAGTACTTGGCTTTGGCTCTCATATTCAGGTTATCAATTACGATAGTCAGAATGCAGAACAATACAAGCCTATTGTCTTCAACCAGGAAACCCTTTCGGTACTTGATTCTGTTCCTGGAGCACAGACGGTTTCCCCTTTCTGCATAAAACCTGGTATGCTTAAGACGGATAGTACGTTCAGAGGTGTTATGTTTAAAGGGGTGGGGGAGCGTTATGATTACAGTTTCTTCCGTAATCATCTTGTTGATGGAGAGATTGCCTCCTTCCCTGATACGTCAAATACGGGTAAGCTTATCATATCCCAATCGCTTTCCAAACAGATGTCTCTTAAAGTAGGTTCTGATGTATATGCATACTTCTTTGAGGATAGAGTAAAAGCACGTAAGTTCAAAGTGTCTGCTATCTATTGCACAAATCTGACCGACTTTGATAATAAGCTTGTATTTACGGATGTTTCAACGGTTCAGAAACTTCTGGGCTTTGATACTTATCAATATTCTGGGGCTGAGATTTGGCTAAACGATTTTAATCAATTACCGGAGGCCTCATCTTATATTATAAATAAGGTAAACAGAACGCAAGACCCTTATGGCGCTTATTATACCAGTATGAATATTTACGAGATGTACCCCCAAATCTTTGCTTGGCTTCAATTGCTTAACTTAGATGTGTGGGTTATTCTTATCCTTATGGTATGTGTGGCTGGTGTGACTATGATAAGCGGTTTGCTCATTATTATACTTGAGCGAACCAACTTCATAGGGATTCTGAAAGCGCTTGGTGCAAGCAATGCACGTATGCGACACATCTTCCTCTATTTCAGCTTCTTTGTTATTCTACGTGGTATGATATACGGCAACATTCTGGCATTTGCCATTATCTTTATACAGCAACAGTGGCATTTGATACACTTGGATCCGACTGTATATTATGTGGAAGCTGTTCCTGTAACTTTTGATTGGACTTTCTTTGCGATAATTAATGTTGCAACACTCATCATTTGTGTACTGGCACTTGTTGTCCCCAGTTACCTTATTTCAAATATCCATCCTGCTAGGAGTATTCGTTTTGAATAGTCTATTGTTTTTCTAAGAGAAGTAGACACCAATTCTCGTCGCTCTCTTTCTTAATTAGTTTAAAGTTTTCTTTCTGTGCAGTTTCCAGTAATATTGGTACATCTTCTGTGTAAAAACCACTCAGTAACAACTGTCCCTTGGATGATAATTTGCTACTGAAAGCGTGCAGATCATTTAGCAGGATGTTTCTGTTGATATTGGCTATCAGCAAGTCGGCATTCCCTGTTTTCTTCAGAACTGTTGAGTCTCCTTCTTCTACGGTTATCTGATTTTGTACTCCATTCAGAAGAATATTGTCACGGGTGTTTTCAACACTCCATTCATCAATGTCATAGGCGAAAACACTTGTAGCTCCCCTCTTGATACACATAATGGAAAGTATGCCTGTACCTGTACCTGCATCAATAGCCTTCTTGCCAGTAAGATTCAGAGTAACTAATTCACGTAGTATCATACGTGTAGTTTGGTGACTTCCTGTTCCAAAGGCCAGCTTGGGGGATATAATGATGTCATAAGGTAGAATGGGAACATCTGTATGCTTTACGTCATGAATAACAATAGTGTCATCTATTATGATAGGATAAAAGCCTTCTTCTTCCCATACTGCATTCCAGTCTTCGTATTCTGCCTCTGCTATCTCATATTTTATCTTTATCTCAGGAAAAGGATAGTTTCCGATGATTTGTTTTAGGTTTTCCTTTTCAAATACAGACTGTTGAATATAAGCTTGCAATCCATTGTCCGTGGGAACAAAAGTCTCAAAACCGATCTCTGCCAACGACGCAGAAAAGACATCGCTATACGCCTCCGTATATGGCTCTATGGTGAAGTTTACCTCGTAGTATTTCATAACTGAATGCAAAAATACATATAATTTTGTTACTAGGGAAATTTCCTCGCCAAATTAGGCAAAATCCTTTTGGCTATTTCGTCGAATACCTCTACCTTTGTATCATAATAATGTAAAACCATAGTATTATGAAGTTTTTGTATCTTTTCCTGTTATCGGTTTTGGGTCTTTCTGCTACCGTTCATGCACAAGACATAGACGATGATATGTATTTTGTTTCAAGCAAGAAAAAGGCAGCAAAATCTGCTGCTAAGACAGTAAAGAACAAAACCGCATACTCAGACGTATCCAGAATGGTTACTTCTGACGAATATGATGATGCAAATGTCGATTATCATTCCGGACAGTTGCGTGATGTAGACGACTACAACAGACGAGGAAATGCAGTTAGCAACGGACAAGTTGTAGCCAAGCTTGTTAATGATACACTGTATGTTTTCACCAACGACAGTACCAGTCAGAAGACTTATGTCTATGGAAGTGAAAATAAGTCAGATAGCATTTACTATGATGACGAGAATTCTTACTATGACGACTATGTTCTGACGTCCCGTTTAGGTCGTTATCACAGCGTACATTTCATTGACCCTTGGTATTGGGATTATTGCTACGGATGGTATGATCCCTGGTACGATCCATGGTATGGATGGTATGCTCCATATTACCGTCACGGCTATTATAGCTGGTATGACTGGGGATGGCATTATCGTCCTTCATGGAGCTACACTTGGGGAGGGTATATACATCATCCGCCATATCATCATCATGGTGGAATAAGTCATCATCCGACTAACCTTCCTTATCGTTATGGCGGTCAGCGAATGGCAGGCTATGCCAGCAGGGGAAACCGTACAGGCATGACTGTTCCTTCCAGAAGTGACCGTAACTCCGTTTCCACACGCGGAAATGTTTCATCCCGTCAGGGAAATGTAAGATCAACTACAGAGCGTAATACTATCTCACGTTCTGACAGAGGTATTTCACGTGGTGAAAGAGGCTCGTCACGCTCAGAGTCAGCATCAAGAACTTACGAGTCCAGCCGTTCGTCTTCATCATCTTCACGCAGTTCATCATATGGAGGCGGATTCGGAGGCGGTTCTCGAGGCGGCAGCTTTGGTGGTGGTAGTTTTGGCAGCGGATCACGCGGTGGCGGCGGTGGAGGCGGCGCACGTGGAGGTCGTCGTTAAAGTCCCCTTTGATAAACGAGAATTGAAAATCGATAATTAATATATCAGATATCATAGATTTATGAAAAAGCTATTGTCAATATCTTTGTTCTTATGTGCTGCTTCAGCTTATGCACAGGATACCTATATGAACGAGCAGATGCTAAATAACTCTGATGATGTAATAGGTACATCACGTTATGTGGGTATGGGTGGAGCCTTAGGCGCACTTGGTGCCGATATGAGTGTTATCAGTTGGAATCCTGCAGGCATCGGACTCTACAGAAAGAGTGATGTGGCCCTTACTTTTGGCGGCCTTTGGAATAAGAACAGAATAAAGGAGGAGAATCGTGGAGCTGGAACTTTCGACCAGATAGGTTTTGTATATAACTTCAAGACTGAATCTGATGTCTGTCCTTATGTAAACTTTGCTGTCAATTATCAGAAGAAAAAGAATTTCTTCTCTAATTTCTATGCTGATAGCGATATGAATTATCCTCTTAATATTAGTCAGATGGACCAGTTGGCAGAACTTGCAAGTTATGGGTTCAATACAAAGTGGAATCTTGCAGGTCTGTCTGTTGATAACAATGCTTTGACCAAATACACTGATGATGAAGGTAAATTAAGGTATTCAAACAAGTATTACGGAGATTATAATAAATACACTCATCATAGCGAGGGATCCTTACGTGGTTGGGATTTTAATATCAGTACTAATATAATGAATCGCGCCTTCTTGGGTCTTACTTTTGGAGTTGATAATATTGATTACGATGCTTGGACAAACTATTTTGAAGCAAGTCATTTTATAGATGATAACAATGTCGAACACAGAGGTGACTATAGTGTCTGGAACGATTATAATGTAACGGGATATGGCTTTAACTTCAAACTTGGTGGTATAGTCCTTCCTTTTGAAGACAACTCATTCCGTGTTGGTTTTGCCATAGAGTCTCCTACATGGTATAAACTCAAGAGTAGCGTCTGGATGAATTATGCTGACGAGACACAAGATCCTGTTATAATCTCAAAATCTGTTGAAAGCTATTTGCCCTTTAATATTAAGACTCCATGGAAGTTCCGTGCTAGTATGGGAAGTACCGTTAGTAATAAGTTTGCTTGGGATGTAGACTATGAGTATGCTAGTTACAAGAATATGACGCAACGTTATCCCTATGATGATTCTTTCAGCGGTGATAAGGATATAGCCATGAATGATCATATGTATCAGAACCTAAAGGGCATTCATACCATCCGAGCTGGTGTTGAGGTTCGTCCTATTGCTCCTTTGTCATTCCGTTTAGGATATAATTTCTCAACATCTCCATATGAAAAGAATGCTAATTTCGATCAGATACTTATCAACAGCGCTGCAATGGATTATATTACTCGAACCAACTATATGATTACCAAACCAACACATATTCTTAGTTTAGGTGCGGGTTATAGATGGAAAAAGTTCTATTTTGATATGGCTTATAAGATTCGTCATCAGAAAGCTGACTTTTATGCCTTTGATGATAGCTTTACAAGTCCTAATACAGCTTTCTCAAATGGTAATTCTGATTTAGTGAATGCTCGTCTTGAGCCTGTTCCTGTAGACCTTACACGACATAGTATAACATGTACTTTAGGCTTTAAGTTTTAACAAAAAAAGAAGAGTAGAGAATTAGCCTCTACTCTTCTGGGAATAAACCATATAGCTTAGCGTCTATCTGGTCAGTAATAAACTGAAAATCCTTAGGGTTCGCTTCGAATTTCAGATGGTCACCATCTATAATCAGAAGCGGGCCCTTATAGGTTTTGATCCATGCTTCGTATCTGTCGTTCAATCCTTTCAGGTAGTCAATACGGATGCTTTGCTCATAGTCACGGCCGCGTTTGCTAATTTGCGCAATCAGATTTGGGATAGTACTACGGATGTAAATCATTAAATCAGGCAGGCCCACCAATGACATCATTAATTCAAAGAGTTCTGAATAGTTGTCGAAATCTCTGTCGCTCATGTATCCCTGTTCATGAAGGTTAGGAGCAAAAATGCGGGCATCTTCAAATATTGTTCTGTCTTGTATGATTGTATCCTTGCTCTTTGAGATTTCTACTACGTCACGAAATCTCTTGTTCAGGAAGTAAACTTGCAGGTTGAAACTCCAACGGTTCATGTCCTTGTAGAAATCTTCCAGATACGGATTCACGTCGACGGGCTCGTATCGTGGAGTCCATCCGTACCTTTTCACCAACATTTTGGTAAGAGTTGTTTTTCCGCAACCAATATTACCGGCAATGGCTATATGCATATTTTTGAGTTTAGTGTTGAGTGTTTATAGTTTAGAGTTTAAGGGGAAGAGTCCATATAGCAGGCTATCTATCTTTTGGGTGATAAAAGTGAAGTCTTGCTTGTTATTCAAGTAGTCCATATTGTCTACATCTATGGTTAGAACCTTTCCCTTGTATTTTTTGTATATGAAATCCTCGTACAAATCGTTTAGACCTTTCAAGTAGTCTATCTGTATGCTTTGTTCGTAGTCTCTACCTCGCTTCTGGATGTTGCTTACCAAATGGGGGATGCTAGCCCTTAGGTAAATCATCAGGTCAGGATATCGTACCATGTCAGTCATCAGTCCGAAGAGTTCCATGTATGCCTCGTAATCACGTTTCGAAAGGTGTCCTTGCTTGTAGTTGTTGGCAACGAATACATGTACGCCTTCGTAGATTGTTCGGTCCTGGATGAAGGTCTGGGGGGATTGTGCCATTTCCAGAAGGTTTCTGAAACGCTCCTTCAGGAAGTAAACCTCCATATTGAAACTCCATCGCATGATATCACTGTAATAATCCTGAAGATATGGATTATTGGTTACAGCCTCGAATTGTGGTATCCAATCGTAATGGTCAGCCAACAGTTTTGTTAAAGTTGTCTTTCCACTTCCAATGTTACCGGCAACGGCTATATGTAGTTTTTCTGTATTATTATTTTGTTTTGCGATCAACTTTTCGTAATTTTGTCTACAAATTTAAAGAGAATATTTGAGAAAGACAAACACAAACAACCCTTTTTTATTGATATGATACAAGATCTTCTTTCTTTCCTTGATAGTTCGCCTGTAAACTTTTTAGCTGTTGATACAATACGTAAACGCTTAAATCAGGCGGGGTTCAGTGAATACGATGCCGCGTCGCCGCTTCTGGACGTAAAGCCTGGTGCACAGTTCTTTGTAACCAAGAATGATTCCTCCATCTATGCCTTCCGAATAGGCAGCAAGCCACTTGCTGAGGCTGGATTTCATGTAATCTGTACCCATTGTGATTCACCTACCTTCCGCATCAAGCCCAATGCCGAGATAACCTGCGAGGGTGGTATCACCAAACTTAATACTGAAGTATATGGCGGACCCATCATGAGCACGTGGTTCGACAGGCCTCTCTCATTGGCTGGTCGTGTTATCATTGCTAGCAAAAATGCAATGAATCCTGAAACATGTTTGCTTTTCTGTAAAAAACCATTACTGCAAATCAGCAACTTGGCCATTCATTTCAATCGTCAGGTAAATGATGGTGTAAAATTGTCCAAGCAGAAAGATATGTTGCCCATCTTGGGGATTGTTCAGAATGAGTTGGAGAAAGGTAATATGCTGATGAATCTTATATGCGATGAAGTCGGTTGTAAACCAGTGGATGTGTTGGATTTTGACCTTTATCTTTTTGATGCAACACCAGCTTGCACATTTGGTATGCATAACGAATTTTTATCAAGTGGTAGATTAGATGACCTAAGTATGGTTCATGCTGGACTCCAAGCTCTTCTACAGACCGGAGATGTTGTGCCTGAGACTACACAGGTGCTTGCCATTTTTGATAATGAAGAGACAGGAAGTCAAACTAAACAGGGTGCAGGGAGTCCATTCTTGGCAAGTATCCTGCAAAGGATTGTTCTGGCGCAAGGCGATTCGTTAGAAGGTTTCTACCGTGCAGTAGAGAAAGCCTTTATGGTTTCTGCAGATAACGCTCATGGCTGGCATCCTAATTACAGCGATAAATATGACCCCACCAATCATCCTGTTTTGGGTGGCGGTCCGGTTATAAAGTTCAATGCTGCTCAGAAGTACGCTAGTGATGCAGTCTCTGCTGCAGTCTTTGCAAGCATCTGCAAAGAGGCCGGCGTCCCTTGTCAGCGTTTTGTTAATCACAGCGATGTGGCTGGCGGTAGTACATTAGGTAATATTTTGGCTAGTTCATTACCATTACGTGGTGTAGATATGGGCAATCCTGTATTGGCTATGCATAGTGTTAGAGAAACCGCCTCTTGTGCTGATCACGAATATTGCATCCGTGCTTTTATTCAGTTCTATCGTATGTAAAAATGTTTCAAGAATGATGTTGTTCTTATTTAAAAGGCCCTTGAGTTTTTTTTCTCAAGGGCCTTGTGCTTTATTTTTCTAAAATTTCTATTTTCATTTCACCACATTCGTTGATGATGCCAACGTTTTCTATGAACTCAGGTGTTTTGCTATGTGCATCCAGCGAAGCTTGATCAGCCCATGTCTCAATAATACAGAAGACATCAGGGCGTGTTGCACTCTCGAAGGCATCATAAGAGATACATCCTGGGTGTTTCTGAGACTTGGCAACAAGAGCAATGGCGGCATCAAGGGCACGGTTATACTGGCCTCTCTTTGCTTGGAAGAAACAATTTAGTCTTAACATAACAGTGTTATTTTTATTTGTTGATATTATTTTGCAATACAAAGTTAAGGAATCTGTCTGAATTTTGCTATCTTTGCAAACACAAAATAACAAAAATTAATCTATTATTCATAATGAAACATTTATTAATGTCTTTGAGCATGTTTTTTGCTCTAGTATTGTGCGCCACTGCACAACAATTTGAGAATAATCAAGGTTATCGACTAGAAATAGCTGATGGCTTGGCTTTGGATTGTCAGAATGGAACTATTACATTTAGTCCAGTCAATAAGAAATCCATGACACAAGTCTGGCGGATACATCCATCTTCACGTCAAGGTTACTGGGTTTTGGTGAACCCTTATGGTCAGATTGCTTTGGATAATGGTAATCATGGAGGTAATGAAGGGGAAGTGTTGACTTGGGAAACCAATGGCAACAATCCTAATCAACAATGGAATATTCAGAAGCAGGCTGATGGCACTACTACTCTGACTTGTGCTGCTGGCGGTCTGAAGTTGGGGTACAATGATAACTGTCAGCCTGGCGGACATGTATGGCAGGTTAAAGCAACAGATAATGATGTGAACGTGAAGTGGCTGTTGGTAAAGACTGATCTGAAAGTTGTTCCTGAAGCAGAAGCTATAGCTAGTAAGCATGAATGGGAGAATCAGGCTATTTATGGTATTAATAAAGAGCCTGGCCGTGCAACTATGCTTCTTTATGCTAATGAAAAGGAAATGCAGTCTGACGAGGCCTACCATAAACCTTGGCTTTGGCCCAATAGTAGTTTGCGCTTGATGTTGAACGGTAAGTGGCAGTTTAACTGGGTTCCTAGCCCAGAAGAAAGACCTGCAGATTTTTATAAGATGAATTATGATGCGTCGGAATGGAAGACCATTCAGGTGCCTAGTTGTGTTGAGATGCTAGGGTATGGTACCCCCATCTATACAAATATTACATATCCCTTCAAGAACCAACCTCCCTTCATTCGCGGCCAGGAAGGCTATACGGTGCTGAAAGAACCCAATGCTGTTAGTAGTTATCGTCGTACTTTTGAAGTACCTGCATCATGGAATGGTCGGGAGATTTATCTGCACTTCAACGGAATCTACAGTGCAGCCTATATATGGGTGAACGGCCAGAAGGTTGGATACACACAAGGTCCGAATAACGATTCGGAATTTGATGTTACCAGATACCTTAAGTTTGGTAAGCAGAATCTGGTTTGTGTAGAGGTCTATCGCTGGAGCGATGGTTCATACATCGAAGACCAAGATATGTTCCGTCTGAGCGGTATACATCGCGACGTGTATTTGGAAGCACGTCAAAAGGTTCAGGTACAAGATGCATATCTGACTTCACACTTTGGAAGAAGAGGATATCGTCAGGTAACAATGAACATTGACCTTACATTGCAGAATCTGGATAAGAAAACACAGGATGCTGTTGTTGAGTGCAAGTTGTATGATCCCCAGGGTCAGTTGATTCAGATTTGTAAGATGACTGCAGCTAATTTGCTGAAGGGTGAAAAGAGAACTATTCATCCCAACTTTCAGGTTCTTCAACCAAAATTATGGACTGCTGAGACTCCCAACCTTTATACCGTTGATATAAAGGTAAACGGTGATATCAGTACACAGAAGTATGGCTTCCGTAAAATTGAGAATCGCAATGGTCAGGTTTTCATCAATGGCAAACGTGTAATGTTCAAAGGCGCTGACCGCCATGATACACATCCAGTATTTGGAAAGGCTATACCCGTTGAGAGTATGATTGAGGACATTCTGTTGATGAAACGCTATAACCTG
>Ga0265298_10009895_pt1 | contig 11325 bp, 11 predicted proteins | sample AusTroGonzalo_MG_3_FD_193486 | JGI IMG/M metagenome (GOLD analysis project Ga0265298, IMG submission 193486) | Bovine rumen microbial communities from tropical cattle in Woodstock, Queensland, Australia - Gonzalo_01 | ecosystem: Host-associated > Mammals > Digestive system > Stomach > Rumen ...
TCGCCGCCACTGACAAAGAGATAGACCGCATGGTGTATGAACTTTACGGTTTGACGGAGGATGAGATTAAGGTGGTGGAAGGGGAATAATACCTTTAGCATTTTGCAATCCAGCCGTGTAAGAATATATGGATTTATAAACCATTCATATTCAGTTTGATGCATTATAAATAATAAAAATGCACCAAATTTGGTGCATTTTCCGATTTAATCGATTAATAAACTAAAAATCAATCTCTTTACTTACTATCTGATAAAATTCATCCCTTGCCACTCACTTTCATGCTGGGGATAGTCGGGGTTGTCGCCGGCGTGAATCTTGACGAGCATCCAGGCCATGTTGTCGGCCAGGGTGCGCATGGTCTGCATGCCCTCGGTGTCGAGCGCTGCCTCGCCTTTGGCGCGACCGTAGACAATGTTCCAATATTGCGAGGTCACCATCGGCATGTTGCTCAGTTGGAACATCATGTTCAGGCTGTTGAGCGCTGCTGTGGCACCACCGCGACGGCACACGGCCACGCCCGCCGCGGGCTTATTTTGGGTGAAGTCGCTGCCGGCGTAGAAAACACGCTGCATCACCGACAACACACCGCCATTAGGTTGACCGTAATAGGTCGGAGTGCCTACGATGAGGGCGTCAGCGGTGGCCATTTTGTCAATGATCTCATTGCACGGGTCATCGTCAAACACACAATGCTTCCCGTTGCGGCAATGGCCGCATGCAATGCAGCAATGCAGCGGCTTGGTGCCGAGCTGCACTAGTTCGGTCTCCACACCATGCTTATTCATTTGTTTCGCTATCTCGCCGAGAGCGGTGAAGGTGTTGCCGTCAGCTCTCGGGCTTCCGTTAATCATCAATACTTTCATTTTTTTGCCAGTTAAGTTAGAAAAGATGTTGTCGCAAGCGGCCAAAGGCGTGGTGGCGATGGCTGTGGCGGCAGCGGCAAATGCCGTTGTCTTCATAAAATCTCGTCTGTCCATCTTTGTTGTTTTGTCATTTTGTCGCAAAAATACAAAAATCTCAAATATAGACACATGTGAGGATGTTACCCACGAACAAAAGGCCGCCATCATCGAGCGTGACAACCGCTACACATGCAATGTCCTGCACCACCTTGGTTTCCACTGGTCGAGTACCTCGTGGGATTACGTCGACCAAATGCTGAAGGCCATTGCAGGCTTCGGCTATTTTGACCTATAAGAGAAAAGGGAAGTTATTCCATGATTCGGTTTATTGCGGCGGAGCAAGCGTCAATGACTTGCTTCGCCGTAATGCCGTTTAGGCATGCGTAATCGCCTCTGAAACAGGGCTTGTTGCCGTAAACGGAGCAAGGCCGACAAGGCATGTCAAGTTGAATGCAATCGCTGGGGCTTTGGTTCCAGCCCAAGAAACCGGCGTAAGGATGCGTGCCGCCCCAAATGGAAACAACTTTTGTTCCAACCAAGGAAGCCAAATGCATATTGGCTGAATCCATGGAGAGCATCACGTCCAACTGGCCCATCAAGGCTAATTCACTCGCCAATTGACTTCTGGATTGCTTCGTCGTTCCTCCTCGCAATGACGCAAAGCGGCATTCGTCATTGCGAGCGGAGCGAAGCAATCCACTTGTTGATGAGTTTGGATTTTGAGCGGGTTGTACATTGGGGTATTTGGCGCAAAGTTCCTCGATTTGTCGTTTTTCTTCCTCACCACCCCCAAAAAGGAAAACAGTGGTGTTTTTCCTCTCGTTCAACGCCTTGATGACTTCCTCCATCTTGTCCATTGGATAAACCTTGGCATAATGCTTGGCGAAAGGCGCGATGCCAATCCAGGTTTCGTTGGGTTGTTTTTGTCGTTCGCAAAGGTCGGAATAATCGAGTTTTACAAACTGCGGTTTGACGGGGAACCCTAATTGCTCCAACGCTTTGGCATAACGTTCAAACGAAGTGGCCTGCTGAACGAAAACCTTGTCTTTCTGTCGTGTCAGGTCCTTTTTGCCCTTGCGCCCCTTGTCGATGATTGCAACATGCTGCCCACGCATTTGGTTTTCCACTCTCAAAAGAAAAGTACGTATAACATTATGGAAGTCAGCAATGTAGTCATAATCCTCGAGATGGTAATCTTTCCGCAAACGTTCCAAGCCGAGAATGCCTCTGTGTCGTCCTTTCAAGTCGGCGGCGAGGAAATGCACATTCTTGGGTAAACGCTCAAACAAAGGTTCGGCCATCGGTCGGCTAAGCATGGTGATGTCCAAATCAGGGTATTGCACGGCCAAATCGTGGACGACAGGTACCGTCATGGCGATGTCGCCCAAAGCCGAAAACCGTATGATGAGGAGTTTTTTCATTTCTGCCCGTAGAGCACTGGGTTCAATGCGGGGTCGTTGTACATCTTCATCTGCTTGTAGACCTTCATCACTTTTTCGCCCGTTTTGTAACATTCCATCAGTTGGTCGATGGCGGTGCAGAGGTCGGTGTTTTGCTCCTGCAGCACATCCAACTTGGCTTGGCATTTCGCTTTGTGCTCCTCGCTGACATCTTCGCGCTCCACCTCAGCTTTCATGTGGTAAATCTTCAGTTGCAGAATCGAAAGGCGGTCGATGGCCCAAGCGGGACTTTCCGTGTTGAGCGTGGCATTGGGCTGAGGCTCCACTTTTTGGAACAGCAGTTGATAGTAATAATCGATCATCTCCACGATGTCAGTCCTGTCTTGGTTCGACTTGTCGATGCGGCGTTTCAATGCCAAGGCTTCCACAGGATCGATGTTCGGATTGCGGATGAGGTCTTCCAAATGCCATTGCACCGTGTCAATCCACGCCTTATTATAAAGGTACCATTCGATGGTCAGTTTCTCGTAAGGATTCTCGCAAGGATGGTCCACATCGTCAAACTTGTGGTAGTCGGCGATGGCTTGGTTGAAGATGGGGAGGATAGGCTCGGTGGAAAGGATGATCATGGAGGTTGATTTTTAATGTTGAATCGTTTTTTGACTATGACCATTGACTATAACAATGACAGCTTTCACTTGGCTTGAGGTTTTATGGCTTCGGTGAAAGCTGTCATTGTCACAAGTCATTGTCCAATTAGTGCAGCTTGGTCAAAGCGGCCTTGATGCGCTTCACGGCCTCGATGAGTTTGTCCTCAGAGGTGGCGTAGGACAGGCGGATGCAATCGTCGTTGCCGAAAGCGTTACCAGCCACGCAGGCCACATGGGCGTTGTAAAGCAACCACATGCAGAGGTCGTCGCTGCTTTTGATGACGGTCTCGCCGTCGGTCTTGCCATAGAATGACTTCATCTCGGGGAAAACATAGAAGGCACCGGCGGGAGTGTTGCACTTCACGCCCGGAATCTCGTTCAGCAGTTTCACAAAGGTGTCGCGGCGGTGACGGAAAGCCTTCAGCATCTCTTGAATCTCCGTGGAGTTCTCGGGGCTGAGTTCCATGGCCTTGGCAGCAGCGGCTTGAGCGATGGTGCAGATGCCGGAAGTGATTTGGCCCTGAATCTTGTTGGTGGCCTTCACGATGGCTTGCGGAGCGGCAATGTAGCCGATGCGCCAACCCGTCATGGCATAACCCTTGGCCACACCGTTGACTAGGACGAGACGGTTCTTCAGGAAGTCGAATTGCCCCATGCTCTCGTGCTTCTGTTCGTATTGGATGAACTCATAAATCTCGTCGGAGATGATGATGATGTTCGGGTATTTCTTCAGCACCTCGGCAATGGCGGTCAGTTCGGCCTTGGTGAAGACGCTGCCGCTGGGGTTGCAGGGCGTGTTGAGCATGAAGACCTTGGTCTTGGGTGTGATGGCCTTTTCAAGTTGCTCAGCCGTAATCTTGAAGTCGTGCTCGATGTCGCTCTTGATGATGACGGGCACACCGCCAGCCAGTTTCACCATTTCGGGATACGATACCCAGAACGGGGCGGGGATAATGACCTCGTCGCCGTCGTTGACAACCGCCAGCAGCACGTTGTTGATGGCTTGCTTGGCACCGTTGGAGACCAGCACGTCAGTCTCTTTGTAGTCGAGGCCGTTGTCGCGTTTCAGCTTGTTGGCGATGGCCTTGCGCAGTGCAGGCGTACCAGGTACAGGCGGATAATGCGTGTCGTTACCGGTGATGGCGTCGATACCGGCTTGCTTGGCCGATTCGGGCGTGTTGAAGTCGGGTTCGCCGATGCTCAGGCTGATGACGTCGATGCCTTGGGCTTTCAATTCACGGCTCTTGTTGGTCATGGCTAACGTTGCCGACTCAGCCATGTTCAAAACTCTGTTGGAAAGGATGATTTCGCTCATTGTTATGTTTAATTGTTTGGTTGTTAAATCGTTGAGTTGTTGTTTGACGCGAGACTTCGGAACGCGAGACTTCGGGACTTTTGTCGTCTCGTAGTCTTGATTCCCGCAGTCCTGCGGTCTATGGAAGGGCAAAGGTAGGCCTTTTTTCGATAGGGTTGGCAGAATAACGCGAAAATCATCACGAAACCCCAAAACAAAATCGGAAAAAGTCCCATTTTGACCCAAAAATTTATGGAAAAAGTCCCTTTTTTATGCTTAAATTTTAGGAAAAAGTCCCTTTTTCGGACGAAAAATTATGGAAAAAGTCCCTTTTTCTTGTGGGAATAAATTGATTTATATATTTTTGCAGCAAAATTGATGAATCATGCTATACAGGAAGTTTGAAAAGCGCATTGAAGAGTTCTTCCGCAAGGAGCCAAACAAGATTCTTTTGGTGAACGGTGCCCGACAGATTGGTAAGTCGTATCTCATCCGATATGTCGGCAAGAAGTTGTTCAAGAACTACATCGAAATCAACCTCAAGGAGGACAAGGAGAGTCGCGGAATCTTCGCCACCGTGAAAAGCACGAGCGATTTCTATATCCAATTGGGTGTCATTGCGGGCAACCGACTCGGCACCAAGGAAAACACGTTGGTCTTTTTGGACGAGATTCAGAGTTATCCCCACCTGATGACGATGCTGAAGTTCTTGAATCAAGAAGGACGATATACCTACGTGGCCAGCGGCTCGCAGTTGGGCGTGGCCTTGATGCAAACCGCTTCCGTTCCCATTGGGAGTATTGCTATTGAGGAGATGTATCCACTTGATTTTGAGGAGTTTTTGCTTGCCACGGGTAGCGGACAGGAAGCCGTCGATGGCATGAGGGAGAGGTTTTTCGCTGGAGAAGCGTTGAATGAATCGTTGCATAACTATCTGTTGCAGCAGTTCAAGCTTTATTTGTTGGTTGGTGGACTGCCCGAAGCCATCAACAAGTTCTTGGAAAACAGGAACATCGCGCAAGTGAGGAAAGTGCAGCGCGAAATTTACAACCTGTACAGAATCGATGCCTCACAATATGACACGGAGAAAAAACTGCTCATCCGAAAGATTTACGACATGATTCCGTCCAACATGGAGAACAAGAAAAAGCGGATTGTGGTGAAGCGCGTGGAAGAGACCGGCAGCCACAAGCAGTTCAGCGACTATGCCGACGAGTTCGAGTACCTGACCAACTCCGGCATTGCTCTCGGTGTGCAGGCTATTAGCAATCCAAGGTTTCCGCTGTTGCAATCGGAGAACAAGAACCTGCTCAAACTCTACATGAACGATGTAGGCCTACTGACCAACCTTCTGTATGGCCTCAATATCAACGCGGTGTTGCGCGACGAGCGTAGCATCAACCTCGGATCGGTGTATGAAACAGTGGTGGCGCAAGAACTTCACGCCCACGGCTTTCCGCTGCATTATTATGACAACAAGCAGAAGGGCGAGGTGGACTTTTTGATTGACGACTACGAACACTTGACCGTGCTGCCCATTGAGGTGAAGTCGGGCAAGGACTACACCATCCACAGTGCTTTGAACAATTTCGTGAATACGCCCGATTACCACATCCAAAAGGCCGTCGTGCTGAGCAACGAACGGGAAATTTCGGTGAAAAATGGGGTGACTTATCTGCCCGTGTATTATTGCATGTTCTATCAACGGGATTTTGTGCGGGACGAGGGGGCGTTGGTGATTCCGGAGATTGTCTTGGATAAATAAAATGTCATCAAAATAACGGTTGGTTGAAATCAATTGAAATAAAAATCCTTATTTTTGCCAAAGAAAAACAGAATGGTGCGTGAGGTTCATCTTGGCTTCAACATTACAATAGCCCAACAAATGAGAAGAAAGATTTATAGTATCATAGAACACGGCAAAAAAGGCGGAAAACTTGGTCATGCCTATGACATTTTGATGCTGATTGCGATTGCTGCAAGCATCATCCCTCTGATGTTCGTCGAGGAATATCCGTTTTTCCGTTATATTGAGCAAGTTACGGTTACGTTGTTTATCGTCGATTATCTTTTGCGCTGGATTACGGCAGATTTTCGATTGGGCAGGAAAGGCTGGTCGTTTGTCATTTATCCATTTACGCCTTGGGGCATAATTGACTTGCTGTCGATACTTCCAGGACTTAGCGTTTTGTCGAAGGGGTTCAAGATTTTCAGGGTCACGAGGCTCCTCAAGGTGTTGCGATTGTTCAAGTTTTTCCGTTATAATGATAGGATTCAGGTTTTGAGCAGGGTCGTTCAAAAAGAAAAAGGTGTGCTCCTGACCGTTCTCGGCATTGCCGTCTTCTATGTTTTCCTTACGGCTTTGATCATGTTTAACGCGGAGCCGCATGTTGACCCTGCGACTGGCAACCCTACATTTGAGACCTTTTTCGACGCACTGTATTGGGCCACGGTTACCCTTACCACCGTGGGTTATGGCGACCTGACCCCCGTGACGAATGTGGGCCGTTTCATCAGCATGTTGTCTTCGTTGTTCGGCGTGGCTGTCATCGCACTGCCTTCGGGCGTTATCACAGCCAGTTATTTGGAAGAAATCAAGAATTCGAAGGACAAAGATGCCGCCAACCCTAACCCATAACTTAACATTGGTATACAAGTGCTAAATCTCTGAAAATTTCTGAGTTTTAGCCATCAAATCGCGATTCATGTGCTAAAACGGTAAAAATTCCCTACTTTTGCCGCAAAATTCTAAACCAATGAACTCTTGGATTATCTATTCACTGATGGGCGCGGGCCTCTTGTTGATGGTCGCGGCCATGGTGCTTTTGTTTCGACTGATTCGGATGAAAGACGCCGAATTACGTAAGGGTCACACGATGGAACTGAAGGTACAAGCCTTGAAAATCATTATGCCGCTGAAGGTGCAGGCTTACGAGCGTTTCTTACTCTATCTTGAAAGGGTGCAACTGCCGCAGTTGGTGAAGCGCGTCTATGTGCCGGGCATGGAGAAAGGGGCGTTCCATCTCCAGCTTTTGCAGAATGTGAGGGAAGAGTTTGAGCACAACCTCGCTCAGCAGCTTTATGTTTCCAATTCCACTTGGAATGCCGTGGTGAACGCCAAGGAAGAGCTTGTCAACCAAATCAATTCGACTTTTGAACAGTTGAAGGACGAGGAGGATGTCTCCATCTTGGCGCAGAGCCTCGTGGCCTTGCCGAATCCCATGGTCGAGCAGGCCGTGGCCGTCTTGAAACGTAATTTTGAAAGATTACTTTAATACCATTAACGAATGAAATTCACCGCTACCCAAATTGCCGGGTTGCTTTCCGGAAAGGTGGAGGGCAACCCCAATGCAGAGGTCTGGAATGTGGCCAAAATCGAGGAAGGCGCCCCTGGGATGCTGAGTTTTCTGGCCAATCCGAAATACACGCACTATATCTATGAAACGCAGTCGTCCGTGGTCATCGTGAACGACGATTTCGAGGCCACGGCATCCATTCAGGCTACCTTGATTCGCGTGCCGGATGCCTATGCTTCGTTTGCCAAGCTGCTGGCCTTCTACGACCAAATGAGCCAAAACAAGCAGGGCGTTTCGTCGCTGTCTTTTGTTTCAAAATCGGCGCAATGTGGTGAGAACCTGTATCTTGGCGAGTTTGCTTTCGTGGGCGAGAACGCCAAAATCGGCAACAATGTGAAGCTCTATCCGCAGGTGTATGTGGGCGACAATTGCGTTATCGGTGACAATACAGTGCTTTATCCGGGCGTGAAACTCTACCGCAATACGATCGTTGGTAAAAACTGCATCCTCCATGCGGGCGTAGTGCTCGGTGCGGATGGTTTCGGCTTTGCGCCACAGCCCGACGGGCATTACGAGAAAATTCCACAGGTGGGCAACGTGGTCGTTGAGGACAATGTGGAAATCGGGGCCAACACCACCATCGACCGCTCCACGATGGGTTCGACGCGCGTTTGCAAAGGCGTGAAACTCGACAATTTGGTGCATTTGGCGCATAATGTGGAAGTGGGGGAAAACTCGGCTTTGGCGGCGCAAGTGGGTGTCAGTGGCTCGACGCACCTCGGGAAGAATTGCGTGGTGGGCGGACAGTCAGGATTCGTTGGGCATCTGCACATCGCCGACGGCTCAAAGTTTGGAGGACAAAGTGGTATCATGGGCAGTATAAAGAAAGAAAATCAGGAGTTTATGGGTACGCCGATTCAGCCTTTGCGACAGTATTTGGTCTCCAACGCCCGTTTCCGGCACATTGACGAAATGGCCCGAAAGCTTGAAAAACTCGAAAAGGAATTGGCCGAATTGAAGGCTAAAGCTAAATCCAACCTTTGATTCGATAGTACGCCAGCGCAAAATATTCTCTTAAACAGGTAATTTCCAATTTCAAGTAATTGAAAAAGGTGTAGCGTATCTTGACGCTTTCCACCGAGGGAATGGCTTCATTTCCACCAAGTTTCTGTTTTTTTAGCGACAAATCGAAATCGACGGTGGCGGGATAGGCTGCCTTACCGATGACGTTTTGGAATCCCACTTTATTGAGACATTTCACCGTGCGCCTGACATGTTCGGGAGAGGTGACGACAATGATTTGTTTCTCAGATAGTTTTGGGTGTTTGGCCATGAGTTCCAAGGCTTGTGAGCGCGTGTTGGCACCTTCAGTCATGTAGAGGATGTTGTCAATGCCTCCTTGACGCAAGAGTCTGGTCATTTCAGCTTGACAGAGGGAGTCCTCAGGATGCACCAAAATGACTGGAACTTCGAAATGTCGGGCCAGAGCTGCGGTGTGGTAAAGGCGCATCAGGTTATCCTCCGAGGGCATTCCGGCACCACCGAACATGACGACACTTTCTGGGCGCGTGGCGCTTGTTTCCTTGTTGGGATTTTGACCTAAATTGTACCACCAATAAAACGGTTTGGAAGTGAATGCAAGCGCAATCATGCCCGCAAAAACAATGCCGAAACCTAAAAAAAGTGTTTTTATGGTTTTTATTAAATGACTCATTATGTGACTATTCTGCTTTTCTACTGTTATAAAAACAAGCAAAAGTAGCGTTTTTTTTGGTGCTTGTAGAATAATTCCCTATTTTTGCCCGTTTTTTGTGGAGAAAGTTCCACCCTAATTGTGTTTTATGACTGAAAAACAGTGTACGCTAAAAAATAGAGTCAGTGTCAAGGGAGCAGGGCTTCATACGCGTCAATGCGGCACCCTCACCTTCAATCCGGCTCCAATAAATTCTGGAATTCGTTTTCGTAGAATTGACCTTGAAAATCAACCTATTATAGAAGCTGATGTAGACAATGTGATTGATACCGCCCGTGGTACGACGCTTGGCAAAGGCGGCGTGAAGATTTACACCGTCGAGCATGTTTTGGCGTCTCTGCGTGGCATGGGTATTGATAACGTGTTGATTGACATCGATGTGGAAGAGACCCCCATCATGGACGGTAGCGCCAAGTTTTTTGTCGATGCCATCCATAAGGCGGGTATCGTCGAACAGGATGCCCCTCGCAATTACCTTGTCATCGAAGAGCCTATCTCCTATAAGAATGAGGTCTTGGGCATCGAGCTGAAGATGGAGCCTGCAGATTCTTTCCAAATCGACGTGAAGGTAAAGTACAACACCAGGGTGCTTGACGAGCAATATGCCTCTTTGTATGACCTCAAGGACTTCGAGAACGAGATTGCCCCATGCCGTACATTTGTTTTCCTGCATGAATTGGAGACACTCATCAGCCGCAACCTCATCAAAGGCGGCGACCTGACCAACGCCATCGTGTTCGTCAACCGCAATGTTTCCGCCGAGGAACTTGACCACATCGCGGCATTCTTCAAGAAGCCGAAAGTCACGGTGAAGGAACGTGGTATCCTGAACAACGTGGAGCTGTATTTCGAGAACGAGCCGGCTCGTCACAAGCTGTTGGATGTCATCGGCGACCTGACTTTGGTCGGACGTCCCATCAAAGGCAAGGTGACCGCCGTGAAACCTGGTCACTTTTCCAACACCTCCTTTGCTCGTAAAATCAAGCACACTTTATTGTATTAAGCATGAACCAGCCTTTAGCCTACATCCATCCGAATGCCCGCATAGCGGAAGACGTGAAAATTGAGGCGTTCGCATGGATTGGCGAGGACGTTGAAATCGGTAGCGGTACTTGGATTGGCCCCAATGTCACTATCATGGACGGTGCCCGCATCGGGAAGAACTGCAAGATTTTCCCTGGTGCGGTGATTTCGGCTATTCCGCAAGATCTTAAATATCAAGGAGAAACCACCTATTGCTATATCGGCGACGGCACCACGGTACGCGAGTCGGCGACAGTGAACAAGGGCACGGCAGCCTTGGGCAAGACCGTGGTGGGCAAGGACTGCCTGCTGATGGCCTTCACCCACGTGGCGCACGACTGCATCCTCGGTGACCATGTCATCATGGCGAACGCGGCCACGCTTGCAGGGCATATCACCGTTGACGATTGGGCCATTTTCGGCGGTTTGGCTGCGGTGAGCCAGTTCTGCCGCATTGGGGCGCACGTGATGATTTCAGGCGGGGCTTTGGTGAACAAGGATATTCCGCCGTTTGTGAAGACTGGGCCGGGGTATCCGGTGTGCTATGCGGGCGTCAATTCCATCGGCTTGTTGCGTCGTGGTTTCTCGCGTGAGCGCGTCAATGCCATTCAAGATGTCTACCGCGTGATTTACAGCGTCGGAATGAATGTAAGCCAATCGGTGCAGTACATTCGCGAGCATCTTCCCGTTTCTGACGACCGTGATTTCATCCTGGATTTCATTGAGAGTTCAAAGATTGGCATCATGAAAAACGCGGATAGGAGAGAAGACTAATCCTCTAAGACTGTTTTGTATCCCTCACATATTTGTTTCCCAATCGTTTGTGCTGCAAAAGTCTCGACGGCGTAATTGCGTATGGCTTCCCTGTCGTATTCCGAGGAATGGTCGAGCATTTGAATCATGCCTTGCAGCAGGGCTTCTTCATCTCCTTGCGGGATGAGAATACCTCTCTCTGGAGAAAGGATTTCGGCTATTCCGCCCACGGCGGTGCTTAGTACAGGAAC
>Ga0265298_10009897_pt1 | contig 11324 bp, 4 predicted proteins | sample AusTroGonzalo_MG_3_FD_193486 | JGI IMG/M metagenome (GOLD analysis project Ga0265298, IMG submission 193486) | Bovine rumen microbial communities from tropical cattle in Woodstock, Queensland, Australia - Gonzalo_01 | ecosystem: Host-associated > Mammals > Digestive system > Stomach > Rumen ...
CCGGCTCGTCGTAGAAACCTACGGCATAACGCTCATAGAGCGAATAGCCGGCAGGGGTACGGGCATAATTAAGGTAACCACCACCTGACATCAGCGACCAGTCGCCAGGGTGGAGACTCTCGCCACCACTCTTTTCGTAGTCGGTATCGTAGAAGTCGGGCAAGCCCAGCACGTGGCTGAACTCATGACAGATGGTGCCAATGCCGTCCAGAATATGGGAACCAGCCGTACCCAACAACTCCGTAGAGCAAGCATAGCGAGCCAACCGTTTACCGTCCTTTCTCAGATTATTATAATAGGAAAAGTCAAAGGCGTATGGCCAAAGCAGCCCCGCATCGTTGCCATCATAATTCGAACTCAGTCCAGCATAGACGAAATAGACCATATCCACCTTGCCATCGCCATCGGTATCGTAGTCGGCAAAATTCACCAACTCATCGGCAGCATCAACGGCTGCCTTCGCCAACGTCTCTCCATTTTCGGTACCATTTGCATCAAGCTTGCTGTAATTAATCTTGACAGGTCCCACAATGTCGAACTGCGGCTGGAACTTTCCGCCAGAATTGTCGGAATAATAATCGCGCACACTACCCGTATAACGGCCGTAGCCAGTATTACTATAGCCAGTATAGTCCTCCTTGTTCACCATATCGGTAAACACCTCCTTATAGTCTTCGCGTGAGAATGCCTGATCTTTATACTCCACCAAGATGATCAGTCCCTTGAACTGACTATAGTCGAACACGGCAGCCCTGTTTGAGCCAGCACGACGCGCCTGGTGGGCAGCCAGTGTCTGGACACGGGCCTCCACCTCACGATCCTTCATGGCGCGGATGGTTTCCGACATCTCAGGCACCTGATATTTCCTGACACTCGTTAGGAAAGCATGCTCTTGTGCAGAGCGCTCATCCAGGTCATGAGCCACCTGAGCAGTAGCCGCCAGTTTTCCGTCCTTCAGTTCGGCATAGCGATAATAGCCGCTATTATCCTTTACCACGGTATATCCGTCAGCCGTCGTATTGAAGTGTAACCACTCATCGCCATGCAGACGGATGGTAACATACGAACCGTCAGGTTGTTGTACCTTCACGGGTTTATTATAAGCAGGCATAGCCGTGCTGCTTACTATGGCCGACAGCAGTACTGTCAGCAACAAACAGAATCTCTTCATATCAGTTTATTATCTATTGCAATAGGTTTGAGCTTGCAAAGTTACGCATTATTTCCCATACCTCCAAACTTTCCCGTCTTAAATAAACTAAAGACCCGCAAAGACGTTTCGGTGCAAAAGATAAGCATCCTTCACGTAACATCCAATTTAGAGTGATTTCTGAAAGAAAAGCGGTCACATGGTCTCAACTGTGACCATGTGACCGCTATTGAATTGTCGAGGTTGTCGACGTTCGTCAAAACGGGAGCAAGACTCCCTTTTACACTTACTTAACCACAACCTTACGGCCGTCCTTAACTACAAGACCCTTGAAGTTCTTGTTGACACGCTGGCCAGCGAGGTTGTAGGCAGGAGCGGCAGTTTCTACCTTATTTGTAACGACGCTGATGCCAGTAGCACTGCGGCTGACGTCAACTGCCAACTTGCTACCCCACTGTTCGAATACCAAATGACAGCTATTCTCAGAAGCACGATTTGAAGATGCGGCACGGCTTCCTTCAGCAGCTAACGAGAACAGAAGGTCAAACGAGATGTCATCCGTACTTGTCGGATTGGTGTAACGAACATCAAGCCACTCAGGTATTTCATCTGAGTCATCAGCAGTCCAAATTGCAGTCTCGGGTTCACCAGTCTCGTCATTAGTGGCATAGAACATCGGTGTTATATGGAGTGCGACATCAGAGCCGTCATCGGGAACTGTGATGCTGGTACTTACACCTTCATCAACAAGCATGTAACCATAGATGGCCTCCTTGAACGAAACATAAGGATGAGAGTAGAGATTGAAGAAGCCATAGACTGCATCGTCACCGTCAAGTTTAAGATAAGATGAGGTTGTGCTAACAGCATTAACCATATCGCCACTATACTCTACAAATGGACTTGCAGTAAAGCTGCCATTGTTCCATCCTTCAAACATGATGGCAAACTCGTCCTCAATCTGAATATGATCTACCTCCTCGCTCAGTCCTGTTTCATCCTCCTTATAGAAGCTGTTCCAGCTCAACAAAGCAGAACCTTCTCCATCAAGGAAGATATCCTCAGTATCAAGGTCGGCTTCTGCTACTACATCGCCTAGTGTAATACGAAGGGTGCTCGGATCACGACTGACCTTAACAATCTTACACTTCAAACTGGGAGTTCCCTGAGCAGCATAATCATCTACCCACATGCTGATGCCTTCAAAATAAAGAGGAGCAGCAGGCTTTCCCTGATAGAAGATGAGCGAACTAATATTATATTGATTGCTATTAATATCAGGCGTACCCATAAATGAAGCTTTACTTACACGATTGGCGGGGTCACATTTGTTTGCCTGAGAATGGGTACCATCTGTGAATTCGTAATCTACTAAACCACCAGCATAGACGTATCCAACCTCCTTACCACGGTGGAGACTCCAACGATAAGGTTCTGATTGGGCACCATTGAAGGCTCCTATCTGAACTGGCTGATAATAAACTGCTTCCGGTTCAGTAACTATCGAGAAATCGTGACTATCAGAAGTTATTGTCTCATCAACTTCATAATCATCTCCAGCTGCATTGTCTTTCAACTTATCCATTGACCAAGACCATGTATCAGCATTATCTTCTGTATAATTCAGGAAAGCAGTCTCGGCGGCAACAGGCAGGAACATAAACGTTGCAGTGTTCCAGTTATACCACGAAGGTGAATAACCCATATGGAGATACAAACCATCTGGTTCATAGAAAACGACAGGAGCTTTCGTCTGACCAGGAAGCAGGTATGAAATCTTTGAAACATACTCATAGTATCCAGTATACTTTGCATCAAAATCATCACTGGTCACTGGCGTAAAGGTTGCCTCATTGAAAGCACCATAGAGAATGTCGTCATCTGTAGAGATAGAATTATCGTCATTCAGAGTCATAGAAATGACACCGTCATCACTTGATGCGCTGAAAAGGAATATATAATCCAGAGACTCTACTCCACCCTCTTCATATGTATTCGTTAACACGAGCTGCGGAGCAATGGTAATGGCAGAGCCTTCGATAGTATACTCAACAGGGATGACATCATCTTCTAATAATGAAGGAATGACATCAGCAAAGAGCAGTACATTTTCTTCAGTAGCACCGGAAAGCATTTGCCACTGAACGGCACCATCCTGATTATCAGTACCATAAGCATCATAGGCCTGCTGCACAGTTCCTGCTCTATGTGAAATAGTCTTGGCAGCAGTGTTCGTCAGTTTCCAATTGTTTAATTTATGAGCCTTCTTTGCCGTCAGACGGACGTCACCGCTGAACTGAGTTAAAGAGAGGTTTGGTGTTCTTGAAAAAGGCATCACAAAATCTTTCTTGGAGACCTTCTTCTGCTCAAGAGAAGACACTAAATTACGGCTTTTGGAAACCTGAGCCCGATTAGCCTTCTTTACAAATTGTGCGCTTGCTGAGCCTACAATTAATGCGGCTACGGCAAAAAGTAAAAATCTTTTCATACTCATTTAGTTTAAAATTAATAATTGATTATTCTAATTCAGTTTAAATGTCGTTCCACCGCTGATTGCAGTGAACTGACCACCAGTAGGAAGGAAATAGTCATTGGGAATCACATCGTAAGTACCGTTTAGCGTAGCAGCAAAGGCACGAGCCAGATTCTCCATATTTGAGGACTTCTTTACAATCGCCTCCATATTCTTGTCTACCTTATTCTCTGGTGAATAGGTAATTTGAATCTTTCCATAGGCAGTCCTGCTCAATGTCATAGCCACACCAGCTGTATTGGTCTTCGTCTGGTCAGCATTGGTATAGAAAGTCAATACAAGACCTGTCACGGCATTACCACCAGAAGACTTACCCAATCCGATGCTTTTCAGGCTCCAAGCAGTGTTAAATACTTTTGCCGCCGCATTTATCTGGTCAAAGAGAGTCTTTTGCTCTGTTGAGAACATACTTTCATCCATCGGCCAAATCGTAGTATGATCCACTATATACTGATCCCAGCAAGCAATGACCTGCGTCTTGCCATCTTCAGACAGCAGTTTTGATTTATCTTCAGCGAGGAAGAACTCATGGAAAGCATTGTCGCCTATTGAGTCTACATGATTGATGCGGAAACCCTGCGGTGTGAACACACAAGAGAGGGTCTTCTTCTTCAGCGGGTCGACTAAACGTTCACCGTAGATGAAAACACCCTTGTTAAGACCTGAGAAGTACAAGGTGTCGACGCCATCAGTTACATAGTAAGACGTCAACTGAGAAGTTGCAATGTGGTTCTTATTCTCAGTGACGGCAGCCATATAGTCTGTCCAGGGACGGTCACAGGGAATGAAACGAATCTCGGCACGGTGGCGCTCACCACGGAAGAGAACCTCATCGTCCTTGAAGGCAGAGAGCACTAAGTTGTGGTCGCCAAACATACCCTCACCATTATTTGCTATAGTACCAGGAGCTTGAGTGGGGTCAACGGGATCCTCGAAAACAGTGAGAATATCGTTCCAAGTATCAAACGACAGCACAGGACCTTCCTCGGCCAACATTTTAAAGGTGCTGGTGTGTTCCGTGTACTTGTTGGCATTACCATTGCGCAGGAAGCGGTGGTTACTGGCCAACGTCACCTTGTTGTCGTCATAGAAACGGCCGAAGAGGTTGAAGCCCTCGAAGTCATAGTCGTCTGTACCAGAAACGAAGTACTGGATAACCCAGCCATACTTGCCTTCGGCACTCTGGTCGACAAGCTGTTTCTTGATGGAATTGTTGATGTGGGTAACACGCAACGCGGCGGTCTCGTCAAAATAGTCGTCCTGTTCGAAAGTACAAGACGTCAGCAGCAGAGAAGCAGCTGAGATGCATAATGCAAAATGCATCACGTTCGTGATCTTCTTTACTATCTTATCTCTTTTCATACCTTATTAATTATTATGAATGATGCATGATGAATAATGCATTATTTCAAGTCGTAGATAATCACGTTGTTACGGGTGTACTCATTAATCTCTTCCTGACGCTTACGAACCTCGCGACGGATTTTGAACAGATAGAGTCCCCAACTGTCAGTGTACCACTTGGTGGCAATGTCGAACTTTTTCAGGATGGCATTCATGCCAGCTGCTTCTGCTGTAGCACGGCCCTCAGCCCAGTCTAAATAGCTGCGGAAGGATTTGAAGTCTGCCACCTTAGTATAGGAAGGTGCATCCTCCCCCTTAGCAGAATACTCCTGACGGGCATCAGCCTGATGGAAGCTGGGGACAAAGCGCTTTTCCGTCTCGCCAGTAGCGCTGCTAACATGCGACTCCTCATAGATAGCGAAGTTGTTCCATCCCTTGTCAGGATCGTCAAGGCCCTTAATCTCGAGTGAATCAATGAGCGTGAGCACCTGCTCTTTGTCGCCGACCTTCAGTCCGCCGTTGGCACAAGCATCAATGATGGTGTTCATCCAACGGGTGTCCGTATCGGTAATCGTGCAGGAAAGAAGCTCTACAAAGTCCTCATAGGTTGCACTGGAACCATACTGCGTCAGGAAGCCCAGACTATGGCTCTTTACGGAATCGCGCTCCTGCCAGGTAATAGGGTCGTAGCTACCCGGCGTCACCTGTCCATAGGCGACGGGGTACGACTTAGTCTGATGCAGGATGTGAGAGAACTCGTGGTGCATGGTGTGGAACTGGTCCTTGTTAAGCAGTTCCATATCGGCTAACGTATACTCATTCTCAGGAGTCCAGAACTTCATGTTATTGACATTGATGAGCGTAATCTTCACACCTGCCGAAGCATAGCCTAACGTCTCGGTACCCGTGGTGGGCGAGTAGGCTGCTGAGCCGATGAAGTGGAATATACGCGGTCCATACTTCTTCATGAAGTCTTGGCCACCATGAAGGGTGTAGACATCATAGAAAAGGTACTTGATATAATTTGCCAGCAACTGTGACTTATTATAGTCGGCAGGGGTCAACTGGAAGTTGAGGTTTGATGCTGGGAAGTTGAACTTGTACTGAATCTCAGTATTGTAAGGCACCACGAAGTTGTCGTAAAGCCAATGGTCGAAAGGTGCCGTAGCCTGCGAGTCATCGACGGGAGCAACATCTGTATCGAAGATGCTGGCATCGAAGTCATCGTCTTTTCCACACGAAGCCAAAGTGAAGGCCAGTGCTGCAACTATGATAAACTGAAAAGTCTTTTTCATCGCTTCTCTGTATTTTATTCATTCATATTATTTGGAGCTATAGGGTACGGGCTGGCTGGCCAGAGGCTTCGACATATAGCCGCCGCCACCACTAGAGGCATTGGAACCAGTCAGACGGCTACCGGGCATACCGGCATCGATGACGTTCTTTGGCAACTGCAGCACACGGCGCGGGTCGTTCCAAGTCAGCGAGTCGGTATGGATTTCGTCCTCCTGGGGACCGCGGTAGTGGTGATAGACGGTAATACCGTAGCGCTTGATATCAAACCAGCGCTCGCCTTCATAAAGAGACTCTATGCGGCGGAAGTGCAGGATGCAGTCCAGCACGCTCTGGTCGTCGCCCTCAAGCACTTTCTGGAAACCCATCTCCTGTGGATGCAGGTCGCTGACATAGATATTGCCGCCACGGGCCTGACGGTTGTACTTGTTCTTGATACCAGCAAGTGTCAACGGCTCGGTCACCATGTGTGAAGCAGTCCAGTAACCCAAATCCTGGATAGCACCGTCGCGGTCGCCCTTGTAAAGTTTTGCCTCGGCACGGTCAAGCAATGTCTTGTCAGCAGTGAACGGCTGATAGAGCATGTGGACGTAACCAATACCAGCAATCTTGTCGGTGTACTCGAAGTATTCATAGACGCGGAACATCCATACGCCATACTCCTGACCACCCCAGATGAAGAGGTTACCATCGTAGCAGGGGAACCAGCCCGACCAGTTGGGGCCACCACCGGTAATAAGGATATTCAGCGTAGAGGGTACCGTCCAAGTCTGGCCGTTAGAAGTAAAGGTCGTACCGTTATTTGTGGCATAACGGCAGGCCGACAGCATACGGTCCTGGAGCGAGTAGGTAGACTGGATGAGGAAGTTACAAGCTGCTGTATGGTCGTTGTAATCGTTCAGACGTGAGTCAATTGTGTTCTGATTGATGGTTTCCCACTTGCGCAGTATCGACGAGGGAGACATGCCCAGACACTCATTAGCATACTGGATGACTTTGTCGTAGTCGCGCTTGAAGAGATAGAAACGGGCGGCAAAGGCATTGGCAGCATTCCTGTTGAAGTGGTAGGCAGGAACCTTCATTCTCGAATCGTCAATGTATGGAATACCCTCTAACAAGTCCTTCTCAATGAGATCATAGGTTTCCTTGACACTATGCAGGAACTCCGACTGGCTGTAGTCGACATGCACCACTGACTCCGACTTGGTGACGTATGGCACACCTACGTCAGCCATACTCTTCTGTTCGTCCTTATAATTCTCGGCAAACACGTTGACCAGGACAAAGTGCAGATAGGCACGCAGAACGTGAGCCTCACCCCAAGCATGCGACAACTCTGGGTCGTTGGCAGGGTTCGAACTCATTTCCAGCATAGACTCAATGGCATGGTTACAAACCGAGATGCCAGCATAGTAGGCTTCCCAAACCTGATAGGGAGTATCGTCCGAATTGATAGAATAGTCGTCAATATCGACCCACTTATATGCCTGTTCGTGGAAACGTTCGTAGGCATCGTTGTGGGTGGCGGGTACCACGACATTGTCATCAACATAGTTATCACCGCTGAGCTCGCAAATGACGGCAGGGGTAGCCACCGGATAGGCCGAGGTCAGCAGACGGAGCACCTTTGACGGTTCATCAATCTCAGTACGGTTGTCGGGCACTTCGTCCAACTTGTCGGTACAGGCAGCGAAGGTGGCGGCTAAGCCGCAGCAGACCAATCCTGCGGACAGAAAAGTATATATATTCTTCAGCTTCATCTTATTTTCTTTTTTACCTTTTTACTTTTTTACCTTTATACCTTTATCAGAACCCTAACCTCAGTGTTGCGGTAATCTGCTTGGAAATAGGCGAAGCCACACCACCAGAATTGATAAACTCAGGATCCTGTCCGTTGAGGTCCTTGTCAGCATAGAGCAGGGCAATGTTCGTACCAGCCAGCTTCAGCGAAGCACTGGTCAGGAACTTAGTCTTAGCCACCAGTTCGGAAGGCAACGTATATGTCAGGGCCAGCTCCTTCAGGCGGACAAAGTCGCCCTTAGCCGAGCGGGCAGTAGAATAGTTGTAGGCATTATAGGCTGTCGACAGTGAAGTCGAGCCGTAGCGGTCACGCTGGTTGAGCGAGGCTATCGTCGGAATGTTAGTGACTTCCTCGTCACCAGGAATCATCCAACGGTTCTTGAACTCCTTGGGCAGTGCCGACAAGTCGCTGTAATGGGAGCTGAACACCGGGTCAAGGCGTACCCTATTACCCCCACTATAGGTGATAAATACCTCGAAGTTCAGTTTTCCAGCCTTGGGGAAAGTGTACTGGAAGTTGTTGCCGAATGAGCCGTACCATGTCGGATCCATAGGACCTTCATAGACCAAAAAGTCTGTCAGGTTCTCCGTCTCCTGGAAGTTGACGTCACCTACGGTTTTCACGCCCTCTTCGTTGTATACCATGGGCAAGCCTTCGGAGTTAAGGCCAGCATACTTATAGCTAAACAGCGGGTTTACGGGATAACCTTCAATACCATAACCGGCACCCGTTACCAGGTCAACCGCACGGTCACCGGTATTCAGACGGGTAATCTCGTTTACGACATGAGAGTAAATCAGGTCAGTGCTCCATGAGAATCGATTGGTATGGATGTTTTCAGTATGGAGGCTGAACTCGACACCATGTGACTCCATGTCTGCTACGTTGGCCCACTTACGGTTAACACCACCAGCACCCTGGGTAAATACCAGACCGATTTCATCGAAGTTGTCACGCCAGAACAAATCGGTCGTGAGAGTGATACGGTTAGAAAGGAAACCGAGATCGACACCGACGTTCCACTCATACTTCTTCTCGTAAGTCAACTCAGTATTAGCGATCTGGTCGATAAAGATTTCCGACTCAGCAGCTCCTGTCGTCGGACGCCACTTGTTCTGAGTCTTATAGATGGTCGTAGCATTGGTGACAGTGCTCGGACCAGGGGCGGCCGTCAGTGAACGGCTACCACGAATTAAGAACATAGAGAGCCAGCTGGCTGTAGGCTGCATGAAAGGTTCACTGCCCAAGTCGTACTTGAAACCGACATTCCACGTCGGCAACCAACGGCTTGAGGTAGCCTTACCCAAACGGTTAGAACCTTCATATCGCATAGTGGCATTGACGGTATAACGCTTCATGAACGAGTAGTCAATCTGCCCATAGTAGGCCAGAGAGTTGTACTGTGTGAAGTATTCACCGAAATACTCTGTATTTTCTTCGTTCATCTGCTTCAGCCATAGATACGGCGTATAGGTTAGACCACCATTATCATATTGATAGCCCCATCCTGTCCACTGGGTACTGGTGATTCGACGAGTCGACAACTCCGAACCTGCCAGCAAGTTGAGGGTATTGTTCTCGTTGAAGTCGGAACGGTACTGTGCCGTGATACGGTAGAAGTTGGAACGCGTCACGTGACTGTCCTCATACTTGATACCACCTTCGGGCAATACCGTCTCTGGCAAGGCCAAGTCATTGTCCGGGTCAGTATACAGCAGGGGGTTGCTGTCGCGGACGGTAGAGTTGTCGTCAGTAGCATCCACACCGGCACGGTAGGCATTAGCCTGGTTTGACTTGTCCTTGACATTGTGGACACTCTTGGTATTTGACATACGGGTCGAGATCAGTCCTGCGAAAGACAACGAATTCTTCTCTGTCTGGATGGGCTTGTACTCCAACTCAGCACGGAACATCAGTTCGCTGACGTTGATGTCGTTGTAGTTATTCTCCAGCTCATCAAAGATGTTGAACGGCGAATAGAAGCGTGTATAACTGGTATTCGGATCCAGACAACGGCTGGTGTTCATGGAATAGCTGAACGGGTTGATATCAAAGTCGCGCTTCACCTCACCCGTCACAACATCGGTAGTACGGTTCAGAGAACCAGGAGCTTCCTGGTCACGATAGCTGCCCTGTCCTGCCAAACGGATAGTCAGGTTCTTCAGAAGGTCGTACGAAACATTGGCATTCATCGTATAACGCTTCACACTACTACGCTTGACATACTGTCCAGGATCATCCATCAGAGAAAGAGAGAAATAGCTCTGCGCCTTCTCTGTACCATTTGATACACTCATAGAGTGAGTTTGGGAGATAGATGTTGAAAACAGCAAGTCGAACCAGTCGGTATTGCGGAACTCTGCCTCCTGAAGGTATTTGTTGCGAGCTGCCTCGGTATTCTGAAGACCATACTGACCTGTATAAGGATTGTAGTTGCGCAGCTGTTGGAACATATAGCCATAGACGCCAGAATTCTGGGCATTAGCCAGATTCTCTAACTGCAGCCAGCCTTTGTCTGCCATCTCCTTGTACACACCCATCATCTCCTGAGAATTCATGATGTTGTAGTCGCGGTATGAGGGCTTCAGACGAGTGGTAAACTCACCGGTATAGTTGATGGAAGCGCGGCCCTTAGTACCTTTCTTGGTAGTGATAACAATCACACCTGCCATCGCGCGCGCGCCATAAATAGAGGTAGCAGAACCGTCCTTCAAAATGGTAAACGACTCAATGTCATCGGAGTTCAAACCAGCTACAGCGCTGGAAATCAACGTCTTGGCATCACCAGAAGCCAATTCGTCAGCACTTACGTCAACATTGTCTTCATAAATCACACCGTCTACCACCCAAAGAGGTTTCGAGTTACCATAGATAGACGTAGCACCACGGACTCGGATCTTAGGAGCGGCACCGAACGTTCCACTAACGTTAGTCACCTGCACACCAGCAGCACGACCTTCCAACGAGCGGCTCACGTCGGCCATACCCGAGAGCTTGGCTTTATCGGCATCAATCTTGGTGGCAGAACCAGTAAACAGGCGTTTATCCTGTTTGACAACGCCCGTCACCACAACCTCATCAACAGTGTGAGCATCTGTGGCAAGAGTGATTTTCATGCCGTCCTTGGGCTTGATAGTCTGAGTAATCATACCGACATAACTTACTACCAGTTTCTTCCCTGAAGGAACAACTATCGTAAAGTG
>Ga0265298_10009900_pt1 | contig 11323 bp, 7 predicted proteins | sample AusTroGonzalo_MG_3_FD_193486 | JGI IMG/M metagenome (GOLD analysis project Ga0265298, IMG submission 193486) | Bovine rumen microbial communities from tropical cattle in Woodstock, Queensland, Australia - Gonzalo_01 | ecosystem: Host-associated > Mammals > Digestive system > Stomach > Rumen ...
AGAGAGCCATGAGAAGAAGATATATATTGACGATATTGGCAGCTGCCCTTGCGACAGTTTCTTGCGAACGCACCGTAGAGGAAATCTGGAGCAGCGACAACGACGCGATGCTGGTGCTCAACGCCCAGCTCAAGCAGGACGCCAAGAGCCACAGGGTATTTGTCCACTGCAGTTCCGGCAGTAATTCAGAAGTGGTAAAAGATGCAGAAGTAACCGTGAGCGTAAACGGGGCTTCTCCCGTCAAGGGCGTGCCCCTGGCCTACACAGAAGAGTTGTACGATGGTTATACCATAGACTTTTTTGACGGCTACGAGGTGACTGTGGACCTGGCGCCGGGCGACAAGATAGACGTCAAGGCCAAGTGGCAGTCGCTCACCGCCTCCGCTACCGTCGAGGTCCCCGCTGCCTGCGGCTTGATATCGGCGTTGGATACCGGCATGATAAATATTCCGGCCGGCGGCGAAGACGGCCACGACTACCGTAGCCGCCAATACAACATCGCCGTGCAGGACCGTGCCGGCGAGAAGAACTATTACCTGCTGGTCATGGAGGATACTTTCTACCGCATCTCACCCTCTGGCGAGAAGCTGGACAGCATTACCGTCAAAGGGGACTTTGACAGCACGTCCGACCCCCTGCTGCACCCCATGGAGACAAGTCTCCTCGAAGAGCTCATAGGCGACGACAACCGCTACAACATCTTTACCGACGAGTCGTTTGACGGTACCTTCTGCACTCTCAAGGTGATGGACAATATCTACGGTTATTACGACGATAAGTGGACTAAGTTCTGGGAGCCTTGCGAGTTTGGAGAATATTACAGTCTCGACCGTGCGGTTAAAGTGTATACCCTGACTTTCGAGGAATATATTTACCTGAAATCAATAATGGCGGCCAACAGCGATCTCGGGTTCATGACCGAACCGGTGATTTATGCCGAGAATGTCACGGGCGGACTGGGTTTCGTGACCGCGATGACCCCGTCTGTCTACACGATTTCGTTCCCCGCCGAGCCCTATGCCGGCGAGCCGCCCGTCAATGCCTACCGCTACAAACAGCCTTGGATTTATAACTATCCGGAGTTCGAGCCGGAGGCCGAACCCGAATACGAATAGAATAATATAACATGAAGAGACTCTGTAATATACTGTCTTTGGCTGTACTGGCCGTGGTGGCAATGTCCTGCCAGAAAGAGGTCGTGCTTACCGGCATCACCCTGGACAAGCCCTCTCTGACCCTTAAAGTCGGCGACCAGGCGACCCTGGCGGTGACCTTGCAGCCGTTGAATGTCACGGCGCCTCCTGCGATAGTGTGGGAAACCTCCAATGCTGCGGTGGCGACCGTGGCGGGAGGCCTGGTGTCGGCGATTGCTGCAGGCAAGGCGACCATAACGGCAAAGGGTGGCGGCATGTCGGCCAAATGCGAAGTCACCGTAGAGGATGACAAACCCGACCCGGAGCCCGAACCCGAACCGGAGCCGGAGCCTGAACCCGAGCCGGAACCGGTTATCGTAGAAGGACCTGTCTCAGGGATGCTTGCCATAGACGACGGCACTTTCGTGGTCTCTTCTGAGAGTCTTGTGACAGTCATCACCGAGAGGGGATTCGTGGCGTCCGACGGCACCAAGGCGGTGTACGTCAACACCTACGGAACAGATTTCAACGGCGTTGCCAAAACCGGCGACAAAGTGTTGTTCTCGGGCTGCAAGGCCACCTCCGGCGGCGTCCCCGAGATCGGGCAAGTGACCGCCCTGACGGTTGTCTCGCACAACAACCGCGTCAGATACCCCTCCGCAAAAGACATTACCCCCGAGGCCGGCACGTATTCTGCTTCCGAAGCGGAATACATCAGCCTGAAGGGTAATCTCGCGTTGGTAGATGGCTGCTACAAGATGACGATAGAAAACTGCTCCCGGGAGGGCATACTCGTCTTCCCCGATCCGGAGTTATATATGGAAGAGCTCGAAGACAAGAAAGTGATGGTGTTCGGCTATTTCAACGGCATCACGGGCGACGGCAAGTATATCAACATAATTACCGCCGAGGCGGAAGAACTCTTCTATGTTATTGTAGACGAGTAGTTTAAAGCCGCCCTATTTGGTTTTCTTCTTGGCTTTGGGTTTGTCGGGAGCTTTGTTCTCACCGTAGTCCTTGACCCAAACCTGACGCTCGAATGCCTGGTCCAGGGAGATCCAGGTCTCGGTGCGCTCGATACCTTCGATGTTCTGGATGGTGTTGATCAGGACATTCATAAGGTGCTCGTTGTCGAAGCAGTAAATCTTGATCATCAGGGCGTGGACGCCGGTGATGAAGTGGCATTCCACAACTTCGGGGAGTTTCTTGAGTTCCTGTACTACGTGGTTGTATTCGTTGGCGCTCGAAAGGGCGATGCCGATGTAGGCGCACACGTTGAGTCCGAGGGCTTGGGGCTTTACCAGAAGCCGGCTGCCGGTGATGATGCCCATATTCTCCATCTTCTTGACTCTCTGATGGATGGCGGCACCCGAAATTCCGCATTCGCGGGAAATCTCGAGGTAGGGCATACGCGCATTTTTGACAAGGAACGCCAGAATTTTAAGGTCGGTGGCATCCAACTGGTGTCCTTCGGTGTTGATAGGCATAATTATTTATTTTGGTTGGTTATTATTTCGAGGCAATCTTCTGCGGTAAGACTCCTGGGATCGGTTTTCTTGGGAATCTTGTAGTTCTTGCCGGCATGTTTGATGTACGGCCCGAAGCGTCCCGCCTTGATTTCGATGTCGTGCTCGGGGAAGGAGGCGAGGAAAGATGCCTCTTCCTGGGCCCGTTTGTCAAGGATGACCTTTGCGGCCTCCTCTTCTGTGATGGTGTAGGGCGACATGGTCTTGCCCAGTGAGTAGAACTTGCCGGCGTGCTTGATGTAGGGACCGAAACGGCCTATCGCGGCGGTGATATCGGCATCTTCGAAAGTGCCCACCTTGCGCGGCAGGTCAAACAGTTTGAGTGCATCTTCGAGGGTCAGGCTCTCGATAAGCTGGCCCTTCTTCATCCCGGCGAACTGCTTGTCGGGGTCGTCGTTGGCACCCTTCTGCACGATGGGGCTGTAGCGGCCCATGCGGGCGATGATGGGTTTGCCGCTGGCGGGGTCGTTGCCGATAAAGCGCTCTGCGCGGGTATATTCGTTGTCTTCCAGCTTGCTCTTGACGACTTGGTGGAAGGGGGTGTAGAACTCGCCGATGACCTCGTTCCAGACTTTGTTGCCCTTGGCGATGTCGTCGAAATCTTCTTCTACCTTGGCGGTGAAGTTATAGTCCAGGATATCGGGGAAATTGGCTGCCAGATAGTCTGTGACCACGATTCCGATGTTCTCGGGCAGGAGTTTCTTCTTCTCCTTGCCCACGGTCTCCACTACGGTTGAGGTAGATATCTCGCCTCCCTTCAGGGTGAGGGTGGTGCAGTTGTGCTGCGTGCCGGCCACGTCGCCCTTGACAATATAGCCGCGTTTGAATATGGTCGAGATGGTGGGGGCGTAGGTCGACGGACGGCCGATGCCCAGCTCTTCGAGCTTCTTGACCAAGGTCGCCTCGCTGTAGTGCTGCGGCCCCTGGGTGAGCTTTTCGGTGGCGACGATGTCGACGTTCTGCAGCTCCTGGCCTATGGTCAGGACGGGCAGCGAAGCGCTCTTACTCTCGGTCTGCTCGTCGTCGCGGCCTTCGATATATACTTTGAGGAAGCCGTCGAAGAGGACCTTCTCTGCCTCCATCACAAATTTCTCTTCTATCTTGTCGCCATTGACGTCGACGGTGGTCTTCTCTACCTTGGCGTCGGCCATCTGGCTGGCTATGGTGCGCTTCCAGATGAGTTCGTAGAGTTTCTTCTCAGCCGCGCTGCCCTCTATCTGGGTGTTCTGGATGTAGGTCGGGCGAATCGCCTCGTGCGCCTCCTGGGCCCCTTTGGTCTTGGTCTTATACTGGCGGACGTGAGAATATTCGGCGCCGTAATTATCTACGATAAACTGTTTTGCGGTGTTGATGGCAAGCGACGACAGGTTCACCGAGTCGGTACGCATGTAGGTGATCAGGCCTCGCTCGTAGAGCCCCTGTGCGACCTGCATCGTGGCGCTGACGCTGAAGCCGAGCTTGCGGGCAGCCTCTTGCTGCAGCACGCTGGTGGTGAAAGGTGCCGCGGGCGACTTGAGCCCCTCCTTGGTTTCTATGTTGCCGACGGCGAACTTGCAGCCGATGCACCGCTTGAGAAAGGCTTGGGCCTCGGCGGCGGTGGCGAACTTTTTGTCCAGCAGTCCGCGCAGGCGGCTGCGGCTCCCCTTGGCGGAGAAAGTGCCGTCTACCCTGAAATAGGGGCGGTAGTCATAAGCCGCTATTTCGCGTTCGCGGTCTACGATGAGGCGCACTGCCACCGACTGAACGCGGCCGGCGGAGAGGTTGCCCTGCACCTTGCGCCACAGGATGGGTGACAATTCGAAACCCACGAGCCGGTCGAGCACCCTGCGGGCCTGCTGGGCCATGACCAGGTCCATGTCTATGTCGCGCGGGTTTTCGAGCGCTGCGAGAATGGCATTCTTGGTAATCTCATGGAACGCTATCCTCTTGGTGTTGTTGCCGTTAAGCTGAAGCGTGTCAAAGATATGCCATGCAATAGCCTCCCCCTCGCGGTCTTCATCGGATGCGAGCCAGACCATAGAGGCCTTCTCCGCCGATTTCTTAAGATCCGCAACCACCTTTTTCTTGTCGGGTGATACCTCGTATTTAGGGGTAAAACCGTGTTCCACATCTATCCCGTCGTTGTGCTTGGTCAAATCACGGATGTGGCCGTAACTCGACTTGACTACATATCCATCTCCCAGAAACTTACCGATGGTCTTGGCCTTGGCCGGAGACTCCACAATCACCAAATTTTCTCCCATATCAATCTTATATTTTTAAAGCGACCCGCAAAGATAAAGGATTTATTTTTACATTTGTCAAAACTTCTCAAATGAAAGACAACACTCGCAAAACAATTATAAAGTGGTGGTGGATAATTCTGATTGCTCCATTTGTTTTAATCGGGTTCTCGCTTTTCCTTGTGGCAATTTTTGCCGAGATACCGTCTTTCGAAGAATTGGAGAATCACAAATCTAATCTTGCTACCGAACTCATCAGCTGCGACGGCCGCGTGCTGAGCACCTATCATATCGAAAACCGCACTTTCGCAACTTACGAAGAGCTGCCCCAGTCGCTTATAGATGCTGCGGTGGCCACAGAAGACGCCCGTTTCTACGAGCATTCGGGCATCGACTTCCGCGGCCTGGCGCGCGTGGCGGTCAAGACGCTGGCCATGCGCCACAGCTCGTCCGGCGGCGGCAGTACCATCACCCAGCAGCTGGCCAAGACCCTCTTCCCGCGCAACGAGAATTACGGCCGCTTTCCCGGCGCCAAGTATATCCATATGATAATCATCAAGTTCAAGGAGTGGATCACCGCCCTCAAGCTGGAGCGCAACTACACCAAGAACGAGATTATCACCATGTATATGAACGCGGTGTTCTTTGGCAGCAACGCCTACGGCATCAACACCGCCGCCCGCACCTTCTTTGACAAGAAGCCCTCGGAGCTTACCACAGAAGAGAGCGCCTGCCTGGTGGGCATGATCAACAAGCCGACCCGCTACAATCCGGCGCTCAACTACGACCAGTCGATGGCCCGCCGCAACCTGATACTCTCGCGCATGAAGCGCTACGGCTATCTCACCAAGCATGAGTGCGACTCGCTGCAGCAGCTCGACATAGTGCTGACCTATCAGCGTCAGGACCACAACACAGGCCTGGCTCCCTATCTGCGCGACATGTTGCGCCGCACCATGAACGCCAACAAGCCCCGCCGCAACGATTACCGCAATTATGTAGATTACCAGATCGACTCCATCGCCTGGGTAGACGACCCGCTGTACGGCTGGCTCAACAAGAATCTCAAGCCCGACGGCTCGCAGTACAACCTGGACAAGGACGGCCTGCGGATTTACACCACCATAGACAGCCGCATGCAGAAATATGCCGAGGATGCAGTGCGCGAGCACCTTGGGAAAGAGCTGCAGCCTGCCTTCAACAAAGAGCTCAAGACCAAGCGCAACCGTCCCTTCAGCAACGACATATCCGCCGATGTCATAGCTCACTCCATGGAGCAGGCCCGCCGCTGGAGCGACCGCTACACCGGAATGAAGCGGGCCGGCGTTCCCGAGAAAGAGATCCTCAAGAGTTTTGACCAGCCTACGCACATGACCATATTCGCATGGAACAAGAAGGGCTACATCGATACCGTGATGACCCCCAACGACTCCATCCGTTATTACAAGTCGTTCCTGCGCGCGGCGTTGATGGCCGTAGAGCCCAGCACGGGCAAGGTCAAAGCGTATGTGGGCGGTCCCGAATACCGGTTCTTCAAATACGACAATGTCCGCCAGGGCCGCCGCCAGGTGGGTTCGACAATCAAGCCGTATCTCTATACCCTGGCCATGCAGGAGGGCTACACCCCTTGCGACAGGGTGGTGAACATCCCCTACAGCTTCGAGGCGGGGGACGGCTCCATCTGGACCCCCAGGAGCACCGACAAGGCGGAGTATATAGGTCGTACGGTTACCCTCAAATGGGGCCTGACCCACTCTTCGAACAACATATCGGCCTACCTGATGAAGCAATTCGGCCCCGAGGCCATGATAGAGATGTGCCGCAAGATGGGTATCCGCAGCTATCTCGACCCGGTATACTCGCTCTGCGTGGGCTCTTGCGATCTTTCTGTCTTCGAAATGGTATCGGCATTCAACACATACCCCTCGCGCGGTGTCTATGTCAACAGCATGTTCGTAGATAAGATAGAAGACAGCCAGGGCAACCTGCTGGCCAGCTTCACGACCCGCAAGCGGGAGGCGCTCAGCGCGCAGACCGCCTTCTTGATGGTGAATCTTATGCAGGGAGTCGTGAACGAAGGTACCGCCGGCCGCATCAAGTGGAAATATGGCATTGTCGGCGCCGCCGGCAAGACGGGTACCACCAACGACAACTCCGACGGCTGGTTCATAGGCTATGTGCCCAAGCTCACCGCCGGTGTCTGGGTGGGGGCCGAGGACAGACAGGTCCACTTTGACAACGGGTCGCTGGGCCAGGGCGCCAACGCCGCCCTCCCCATCTGGGGCATCTTTATGCAGAAAGTTATGGCAGACAAATCTATAGGTATTGCCAATGGTGAGGAGTTTGTGGCTCCTCCGGGTTGGAGCATGAGTTTCGGCTGCACCGGTGGTGCAGAAGACCTCTCGTCGGGCACGACCAACACCGGAGGATTCCAACAAGATGAATATTTTGATTAGCACAAATGAAAAAAAACATAGCGGTAATTTACGGCGGACCGTCTTCGGAACGCCAAATCTCCATTTTGAGCGGCAGGTATGCCGCTTCTGTCATCGACAGGGAACGGTATAATGTTTACGAAATCCTTTTCAACGCCGACTGCTGGCAGTCGGTAGAGTGGGAAGGGGAGCAGATGAAGGTTCTGGGCACCGTAGACAAGGGCGATTTCTCTTGCAACGGGGTCAAATTTGACGTCGCCTGCATCATGATTCACGGCATTCCGGGCGAGAACGGCCTGCTCCAGGGTTATTTTGAGATGATGGGGGTTCCCGTTACCACCTGCTCTTCTTTCGTGAGCACCATCGCCTTCAACAAATACTCGTGCAAGCGGCTGCTGGCCGACACCGGCGTCAAGATGGCAGAAGATGTCTTCTTGCGCCGCGGCGAGACCTACGACGCCGGCGCCATAGTAGAGAAGCTTGGCCTCCCCGTGTTTGTGAAGCCTTCCGACGGCGGCAGCAGCTTTGGCGTGACCAAGGTCAAGGATGTCTCGCTGCTCCCCGCGGCCATCGATTACGCTTTCAGCGAGGGTGACACCATCTTGATAGAGAAGGCCATCACCGGGCGCGAGATAACCCAGGCCATCTATATGGACGGCGGCGAGCCGGTGGCCCTCCCCATCACCGAGATCGTCACCAGCAACGAATACTTCGACTACGACGCCAAATATAACGGCAAGAGCGAGGAGATATGCCCCGCCCCCATACCGGAGTCGATGGCAGAAGAGACCACCTACTGGACCAAGAAGATTTACACCCACCTGGGTGGCACCGGCCTGATCCGCATAGATTATATCGCCAGCGAAGAAGGTGTATACTTCCTTGAGATCAACGCCACTCCCGGCATGACCCGCATGAGCCTGGTGCCCAAGATGGTGCGGGTTTCGGGCCGGTCTATGACAGATTTCTTCACCGCACTCATAGAGAACGCCTTGAGCAGATGACACTAAAGCAGCACATAGACCGTCTGGCTGCCTCGCTCACCGGCCGCTATCCCGCCGAAGAGGCGCGGGCCATCGCCGTGCGGGCGGTGACCGGATTGCTGTCGGTGCCCGACTACAAGCATCTCAGCGAACCCGACACCATGGTGGATGCCGACAAGGAGGCGCTGCTGGACGATGCGGCGCAACGGCTCACCGCCGGCGAGCCCCTGCAGTATGTGCTGGGCTACACTTGGTTCGCAGGCCTGCGCCTCAGGGTGGGCTCCGGCGTGCTGATTCCCCGCCCCGAAACGGAGCAGTTGTACGAGCTCGCGGCAGAAGATTGCGACAACCTGATGGCCGCCAGCGAAGACGACACCTTTAATATATTGGATATATGCACCGGGAGCGGCGCGTTGGCCTACGCCTTTGCGTCGGAGTTTCCCGAGGCACACGTTTACGGCTGCGACATCAGCGACGAAGCGTTGCGCTATGCCTGCCGCCAGAGGGTCAAACTACAGGGGGCGCGGCCGGTGATATTCCACGCCGACGTGCTGCAGGATCCCCCCGCGGGGTTGCCCAAGTTTGACCTGATCATAAGCAACCCGCCGTATGTCGCCGAGAGCGAGAAGGAGGCTATGCGGGCCAATGTGCTCGATTGGGAGCCTGCCCAGGCGCTGTTTGTACCCGACAACGACCCGCTGGTGTTCTATCGCGCCATTGCCCTATGGGCCGACCGCCTGCTCAAGGACAACGGCAGTCTCTGGCTCGAAATCAACGAGCGCTTTGGCGAGCAGACGGCCGCCCTGTTTACCGGTGCCGCCGTGATCCAGGACATCAACGGCAAAGACCGCTTCATAGTTGTAAAGAAATAAACGCAATATGGCAAAAGAGAAAACCGTATGGTATTGTACATCCTGCGGCAACGAGAGTCCCAAGTGGATGGGTCGTTGCCCGGCATGTGGCGAGTGGAATACGATGGTGGAGGAGCCGAAAAGGGAGCGCAAGAGCTCTTCTGCCGCCCGTAACCGCGCCTATATTTCTACTGAATCCGATGCGCGCCCGCTCTCTCTCGAAGAGATATCCCTCACGGCCGAGAACCGCTTTTCGATAGGCCTTCACGAGGTCGACCGCCTGCTTGGCGGCGGCATGGTAGAGGGGTCCATGATACTGCTTGGCGGCGAACCGGGCATCGGCAAATCGACCCTCGCGCTGCAGATTCCCCTCACGTGCCCCGATCTCAAGACGCTCTACGTCTCGGGCGAGGAGAGCCCGCGCCAGATCAAGATGCGCGCCATGCGTCTCGGGGGCGATGCCACCTCCTGCAGCATCCTCTCGGAGACCATTCTCGAAAATATCCTCGAGCAGGCGGCCGCGGTTGCGCCCGACCTGCTGGTGGTCGACTCCATCCAGACCATCTACAGCGAGGCGATGGACTCCTCTGCCGGCAGCGTGTCGCAGGTGCGCGAATGCGCCGCCCGGCTGCTGCGCTACGCCAAGGAGACCGGTACGCCGGTAATCCTGATAGGCCATATTACCAAAGACGGCACCATCGCCGGCCCCAAGGTGCTGGAACATATAGTGGATGTGGTGCTGCAGTTCGAGGGAGACACCCGCGGGGCTTACCGCCTGCTGCGCAGCATCAAGAACCGCTTTGGCAGCACCGCCGAACTGGCTGTGTTCGAGATGACCGGCGCGGGCCTCAGGGAGGTGCTTAACCCGTCGGAGATATTGATTCCGATGCATCAGGACGACCTCAGCGGCATCGCCATCGCCTCGGTGATGGACGGTACGCGCCCGTTCATGATAGAGATCCAGGCGCTGGTGAGCACGGCGGCCTACGGCATGCCGCAACGCAACGCCAACGGCTTCGACTCCCGCCGCATGAACATGCTGCTAGCCGTGCTCGAGAAGCGGGCTGGATTCAAGCTGGCGGCAAAGGATGTCTTCCTGAATGTGGCCGGCGGCCTCAAGGTCACTGATCCGGCGTGCGACATGGCCGTGGCCGTGGCCATCCTGGCCAGCAACTTTGACATCAGCGTACCCCTCACAAGCTGCTTCTGTGCAGAGATCGGCCTCAGCGGAGAGTTGCGTCCCGTGAGCCAGATCCAGCGCCGCATAGCCGAGGCAGAGAAGATCGGCTTCAAGCGCATCTACATCTCGTCGTTCAACAAGGAGGGGGCCTTTGGCGAGAGTGGCATCGAAGTTGTACCAGTGTCAGACATACCCGCTCTTTGCAGGCTGGTATTCAAATAGAAATGAGACTGTTACGGAACATATCCTTACGCGCCGTCCAGGTGCTGCTGTTTGCTTTGGCGGCCTTTGCCCCGTCATTTGCGCAGAGCTACTACAGCCCGCAGAACATTCTCAAATACGAAATCGACGAGCGCGGCGACACCATCTATGTAGATGAGATAGTACCCGCGCGTATCCATCCGAGCAAGTATCTCTCCAAGCGCGAGTGGAGGGCCCGTGCCCGCCGCGTGCACAACTTTAGCAAGGCCTATCCCTACGCACTGTTCATTGCCCAGACCATCCGCGAGACCGACAGCCTGTTTGCAGCCCGCGGCTACACAGAGCGTCAGCAAGACAAGTACCTGGCCAGCATCAAAGACGAACTCATCAACAGCTTTGAACCGCTGTTCAAACAGCTCACCCTGAGTCAGGGCCTTATGATGATACGCCTGATAGACAGGGAGGTGGGCATGCCGCCATACGACATCATCCGCAAATATCTGGGCAAGATCAACGCCGGCTTCTGGCAGGGTGTCGCCAAACTCTTCAAGGGCGACATCAAACAGCGCTACGAGCCCGAAGGGGAAGATGCCGACCTGGAACAACTCTGCATCGCCTGGAACTACGGCGAGTTCGACGAGCTCTACCTGTGGCTGTTCGGCAAACCCCGCCCCGAAATCTACATTCCAGAAAAGTTCCGCGAACCCTACTACAAGTCCCTGGAACAGAACAAAGAACGCGGCAAAGCCGCCCGCCGGGGCAAGAAAGAAAAGAAGTCCAGGAAGAAATCCT
>Ga0265298_10009901_pt1 | contig 11322 bp, 7 predicted proteins | sample AusTroGonzalo_MG_3_FD_193486 | JGI IMG/M metagenome (GOLD analysis project Ga0265298, IMG submission 193486) | Bovine rumen microbial communities from tropical cattle in Woodstock, Queensland, Australia - Gonzalo_01 | ecosystem: Host-associated > Mammals > Digestive system > Stomach > Rumen ...
GTGGTACCGGTAAGCCGCTCCATGTCCTCAATCCTCTCAACTGGTATGTCGATGAGGGTGGTCACGCCGTCCTGCTTGACGGTACTGACGGTGACTGCTACATCACCAACATCGTTGACCTCTATGAGATCAGCGGTCATGTCACAGTAGGTGGTGTCGTCTATGACGTATTCCTCCGTTCACGTGCCATGTTTGAGTGGCAGGGTCACTCCGCCAAGCATATCAAGCCTTTCGGTCTCAGCCCTGACAACGTGGTTGCACACCTCAACTCAGAGACCAATAAGACTGAGATGCGCTCCGTCTGCAACCCCTCATTTGACGGTTCATACACCGCTATGGCCGGCCTTGAGGGTAAGTTCGTCTATTCAGGTGTAGGTGATGGTGTCACTGACTCATACGACGGCTCTGCCTCTATCTTCGGTGGTGCTGGTGGCCTGCAGACCACAGACCTTGACCTCCCCACCGGCGAGCAGTATGCCATGAACCTCAACGCTGATTCCACCAAGACCGAGCCATTCTTTAACGAGCACGCCCGTGCCGTCGAGATTATGACCGGTCATATCATTGCCGAGGGTGGCACCTTCGATGCTCACCGCTCGTCTCTCATGGGTTCCGGTAACAGCAGTAATGACGCTGTAGCTGCCGCCAACTTCCAGGCCTCTAACACTGCTGCCGTCAACGGCGCACGTTATGTAGGCTCTGACGGTACCACCGTCCGTTATGCTGCTCTCAGCAAGACCGGCTTTGCAGGTGGCTCCACCTATCTGGGTCAGATGCTCAACTCTTGGAGGCAGCCGTGGAAACTCTTCGAGCGTCAGCGTGTCATGATCTATGCTCTCCAGAACAACATTGCAGAGCTCACTTGGTTCGCTTTCGAGGGCAACCTCTATAAATGGCGTCATGTCGATGGCTTCGCCGGTCCGTCCGAGGGTGCCATGACCTGTGTCATCTGGAAGATGTTCTCCTGCAAGTTTGCCTCTGGCAGTGTTGATCCTACCACCGGGTCATCCGTTGCAGGCAACCGTATTGACTTCCTCTTCTCAACCGCTCTTTACCGTGGCTGGCAGACCGATGTCGCACCCTCACGCTGGGTCAGCGGTCTCATCTTCACCGAGGACAGTTCTGGTACCTACAAGGCCTACTATCAGCCTCTGCAGGCCAACATGCTCAAGTCTCCCACCAATGAGAATCTCTCCACCTCAACACCTCTGGCGTTTGAGAGTGCCTATGACTATCTTGGTGAGATCACCGGCAAACCTGAGGGCTACCGTAAGGACTATAACGATAAGTGCATCTTCCTGGCTAAGAATGCTGCCAATGCTACCGGTGGTGGCTTGCATACTTATGTATGCGGCTATAACTGGTTCACAGGCTCCAATGCCTCAGCAGGCACCCGTTCTGTCCGTGGGTTCCGTCGTGGTCGCGACGCTCGCTATTCGTACCTGTCCCCGTTTTCGTTGTACGCTGGCGGTTCGCCCTCGTATTCGTACTCGAACATCGGTTTCGGCACCTGTGTTCAAATCGCAGGTGACTTCCCGGAGTAGTCGTTATCCGCGGGCCTCTGGTCCGCGCCCCACGCAGGTGTGAGCCATTTTCTCTCCGCCTGCATAGCATTCGCGGTGGCGGATTATGAATAGGGTGAAAGACCCCGCCACCGCGCCTCGCTGGGAGGCACAAAATCCCATGCCGGAGGCACCAACCCCGCCAAGTGATAGTAGCGGTCTCCGGTGAAGGTTGACCCCATGAAGCGTCATGGTGGAAAATGGCGGCTGCAATATTCCCGTTCTGTCCGTGGGTTCCGTCGTGGTAACAACGCTAACAATTCGAACCTGTCCCCGTTTACGTTGAACGCTAACAATTCGCCCTCGAATTCGAACTCGAACATCGGTTTCGTAACCATTGCGCCAATATAGGCCCTACCTATATACACTGATCTTCCACATAGCCGTGCGTGCACGGTCCGGAACATCTTAATAAGTCCTCATACCCTGTGTGTTGCCCTCGGGCCGGACTCAGGGGAGAGGCGGTTGCAGAGCCAGCTCATACCAGGGAGCAGACATTTCTTACAGAGGGAGCAGGAATCCCGTCCGCCAACACAGTATTAGTGGGTTGTAGGACGCGGGGATAGTCAGAACCCCCGCAATCGGCGCACACAGGTGACTGACCTTAAAACAGCATAACCCGGACCGCCTTTAAGGCCGTCCCGTAGAGAGTATAAAACTGAACATAACGGTATAATGAGAAAAAGTACACGTGCATATATCTATGACAGCAGTAACCTCACTGAGGCCTGTCATGTCTCCTACCGCGGCAAGTCACAGCGTCAGCGGCAGAAGGCCGAGGTACGTGTCATTATGGATGATATACCCGCGTTTTGTGAGCAGACCATGGCACAGATACACTCCGGAACCTACCACGTAGGACAGTACCGCCATTTCCCGCTCCGTGACCGTAAGAAAGTACGCTATATATCCGTCCTGCCTCAGAGTGACCGTTGTGTTCAGAACCTCTACAAAGGGGCTTTTGAGCCTCTCGTACTCCGTCAGGTAACGGACGATATGTGTGCCGGCCTTCCCGGCCGCGGTGTCACCGCCCGTGATCCCCGTTGGAGCGTAGTCACAAAGATGCGTCGTGCCATACGTTCCTCACAGTGCGTTTATATCTGGCAGGGCGATATCTCCAAGTACTATGACCATATACGTAACGTCATAGCCATGCGTTACATAGAGAGCATCGTTCATGACCCCGTAACGCTCGCTCTCTTCCGTGACCACCTCATGCAGATGCGCACGCTGGCCATCGGCGACCCCTGGTCACACCTCGTCGCCAGCCTCTATATGACTCCGCTGGTACGTTACCTCAAGCAGAACGGTGCCAACCTCATCAACTTTGCCGATGATTTCTTCTGCTGGGCAACCACCAAAGAGGAACTCTGGCGCATCCGCCGTCTCGCGCAGGACTTTGCCATACGCACCCTGCGTCTCCATTTCAAACCCTCCCAGATACGCCGCATGGACTCCGCGCCTGTGCGTTTCTGCGGGTTTGTATTCTATCCTAACGGAAAGGTGTTCCTCACCTCCGATACTAAGAAACGATACGTCCGTACCCGCCACCGTAGCCGCAGCGTAGCCAGTTACAACGGAATGCTCTCCGTCTGCAACTCCCGCCACCTCCGCTATAAGGTCGAGTATCATGATAATAACCGTCACGTAGCATGAGTGTCAAGAAATCCACCCGCTTCGCCGGCTATCCCCGTAAGGCCGATATGCTCATAGGTAAACGGCAGACCATTGTCGATACCCGTGAGCGTGTCAGCACGCAGAAAGACACCCTTGGTGAGGCCTACTTCGATGTGCAGGCCATCGTCGAGGGTGAAGGCCTCGTCCGTTACAACACCGGTGCCCGTCTGTTGGTCGAGGAACTCCGCACCCATGAACTCCCCTGGCGTGATGCCGTCATAGAGAAAGACTGGCGGGGACTCTACTTCCAGGGCACCGTCTATACCGTCGAGGAAGAGGAGGCCCTCATCCGCCAGAAGATAGGGCTTACCGAATATTAACCGCATACATTAACCACAAAATCATAAAACAAATGGAAAAGCAGAAATTTTCAGAGCGTCAGGCTCTCGGACTCCACAAGTTCACAGGCAGTAACCGTGGCCTCTACTTCATGAATGAGGAGACCATAGAGAACCCCAACCCCGAGTATGATCCCCAGGCACAGGATGGCCCCGCCGCTCAGGAGACCATCGTAGAGTATCAGTATGATGTCTATGACATATCTGATACCCGCCTGCCTCATAACGTCAAGGATGAGGTCATCTCCAACCGCTATCCCTTCGATGAGGAACACAAGCTCCTCCGCAAGACTCTCGCCAAGCTCCTCAAGGAAAATGACCTCTATGACACAGAGGCTTACCAGGAGTTCAAGGATTATAACGAGTTCGTAGAATCCGTAAACGCATAACGTCATGCCCCAACCCTCCATCTCCAATCATTTCGCGTTGACCGCCCTCCAGGAGGGAGTCTCCCTCACCGGCTCGCTCCGAGTCGCCGGAGCCCTCTCCCAGAACTACAACGTAGTCACGCACAACGCCATCCCGGACTGGAAAAACACTCCCTCCGCCCGTCCCACCATCTACCCCGTGGTACGCAAGGGAGCCTCATACATACCCAACAGCGCGTTTTCAGCACGCCATTGGTACTATAATGAGGTAGAGATACTCTTTGATGCCAACGGCCGCTCCACCAACTACCTTGATGGTGCTGGCGACCCCCTCTTCCAGTCCACCACCATCACCGTCGAGTTGGCCGGAGTCAACTATGTCCTGCCCGCCCTCAACGTCATCAGCAACCTTGCATCTGACAGCAACCTTGACCTTGACACCATCGCCTTCCGCGGCTCCACCGAGCTTGTGGCCGGCAGCACCGTCGCTTTTGAGGCCAGCGTCGATGTCAAGATCTCGCAGATGACCACCCAGGGCTATCTGGGTCAGGTAACACCAGAGAGTGCTATCATCAGCCAGCCCGGTCAGAACATACAGCTTACTGCTGCCCTCTATGGTGAGGATGGTGCTGCCATCAACGCCAGTCTCTTCTGGGTCAAGTGGTTCAACGCAGCCACCAACACCGAGATATCCTCCATCCGTAACAATAAGACTGTCACCGTCTATGAGAATGCCGATGACGGCACACCGTCAGTAGTTGATAACCTCGTCCTCCGCTGTGACTTCTTCTCCGATAGCGGCTATACCAACCGTATTGCCACCGCTTTCGCCTCGGTCGATGACACTCAGGATCCGGAATTCCTCTACATCTCATTCAACAACGGTGCCAGTGATTATTCCGGTCAGGTCTCTCCCGGTGAGACCGTCACCGTCAATGCCTGGGTAGCCACCATGGATGACCCCACCGCCATCAATGCCGGTTATACCACCTTCGTCCTCACCCTCTATGACGGCCAACAGGAGGTCATCCCCTCCTCTGCCAGCGGTTATCCGTCTGTCACCGTCACAGACCACAAGGCCGCCTTCCAGGTGCCTTATGACTTCATAGCCGCTCACGGCTACAAGATATCCGGTTTCATCGCTGCCACCTGATACGCCCGTCAGCCCTTCACCCCGCTCCGCACCGAACGTCCATTCCCGCGTCTTGGTGCGGAGCACTTTTTGTCCCATTTCCAACCCGTCCGAAAACTACTTTTACTACGTAAATAAATTCTGCTGCCCCGTTCTGCCGTTATGCAACCCCAGATAAGTAACACCTTCACCCTCTCAGCCGAGAAACCTGCTGTAAGTGTTGACCATATCAACAATTACTATCTGCTTACAGCTACCCGCACCGTCCCTGCCGTCAATGACCCCGGCTGGGTGCTCGTGGCTCCCGGCGGTCAGATACCTGTCCCCGTCACCGCCACCCCCTACCTCTGGCATAAGGCTGTCACCGTCCTCACTGACGGTTCTGAACTTGACCCTTATGTAGAGTTTGGCGGCTCGCTCGGTCAGAACGGCATAGACTATGACCTGGTACCCTCACACTCCACAATCATACATAAGGAGGATGACTCCTATGATCCCACTCAAGTCTCTTGTGGTCTTATCCTCCGTAATGCCGATGGTACCGCCACCCAGCAGAGCTCCGTCCCCGCAGGCTACTCCGTACAGGTCAGCATAGATAATGGTACAGCCTCGGCTTATACCCTCGGTACCAACATAGCCACCGCAAACCACACCGTCATCAGCTTCATCCTCAAGTACGGCTCCATCGTCATAGAGCGTCATGACATACGTGTGTTCACTGAGGGCTCTCAGGGCCTCCAAGGCCGTGGCATCTACTCCATGGATACCCGCTTCAAGGCCAACTCCACAGGCACCACCCCCGCTTGTGCCTCCGATGCAGACTGGGCCGGCTGGTCAGCACTCAGCGGAGCAGGTTATTCGTCCGATAATAAATACCTCTTCCGCTGTGTCCGCACCGTCTATCTGGAGCCTGACGGCACATACTCCACTCCCGAGTTCGTCATAGACGGTCCTACCGTATGGGGACATGATGGCATTGACGGCGTTGATGGCGCAGACTCTTATAAAGTTGACCTCAGTAATGAGTCCGATATCATACCTGTTGATGCGGACCGTAAGATAGTAGGCACACCCGTAGTGCTATCCACTACATTGCGCTTCTACAAAGGTGCTACTGGTCAGAGCATCTCAAAACCCAATGCCAATAGCCTTACCATAGCGGGCGTTGCACCGTCCATCACCCCTAACGCTGCTACGTCACCCTATTATGATCTCACTTGGACTATCCCCGTCGGACTCACCATAACCAATGACCGCTATGAGGTGGAACTTGTTGCATCCGGAGCTCATAGGGCAACGTTCTCCGTGGCCGTTGTCAAGTCCGGTCAAAGCGGTGTCAGTCCTGCAGTCTATCAACTGCTGCCGTCTGCCTCAGAGTTTATCATCGCCCGCACCAGTAATAAAGGTTACAACCCCTCCTCTGTTGCCCTAACATGTGGTTACACAAAAACGCAAGGCACATCGGCTCCCACTACTGTCAGTCACTCTACTTCGCGTTTTGACGGCTATGACATCTTTTTCCGCCGCCGTTATCGTAGCAACAGCAACTGGGAAAACTCTCTCTGGTATCGTTACCGCATATATCAGAGCTCTAAACTTAATCAGATAGACGTAAGCCTCTGGAAAGAAGTCCAATTCATTATTTGTACTAACGATACCGACACTTTCTCTGACGGTTCCGAGACCGGAAAGATAGATACCGAGACTGTACCTATCGTCATAGACGGTGCCAACGGTTATGATGGTGAAGATGGTATTGATGGTCAGGACGGTCAGGATGGCGATGATGGAAATGGCATTGAATCTGATGTCTTTTATTATACCCTCACAACTACTCAGATAGAGCCCTCTACAACAAATCTTGACGTGCAGCATGGTTGGTATCGCCGCATAGATCAAGGTTGTCCTCAGGCTGCCACAAAACAGTATCCTTTCCTCTGGGAGTGTGAGCATATCCAGTACACACGTGATACCTCTCTGAACAAAAAGATACTCCGTCTCATAAACTTCTATAATCAGGATACTCGTCCGCAGCTTCTCAAAAACACCGCGTTTGATGGTGTTTTGTCGTCGGTTTGGAATTTCTTGACCAATGCTGAGGTTAATCCGGAGGCCAATGGGGCATGTGCCGGCGTAAAATGTTTCCCGTATTATCAGAATGCAAACTCTTATGCTGATTATCTTGACCAGGTGGTTTATTTTGCAGATCCTACAAAGGGTCGTATAATTAAGCCAAGCACATGGTACACGTTCTCTTTCTATTCCCGCATACGTCAATACGTAAACTACAAACTCACTGGTCGTAGTTATTATGTATTCACCAACTCTATATATCTGAGGGCTGGACGTTATCGTGTGCGGTTTAACGGCCATATCTCCACTGCTGCCAAAAATTCAGGATATCATCTTACGCTTGCTCTTTTCGGTCCTAATCAGACTTGGAATTACAACTGTAACGCATCTATTATATCCGATGAGGATGTAACTGTAACAGGTTCAAACTATATGGACGTACCGTCTGACGGTAATTATTCAATAGAGGCTTTGCAGTATGACAACTACGGAAATCTTGTATCCACTTATGATATGTTCATTAATTGGTATTCTATCATTTGTGATACAGATTCAAATAGAATTTCAACGTACTTGTTTCCTGGAGTTTCTGATCCTGCCGTTGACTGTTTTATTGATGGTGTTCCTGGTGATATTTGGTATGACGCAGGTACAGATTTCCTTCTCAAATCCGATGAGGATGTAGCTGATTCTGACGGTTGGGTGCGTCATTACGTCACTTTCAAGACGTGCGCTTCATTAGATGTCACATCAGGAAGCAACCATTGGACTCCTGACACTCCTCGTCAAGTTCGTTTCCGTACCTGGCGTTCATTCGTAGAAATAAGTAAACCCAAACTTGAGGAAGGATTCCTTCCTACCGAATGGTGTGAGATGGATGGTGAAGATTCAACGGATTGCACTCATAATCCTCGTGGAACATGGCAATCTATTGCGCAGCATCAGTCTGATCCCGAGAACGCTACGTATTATTATTGCAATGGTATCCGTGACGTAGTACAGGCCTTAGCCAGTGCCGGCAGTACTGCAATGAAATATTGGCGATTAAAGCATCGTACACGTTCTGATGGTTTCTCTTCCAGTACTCAGCCATATCTTGACCCTGATCACTGGGAAGAGGCCATTCACTTTAAGTTTGTCATAGTAGAGGCTATGTTTGCTGAGGAGATAACTACTTCTAAGCTAATAGCAAAAAAAGTCAAAGTTCTAAATTCTGCTGGAACCAAAGGTCTCGTTATTGAACCTGATGTTACATATCCATTAGCTTTAGGTCCTATCTCTAATCCCAATTTCAAGGTCGATATGGATGGCAATGTTACCATTAAGGGAAGTTTAAACGCGGCTAATGGTAAGTTTGTGATAGATGGTAATGGTAATATTTCTGGCCAAGACTTTTTCTTACAAGGAGGTGAATTCGCTGGTGCTGTTAGAGCTCCATATCATACTTTGTATCATAGCGATTATTCCGACGGTGCAACCTTACCTGTCCTTACTTATCCCAATTTGGTTGTCGTATTTGAGGGTTCCTCGGCTACTTCTGTACGTAATGTCACTTTGCCAAATCCAAATAACGAGAGTTTGAATGGACTTGAGATTAGAATAGCTCGTTGTGCATATCAGCCTGACAACGGAATACTGCGCGTTCATTTACCTGCGCCTTGGAGTGACAATGCTCGTGTCGTGAAGAAAAACTCTACTGACGCTGATGGCCTTGTAGATGTGCATCCTGGTCAGGAACTTGTGGTAAGATGTGTTGTTAAGAAGGTTGGTTCGTCGTATTATGGAGTCTGGGTGGTGCAAAATGGATATGAATTAATGGATAGCTCTCCAAATTGTTTAAGGGTATATAATGGTAATACTAATAACATTGCTCATGTTGCATTAAGATATTTGGGCATTAATTCACAAACTGGTATCCCCGTTTGGATGCCAGTAGATATGTAACACATACTGTTATGGTGAAAATTAATTTTGAAAGAGTAAAAATATACACTGGCGTAGCTCATAAAGAATTCTTTATTACAAACATAAAGGAGAGCTTTGCTGATGTGATTTACAAGCATGGAAGCGGTATAAAGGCTCACGCTTTAGCCTTTAAGATATTCAATTCCAATGGAGAAACTGACTACACCGATGAAGAGATTTGTTTAATCCGTTTTGCTGCTGAAAACTATTGTACTCCAAATTGTATGGATGCAATCATGGAGTTATTGGATTCTGGAAAAGAATCTAATGATAACAAATAATTCTCAATTCTCAATTCTACGCCCTATGCCCCAAGTAACCGCCAAGTACTTCAAAGAGGCCGAATTCACCCGCCTAACGCCCCCCTGCTCCCTGCAGGATATGGACCAGACCACAATGAACATGGCCGATGCCATGCGTGAAATCTGTGGTTTCCCTCTCATCGTCACCTGTGCCTACCGCTCCCCTGAATGGGACCTGGCCAAGAAACGCAGCGGCTCCGGTCCGCACACCCACCGTACCGCCCTTGACTTCCGCTGCACAGACAGTGCCAAGCGTTTCGCCATAGTGGCTGCCGCCATTCAGGTCGGCTTCCGCCGTATCGGCATCGGTAAGACCTATATCCACGTAGATAATGACCCCACCAAGCCGCAAGGCCTCATGTGGCATTATTATGACTCATAAAGACAGCAAGCAGATAGCAAACCGTTTTTTTTCATTTGTAAGGTTATTAGGTAATTCAGTCTGATTATCATTATGAATTAGGTTTTGTAATTAGTTGTGTCTGTTATTCAGATGCTCTCTGATTGCAGCGTATGGAGGCCGTCCGTGAGGATAGCCTCCTTATCGTTTTTCATATTGTCCCACCCTCCGCGCTGTCGCTAAGTACCTTTGATTATATAAAAAAGTTATCCCAGTTATGGCAAAACAAGCAGATAAACCCGCTAAAGATAACAGCCGCATCCCCGATGTCATACATCGCGTCTCCGTCAAGAAATTCTCCGAGTATGCCCGTAAGATGGCAAACAATGGATACGTGGTGCTCACACCGGGTCGTCATGTCGTACCCAATGACAGCTCCGATATCTCATGGGGAGCCTTCATCTCCTCCTCTCTGCGTTCCAACACGCCAAATTCACGTGTCGGCTATCCCGTTCTCTATTTCCCTGAGGGCAACGAGATAACTGCAGGTACTGAGGGTAAGGGTACTGATAAACTCGGCTACATAGAGTGGGGTTACGGCAATACCCTGCCCAATATCGTCTCTATGCTCGTACATCTGCTGCCATACACCGCCTCCGGAATCAAGTTCAACACTGACCTCTGTGCCGGTCTCGGTCCCCAGCCTATGTATGACATATCGCAGTACGTAGGTGGCAACATCACCACTCGTTTCATCCGTTACAAGGATGCCGGCACATTCCTTCACGGCCAGATTCAGGATAAGCAGCGTGAACTCCTACGCCTGCAGGCCGCCTGGGGCAACCTCCCTCTTGACCTCGGCATGGAGACCGATGACACCGTACCGTCTGACTCCAACTCCGAGGATAAGCAGCCCGTCAAACTCACTGCCGATGCTGAGGATACCTATAATGACCTCGTAGCCTCGCTCCGTGACCAGATAAAGAAACTTAAAGAGGCTCTTGAGGACTGGGAAAAGACCTCCCCGCTCGTTCAGGAGTTCCTTGAAAGCAACAACCTCCCGCAGACCTGGCTCTCGCTCGTGCTTGATCAGGAGCTTTTCAACATCTGCTTCCCCGAGTTGCTGCTTAACCAGCAGGATATAGACCCCGACACCAAGAAACCGGTCAAGACCGAGAACTGGAAACCTCGTGTGGTAGGTATCACCTATCGCCCCTGCCATACCACCCGTCTTGAACGTATGGATAATTTCGGGCACATAAACTACATCTATAGCTGCAACCGCTGGCTTGACCCTTGGGGCCGTAACTCCATGCCTCGTGACAGTGAGATTAAGGCCATTCCCGCTCTTAACGCCGCCTCACCCCTTGACTCCCTCAAGGCCAAGATACGTGAGGCCCGTGAAAAGAAAGTCTCCACAAAAGACCGTCCCACCCGATTCGTGCTGCCCTCCGCCTATCCGTCCGAGGGTCGCCCCTACTATCCTACCCCCGCTTGGTGGAGCATCTTTGGTGGCGATATCTATGAGTACATCTCAACAATCATATCAGACCGCCTCTCACGTA
>Ga0265298_10009902_pt1 | contig 11322 bp, 8 predicted proteins | sample AusTroGonzalo_MG_3_FD_193486 | JGI IMG/M metagenome (GOLD analysis project Ga0265298, IMG submission 193486) | Bovine rumen microbial communities from tropical cattle in Woodstock, Queensland, Australia - Gonzalo_01 | ecosystem: Host-associated > Mammals > Digestive system > Stomach > Rumen ...
GATTTTCCGATACTGGTATATGTCATTTATGCTATGATTGGCAAGGAAGAATAGAGTCAAAATTTCCATATCGTGTAACTGATAGAACATATATTTTTGCTGATGCGATGTATAGCATGTCTAATTACATTTCGCGGATATTGCCGGAAAAAGAATTTGCTGAATTTATGCAGCTAATCAAGAAATATATCGGCAAGCGGGCAGATGGTATCGCCGAGCCGTACGCCTACTTTGATATTCCCGTCGCCCCTAAACGCATATTTAGCAAAAGTCATTGCGACGAAATGGTTAAACAATGCGAAGCTAATGCAGAAAGTTGGATGAAACTATATAATGATGGAATAAGACAGGATGGTGCGGATGCCGCAAAATACTTCAAAAAACTCGCCGATATGTGGCGTGTAATGGATGCTACCGCAATGAGCAAACAACCTACTGCCATTGAGCAAAAACAAGTTGAACCCATTGCAGTACCAGCACCCGAAATGCAAGAAGCCGTCCCCATCGAACAACCGTCTACCGATTGCCAATCTCGTCATGAACCACAAAAAACCGGTTTTTTGCGTAGATTGTGGGCAAAACTCGTTTAGCAACACTTTGGGTGGGCTCAGCCTACCACAAAAGCCGTCCGCACATCACAGACGGCTAAATTTTTTGAGGCGACAAGCTACTACGCCACGGTTTTCAGCAGCTCCCTGCCGATACGGCGCAATTCCTCGTCAATGAGTTTCTTTCTTGCCGAAGAAGGCTTCTTCGTTCCGTTTACGTATGCGGCGAACAGGGGCTGAGGGATTCCCAATCGGCGGGCAAACGCCGAGGCGTTCAGTTCGGGAAACAGCCAAAATACACGACCGATGGGATTTGTCTTTTTCGGCGAAAAGAATCCCGAAAGTTCCAGGCCCTCGTCCAGATCGTCAAACCACACGCCATCGCAATCAATGCGGCAGTTCTCCAGCTGTTTTCGCGTAGCCTTCCTCAGCGGTTCGTAATCGCGGATAAGTTCCCGACCAATCCGGCCGTCCTTCAGTTCGACACAAACAGCGTCTTTCTCGACCCAAAGCCTTTTTACGTCTTTTTCCGTAATCTCGTTCATAATCACCCCAGTCCAAAAGTTTCGAACCATTTTCTCACGATAAGTTCGCTGTTTTCAGTCGCTAGTTCCTTTGCCTTTGCCATATCCGAGTTTGACAACTTTCCAAATACCGGCACGGCACATCCATTGACAATTTCAAACTTAGCCAGGTTTCCCTGCTTTCTCACATGAACGTGAACAGGTTCATGCTCGTTCATGTAAAAGAAAAAAGAGAATCCATCCTTCTCAAATATCTTTGGCATAATTAATATAGGTTATTATTTAATAACCGTCAATAGGTTGAAGTTTTTTCCTCATAAACAAAAAAAGACCGTTTTTATTTCTCAATAAAAAACGGTCTCATCTAATGAGCTTTCTTTTTTCTCAGGTGGTCGCTCTACCACCCTGTCTGAAAAGAAATATATGAAATTTCTCGAGAAAAAGCAAGCTTTTTTCTAGAAACGGCTATCTCCTAATCCACTTATCCAGAAAGACCATTTGCTCGGCAGTGTGGAACCAGTGTTCGCCGCCGTCCATTACTGTCAAGGGGGCTCCGATTCTCTGGGCGAATTCGCGCATCGTTTCCAGCGAAGTCAAGTTGTCGTTTGAGCCATACAGATTTTTCGTCGGAATACGCCACTCGATTGGATTTTCACGCACGTAGCACAGGTATTCCCACGAAAGCGTTTCCCCGAAATTCGTCGGCATGGTTTTCTTTTCGCGAAGTTCATCTTCGGAGACTCCCGCCCACATCATCATGTTACAAATCAGCTTTTCCAAGTTGACCATCGGCGAAATAAAATATGCCTGTTTGATGGGTTTATTGCCCAACGCATTCATCGAAAAGAACGCCCCGATGCTATTTGCAATAAGAATCACTTCATCGTAATCCGCAGCAACGGAATCAAAATAAACCGGGAATTCCGTCTTGGCATCCCACGGGGTTTCGGCCTTGTAATCAAACCCGAGAACATCGGCTTCCGGGAACAAGCTCTTGTAATGCAGCGCCTCGTCGGCGTTCCCGCCCTTCCCATGCACATAAATAACAAGATTTTTCATACCCGGCTAGTTTTTGAGGCAACGAACTGAAATGCCCGCATTCTTGAGTTCCCTGAATGGCCCCCCATCACTGGTATACAGGTTCATGCAAACTGCGCTGTAGCTCTCCTCGTCGTCTTCCTCTGTTGAACTCCAGAAATTCGTTTCATTGCCTCCGTAATCAAATTCCCCAGAGGGAGCGAATACGGTATTGATGTAGCTTACGCCAGCAGGCAAGGCACAGAACCCAAAGGCATCGGTACCGTTACCGCTGCCTTTATCCCAGCCACTCTGCGACTTGAGAAGCGTGCCCACCGCGACATTAAATCGACCGCCCAACGCCAGGACCAAGGTGTCCCATTCGGCGTAACTGGGCAAATGCCAGCCCGGGGGACAAATGCCCTGTACCGTGTCGGAAAGTCCGCAAATCTTGTCGGAACCACAGTCCAACGGGTTGTCCGCATCGTTCGCCAATTTCACCGAATCAATGGCTGCAGCCCAGGTGTAAAGGCGGCCCGTCACATCGCAGTTTTTAGGTTCTCTATTATAGCACCAGCTCTTTCCCTTGAGGCTCGGGGTTGTTGAGCTGTCGGAGTAGTTCAGGTTCTCCGCCATCCACACTTGGTTACCGATTTTCACTGTCCTGTAAACCTTGTAGTCACGTTCATCGGTCATAGTTCCGTAGTCAATATTAGGATTAAATCGACATTCCTTCGGTATATCCCAACTCCACTTACCATTTTCCTTTTCTTCTTCCAAAAGAGCAGAACAGTCCACATTGTTTGCAGAACTGCTACTCGACTCTATGCTGCTACTAGATTCCGGTTTTTTACTTGACGAGGATTGGAGATCCTCGCTCGAGGCGGGGATGACAGACGAAGAGGACGGCTCGTCGTCGGTCGGAACGATACTGCTGCTAGACAAATCCTTCTCGCTGGAGCTTGACTGCGGCATGACGCCGGATGACGATTCCGCAGAAGAAAACTTTTCGACGCCAGCAGAACTGCTGCTGGACAAATTCTTATCGCCGGAGTTCGACTGCGGCATGACGCTGGATGACGATTCTGCAGAAGAAAACTTTTCCTCGTCCACAGAACTGCTGCTGAAAGAAACATCTTCCCGGGCGCTCGAAGTGCTGATTAGGGCTACGAGACTGCTGCTGGATTCCGGGTCGGAGCCTGGAATGACGGAGGAAGAGGACGGTTCGTTATCCGGGGCGACACTGCCGCTGTCGTCGTCACCACACGCTGAGAGTAAAAGCACCAACATAAAGATTGCCACCACACTTCGCTTGTGGCAGACTCCCATCGTACTCGTAATGACATTTCGCATAAAGGCTCCCCAATGATTTGATTTATTTTATGGAAATATAATCTTTCCTAACCAACTTGTCCAGAAAGGCTATCCGCCCAGTGATGAGGAACACAAGCTGTTTCTCTCTATCAGTCCTTTATGCAACGGACAGAAAACCTGTAGCGCGTCGTTTCGCCCTCATCTATAAGCGCATAACTACCGCGGCCCAAGACATTCGTCTTCGGATTTGCCCACCGCAGCTCCCCAAGTGTAAAAGCGACCGTATTTAACACATTTAGCGGAAGCACTGTAACATGAACTATTTTCTGTCTCGTAGCTCAAGTTCTCCGCCATCCACCATTGAGCACCAATTTTTACAGTCTTGTAAATTCGACCATCACGTTCATCTGTCAAAGAATCATATTCACAATTATCTTCTGTTTTGGTCTTGCAAGGTGTCGCTATTGTTCTGACTCTAAATGTTTTTGCAACCGACGAAGAGGAATTGCCTTTACTATCCTTCCAATTTCCAGCCGCAATCGTTGTGGTAAATCATTTGTCGCATTATACAGCAGTTTTTAGAGAATCCTTTGAAACAAGGTCTCCGTTGAGAAACCGATCTTACTCAGGCCCTTGTACATAACTACCTCCTCGGATAGCAAGTGATGAGCGTTTCCAACAAACAAATGGTTAGTCCTTGAGACAACGAACAGATATTCCAATACTCTTCGCGGTAGTACCATGATATACATCATCACCGTCGTAGCTGAAAGATGTGTGATCCGCCATGATTGTATCTTTTTCCGTAGAACTAGCTAAATTCGCGAATTCATACATATAATCATAATTACCGCTGTTGTACCTGAAGCCTGCAGGAACTATCGAAAAGCCAAAAGCATCCGTAGCAGAACCGCGCCTCCATAAGGAGGTGGATTTTAGATGCTTGCCACTAGTTATGGTTCCGCCAATTGCAGCAAACAATGTCTTCCAGTCCGTTGAATCAGGCAAATGCCAACCGTTTGGACAGACTCCCTGAACGCTTCCCGAAGGTAGTGAACAGGTTTTTCCATTACCACATCCCTTGCCTTTTTCGCCATACACCCCAGCACTATCCATAGCAGCGCTCCATAGATAAAGGCGGCCATACGTTTCACAAAAGCTAGGCTTGCCATTATAACAAAAACTGCTGGAGTCCAACTCACTTGTGGGTTGCAGGTAGGCGAAATTCAGGTTTTCCGCCATCCACCATTGTCCACCAATTTTCACCGTTTTGTACGTCTGTCCATCGCGTTCATCCGTCAGCGTTCCATATTCGCAGTTATCGTCATCCTTTGTTTTACATGGAGTTGCATAAATCAGACCCTCCAAATATCCAGCTTCGGCGAGCAAGGCTTCATCGTCCTTTATGCAACGAATACTATGCGCAGATTTGAGTGTATTATTCATAAAGACACCGTCATCATAATAAATACTGGTTGCACAGACCGGATAGACATTACTACTTAGTGACGACGTCCAAAAAAACGCTTGTTCCCCTTCTTTCCGGTAATCCCCTACAGAATCACGTCTTTCGCCCGCAGGGAGCGCCGTAAACGAGAATGCGTCAATTCCATCGCCACCCTTAATCCAACCAGAAGTTGATCTAAGTTTTTTGCCCGCCCTGTTCGACCCGTTCAGCGCCTCAAGTAAAACATTCCATTCATTTTTATTTGGAAGATGCCAGCCTTCGGGGCAAAGGCCGCGCACAGGATACCTCAGCACGCAAGCCGTAGTGGGGTCACATCCCTTGCCTGCAACGCCAAAAGTCCCCGCACTATCTATTGCCGCAGCCCACGGGTACAGGCGACCGTACTTATCGCAATATTCAGGAGAATCGTTGTAACAAAAACTACTAGAATCCCGACTTTCCGTCGGCAGTAAATAAGCATAGTTCAGATTCTCGGCCATCCACCACTGGTGACCAATCTTCACCGTCTTGTAGGTTTGTCCATCACGTTCGTCGACAAGAAAATCATGTTCACAAAAGTCCCCCGCTTCCGTCTTGCACGGTTCCCTCAAAATCTCTCCAGGTAATTCAGCGCCGCTCTCCTTTTGAGAATCTTTAAGACAACGGACAGAATAGCTTTTGCTCTTGAAGTTTGAATTGGGCACGTGAGCAGTATCTGTGTCGTAAAACAAACCCATGTTGAGCGAAATGTAGGGGGTCGTTTGAGAAGTAGTCCAAAAAGAAGCATTGAGACCAAGACCTTCAAAAGTTTCATTGCTATACCTATATCCTGCAGGCAACGCCGTAAACAAGAAGGAATCTATACCATTTCCAAGACTATCCCAATCTGTTGTTGACTTGAGAGCCGATCCAGCGACAGGTCTGCCACCTACAGACGAGAACAATTCCTCGATTTCGTCAGAACATGGCAAATGCCACCCTTCAGGGCAGACTCCACGTATTGTAGAATCTGCATCATAGGTAGAGGCATAACCGCAGCCCTCCCCCCTCATGCCAAAGAGGGTTGCGCTGTCCATAGCTGCACTCCACAAGTACAAGCGCCCATATTTCTCACAATATTCAATCGAATCATTGTAACAAAAACTGCTGGAATCCCATTCACTTGTAGGTTGCAGATATGCGTAATTCAAGTTCTGCGCCATCCAAACCTGATTGCCAATTTTAACGGTCCTATAAGTTTGACCATCACGGGCATCCAAAAGGCAGTTATTTTCCTCATTGCAGCCACCCGCTGAATTAGTCGATTTCACAGAACCGTCACTGGAGTCATTTGACAAATCCGAGGCTCCAGAACTCTGCAAGACCTCCGACGAACGGTCTTCCGGCAAACTCGTTGCAGAGTCGCCATCATCACCACAACTCGCCAAAAGCATCATGCTAAGAATCAATCCAAATCCACAAACCCTCATATATTTTGCTCCATTTATATTAAACACTTCTATTCCAACCCGTTTTTTAATAAAAACAAATATAGAATTAGTCCTTGACACACGCATCGCATTATCCTATTCTTTCCGAAAATGCTCCAGTTTTTCGATGTCACAAAGAAATCTCCGTGGTTGCCGCAGGTCAAGGCGCTGTACGAATCGGCGTTCCCGGCAAACGAGCGGATTCCGATGAAGCATTTGCTTGACAATAAAATCAAGCGGGAATTCTGGGCTTTTTTCGATGGAGATGTGTTCTGCGGGTTTTCAAATTCCATTTCACACGGCGACATTACGAACATTGTCTATTTTGCAGTTGTGCCAGAACTACGTTGCCGTGGGTACGGCTCACAAATTCTACAAGCTATCCGCGAAAAGCATCCTGACTCCCGCATTGTCGTCGATATCGAAGTCGAGGAAGATTCCAAAGATGCCGAGGAACTCGAACGCAGGAACCGTCGCCGCGACTTTTACCAGCGCAACGGCTTTGACGCCGCTCCCGTCGAATACCACTGGCAAGGCGAACATTACCGCCTACTTTCCGCAGGCGGCACCGTCACCGACAAAGAATTCCGCGATTTCTGGAAGGAAATCCTCAAGGACATTCCTGGTGCGAAGTATCCGTAATTATATTATAAGAGTTCTTTATGAGCCAAGATAAAAACTTAATAGTACGGTATAGGATGCCTTTTTTGAAGTTGTTTTCAGCCTTATTCTTGGAAATGATATTGACGCTTTTGCTAGTATCATTTTCGGCGTGTGGAGACGACAATAGTTCTTCTGAAGATGATATCATCCCAGAAGAAAATTCTCCAGACGATTCGGCGGCTGCGGATTCCATTGAAACCGATTCGCTTGATACCGATACACTAGACATTGATTCACTTGGCACGGATTCTCTTGACACCGATTCTACGGTGACGGAGAAGGAATACGAAGGCTTTATTTATATTCGCTCAAAAGGAAAGAAGACTGTTCTTGGAACGAAATCGAAAAAGGCAAACGTCGATGAACGACCGGCCATGAAGGTTACTTTCGACTATGATTTCTATGTCGGAATCAACGAGGTGACGCAAGGCGAATTTGGAAAGTTGATGAAGCGATCCTTCAAGAAGGATTCTTCTGATTATCCGCAAGCAAATGTAACGTTTTATGACGCAGTCCTGTATGCGAATGCCTTGAGCAAAAAAAACAAAATGGATACGGTCTATACCTATAGCAGTGCACAATTTGCCGAAGATAAATCGTGCGAAAATCTTGTTGGATTAAAAACAAATTATGATGTTTGGGGTTTCCGCTTGCCGACCGAAGCCGAATGGATGTTTGTCGCCAATACTCATTCTGACGATATCAACGGGAACCTCAAAGAATGGGTGAATGACTGGAAGGGCCTTTTTGCCGACACGACTATCGAAAACTTTGTTGGAGCGGCGAGTCCCAACGGAATGAACGAGAAAATCCTCAAGGGAAGTTCGTTTGTAGAGGAAAATGTCCCACTTTATGCTCGTGGAGATTTTTATACAGTAACGCCCCTTTCGAAAGCGGAATATGTAGGCTTTCGTCTAGTTTTGGGAAAGATCAAAAATGCGGTTTGGTTCAATCCTTCGAGCGGCGCAGTAACGTCGGTCATCACTCCGTTAATCTTGGCGGAAAATGTCCGCAATTTATTTGGAACGTATCAGGCCAAACTCGTTTTCCGAAATGACGAAACCGGCAATCTTGCCTACATCAATTATGCAAACGCGGCTAATTCTGTTGTTGAAATACGGGACGATATCGATTCATACCATCCCGATATTTCTCCTGACGGCAAATATGTTGCATTCTGTACGGGGATTGAAGGAGTCGCGGGCGAATCGTCGGTGTATGTTCGCGAATTGAACGAGTCTGGCTCGGGACTTGTCAAGTTGGATGTAGATGGGGCAGCAATCCCGCGTTGGCGAGTCTTGGATAATGGCGATACTGTGATTGTATTTGTTACAAATCCGGGAACAAACAAGTCCGAATCGAATTGGAAAAAATATAGTACGTGGTATGTTCCATTTAATAATGGGAAATTTGGGACACCGAAAAAATTGCTCAAGGGAAGCTTTCATGGAGGGGTTTCTTTTGAAAGCGGATTTGCGGTGACAGGGGCATCTTTGCTGCGCGCAACATGGTTCACGAAAAAATCTCAAAATAATGAATTGTGGTATAATGGAGAACAGGCCTGTAATGTATCGCTTTCAATGGATGGCAGTAATAGAACTCTGTTCCTTGACTTTGCGGGAAAGACCGGTACAGCATTTGCAGGTAAGAAATATTCCGTGCATGAAATGCTGCTTATTGCAGACAGTACCGGAAAATTGGTGCAATCTATAAAATCCCCGAAGGGCTATTCGTTTGATCATACAGAATGGGTGGCCGATAAAAATTTGGCGGTTGCTACGCTTTCCAATGTAAACGGCGCTCACCAGAAAATAGCCCTAGTGGATGTCGAAGCTGATAAAATTATGGAGCTTGTAGAAGGCTCTGAACTCTGGCACCCTTGCATATGGGTGAAGTCAAAGAAAAAGGTGACACAAGAAAAAGCTTCTTCTGAATCTGTTAAATCGTCTTCATCTAGTGTAATCGCTGAAAAGTTCTCTTCTAGTAAAGAAAGTTCTTCAAGCAAATCGACCGGTATTTCGTCGGAAACGTCATCGTCTGGTGATGAAAATTCTTCGAGTGACTCGACTGATATTTCGTCGGGAACTTCATCACCAAGTGAAAAAAGCTCTTCGAGCGAGACTCCAAAGAGTTCTTCTTCAAGTAAAAGCATTACGACATCATCGTCGATTGTCGTTCCGTTTATTCTTGACCCAGATAGCGCAGGAATGTACCTGAATTCCACTTATGGGGCTGTGGGCAACGGCCTGATGCGTAACAATATGGAACTTCTGTGGAATTACCATGACCAGGCGAATGTCGTTGTACTTGGATCATCTCGGCCACTAGACGGCATTATTCCTAAGCAGTTTAATGAAAAGTTCTTTGTCCTGAATTTGGCGCAAACACCAAGTGGCATTTATGTGTCCAAGTTCTACCTCGACCATTATGTTTATCCGCACGTCAACAATTTGCGCTATATTATTTTATCGCTGGATTATGACTTGTGGCGCTGGGGGCCGGAAACAGACCATAATTTCTTTTATTCGGACTACAAGAAGTTTCCAGGTTATATCTATGACAAAAATCATGACTATTGGGACGCTGGAATTCCAGAAGAACTTGCTGAACTGACAGAAGATGGGTATAGCGACCAAAATGGGGAGGCCTTGAGGGAAAACATGGGTTATTGGTCGGTAGGATCTTGCAATGGATGGGGAACAAGTATCTGTGGCTATGATTCGACTTCGCTTACTTCGAATCATATTGAAATGGCGATGGATACTCTTATTGATCTCGTTGAAACGGCGGGTAAGCGGAATATATATGTCATCGGAATTATTTTCCCCGTGAGTCCGAATTACAAGAAAACGGGTCTCTTTGCCTGTTATGGGGCCCGCCGAAGTGTGGCCGATTCTTTGACGAAGGTCTTGTCCGGAATGCACGAAAAATATCCTCATTTTATTGTGATGGACGAGAACAAGATGGGCAATCATGATTATTCGAATAGCATGGCCGAAGATCAGCAGCACCTTTGCCCACCAGGAGCAAAGCAGATGACGCACCGCGTGGATTCGCTCCTAATGACGCTCGAAAGCAATTTCCCTTGACCAAATACCAAATTCCATTGAAAAAAGTGCGTTTTAATACTTAAAAGTGGGTTGGAACATTCCCGGTGCGAAGTATCCGTAATTATATTATCTTATATGTGTACTTTACGAGCCAAGGGGAAACATAGACTTGTCAATCATCAGTCAATAGCCTGTTATTTGACAGTCAAAATGGAGCGAAGGGGAGTTTTTTTTTACAAAAATCTTTTTTTTCGCCGATTTAATGTAAAATTCTACTATGTGTAACCTTGGATCCCTGTTTTTTATATATATTTCTCATGAATCCCCTCTCAACCTACAACGGAGTTAAAAACAATGGGAACTGAAGTCTAATGAAGGATTTCTTCAAGAACAATATCGGCTACGTATCAGCAGTCGTTACAATCGTCGCTTTCATAATCGGGATTTTTTTCAAGTCGGAGGCCGCAGCTATTGCGGCCCTTTCAATGTATGCAGCCGGGCTGACGTGGCTCGTCATCTCGATATACAGGCTCTTCTCGAAGTCAATGAGCATGAGGTCGAAAGAGGGGTTCTGCAGGATGGCCACTACGTGCGTTTTCAGAACCGAAGATGGAGTGAAAGCCGAATTTGAGTTGCGCAGGTTTATCCAGTGCAAGACGGCGTTCATGTCTTCGATAAAGCATTTCTTCAAATGGGAAGGGTCTGGATACCCGCAAGTCGTAAGTAACGGCACTGTATTGGAACCGACGATAAACCCAGATTCTGGAGAATTCGACCACGTCGTGATTCCTATCGGAAAGAATCTCTGCTACAACGAGTGCGAGGTCGTACCGGTATCGTTCAAGAGTTCCTACGCAGATGTCAAGCCCGTGTATTTTTTCAAGGTTACAGAACAAATCGGTACTATCGAAATTAAAGTCATGCTTGGCCATAAAGAAGGCGAAGATATTCCCGATGCAATTCTCTACAGAAAACGCTTTGCAGCTTGTACAGACGTCCCATACGAAGAATGGCATAGGGAGTCGTTCAACAGAAAGTTCAGGATGTACGAAACATCCTTCACACCCGAGGTAGGGTACATCTACAAATTTGAGTGGACGAAGTAACCAGACCTCGAGTCAAGGTCATCCATGGATTCGTCCCACCGCGTACGCTTTCTCTATCTTATAACGACTCTTTACGAGCCACAGAAAAACTAATCTATCAAGTCATTCTGGAACCGTGACAGGTGTTCGAACGGCAAGATTTGCCGGCCTCTGAACAGCCCGCAGCCATCGTTGATAAGGTGAT
>Ga0265298_10009903_pt1 | contig 11322 bp, 9 predicted proteins | sample AusTroGonzalo_MG_3_FD_193486 | JGI IMG/M metagenome (GOLD analysis project Ga0265298, IMG submission 193486) | Bovine rumen microbial communities from tropical cattle in Woodstock, Queensland, Australia - Gonzalo_01 | ecosystem: Host-associated > Mammals > Digestive system > Stomach > Rumen ...
TAAAAACACTGTCTCGGATGGCAGGATTGTCTTTCACACGCTGGTAAAGGGGTTTCGCCTTAAGATACTGACGCAAATAGAGGTTCAGGTCACCCTCGGCATAATCGATGCGCCACTCAGGTTCTAATTTCCGCTCACGGACGGTCTCCAAGATGGCCTCTGCTGTATCCGGGCTGATAATATAATAGGTATAGGCCTTCATAACAGACAGCAGGGAGTCAGGCAGATTCATTCTCGCATCGCCAATCAACGACACAAGCAAGAAACTAACCGTCAGAAGACCTCTGAGTAGCATACTTTTAACTTCACGAAGATGCATCTCTCACGCTATTTGGGTCAGAACTCAAGGATGAGACTCTGACGGGGCTTCAGTTCGAAGTTGCCGGAAAGGTCGAAGTAACGATTCGTCAGAATATCCTTCACTTTGGCAGCGTTGCCGATCACCTCAGCATAGCGGGAAACATCGAGAGTGGCAGATTTGCTGGTACCATTAAGGATGGTAAGCGCAGTACGACCTTGATACTGACGGGCGACGACATAGATGCCATTGAAGGGAATGAACTGGATCATGGCGCCCTTGGTAATCACCTCATTGTTCTGCCGCCAATGGAGCAGACGACTGAGCCATTGGAACATCGACTGCTCAGCCTTAGAGCGTCCTTCTTTTGTAAAACAATTGTGCGTGTCGCCAGGGAAGCCGCCAGGGAAGTCTTTACGCACATTACCGTCGGTCACCTCCTTGGTGCCGTTCATCAGCACTTCTGTTCCGTAATAGAGCTGCGGAATGCGGTTGACCGTCAGTAATAAGGCCAGGGCCTGCTTCAAAGCTAAGGTATCACGGCCATTGCCCAAAAAACGGTCGGTATCGTGATTCTCGATGAAAGCCATCACACTCGACGGGTTCGGATAGAGGTAGTCGTAGACAAAAGAATTGTAAAGACGATTCAAACCGTTCCACCAGGCATCGGTCTCTTCATTCTTGGCCTGATTGAGCTTATCGAAGAAAGAGAAATCCATGACCGTTTTGAGGTAGGTATTGCCGATGTTCAGACCCCTCCTGACCTCCCCTAACTTAGGGGAGGAAGAAGAAACAAATCCCTTCTGCCAGGCGGCGGTGTAGGCGGGCTCGGTGACCCAGGTCTCACCGACGGTGTTGAAGTTGGGGTATTCGTCGTCGAGTTCCTTCATCCACTGCGCCATCGCATCGGCGTATGCGTATGGATAGGTATCCATGCGGATGCCGTCGATACCGACGGTCTCAATCCACCAGATGCTGTTCTGGATGAGATAGCGCATGAGATGGGGATTATGCTGGTTGAGGTCGGGCATCGAAGGTACAAACCAACCTTCCGTCGTCTCCTTCATATCGACCTTTGAGGCATAGGGATCCAACACCGGCGTCAATTTATAACTAGTCTGCAAATAGGCGCTCTTCGCAGGCTCCGAACCGTCTGCATTGGCAGTGAATCCCGTCATCGGATCTCTCCCACTTTGCTCTTCTGTAAGCCACTCCGGCGTATTCAGCCAGTCTTTTGAGGGCATGTCGTGGGTCCAGGGATGCTCGAAGCCACTGTGGTTGAAGATCATATCCATCACAATTTTCAGACCTTTGGCATGAGCCTCATCACAGAGGCGTTTGTAATCGGCATTGGTGCCGAAACGGGGGTCTACCTTATAATAATCGGTAGTGGCATAGCCGTGATAGGTAGAAAAGCCATTCTCCTGATCAGGCGAGTCATTCTCTAATACGGGGGTAAACCAGAGAGCCGTGACACCTAATTCCTTAAAATAGTCGAGGTGTTCGCGGATACCATTCAGGTCGCCACCATGACGCAACGAAGGTTTCGAACGGTCCTCTTTGTAGTTGCGCATGCCCTTGATCTGCGGGTTATGACCGGCGCCCTGTGCAAAACGGTCGGGCATGAGCATATAGAGCACATCGGCATTGGTGAAACCCATCCGCTTCTCGCCGCCCATCTCCCGCGCCTTAAGTTGATAGTCAACTATGAACTTTGAACTCTTAACTATGAACTTTAATTTCATCGTGCCGGGCTGGGCGTCCTTTACATTAATATATATAAGAAGGTAGTTGGGTGAGTCGAGGCGCACCAAGCTGTCGATGGTGACACCAGGATAATCGGTGGTTACACTTTGCACATCACGGATGCCATTGCCATAGACCATTAACTGAACTACTGGATTCTTCAGTCCCACGTACCAGTCGGTAGGATCTATCCGGTTAACCACTGGCCGATTGGTCCTCACCATCGTCTTCTTCGCTGCCATCACTGTCATGTTCAATGCCACAAGGGCCGTTAAGATAAAAAGTCTTCGCATATCGTCTTTAGTTAATTTTGACTTTGCAAAGATACAAATAATCCTTAGAAATCAGGTCGTTAACAAAGACTTTTTTTGCTAAATCATGCAAAAACGTTTGCACAATGCCAAAAGTTATATTAACTTTGCACCCCAAATGAAGATAGAAGACTTTGAAATCATGGCGCCCGTGGGCTCTCGCGAGTCACTGGCAGCAGCGATACAGGCCGGTGCCGACAGTATCTACTTCGGCATCGAGAAACTGAACATGAGGGCGCACTCCGCCTCCACGTTCACCATCGATGACCTGCGTGAGATTGCCCAGGAATGCGACAAGCACGGCATCAAGAGCTATCTCACCGTGAATACCATCATCTATGGCGAGGACATCCCCTTGATGCACGAGATCATCGATGCCGCCAAGGAAGCTGGGATTTCAGCTGTCATCGCTTCGGACGTAGCGGTAATGACCTATTGTAACAAGGTGGGACAGGAGGTACACCTCTCCACCCAGTTGAACATCTCGAACATCGAGGCACTGAAGTTTTATGCGCAGTTCGCCGATGTCGTGGTGCTGGCCCGTGAACTGAATATGGATCAGGTGGCCGAAATATACCGTCAGGTGGAGGAAGAGCATATCTGTGGCCCCAGCGGGGAACAAATCCGTATTGAGATGTTCTGTCACGGTGCCCTCTGTATGGCCATCAGCGGAAAGTGCTATATGAGCCTGCACGCTGCCAACCGTTCCGCCAACCGTGGAGAGTGCATCCAGGTGTGCCGTCGCTCATATACCGCCACTGACAACGAGACGGGCTATCAGTTGGATATCGACAACAAATATATCATGTCGCCGAAGGACCTGAAAACCATACGTTTCATCGATAAGATGATGAAGGCAGGCGTACGGGTATTTAAGATTGAAGGTCGCGCAAGAGGACCGGAATATGTGTATACTGTGGTCAAGTGCTACAAAGAGGCAATCCAGGCCGTGCTCGACGGTACTTTTACAGAAGAAAAAAAGGACGAATGGGACGAGCGGTTAGCCACCGTCTTCAACCGAGGTTTTTGGGACGGTTACTACCAGGGGCAGCTCATGGGCGAGTGGAACAAGAACTACGGTTCTAACGCCACTGAGCGCAAGGTCTACATCGGCAAGGGCGTGAAATACTTCTCGAAATTAGGCGTGGCGGAGTTTACCGTCGAAGCCAACACGTTCAAGGTAGGCGACAAGATGCTGATCACGGGTCCCACGACGGGGGTGATGTATGTCACCGCCGATGAGATTCATGGTGACAATGGGCCTGTTCCTGTCGCCCTCCAAGGCACCCGTGTCTCCATCGCTGTCACAGCAAAGGTCAGACCCAGTGATAAACTCTTTAAGTTAGAACGGGAATAATTTGTTAATTTGTTACTATGTCTTTAAATATTCTGTCTTTAAAATAGTTACTATGTCTATAAACGAGATTCAAGACGAGATTATTGAGGAGTTTTCCGGTTTCGACGACTGGATGGATAAATATCAGCTACTCATTGACTTAGGCAATGAACAGGAGCCGCTCGAAGAGAAATACAAGACCGAGCAGAACCTGATTGACGGTTGCCAGAGCCGCGTGTGGCTCGTAGCAGAACCCACCCCGGATGGGTATATCCACTTCCGCGCTGAGAGCGATGCGCTGATCGTGAAAGGTATCGTCGCCCTGCTCATCCGCGTGCTCAGCGACCATACCCCTCAGGAGATACTTGATGCCGACCTTTATTTTATAGAAGAAATAGGTCTGAAGGAGCATCTGTCGCCTACACGTTCCAACGGACTTGTAGCAATGGTGAAGCAGATGCGCGTTTATGCGTTGGCTTTCAGCGCGAAGCAATGATTGAGGGCTTCAGAAACGCAAAACTTTGCATTTATTAACACAAGAAAAGTTCTCCTAAATGGGGAGCTTTTCATTTTTTATTGCTAACTTTGCAAGCGAATTTCAGACTAAAAACTTTAATAATATATGATCCAAACAGTAGTAAAGCGCGACGGACGTATTGTAGGCTTCAATGAACAGAAAATCATGGCAGCCATCCGTAAAGCTATGCTCCATACAGACAAGGGCGAGGATGAACGCCTCTTGTATCAGATCACCGACCGCATCGCACAGCGCGGCGAGAGCCAGATGACTGTGGAGAACATCCAGGATGCCGTTGAGATGGAGCTGATGAAATCGAGCCGCAAGGATGTGGCCCAGAAATACATTGCCTACCGTCATCAGCGCTCTGTAGCCCGAAAGGCCAAGACGCGTGATGTGTTCCTCGATATCGTGAACATCAAGAACAATGATGTCACACGTGAGAACGCCAATATGAATGCCGACACACCGGCTGGTATGATGATGAAGTTTGCTTCGGAAACCACCAAACCTTTCGTCGACGATTATCTGCTCAGCGAAGAGGTCCGTGAAGCCGTTGAGCACAACTACCTGCATATCCATGATAAGGACTATTATCCCACCAAGTCGCTGACCTGTGTACAACATCCTTTGGATAACATCCTGAACTGTGGATTTATCGCCGGTCACGGTGCCAGTCGTCCTGCCAAACGCATTGAGACGGCTTCGGTATTGGCCTGTATATCGATGGAGTGCTGCCAAAACGAGATGCATGGCGGTCAGGCCATCCCAGCCTTCGACTTCTACCTGGCACCTTACGTCCGCATGAGCTATATCGAGGAGCTGAAGGCTCTAGAAGACCTGAACGGCGAGAACTATAAAGATCTCTACGACGAACCTTTGATGGACTATCTTAAAAAGCCCCTCGACGGTCTGACGGGCAAGGAGCGGGCCCAGCAGCATGCCATCAACAAAACTGTGGGTCGTGTACATCAGGCCATGGAGGCCTTTATCCACAATATGAACACCATCCACTCACGCGGTGGCAATCAGGTGGTGTTCTCTTCTATTAATTATGGTACGGACACCTCTGCCGAGGGACGTTGCATCATGCGCGAGATCCTGCTTTCTACATACGAGGGCGTGGGTGGTGGTGAAACGGCTATCTTCCCCATCCAGATCTGGAAAAAGAAACGGGGCGTGAACTATCTGCCCGAGGACCGCAACTTCGACCTCTACCAGCTGGCCTGTAAGGTAACGGCTCGCCGATTCTTCCCCAACTTCCTGAATCTCGATGCCTCTTACAACCAGGATCCTGACTGGCGTGCTGACGACCCGAAACGCTATATCCACGAGGTGGCCACGATGGGCTGTCGTACCCGTGTGTTTGAGAACCGCTTTGGTCCGAGGACATCCATCGGCCGTGGTAATATTTCCTTCTCAACCATCAATATCGTGAAGCTTGCCATCGAATGTATGGAAGAGCCCGACCAGCAGAAGCGCATCGACATGTTCTTCGCCAAGCTCGACAATATGCTTGAGATCACCGCCAAGCAATTAGACGACCGTTTCCAGTTCCAGAAGACCGCCTTCGCCAAGCAGTTCCCGCTGTTGATGAAGAGCCTGTGGATCGGTGCCGACAAACTGAAGCCCAATGATACCATCGAAAGTGTCATCAACCAAGGTACCCTTGGCATCGGCTTCATCGGACTGGCCGAATGTCTCGTGGCGCTGACAGGCAAACATCATGGAGAGAGCGAGGAAAGTCAGGAGCTGGGACTGAAGATCGTCAGATACATGCGTCAGCGTGTGAACGACTTCTGTGAGCAGTATCATCATAACTACTCCGTGCTCGCCACACCGGCAGAAGGCCTCAGCGGAAAATTCACTAAGAAAGACCGCCAGAAATTCGGTAGCATCCCAGGGGTTACCGACCGCGATTATTATACCAACTCCAACCACGTGCCCGTGTATTACAAGTGCTCTGCCCGTCATAAGGCTGAGGTGGAAGCACCTTATCATGAGATCACCCGTGGCGGACATATCTTCTATGTGGAAATTGACGGTGATGCCACCCACAACCCACAGGTGATCATGAGTGTGGTGGATATGATGGACCAACTGGACATGGGCTACGGCAGCGTGAACCACAACCGGAACCGTTGTATGGACTGCGGCTACGAGAATGCCGACGACCATCTGGAGCGGTGTCCGAAGTGCGGTTCTGCCAATATCGACAAACTGCAGCGTATCACAGGTTATCTGGTGGGTACCACCGACCGCTGGAACAGCGGTAAGCTGGCTGAGCTAAACGACCGCGTGACGCACATCGACCACGGCGAGCAGGAACTGTTCTAGAAAATCTAGAGCATCTAGATAATCTAGAAAATCTAGCAAAAATGATCAGAGTACTGGATATCATAGAGGATACGATGGTGGACGGGCCGGGATTTCGGACCTCCATCTATTGCGCTGGCTGCCGTCACCAGTGTCCTGGCTGCCATAATCCGCAGTCATGGGCCTTTGATCAGGGACATGAGATGAGCGTTGACGACATCATGAAGATCATCGAGGCTGATCCATACGCCAATGTCACCTTCAGCGGTGGCGACCCGATGTATCAGGCAGCTGCCTTCGCAGAGCTGGCACGTGTCATTCATCAGCGTACAAATAAGGATATCTGGTGTTTTACGGGTTTCACATACGAGTCGCTCATTACCCCGGAACAGCGGGAGCTGCTGGAGCAAATTGACGTGCTCGTCGACGGGCCGTACATTGAGAAGCTACGCGACCCAGACCTGCTCTTCCGAGGCAGCAGTAATCAGCGGCTCATCGATGTGCAGGCCTCACTGTACAGCGGCAAGGTCGTGCTCTGGCATCCGGATATTGCGATTGCGGTGTGAGGAAGGAGAGAATGGGTTTGATGGGTCTAATGGGTTGAATGGGTTAAATGAAATAGAATATGGCAAGAAACGCGAAATGGTCTGATGATTACTGGCTGCTGCTGATGCAGATTTACCTACAGAAACCTGTAGGTGTCAAGCCGATGTTCCACCGAAAGATGGTGAATCTGAGTCTGGAACTCCACCTGCCTCCCAGTTTCCTCTTTAACAAGATGTGCCAGATTGCCAACCTGGAAACACCGCGCATCGAGCATATCTGGGAGACTTACGGACGGAATCCCCAAAAACTGGCCCGTGCCGTCAGTCTGTGGCGGGAGATGCGTGGCTATGGCCACGCCAATGCCTTCTATGAGGGTGTGGAGGTGCAGGAGACCTTCGAGCGTGACTTCAAACCTGTGGCTGAGGGGACAATGATGACCCCCGTAATACTAACCCTGATTCTCGACCTCTATTTCCGTCTGACACCTATTACAATGGTACCAAAGACTCCTGAGGTACAGGAACTGGCAAGACTTATCAAGGTTAAACCGACGGAAATAACTGAGGTGATGGAGGTGTTCCAGCACTGTGACCCATATCTCAACCGCAAAGATAAAACAGATAGTCTGTTGGCAGCGCCCTGCCATGAGATCTGGCGACGCTATGGCAATGCTGAGACTGAGCAGCTGGCATCGTATGCGGAGCAATTGAAAGAGTATTTTAGGAGTTAGATGGGTTTAATGGGATAAATGGGCTTAATGGATTGAATATGGGAGATAGGAATTGGCAGATACAAGAGCAGAAGCAGACGCAAGTGCAGAAGCTGGCGCAGGCGGTCTCGCAGCAGCAGATGCTGGTATCGGCACTGGTGGAACTGCCCATTACCCAATTGGCAGACCGCATCAACACCGAGATGAACGATAACCCGGCCTTAGAGGTGGAGTCGCCAGGAGAGAATAGTGATTTTCCGGATTCTACGGATTATCTGGAAAGTCAGGACTATCCGGAAAGAACTGATGACGCCTCGCAAACTGAGCGAGAGGAACGCCAGTCTGCCTTGGACGCTGCTTTAGAGAATATCGGCCGTGATGATGATGAACTGCCCGTTTATCACGGTGGTAGCAATCTTTCGGAAGACCGCGAAGAGATGGTCTTTGGTGCTTCAGAATCATTCTACGACCAGCTGTTGGAGCAGATGCGAGAGAGCGACCTGACAGACCGTCAACACGACATTCTAGAATACCTCATCGGGTCGTTGGATGACGATGGCCTGCTCCGCAAGGATCTCTATACCATCAGTGAGGAACTGGCCATTTACCATAACATCGATACCAACGAAAAAGAGATAGAGTCCGTATTGCATATCCTACAGGATTTTGACCCTGCCGGCATCGGTGCCCGTTCTTTACAGGAATGTCTGCTTTTGCAGATTGCACGGCGTGACGACTCGCGTGTGAAACAGCTGATGCAACAGGTGATCAGCCGCTATTTCGATGAGTTCACACATAAGCACTGGAACCGTATACAGACGGCCCTCTCGTTGAATGACCAGCAGGGCGAGGCCCTTTTTGGAGAGTTGCGCAAGCTGAACCCCCGTCCGGGTGCCTCGATGGGTGAGACTGTCGGACGAAGCCTACAGCAGATCACCCCCGATTTCATCGTGGATACGCAAGACGACGGCACCATCACCTTTACCCTTAACAATGGCGAGGTGCCGGAGCTCACCCTTTCGCAGTCGTTTATCGACTCCATGAACGAATACCAGCAGAACAAGGAGCATCTGAGTCGTCAGACAAAAGAGGCCTTACTCTATATCAAGAAGAAGGTTGACGCTGCCCAGAACTTCATCGAGGCTATCCGTACGAGGCGGCACACGCTCACTGTGACGATGCAGGCCATCATTACCCTCCAGCGGCAGTTCTTCCTCGATGGTGACGAGGCCTCACTACGCCCCATGATCCTCAAGGACGTGGCGGAAAAGACAGGACTGGACCTCTCGACGATCTCACGTGTCTGCAACTCAAAATATGCCCAGACCCGTTGGGGCACTTTCCCTTTACGCCATTTCTTCAGCGACAGCTACGTCACAGAGAGTGGCGAGGAACTGTCGACACGACAGATCAAGGCTGTGCTCCGCGACCTTATCGAGGCCGAGGACAAGCACCAACCGTTAAGCGACGATGCTCTGCGCGAACAGCTGACGGAGAAAGGCTTCCCCATTGCCCGTCGCACCATTGCCAAATACCGAGAGGCGCTGGGCATCCCGATAGCCAGACTGAGAAAGGAATAAGTATATGACAAGAGAAAAGGGATTCATTCTTGCTGCAAGGGTCATCAGTATGGTGTTTACACCGTTCTACCTGCCTACATTAGGGTTGGTGGTCTTGTTCATGTTCAGCTACATGAGCCAGATGCCCTGGAGCTATAAGTTCCAGCTGCTCACCATGGTTTATCTGCTGACCGTAGTGATTCCTACCGTACTGATTCATTTCTACCGCCGCCATCAAGGATGGAGCCTCATCGACATGGGACAGAAGGAACGACGTGCCGTGCCCTACGTCATCAGTATCCTCTGCTACTTCCTCTGTATATATCTGATGGAGTTTCTCCATATCCCCCACTTTATGATGACCATCGTGACAGCCGCCCTGTTCATTCAAATTACCTGTGCCATGATCAATGTGTGGTGGAAGATTTCTACCCACACAGCAGCTATAGGCGGTGTGGCCGGAGCCCTGTTCGTCTTTGCAGAGTTCTTTGGCTTCAATCCTGTGTGGTGGCTCTCGTTGACATTCATCCTGGCGGGCATCCTCGGCACGAGTCGTATGATCCTGCGACAACACAGTTTGGCACAAGTCGTGACAGGCTTTTTCGTGGGTGTCATCTGTTCCATTATCGGCATCCTTTTTCTCTGATGAGAGTGAATAGTGAGTAGTGAATAGTGAATAGAAAAAAGTAAAAAAATATGAAACCATTAGTCAGTATTATCATGGGTAGCACCAGTGACCTGCCCGTTATGGAAAAAGCCTGCAAGCTGCTTGACGAAATGCAGGTACCTTTTGAAGTGAATGCGCTTTCTGCCCATCGCACCCCCGATGCTGTTGAGGATTTTGCACGTACTGCCAAGGATCGTGGCATCAAGGTGATTATCGCCGGCGCCGGTATGGCAGCCGCCCTGCCAGGTGTCATCGCTGCCTCTACCACCCTACCTGTAATCGGCGTCCCCATCAAGGGTATGCTCGACGGCCTCGACGCCATGCTCAGCATCATCCAGATGCCTCCCGGTATCCCCGTGGCTACAGTCGGCATCAACGGTGCTCAGAATGCGGCCATCCTCGCCGTAGAAATGATGGCACTCAGCGATGCTGCACTCGCCCAGCGACTGGCTGCCTACAAAGGTGGTCTGCGGGCAAAGATCGAGAAAGCCAATAAGGATCTGGCTGAGATAAAATACGAATTTAAGACCAACTAAATCTGTCATGAGTTATCAAAGAAGACACTCTACCGAGACCCGTGTAGGGAATATCGGCATTGGAGGCGACAACCCCATCCGTATTCAGTCGATGGCCACTACTGACACCAACGACACCGCCGCCAGTGTGGCACAGGCCAAGCGTATCATCGATGCAGGAGGCGAGTTGGTACGTTTCACGACCCAGGGAACGCGTGAGGCAGAGAATATGCAACATATCTCCGCCCAACTGAAGGCCGACGGCTACAACCAGCCATTGGTGGCCGATGTGCATTTCACCGCCCACACTGCCGACATTGCCGCCCTCTATTGTGAGAAGGTGCGCATCAATCCTGGCAACTACGTCGACCCCGGCCGCACTTTTAAGCATCTGGAATATACCGACGAGGAATATGCCGATGAGCTGCAGAAAATCGAGAACAAACTCCTCCCCTTCATCAACATCTGCAAGGAACACCATACCGCCGTCCGTATTGGCGTAAACCATGGTTCCCTCAGCGACCGTATTATGTCGCGCTACGGCGATACGCCCGAAGGTATTGTCGAGAGTTGTATGGAGTTCCTACGTATCTTCAAACGTGAGGACTTCAACGATGTGGTCATCTCTATCAAGGCCTCGAACACGGTGGTGATGGTGAAGACCGTCCGTCTGTTAGTTGCCACGATGGACAAGGAGGATATGCATTATCCCCTGCACCTCGGTGTGACGGAGGCTGGCGAAGGTGAGGATGGCCGTATCAAAAGTGCAGTAGGCATAGGTGCTCTGTTGACAGAAGGTATT
>Ga0265298_10009905_pt1 | contig 11320 bp, 9 predicted proteins | sample AusTroGonzalo_MG_3_FD_193486 | JGI IMG/M metagenome (GOLD analysis project Ga0265298, IMG submission 193486) | Bovine rumen microbial communities from tropical cattle in Woodstock, Queensland, Australia - Gonzalo_01 | ecosystem: Host-associated > Mammals > Digestive system > Stomach > Rumen ...
CGTGCTTACGGTCGCCATAGGTCACGGCCGTGCCCCGCTCAAAGGTAACTCCGTACAGGGCTGTGGGGCTTAGGTGGTCGTAGGCGTGGAGGTATTGGATCTGCTTCTCCTCAAGCCCTCCGACGGCGTAAGCATCCATCCTTACCAGTTGCTGCGGGTTGGCACTGAACCCGGCAATCCCCGTACTGGCAATAAAGTGCGTATCAGGAGTAAGGCCGATGCCGTTGAAATGGTCCCGACGCCCTTTTACTACGCCGCCGTAATGGGTATCCACATCCCGGACAAAGAGCCAGGTGCGCAGGCAGTTGCCCGCCACCGTCATCCCTTTTTGCGCAAGAAGCGCTTCATAATCGTTGAAAATATCGGCCGTCTGGGCCTCCGACCCGACTTTTTCGGCCGTCATGCCGCCGGTCCATAGGTGCTTGTATCCGTTGTGCGCTAAAAGGCCGTCCTGGATTTCTGCACCCTCAACAGCATACACCCACGCCGCAAGCTTGGTTCCGTTCAGGGGAGGCTGGCCTATGAAGGAGGTTGCCGCCACCGGCAACCCGCGAAGCTCAGACTCCAGCCGCGCCGCCTGGTTGGCCGGATCGCTCAGGAAAAAGCGCCGCAGCAGGACAGTTTTTCCTGCGGTCGCCTCCTTATACGCCATCATGAGCGCCCGCAGCTGCTCCTCAAACGAAAGCATCCCGTCCTGCCCCTGCAGGGTAATATGATACTCTGCAAGGCCTTCCGAACCTGCCCGGAAACAAAAACTCCGCGTTGAAACCCCTGACATAAGATTCTTATTTAAATAGTATCGTAGGCCTCTATGGCTTTGGAGAAGCGCTGCTCTACGTCTGAGAGGAGGTAGAGTCCGTCGGCATTTTCCTCCAAACCGTTCAGCCGCAGACGGACGGCCATGGGCGGATAGGAGTAAGACATTTTGCGCTCTTCGCGAAGCTGCGTGGTAGAAGCATAGACAAACCAAAGGTCTGCATATTCGGTTCCGTCTTTTGCTTTGAACTTCTCGATAATGATCTTGGAGCCAATGGGAACCTTCTTCTCAATGGCTTGAGGAAGCTCATAGGGAGCTGTTTCCAGGGCGGCCAGTACGCTGCCTATATTGGAGTCGTGGCCGCAGAGGAAGGAGAAGCAGCGGTCTTTCAACTGCAGTTCGGAGAGCAAAGTCTGCAGAAGCGGGTGGGCCACATTGATGGCCACAGAGGGAGCCGTGAACAGTGCATCCTGATAACGTGCCACGATGAGAGAGACATCTGTCCAATCCACGTCTTTGAGTTCGTGTCCGAAGGCGGCTTTGCGCGAGTCAGGTTCCTCGTAGTACTGAAGCACCAGGGCGTCGGCCATTGAACAGGCCATCTTGAGACCACCGGTCATGAACGGCTCGGCATTCATCTTAAACCCAACGGCCGAAGGGAACTGGGAGAAGGACGTCGTGTCCGGATAAGCCGGCGAATGGGTGATATCAATAATGTTTTCGATGAGCCTGAACTGGGAGGCGGCCCCGGCGTTGAGGTCTCCAATCAGGGAATAGATTTCCTGCTGGGCCTTTGCTTCGAATTCGGGAGACAGTTTGGTGATTTGGGGGTTGAAAACGGGGTCCATGGTGTCATAGTCCACCTTCATTTCCACCTCCGGATGGGATCCGGGAAGCACGGCATCGGCAAAAGTGCGGGCGGTTCTCTGGCAGCGCTGTTTGGCGTTCGCATAAAAGCGATATGAGGCCGGGTTGGCACTATATCGGCCTATGAAATCCTCATTCTGGAGCCATTCGCGGAAGAAAGCACCCATGTTGGCCTCAAGCCGCTCACCCTTGGCGGTAAGATAGCTGGCGGGATCTTCCCAGTTGAACCACTGGTAATCCGGATTGGTGAGCCGCTCAAGGATAGAGCCCTTTCCAACCATGGGCGTACGGATGTTGTGACGGCTTAACACCACCAGCTGCTCCAGTTCATATTTATCTTCAAATCCGGCCGTGCGCCCCCTCCAGTCAGTCTGAAGGGTAGAGGTGTTATCTTTATAACAACCCCACAGAACCAGGACTGAAGCCAATGCCAGAAATACTTTTTTCATAGTCGCGGTGATGAGAACGTTGTAAAGATAAGTAAAAATGTTGTATCTTTGCAGCGAATTAATTCAGAACGTTATGAATTTAAGAGACATTAAGAAAGACATTGAGTACGTGGTGGGGTCCTTCATTGACGATTGCACCCTTTTCCTGAACACGCATCCCGGCAAGCAGGCCGATGAGATTACCGACCTCATTGACAAGGCGGTAGATCTGTACAACGACCTGCGTGAGAAGGTGGTGAAGAGCGCCGGAGCAGAGAAGCCCAAGGTGTGCTTCAACGCCATCCGTAAAGAGCTTCTGGAGAAGATCGACGCCCTCTATGACGAGCTGGCTGCCGCTGTCAAGAAAGTGCTTGGCTAATAAGCCGTAACATATCAAACCTTTACCCCCGGACATTTTTTGCCCGGGGGTCATTTTTTTGGTATCTTTGCATTAGATACTATTAATCCACATGAGAGCTAAAGCTTTATTCCTGGGCTGCATTTTCCTTGCAGCAAGCCTGTCGGCCCAACCTATACTGAACAAGGACAACATTCCCACCGTCGTGAAGGCGATGAGCGCAGAGGAAAAGGCCCTCCTGGTGGTAGGCTTCAACGGTGCCTGCGAAGGGTACGATCCCGGTCTTCCCGGAACCGGAGGCCTTACGCACCCCTTCCCTAAATACGGCATCCCTTCCGTCGTCATGATGGACGGCCCGGTGGGAGTAAGGCTGGAGGCCGACTGGCACGACGGCCAGGGCGAGGCCCACTTTACCACCTGTTTCCCTACCGGCCTTCTGACGGCCGCCTCCTGGGACAGGCAAATTGCTCACCAGATTGGCCACGCCATAGGGGAAGAGACGTTGGATATGGGGGCCGATGTCATCCTGGGACCCGGAATGAACCTTCTGCGCAACCCTTTGAACGGAAGAAACTTCGAATACTTCTCTGAGGATCCCGTCCTGAGCGGCTCCATCGCTGCCGCCTATATCAACGGCGTCCAGGAAACCGGCGCCGGTACATCGGCCAAACATTTTGCCGCCAACAGCCAGGAGACCAACCGGCTGGACGGTGATTCCCGCATGGACACCCGGACTCTGAGGGAGCTTTACACCCGCGGCTTCGAGATTTGCCTGCGGGAATCGGCCCCCTGGACCATCATGGCCTCCTACAACCTTCTCAACGGCATCTATACCCAGGAAAGCCACGACCTTCTCACCAAAATCCTGCGCAAGGACTTTGGATACGAGGGGCTGGTGGTCACCGACTGGACGGGGAAAAGGAATACTCCCCTGCAGGTTTACGCCGGAAGCGACCTCTTCATGGGCGGCGTCTACAGCCAGACAGAGCACATCCTGGCCAGCCTGGAAGACGGCAGCCTTAAGATGAAAGACTTGGACCGCGCGGCCACGAAGGTGCTGGAACTGGTAGTCAAGTCGGTTTCTTTCCAGAGACCGGACTTCGACCCCCCGCTCCAGCCGGACCTGGAAGGTCACGCTGCCCTTGTCCGAGCCACGGCAGCCGAAGGGATGGTGCTGCTGAAGAACAACGGCGCCCTGCCGCTGAAACCTGCCAAAACGGCCTTGTTCGGCGTCCATTCCTACGACCTTATCCCGGGCGGGAACGGGGCGGCTTTTGTCTCCTGCCCCTATGTCGTCCAGATAAACGAAGCATTGAAGGAAGCGGGCTTTTTGCTCGATCCCGGGCTTGAGCGCCTTTATAAAGGCTATGCATCCTTCGCCGATGCCGACCTTACCCTGAACCACAAAATCAACGTCCACGTGGGCAAGCCGCAGAAAGGGGAGCTGGAAATCACCCGCGGCCTCATAGAGAAGGCGGAAAAGGAGGCCGATGTGGCCATCCTTACCCTGGGACGCACTTCAGGAGAAGCCCGCGACCGCATTCTGGGAAAGGAATTCCTCCTTCAAGAGGACGAAGTGAATCTTTTGGAGAATGTCTGCGAAGTGTTCCAGGCCGCCGGCAAGAAAGTGGTGGTGGTCCTGAACATCTGCGGCGTGGTGGAAACCGCCTCCTGGAACTATCTGCCCGATGCCATCCTCTGCGCCTGGTTGCCCGGCGAGGAAGGCGGTCATTCCATTGCAGACGTGCTGACCGGCAAGGTGAACCCCTCCGGAAGATTGCCCATGACTTTCCCCCTGGATTACTTCGATATTGCCGGGGCCGAGGATTTCCCGTACAATTTCGTGAGTGACAAGGCCAACGAGAGCGTCGTGCATCCCGAAAGGCGCGGTCTGGATCCCAAAAACCTCAACTATACGGACTACACCGAAGGAATCTATGTGGGCTACCGTCATTTCCTCAGCCGCGGCCTGGACGTGGCTTATCCTTTCGGTTATGGCCTCAGCTATACTTCCTTTGAGTATTCTGAGCCCGCCGTCCTACAGAAGGGAGATAGAATTATTGCCAACGTCAAGGTGACCAATACGGGCCACGTAGCCGGTAAGGAAGCAGTAGGCATCTATGTGCACGCGCCCCTCGGAAGCTTTGCCGACAAGCCGGAGCGTGAACTGAGGGCCTTCGGCAAAACCCGGCTTCTGCAACCCGGAGAAAGCCAGGTTGTGGAACTGTCCTTTCCAGTGAGGGATCTGGCGTCTTTCAACTCCACCCTTTCCCGCTGGGAAACCGCCAAGGGCACTTACACCCTTTACTTCGGGGCCGATTGCAGCAAGCCGGCCGCCTCGTTGCCGCTCAAATTGGCCAAAGGCAAAAACTACCCGGTCACCCGGGCCTGCGAACCCAAATCACGCTAAACCAACTATCCTAACCATATGAAGAAGATCCTGTTTGCCGCCTTTGTTGCCGTTCTGGCATCTTGTGCAAAGGCCCCCGAGGTCAGTTACAAAATCTGGTACGACTGGCCGGAGAGATTCCTTCCCGACTTCTCCACGCTGGGAGAGCCCGCCTTGCAGGGAACCAAAGTCAACCTGGACCTGGTGGACATCGACGACCAGAAGAACCATTTCTGCGTCCTGTTCGAAGCTCCCTTGAAGGTGAACAAGGAGGAAGAATATGCCTTCACCCTTACCACCGACGACGGCAGCAAGTTCTACATTGACGATGAGCTCCTCATTGTGAACGACGGCGCCCACGGTCCCATCGAGAAGAAAATCTCCAAGGTCCTGGGCAAGGGAGAACACCGGCTCAAGATTGAATTCTTCGACTTTGACAAAGGTCAGACCCTCGTTTTCAAGTATTCCACCCCTACCATTCAGGAAAGGGAATACAACAACGAGGTCTTTAAGAGGGAAGACAAGCTCACCAGCAAGCATAAGTATGTCAAACCCCAGGTGAAAGAAGCCCTGAAGCGTTACCAGGCATGGAAAGGGGATGACGAGACCCTGGTGTTCCCCATCATTACCGACGTTCATACCGGAGAGCGGTTCTCCTACAAGCATGTAGGTTATGCCGCAACGGCCGGCAAGATGTTCAAGGCCGATTTCATGGCCAACCTGGGAGACATCGGCCTTAATTCCTATCCCGCAACGGTAGATTCCGTCTATGCGCGCTTTATCCTGGATAAGACCAGGGCGGGCATGCTCATGTACGACGGAATGTGGCTCTATTCCCCCGGTAACCACGACTGGGACGGCGGCGGCGGAAAATGGCTTACGGAGGAATTCCTGTCCGACTTCTTCCAGAAACCCTGGGAAGCCAAGGCTGGTGGAAATCTGCACCTCACGCCCGGAAAGACCTACGGCTATTATGACATTCCGGCCAAGAATTTCCGGATTATCTTCCTGAACAGCGAATCCAGCCGCACCAAAGGGGAGTTCTATTACTCCTACGGCGACGAGCAGCTGGAGTGGCTGGCGGGTATTCTGGACCAGACTCCGGCCGATGTGCAGGTGGTCCTTCTTTCCCACTGGATGCCCCATTCTCTGGGCGTCTGGAATGCGGTCTCCATGAACCCCGTCAAGAAGGAAGATCCCTCCAAGATTATGAACCTCCTGGCCTCCTACCAGAGCAAAGGGAACCTCGTGGGCCTGTTCACGGGTGACACCCACGTGAACTTCCATAGGGTAGTGGATGGTGTAAACTACTATGTATCACAGGGCTACGGATGGGTAAGCCCGGACGTGATGGTTCCCGGACAGAAACATGCGTTCTTCGACTACAGGGAAACCCTCTGTATAGATGTAGTGGCGGTGAAACCGGCCAAGCGCGAGGTCCATACCTTCCGCATAGGCGCCGGTGGGGCCGATTTCGACACCTGCTTCCCGTATTGACGCGAAGTTAACACCCGATGATTACCGGGATGTCTTCGCCATCCCAGCCAACAACGACAGGATCAAAACCGCTGCCCTGATAGTCATCTTCCGGGATTTCCACCGTCTGGTCGAAAAGGAGCCGGTGCGTTGAGTTGTCGGGGTTGAGCCACTGGTCAGTGACGTTACAGACGTAGAGACAGCGGGCGCCGCCGTTGGTGGTCACCAGCACCATCACCAACACATCGCTGTCCGCCTGCGGATTCTTGCCGAACGTATTGAATGCCGACTCAATCCGTCCGTTCTGGACGTCAATCCGGGTCTCCGGTGCAATCGCGCAAGGATGACCGGTCGTCCGCCCATCCCAAAGGAAACGGCCGTCGGCCTGGCCTGTAATGTATACCTCGGCGCTCCGAATGCGCTCCGCTCCCTCAATGTACGGAATCTCTACGGTCCAGCTCTCGGAGATACAGGATAAATCGGCCGACAGGATTACCGTTTCGGCATCGTCCGGCCGTATCGGCACTACTGCACCGGAAATCTTCCCAACGAACAGGTGATCAGGCTCGAAGATGACCGGCTGTTCCTTCGTTCCGATCTCAGCATAGATTTCATCATCCCTGGCCTGCGCAGACTGCGGCCTTACCCGGACGCCCGTGGCGTCCGTGAAAGCGTAAGCGCCCGCACGCTTTTCAGTACCGGACACCTGCGTAACTTCGGTACCCAGACCGTATATGACCACGTCGTAAACGCCAGCCTGGATATCGACGAATCCGCCTCCGGACGGAAGGAAATCTTCCGCTACCAGGTCATGGCTCACGATATCGTAGAAACATACGCGAACCATTTCCGGCAAATCCTGGTTCTGGTCCACCGACATACGGATAAACACGCCCGAGCCCTGCTCATGCAGGGTGATGCGCCGGCATCCTGCCGCCAGAACAATAAGGAGAATGCCCAAAACTATGAGACGCATTCTTTTCATCGGACACCTCCTTTCTTACGCGCGTAGATGGGAAGTGCCAGCGATACTTGCGCCCGGGTGGGTCCGAACCATCTGATATACTTCGTTACGCCCTCCCGATGATAGACCGGGCCTCCCGGTTCCAGGCAGTCATAAGGACGGGCCGCAGACCAAATGTAACCGAGCCCCATCTCCAGCTCCAGGCGCATCCTGCCCCTAAAAACCGGGAGGGCATAAAGGAAGTCCACGCCGGCATTGTAGAATTCGCCCTGGTAACCGGACCAGTTGCGTTCAAAATCATACAGTCCCGCCGCTCCGTAAAGGCCGATGGAGCAGCCCATCAGGCGTTGTCCCTTCTTATGGTCCCTGCGTGAAAACCAGTATCTAAGCTCGAGGTCCGCGGCCAACAACTCGTTGCAGACACCGCTCTTGTCCACACCCGAGGCGCGATCTGGACGCCCCAGCCAGGGATAATAGATGTCGGAGCCGATGCTCCAGTTTGGGCCCAGCGGGACCTCAACGCCGAGGTTCAGGAACGGTATCGCCAGGGCGTTGGTCCGCAGTGCGAACAGCATCCGGTTGTCCGGATTGACGGGGCCGACGGTTTTTCTCTCCTTCGTGGCGGAAGACGTGACAGGAATGTAGATGGTGTCACGTACAATCTGAGTGACATATACGGTATCTCTCCGTATATCCTGCGCATATAACCTTCCCTTCCCCAATAACTCCGGAAGCAGAAGGAAGGATACGATCCAAAGGGTCGTTAAAATGGGATTCCTCATCAACGCTGGCCGTTCACTAGCCAATCTGCTCATTGTCGACAATCTCACTCCAGTTATCGACCGAAGAGGTGGCCGTTATTTCCGCAGCGGAGAACTCAAGGTTGAAAATATACTTCTTACCCATCTCCCAACGCGTGCGGGGGATATTGAGCTCATAGTCGAAGGTCTTGCCGCCCATCGAATAGTTGATTATAATCTGCTTGCTGCTCTGCTCAGGAATGAGAAGATTCGTGGTAATCTGGGTGGCCGTGCTGTTCAGCGTATACGGGAAATCGCCAATACCCTCTGCCGCACTCAAGTCCTTGTCGCCGTGGGCGGAAATGGTCCAGCCGGCCTCCAGGTTGGCGCGATAGTTATCCACCTTCAGGGTACCGGCATACTCGAGATCTTTGACCGTAATCTTGTTGATGGTCAGGTCTACCGTCGTTGTGGCACTCTTCTTGGCCGTGAAGGCGAGAAGAGCCTGGGCGTGCTTGAAAGTCAGAGCGACGTTGCCGTCTGAGCCCGGCACACAACTATTGGCCACGGCGAACATCACGTCATACTGGTTGGCAAAGGTATCCCAATCGGCAATCGTGAACTCTCGTGCGTGGGTATCGTCATGGAAAGTCGGAGCGAGTGCATCCTTGGCCGCTGGAGTCAGCGCATAGGCCAGGAAATCCACCTTCACACCACCGAAAGGCCAGTAGATATGTAGCTTGGTATAGGGACCGCTGCCGGCGGCCGGGAACCATTTGGCTCCGTCCGAGAAATAGGCGAACAACTGGCCGCCATAGTTCACAGCTGTAGGGTCGAAATACTTGGGAGAGCCATCTGCGGAAGCGGCTACATAGATGACATAGTCATTGTCCGTGCCCAGCGAGATTCCGGCCAGTTCCGGATTCGCCTTGGTCGGAGCATTCGCCGCGGCTTTGAAACCAATCTCGAGGGGAGTCTCTTCCTGGACAGTTTCCATTTTTAAACAAGAAACGGCAGCCAGCAGCGCAGCTGCACCGGCAAGAAGAGAAAGAAAATAATGCTTCATAGTTTGTATTAACAGAATGAAATATGGTTAACTTTTCCTATCAATACAACAAATATAGCATATTATATTTTCTTGCAAACAGAAATATTAAAAATTTTTATTTATTTAGAATGATTATATTTCCCGCTACTTGAACAGCGCTCTTACCAGGGCCGGGATGTCGGCCACTTTTACGACTTCTATGCCTTCCGGCTTCTGGTCGAAGTGGGTGTAGGAGCTTACGAAGATGCGCTTGAAGCCCACGCGGGCGGCTTCCACGGCACGGCGGGCGGCCTGGGAAACGGGCCGGATCTCGCCGCTGAGGCCCACCTCTCCGGCAAAGCAGACGTCGGAGGGGATGGCGTAGTCGAAGGTGGAGGAAAGCACGGCGCAGATAACGGCCAAGTCGCACGCGGGGTCCGTGATGCGGAGGCCGCCGGCCATATTCAGGAACACGTCCTTCTGCCCCAGCTTGAAGCCGGCACGGCGTTCCAGCACGGCCAGCAGCATATTGAGCCGGCGCACATCAAAGCCCGTGGCGCTGCGCTGCGCAGTACCGTACACGGCCGATGAAACCAGCGCCTGCACCTCAAAGAGGAAGGGGCGGTTGCCGTCCAGCATAGCCGATATGGCCGTACCGCTGAGGCCCGCCTCGTGCATAGGGATGAGCATCTCGGAGGGATTCGCAACTTCGCGAAGGCCGGCGCCCGTCATTTCGAACACGGCCAGCTCGGAAGTGGAGCCGAAGCGGTTCTTGATGCTGCGGAGCACGCGGTACGCGCCGCGGTTCTCGCCTTCGAACTGCAGCACCACGTCCACAATATGTTCCAGGATCTTAGGACCCGCGATAGTGCCTTCCTTGGTAATATGGCCAATCAGAATCACCGGAATGCCGGAAGACTTGGCAAAGCGCAGCAGCTGCGCAGCCACCTCCTTGATCTGGCTCACGCTGCCGGCCGTGGAATCCACGTGCTGGCAGTACATAGTCTGGACGGAGTCCACAATCATAAGGTCCGGGGCCACTTCCTCGGCCTCGGCCAGGATGGCGCTCATATCCGTCTCGCTGAAAATGAGGCAGTTGTCGCAGGAACCTCCCAGGCGGTCGGCCCTCATCTTCACCTGCTTCACGCTCTCTTCGCCGGTGACATAAAGCGTTTTCAGTTCGGGCCGATGCAGCGGCAGTTGCAGGGAAAGGGTACTCTTGCCGATGCCGGGCTCACCGCCCATCAGCACCAGGGAACCCTTGACGATGCCGCCGCCCAGCAGGCGGTCTACCTCGGCCGAACCCAGGGAAATGCGGTCTTCAACGGTAGTGGACACGTCCTTGAGGGGCATGGGCTTGCGGGAGCCGCCGGGCACCGAAATGGCGCCGGCCTTGGGACTGCCCGTCACCACCTCTTTCTCTACCATGGTGTTCCATTCGCCACAGGCGGGGCAGCGGCCCATCCATTTGGAGTACTCGTTGCCGCAGTGGCTGCAGAACCACACGGACTTGGTCTTTTTAACGGCGGAAGGCATTATTTCTCCAGCTTGATATCCAAGGCTTTGGCCACTTTGGACAGCACCACAGTGCTTAGGGCCACCTTGCCCTGCTCGTCAATCAGGTACAAGGAAGGAATCCACTTCACGTGATAGGCGGAATTGACTTCCGACTCCTTGCGCGGAGCGGTCTCGAAGAGCTGGACGCCCGTCATCCCGTTCTCCTTCACATACTTCTCCCAGGCCTCTTGGGTGCGGTCGAAGGACACAGCCACGAAGGCCACCTTGCGGGGATCGGCCTTGGTCTGCATATACTGGAGGTCAGGGACCTCGGCGCGGCAGTCGGGGCACCAGGAGGCCCAGAACACCAGCACCACCTTTCGGCCCTGGAAGTCTCTCAGGCTCACGGAATTGCCGTTGATGTCGGTAAGGGTGAAGTCCGGGGCGGGGGTGCCGGGCTTCAGGAGTTCAGTGGCGTACTGCAGGTCCAGGTCCTGCTCCTGGGCGAAGAGGCCCATAGCCACCAGCAGCCCCAGGGTAAGAGCAATGATCCGTTTCATATCCTATTTTCTTATTATTTCTATTTCTCCCCGCAGGCCCACTTTCAGAATCTGGGAGGCCTTGCCGGTGCTCTGGGTGTCTATGGACGGAGGAACTACGAAGTCCACGGCGTCCTTGATCACCTGCGGAATCTCCGAGAAACGCTGGGGCGTAGGTTCGCCGGAAATATTGGCCGATGTGCTCACGATGGGGCGGTCCAGCTTGAACACCAGGTCCTTGCACCAGTCCATGAGCGGGATGCGGATACCCACGGAAC
>Ga0265298_10009907_pt1 | contig 11318 bp, 7 predicted proteins | sample AusTroGonzalo_MG_3_FD_193486 | JGI IMG/M metagenome (GOLD analysis project Ga0265298, IMG submission 193486) | Bovine rumen microbial communities from tropical cattle in Woodstock, Queensland, Australia - Gonzalo_01 | ecosystem: Host-associated > Mammals > Digestive system > Stomach > Rumen ...
TCCTGAGACCTGATTGTAGTGGATGCTGTCAAGCTGTTCCACCGAGAGTGCCTGGCGCAGCACCTGTATGCTGTCGATGGTGCTGTCGTTGAAGAAAATCTGTATCTCTTCGCCCAACTGCTGCTGCCCGCCCTGCCAGATGATGGGGTCGCGATACATGATGAGGATGCTGTCGCGGGTGTCGTAAATCATCGAGTCGCAGACAGCCTGCACATCTTTTCGGAAAGCACGCATGTGATAATAGGCATGCATGACGCGGTAGGTGGAGTCCGTGTCGATGTTGTAAGTGAAAACCTTGAACGTGTCGGCATGGGCATACATCGTGTCCTGCTGACTGTAGTCGATGGCTACGGCACTGTCTGTCGCCATGACGTAGCCCGTTATGTCCTCGTAGTAACAATACTCGCCGGTGAGCATGTTCTTGTTCACTGCGTCGGTATAGACGACGTTGCCAAAAGCTTCGGCGATGGCAACACTGTCGTTCCACACCACACTGTCGCCGACAAGGCGCTTGCCGTTGTTGGTCAGGATGCTGCGATCCAACAGGTGCGAGTGCTTGGCCTGCGTGTCGTAGTAGCCAAGCTCGGAATAGATGTGGTTCTCGCCGTGCTCGATGTTGGAGGGGCCGACGATATGGGCGATGGCTGTCTCGGTGTTGTAGTGAAGGGTGTCGGAGAGGAGCACCGTCTCGGGCTTGGCAGGAGGAGCCGGATTGACCAAGCGGACGTTGTAGTTGAAGACTGCCTCGTGTCTGGCAGGGCTGTATTCGCCCCAGTCGCTGGTCAACTCATTATCGTGGTCGAGAACTCGTCCGCCCTCAAAGTAATAGCCGAGGTCGTAGAGGCGGTCGTAGTCGAGACTGTCGGAATAGATGGTCATCGTGCCATGCACAAGCACCACATCATAACGGGCGCGTGCCAACTGGTCGAGTCCGTTGTAATAGAGCACGTCACTGTTCAAAGTAAGCGTGTCGCCCTGGTTCATACGCACATTGCCGAAGGCATCGAAGGAATTGGTCGCCTCATAGTAAAGGGCACTGTCGCAGTCCAAGAGCACACCGTCGTGGCTGAACTTCACATTGCCCACCAGAATTTGTGCGGTGCGGTGCAAGCGTTCGTCGAAGAAAAGACGGTCGGCATGCAACAGATGCACCTTGCTGTCGGAAGGCTGACGCTTCTCGGCAGTTTCGCGAACCGGTGTCACCGCCAACAGCAGGCAGATGCAAAAGAACAGGGATGCGAAAAAGGAATATAGGCGCTGACCTTTCACTTTATCCAGCCCTCATATTGGAACTCGCAATCCCTCCAGTCGGGGTTGATGCGAATATAGGTACTTTTCTGCTTCTCCTTTATCCACTTCAGGATAGCCTCTTCTCCTTTTTTCGCTTGCACGACCTCCTTCATCACCTGGAAGTCCTCTGTTATGCTGGCGCGATGCGTCAGGGTGCGGCTCTTGAGGCGTGCGATGGCACAGACTTTCTTGCCCTTCATGTTAATCATCGTGAAGGGTTTAGAGATTTCCCCCACTTTAAGGGTATCGACCACACGGGCCAGTTCGGGAGAAAATGCCGAGAGCTCGCTCATCTCGAAGCGTGTGGTGGTCTCGCCTGTCTCCTTGATGTTGGACAGAATGCCACGGTTGTTGCGCGTGTCCTTGTCGTCCGAAGCATAGCGCACGGCATCCTCAAAAGGAATCTTCTCGCTGAGGATGTCCTGGGTAATGGAATCGAGGATGACCAAGGTGCTGTCTATGTCGGCCTGAGCCACCTCGGGACGCTTCAGAATGTGACGGCATTTCATCTTGTCGCCGCGCTTGTCGATGAGCTGTATGATGTGATAGCCGAACTCGCTCTGCGCTATCTTGCTCACTCTTTTTGTGTCGGTCAAACCGAATGCCACATTGGCAAACCCGGGGTCAAGCTCGCCCTTGCCCATGTAGGGCATCTCGCCACCCTGACGGGCAGAGCCGGGATCCTCACTGTAAAGGCGTGCCAAGTTGGCAAAGGATATTTCACCGTTGTTGACGCGCTCGGCATATTCGCGCAGCATACCCTTGATGCGGTCTATCTCTGACTGCGGGATGCGCGGCTGCCGCACAAGCAGCTGCACTTCCACCTGAGTGGGAATGAGCGGCAGGCTGTCCTCGGGCATGTCCTTGAAATAGCGGCGCACTTCGGCCGGTGTCACCTTGACATCCTGCGTCAACTGCTCGCGCATACGGCGTGCCGTCAGTTCATTCTTATACTGGTCAAAGATTTCCTCACGTATCTGCGGCATCGGGAGCTTCATGTACTCCTCGAGCTTCTCCTTGGAACCCGCCGTCATGATTCTCTCGTTGATGTCCTGCTCCACCCACTGATTGACATCAGCATCGGTGACGCTGATACTGTCGATGGCTGCCTGGTGTAGGAAGAGCTTCTGTATGGCAAGACGTTCGGGAATGACGCAATATGGGTTGCCCTTGATTTGCGACCCATATTCCTGCCGATACTTCTCAACATCTGAGCGCAGAATGGCCTCGTCGCCTACAATCCACACCACTTCGTCGATAACATTCTTCTGCGCCATTGAGAGCAGGCAGCAGAACAACGCTAAGAAACAGAGGGAATAATGTTTCATCTTTCCTTGGTTTCTATATTTCTATGGTTTCTATGGCCACTATAGCTTCTGTAGTCTCTATAGTTTCTATAGGTCAATGATTATTCACTGTCTCCAGCACCTTCTCGTCAATCTCGACGGTGTAGCGCTTGCGCAGTTCTGCCACGAACTCGTCTTCCTTGAAGCGTTGGTAGTCGCTGACCACCTGATTGCTGACATCGGTCCACTGGGCGGGACCTTTCTTGAGCACCTTGCCGAAGACACCGACATTCGGGAAGTTCTTGACAGGCTTGAGTTCGGCCTCCTTCACCTTAAAGGCGAGCTTGTCAACATTGGCGTTGTCGCCCTTCTTGAAGACGCGACGCTCCACGCGCACCATGATGCTGTCCTTGTTGAAGGTCTCGCGGATGACGCCCATCCACTTGTCCTGCGGCAGCTTCTTGACGAGCTTCTGCACGGTCTTGACATCGTCTGCGTTCTTGCAGTAATAGACCATGCCGCTATAATGCGGCTCGCTCCAGGCGTATTGCTTCTTGTTTTGCTTAAAGTATCTCTCAAGAGCCAGCGTGTCCTTGGCAGCCGGTTCCCACACCTTAGTGTTACACTCTTCAAAGAGAAGCAGTCCGTCGTGGTACTCCTGCACCAGATACTTCAGCTCGTTGTCCTTGGCACAAAACTCTTCGGTCTTCTCGTCGAGTATCTGCTCTATGGTCTTCTCATTCTGGCCTGCAATGGAGTCGAGTACTTGCTGAGCAAGATGATTCTCAATGCCTTGACCATCGAGGTATTTCATTATCTTATCGTGCAACTCCTCGTAGGTCTCAAGGTCTTTCTTTCCTATGAGCTTGACAATGTCATAGCCGAACGGCATCAGGAAAGGCTCGCTTATCTGGTCCACCTCGAGGGAGTAGGCCACGTCCTCAAACTCCTTCACCACCTGATTGGGTCCTATCCAGGGCAACATGCCGCCACGGGCGGCAGACCCGGGATCTTGCGACACCTGTTTTGCAAGCTCGGCAAAGTCGGCACCGTCCTTCAGCGCCTGATAGACAGAGTCTATCCTCACCTTGGCTGCGGCACGCTGTTCCTCGGTAGCATCCTGCGTCAAATGAATCAGGATATGTGCCGGCTGCAAGAGCTGCTTGCCTTCGAGACGGGCAATCATGCCATCGTAGTAGGCACGACATTCCTTCTCCTTGGCTCCTTCCGGGACGAGAAGTGGACGTATCTGCTGGTCGCGGTACTGGCGGAACTCCTTCTGATAGCTCGAAAGCGTGTCGAGATGGTCATCGAGAGCGGCAAGCACCTTGAGCTTGTAGTTCACGAAAAGCTCGGTGTATTCCTCAACATTCTTTTTGTCGATGACACCTTCGGAATTGTTTTTGTTGTAGTTGTATTCAAACTCACTGCGAGTGACGGGTGCGCCGTTGATGCGCATCACAATGGGGTCTTCCTGTGCGGCAGCGGTCAGCGCGATGGCTGCCAAGGCTAAACTAACAAATAATTTCTTCATTTACTATTTAACAATTTACGATTTACAATTTATCTACGATTTGACTATTTCTCCCCTCTTCAGAGAGGGGTTGAGGTGAGGCTTCTATTGAGGACGGCTGTAATTAGGTGCTTCACTGGTGATAGTCACGTCGTGGGGATGGCTTTCCTGCACGCCGGCGCCTGTGATGCGGACGAACTTGGCATTGTGCAAATCCTCGATAGTGGCTGCACCACAGTAGCCCATGCCGCTGCGCAAGCCGCCGATGAGCTGATAGATGACTTCCTGCACAGAACCTTTGTAAGGAACACGGCCGGCGATTCCTTCGGGCACGAGCTTCTTGGTGTCCTTGACATTACCCTGGAAGTAACGGTCTTTGCTGCCGCACTCCATTGCCTCGAGAGAGCCCATGCCGCGATAGCTCTTGAACTTACGGCCGTTGTAGATGATGGTATCACCAGGACTTTCCTCTGTGCCTGCCACAAGCGAGCCAATCATCACGCTGTAGCCGCCTGCTGCAAGAGCCTTCACCACGTCGCCGCTATAGCGCAAGCCACCGTCGGCAATGAGGGGTACGCCTGTTCCCTTGAGAGCGCTGGCGACATCATAGACCGCACTGAGCTGAGGCACACCGACACCAGCCACAACGCGCGTGGTGCAGATGCTGCCCGGACCGATGCCAACCTTCACGCCGTCGGCGCCTGCCTCGACGAGCATCTTGGCAGCCTCGCCCGTGGCGACGTTGCCGACCACAAAGTCCACATCAGGGAACATTTTCTTGGCTTCCTTGAGCTTCTCGATAACGAACTTGCTATGACCATGCGCTGTATCAATGACAATGGCATCCACATCGGCCTCAACAAGTGCCTTGATGCGGTCGAGGGTATCGGGAGTGACACCCACACCAGCAGCCACACGCAGACGGCCTTTGCTGTCCTTGCAAGCCATGGGCTTGTCCTTTGCCTTCGTGATGTCTTTGTAGGTTATCAGTCCGATGAGCTTGCCTGCGTCGTCTAAGACGGGAAGCTTCTCTATCTTATTCTCCTGCAAAATCTTTGCGGCTGCGCCGAGGTCGGTCTGCACATGTGTGGTGACGAGGTTCTCGCTTGTCATCACATCATCGACGGGACGGTCTATATTCTGCTCAAAACGGAGGTCGCGATTGGTGACGATGCCCACCAGATGACGCTCGTCATCGACCACGGGGATGCCACCGATGTGGTACTCCATCATCAGGTTCAGTGCATCGCGCACCGTGCTGCCACGCTTGATGGTGATGGGGTCGTAAATCATACCGTTCTCGGCACGCTTCACGATGGCCACCTGACGCGCCTGTTCTTCGATGCTCATGTTCTTGTGGATGACACCGATACCACCCTCGCGGGCAATGGCAATCGCCATCGGAGCCTCGGTGACGGTGTCCATCGCTGCCGTCACGAATGGAATCTTCAATTCGATGTGGCGCGAAAAGTACGTTTCAAGTGCCACTGTGCGAGGGAGCACTTCGGAATAGGCGGGAACCAAAAGGACGTCGTCGTAGGTGAGACCGTCCATCACAATCTTGTCTGCAATAAATGATACCATGTCCTTATATAATTTTTTGCGTGCAAAGATACGAAAAAAAAGCTTAGGTTGTACTGCCTGCAACTGTATTTTTCCCTCTGCGACAACACAACAACAACTTTTTTTGCACTTTTTAGGAGAAACATGCCACTTATTTCACTTCTTTTTAGTACCTTTGCCCCCAAAGATGCCACACAATAATAAATTATAGGTATGCTAAAGAAAATCCGTTTGACACTTGCCATCATCTTCTGGGTGCTTATCACCTGGCTGCTGGTCGATTTCACTGGCACAGCACACACCTACTTGGGATGGATGGCAAAAATCCAGTTTGTGCCTGCATTGCTGGCACTCAACGTGGGAGCACTGCTCTTTGTGGTGACGCTGACCCTGCTGATGGGACGCATCTACTGCTCCGTCATCTGCCCGCTGGGCGTGATGCAGGATGCCATCGCGTGGTTCAGACGCAAGAAGAACAAGTACAGCTACTCGCCTGCAAAGAACACACTTCGCTACACGATGCTCGTGCTGGCCTGCGCTGCCCTGGCACTCAACGTGGCTTGGCTGGGCGGTCTCATCTTCCCCTACAGCACCTACGGGCGCATCGTCTCGACCTGCGTGGCTCCGCTCTACAAGCTTGCCAACAACGGACTGGCAGCCATTGCTGAGCACTACGGCAGCTATGCCTTCTACGAGGTGGATGTGTGGCTCAAGAGTGTCTCGGCACTCGTCGTGGCCTTGCTGACTTGGTGCATCATCGCTGTGCTGGCCTGGCGAGGCGGACGTACCTGGTGCAACACCATCTGCCCCGTCGGCACCTTGCTCGGCCTCATCAGCCGAAAGTCGCTGCACGGCCCGGTCTTCGACTTGAAGAAGTGCAACAGCTGTGGTCTTTGCGCCAGGAACTGTAAGGCGGCCTGCATCAATGTGAAGGAACACGACATCGACATGAGCCGCTGCGTGATGTGTGGCAACTGCATGGAGAAATGCCGTCAGGACGCGATGTACTTTGGCAACAGAAGCATTACACCCTCACCGTTCACCCCTCCTTTGGAGGGGACGGGGGAGGCTGGAGTTTCACGTCGTTCTGCGCTTACCACTGTGGCATTGTTGGCCGGCACAGCCATCGCCAAGGCGCAGGCCAAGGTTGAGCCAAAGACCACCGACGGCGGCTTTGCCGACATCATCAAGAAGGAGAAGCCAAAGCGCGAGAAACTCATCACGCCTCCAGGCTCTCTCTCCATCCGCAACCTGCGCACCCACTGCACGGCGTGCCAGCTCTGCATCGATGCCTGCCCCAACAATGTCCTGCGCCCCAGCAGCAGCCTCGACCGCTTCATGCAGCCGGAGGTGAGCTTCGAGCGCGGCTACTGCCGTCCCGAATGCACACGCTGTTCGGAGGTTTGCCCGACATCAGCCATACAGCCCGTCACCGTCGAACAAAGGACAGCCATACAGGTGGGACATGCCGTCTGGACACGCGACCTCTGCGTGCCCGTCAAAGATGGCAAGCCTTGCGGACTCTGCGCCCGCAAGTGTCCGGCACAAGCCATACAGATGGTACCGCTGCAGGCTGGCGTGCATCAGGACGGCTGGCGCTGGAAGGATGCCGACGGGCAAGAGATACCGCGCGAGAAGGTACTGCTCATCCCTGTTGTTAACGAAGAGAAGTGCATCGGCTGCGGCGCCTGCGAGAACCTCTGCCCGTCAAGCCCCATCAGCGCCATCCATGTGGAAGGTCACGAAGTGCATAGGGAGATATAATCCTCTAACCTCTAACCACCAAAAACTATGAAAGATATAACAAGGCGAGACTTCCTTAAAGTCTCAGGCACAACGGCAGCCACGGCAGCGCTGGCATCATGCGGCGTACAAGGCGACAATACAGACGGCAAAGTGGATTACATGGGACACCACGAAGGTCCCGTTCCCACCGACAAAATGACCTACCGCATCAACCCTAAGCAGGGTGACAAAGTCAGCATCCTCGGCTACGGCTGGATGCGACTGCCTAACACGAAAGATGCCGATGGCAAGGACGTGATAGACCAAGAACAGGTGAACCGCCTCTGCAAGTACGCCCTCGACCACGGCGTGAACTACTTCGACACATCGCCCGCCTATTGTCGCGGCAAGAGCGAGGAGTCGCTGGGCATCGCACTGGAAGCCAGCGGCTATCCGCGCGACAAGTACTTCATCGCCACCAAGCTCTCGAACTTCTCGCCCTCGCAGTACAGTTTCGAGGAAGGCAAGGCAATGTTCGAGCGCAGCCTTCAGTTCCTGAAGACGGACTACATTGACTACCTGCTGCTGCACAGCATCGGCGGCGGAGGCATGGGACCTGTTCATCAGCGATACCTCGACAACGGGCTACTTCAGTGGCTCATGGAACAGAGAGAGGCAGGCCGCATCCGCAACCTCGGCTTCTCCTTCCACGGCGACGTGGCTGTCTATGACTGGGCTTTGGCACACCACGACCAGTACCATTGGGACTTCGTGCAGATACAGGCGAACTATGTGGATTGGGAGAATGAGCAGGACAAGGGACGCTCCGGCAAGTACCTCTACGAGGAATTGGTGAAGCGCAACATCCCTGTGGTTATCATGGAACCGCTGCTCGGCGGACGCCTCTCGAAGGTGCCCGACCATGTGGTGGCGCACTTCAAGCAGCGCAAGCCGGAGGACAGCGTGGCCTCCTGGGCATTCCGCTACATCGGCTCCAAGCCTGCCGTGCTCACCGTACTGAGCGGCATGACCTACATGGAGCATTTAGAGGACAACCTGCGCACCTACTCTCCACTCGAACCGCTCACCGAAGAGGAACAGAAATGGCTCGAGGAAGAGACGGCAACGCTCATCAAGAGCTATCCCACAATCGACTGCAACGACTGCAAGTACTGTATGCCCTGCCCCTATGGTCTCGACATTCCAGGCATCTTCGTACATTATAATAAATGTGTCAACACGGGCAACGTCCCCGAGAGCCAGCAGGCAGAGAACTACCAGAAGGCTCGTCGCGCCTTCCTCGTCGGCTACGACCGCAGCGTACCTAAGCTCCGCCAAGCCGACCACTGCGTAGGCTGCCGCGAGTGTGTTCCCCATTGCCCACAGCAGCTCGACATTCCTCGCGAACTCCAGCGCGTCGATAACTTCGTCGAAAAGCTCAAGCAAGGCACCCTATAAAGCCCCCTAAGCCTATCAAACCCATTAAGCCCATCAAGCCCAAAGGCTTATAGCAAATCGAGTAGGAGGAAAACGAAATAGTTTTCTTCCTATTTTCGTTTTCCGACCTCTCACACCACCGTACATGCGGTTCCGCATACGGCGGTTCTTCGTTTACGATACTAATACGTAGTAATCCATCAAGAAACGATAGCCTGCGCGATGAAGGTTCTTGTTGCTCATCGCATGGGTGCAATCCCACATACCTGCGGCACGCCAATAGCCCTTTATCCAACCGTGCTTATATGCTTGCCATTTAGGCACGCCGCACTTGATGAGATTGGCTATCCGAGTCCTCGGATTCTTCCAGCTCTTCCATATACACATGCGGATGCGTCGGCGTAGCCATGCGTCTATGGTTTCTAGAGCCTTCTTCATCCGAGCCAGTTTATAGTATTCCACCCAGCCTCTGATAAAGAGTTCCAGTGCCTCTTTACGCTGTGCGTATCCCATGCCATTACTGCGACCCGTCAGTCCTTTCAATTTGGCTTTCAGTTTCATAATGGTCTTGGGATGCAGGCGCAGCTGGCACTTGCACTCCTTGTCAAAGTAGAACGAGTAGCCGAGAAACTTCTTCCCGCATACGGAGCCTGTTCCCGTCTTATCGCGGTTCACTTTCAAGAAAAGCTTACCCTCAATAAACTTTGAGATACTCTCCAATATACGCTCTGCGGCTCGCGCACTCCTGCAGAATATCATGCAGTCGTCTGCATAGCGCACAAAGGGGTGTCCGCGCTTGGCCAGTTCCTTGTCCAATTCATTGAGCATGATGTTACTCAGCAGAGGACTTAAAGGACCCCCTTGCGGAACGCCTTTCCTCGTTTCCTCGTACTTGCCTGCAACCAATACACCAGCATTGAGGTACTTGTGGATAAGGGACACTACCCTCCCGTCCTTCACCGTCCTGCCGATTACCTCTATCAGTTTCGAGTGGTTCACGTTGTCGAAGAACTGCTCCAAGTCCAAATCGATGCAGAAGCGGTTGCCATCGTTGATGATGGACTGCGCACAACGAAGGGCTTGGTGGGCGCCGCGATGAGGACGGAAGCCAAAACTGTTATTACTGAATTGAGGTTCGTACAGCGGCTGCAAGACTTGCGCTATACTCTGCTGGACTAAGCGGTCAACTACGGTCGGGATGCCGAGCGGACGCTTCTTGCCGTTGTCCTTGGGTATCTCTACCCGTCGGACTGGATTAGGACGGTACTTGCCGTCCATGAGTGACCCCACCAACTCATCCTTGTGGCTGCGCAGGTAAGGCAAAAGTTCTTTCACCTCCATGCCATCGATACCGCCACTGCCCGCATTGCCCACTACACGCTTGTAGGCGAGGTTCATGTTGCTCGGCGAGACAATTTGAGTTAGCAAGTCGCCCTTTACGATTGGTACTTCCACAAGGTTGTTTTCAATTATCCCCATGCAAGTCTGCACTCCATACGTACCTCGGGATTCCGTCCCTGCTTCCGCATGGCAGCCACTGAGTGTTTTCTGCATTTCATCCTTCATCGGGTAATCTTCATTTACTGCTTGCTTGACTAAAGTTCAGCCCTTCCCTGCCTGTACCGATTACGCAGGTACTATGGCCTCTGCTGACTTCTCGCAGTTCGTTGTTACTACTTGCCTTGAGGCTCGCCTGCGAGACCTCTCCAGTTATGGACGTATTCTTTCCATCTTATGCCTGCCACATTTACACCGGTTGTTCCGTATAGCTATTGGACTTTAGTGCTTTTGGCCACCTTATCCGCAACCAAATGCCTTGTATGTGGTTTCTGTTCGTCAGGCCAGATGTTTGCCTCGGGCTTCCTTCAGATTCCGTCTCGCGGCGGACACCCTTGCCTCCGGCTGGACGCTTCCCGCTATAAGGGCGCGTTAGGGACTCTCACCCATTAGAATACGTTCGTGCTGGACGAACCAAAAAAGGGCAGCCTAAACTGCCCCATTGCATTTATAAAATAGCATGACACTCACGCGCCCATCAGCGAGTAACCGCTTATTTCTTCTGCAAAAGTACGCAATTTTTCGTTAATGCGTGCTATGTTCTGCGGACTTATTTTCTTGATGCCTGCTTTGTATTGCAGCATCTGGCTTTCGCTCATACCAACGATGCGAGCCAATGCGCGTGCCGATATATTGGGGGAGAGTGCTTCCAGCAACTCCCCTATGGTGTTGAATTTATGCTTTTGCTCCATTGTAGATGTCATCTATTTCTTCCATTATTCTTTCTGTTTCCGATAAAGCGTGAATGATGCGAGGATAATACTCTATATCATCGAATGTCAGAGTGACGTTAGCATCCTTTCGCTCTTGCAACCATTTTCTTGCCGGTTGATAGCCGCCAATGTAGAAATCCCAAACACTTTGTGGTACATTGTCAAAATACTGCCCACTATTGATATAAACTTTTCCATCAACATAATTGAGTTGCGTCACGCGCATATACTCAT
>Ga0265298_10009908_pt1 | contig 11318 bp, 5 predicted proteins | sample AusTroGonzalo_MG_3_FD_193486 | JGI IMG/M metagenome (GOLD analysis project Ga0265298, IMG submission 193486) | Bovine rumen microbial communities from tropical cattle in Woodstock, Queensland, Australia - Gonzalo_01 | ecosystem: Host-associated > Mammals > Digestive system > Stomach > Rumen ...
GCCCGATTCGGAGAAATTTCCTAATTTTGCACGTTTATTTGCGCATGAAAAGTCCAATCAAAATCATAGTGTTCTCGCTGACAGGGGTGCTGCTGTTCGCTTCCATGTTGCAAAAGTGGTTCGTCTGGCCGAGATTCAAACCGTTGAAAGGCGTTGTCGTGGAACAGCCCATGCCTGAATTGGACTTCCAAAGCTATCGTGACGGCAGCTTCCAAAGTGGGACCGAAGCCCATCTGAAGCAGGATTTTGGCTTTCGTCCGCCGTTGATTCGGCTCTATAACCAGTATCTTTGGGATTTTTACGGCAAGACACCCGTCTCTGAAGGTCAGGTTTCGTTCGGCAAGGACGGTTGGATGTACGAGCCGTGGGTGGTGGCCGACTTTTACCAGCGCCAGTTCCGCCATTACGCCTCCGACTCCACGCAGATGGCTGCCATGCTCTCGGAAGAGGCACAGCGGGTGCTTCAGCTGCAGGAAATCCTTGAGTCCTACGGCATTCGGCTTTTCGTGTGCCAAGTGCCAGCCAAGGATTTGATTTGCCCAGAATATCTTCCTGAAAACCAAGATACGAGGTATGACGACCAGCCGAAAATCACGGCACGGTTCTTCAACGAGGAGGAATACAACCGCCTCGGCATCAACCACCTCAATTTGGAGCGATGGTTCCTGCAAATGAAGGACACTGCTGACTTCATGCTGTTTCCTAAGACGGGCACGCATTGGTCGCGATATGCCGCACTGCAAAGTGCCGATACGCTCATCCGCTACATGGAGCGTTTGGACAGCATCAACATGAGGAATCTCGTCATTGGGCCGAGAAAACTCGACAAGGCCCGTGACACCGATGACGACTTGGAAAGTCTGCTCAACCTCATCAGGCCGATGCCCAAGCCCAAGTATTACTATGCCGAGGCCACCACTGATGGCGACACCACGGCCATCAAGCCGAAAATGATTGTCATCGGCGACTCGTTCTGGTGGACCGTAGTCAAGCAGCTTCCTTTGGGCGAGATTTTCTCCGATGCGGAATATTGGTACTACAATAGCTCTGTCTATTATTATCCGCCGTATAATTCCGTTGACGAGCTTGATTTGGTGGAAGAAATCCTTTCCGCCGACTTCATTGTCCTGTTCTATAGTGCGACGCAGCAATACCGGATGAACGACGGCTTCACTCAAAAGGCGTTGGAGGCTTTGGCCAGTGTTTCCGACGATGCCGTTTTCGATACAGCCACCTTCCTTGAGCGTGAAATACAACGAACTATCACTCATATCCAAGACTCTCCGAACAAGATGGAGATGATACGCGAGAAGGCAGCCCAAAGAGGCCAAACCATCGAACAAACCCTTCGTGGCGACGCGGAATGGATTGTCAACCATAAAATCGAAGAAGGCACCCTCAACTGGCCTGTGACAAAAAAGAAACAAAGACAAAACTAATAGACTATGGTATTCAGCAGTAATGTATTCTTGCTTTATTTCATGCCGATTTTCTTCCTCGTCTACTTCCTGACGCCGAGGAAAGTCCGCAACTATACCCTTTTGCTCGCCTCATTGGTGTTCTACGCTTGGGGCGCGCCCGATTTCATCATCCAGCTTGTGGCTTCCACGGTGGCTAACTTCTTCTTGGTCAAATGGATGTGCAAGACGGAGAAGCCTGGGCTGAAGAAACTGCTCTGTGGCCTCTCCATCATCATCCCGATTGGGCTGTTGCTGTTTTACAAGTACGGCAACTTCACGATGGAAAACGTGAACGCCATCCTCGGCTTATTTGGGCACGCACCGTTCACGTGGAGACGTATTCTGTTGCCTATCGGTATCTCGTTCTTCTCATTCCAAAGCGTCACCTACACCTTGGACACCTATCGCGGTGTGAACAAGCCGATGGAGAAACTCACTGATTTTGTGCTGTATATCACCATGTTTCCGCAGCTCATCGCTGGCCCCATCATCCGCTATTGCGACGTGGCCGACCAAATCCGCAGCCGCGAGTCGAACATGAGCGACCGTTTGCAAGGCTTCTACCGCTTCGTCATCGGTTTGTGCAAGAAAATCCTTATCGCCGACGTGATTGGTGCCCAAGTGGATGCCATCCTCGGCCCCGCCAATTTCTCTCTCATGAACCCGGACCAAATCTCTGAAATCTTTACCCGCGTGGCAGCCTTGGACAGCACTACGGCATGGATTGTCTCGTTGGCCTATACCTTCCAAATCTACTTCGACTTTGCTGGTTATAGCGACATGGCTATCGGCCTTGGGCGCATGATGGGCTTCAGGTTTCCTGAAAACTTCGACAATCCCTACACTTCAGGCTCCATTACCGAGTTTTGGCGTCGCTGGCACATGACGCTCGGCGCGTTCATTATGAATTACCTCTACATCCCGCTCGGCGGCAACCGCAAGGGCAAGGGTCGCATGTACTTCAACCTGTGGGTTTGTTTCCTGCTGTCGGGATTGTGGCACGGCGCCTCGTGGAACTTCCTTGTTTGGGGCGCGTTGCATGGCTTCTTCATCTGTGCCGACAAGCTCTTCTTGGGCAAGGTGATGAAGAAAATCGGCAAAGTGCCGAGTGTCATCTTGACCTTCCTTTTGGTGAACCTCATCTGGGTGTTTTTCCGTGTCGAGGACTTCAGCTTGGCTTGGCTGCTCATCCAGCGGATGTTCGCCTTCGACTTTACCCTGCTGCCTTTCAGCGGCAACGCGCAACTTTACACGACGATGATTGTGGCGGCTTTCTTCTCATTCTTCACGCTGACAAAATTTGGGAAAAAGGTGCAGGAGAAAGTCTATTTCACCGACTTCATCGACGGTTGGCACATTGCCGTGTGGGTGGTGGCCGCCTTCGCTTTAGTGTTCTGTGTGGCCGCCCTCAATGCTTCCGATTTCAGTCCGTTCATCTACTTTAGATTCTGAGCCATGAAAAAGAACAGCATAATCAAATCGATTCTTTTTGCACTCACGATGGTGCTCATGTTCGCCTTTGTCGTGCAGAAACGGACAAAAATGTTCAGTTTCAGACCTTTGAATGGCGTTTTCGTTCCTGCTCCATATCCGGAATTCAACTTCAAGACTTCCGCACGTCGGACTACCAGTCGGAGATTGAGCCTTATGTGAAGGAGCACATGGGCTTCCGTGAACCGCTCATCAGGTTCTACAATCAAATCCTCTTCGACTTTTTCAAGAAGAGCTACAACAGCGACATTATTGTCGGCAAGGACCATTGGCTATACTTCATCCAGCATGTGAACGAATACTACGGCAAGGAGATTTTCCGTTGGTACGACTCAAACGACGCTGCCGTTGAGACTTTCGATCGTCAGGCGCGTATGATGTACAATTTGAGGACCATTTTGAACGAAAATGGCGTGGAGTTCCTCGTTTTCATGGCACCCCAGAAAGGTTTTCTCTATCCCGAGCATCTTCCTGAGCGCGAGAAGGATACCACGACCGTTAGCGCAAGGGAATTCTATTCGGCCAAGTTTGATGAGTACGGCATTCCCTACATTGAGATGACAAAATGGTTTATTGGGATGAAGGAGGCCGATACTGTGCCTTTTTCGTTGTTCCCGAATACAGGAGCGCATTGGGGTTTCTCCGCAGCGTATGCCACCGACTCGCTGTTCCGTTTCATGGCCGACCTGAAAGGCTTGAACATGCATGAGCTTCAATTCGGTTCGTTGCATGAAACCACGGATTCTGCAATCTTGGCAACCGACCACGACATTGAATCATTACTCAATCTCTGTCGTCCTTTGCCGCATCCTGGCGAGCGGCTTTACGAGGCGGATGTTACCGTGGTGCCCGACTCGACTGCCGTCAGGCCTCGGGCGATTTTCATTGGCACTTCGTTCCTAAGGCGTATGCATTATTTTGTTCCCTTTAATGAAGTGTTCACCGATCCAGAGTATTGGTACTACAACTCCAAGCTCTACTATGGCAAGGATTTCCGCACCATGACCATGGTGAGCGAGGTGGACGTGCTGCAACATTTGTTGGACGCCGATTTTGTGGTATGGTTTACTGAGGGCGACCAGATGTGCAAGGCAAGTTTCGGATTCGTCGAGAACGCGCTGATTAACTTGTGCCTGAGCGAGAAGAGGGTCGATGAGATGCGAAAGCACGTCATAGACAGCTTGAGACACGATAGCCTGATGATGATTGAACTGGAAGGCAGGGACAGCTTGAAGCAGCAAAGCAAGCTTTGGAACAAGGCCAACTGGTTAGTCACCAGGTTCCCTTATAACTATTTCCCCGAATTGGCGGGCGACAGCGTCCCCACGACAAGGAATCCTCGGCTTCCGGAGGCTTTGGCCATCAGGGACATCAAGCGCGATTCGGCTTGGATGAAAAATATGAAATGCCAGACAATCATCCAGAATGCCACTTTGGAGGAGGTGCTGAAGATGGAGGCTCAAAACATACTCAATGGACGTCCGCTGATGCGCGACATGACGGGTGTGGATATGCAGTCTATCTATATCGAGAGCTTTGTGAAAGAGACGAAGGAGGATATTCTCACCAAGCCTAACTTGATGGAAAGCATCCGTCAAAAGGCCGTGGAAAAGGGAATAACCTTCGAAGAGCAATTGGAGGCTGATGCCCGCTGGATTGTCAACGACAAAATCAAGCGCGGCTTGATTGTTCTGTAGGTTTCAACGCAAGTTGAGGTGCATGATTTTTTTGACTTGCTCGCCGATTTTCAAAAGATAGACACCTGTAGGCTCATCCATGTTGAACCAAACGTAGTTGTTTCCTTTGACCAAAACGCAGACTTGGCTATGCACCTTCTTTCCCTTCAAGTCGATGACCTCGATTTCGTGCGACCCGAATTGTTCCGCGTCAATCTGAAGGAGGACTCTTCCGTTTCGGGCATACTGGTCGATGCGCTTGATGGCCGGCTGCTCCATGGAAAGGAAGTTGCTGGTAGGCCGCTGCTCAAGGAATTGGCGTGTGATTTCCATGTGATAGCCTATCCAATAGTCGTAGTTCTTGGGATAAAAGCTCTCCATCTGTGGGAAACGGTCGAATTGCAGGTGCGCCTCTTCCTCAAGGGCATCCTTGATGTTCTGGTAGATTTTTTGGGTGTTGTCGTAGGATAAAATTGTGTTTATCAAGTAGTTGAAACGGTTGGCAAACTGGCGTTGGAATTTCGGACTCTCCAACAGCTTCCTGAAAAACAGCGTCGAAGCCCGATTGGATGGGTATTCATTGTCGCCGTCGTAAACCGCGTTGGCGTAGACGTCGAAATCCTTGAGTTCGAGGCCGGAGTCACCGTCATAGAACAGCCAGCGGAACTTGCTGTCGTCGGCCTGCCAAAACCTCACGTTGTTGGCCGGCCAGTCGAAGTTGGCGATGAACATCTCAAGGATGTAATAGTTGATGAACTCGTCTATGTCGATCAGGGCCTCGGCATGGGCGTATTGCTTTTCGTTGGTGAGGTCGGCAGTCTCCATCCATTTCTTGAGTTCCATGAACTTGTCGGGAACGCCATTTTCCACTTCGCCGAACCAGCGCCAATACAAGTTGACATTTTGGGAGGCTATGCCGTAGTGGTCTTCGACATAATTCTCGTCGGGTCTTTCCTTGACATAATAGATGCCCCAGTATTCCCCGTTGATGAACATCACGGAAGGGCGGTCGGCCATGAAATCAATGCCCATCTGCTGCGCGAGGCAGTTGCTGATGTGGTCTTCGCAACCTCCGTTGCTGCTCAGCAAGGGGCGCAACACCAAAATCTTGAACTGCTCCTCGGTCAGGTTTTCGAAAAACTTGTGCTCGAAGCGTTTGTAACCGTATTTCTTGCGGGCGTAGATCTTCAAGGTCTTTTGCTGGAACCTGCGTCCGTTGCCGCCGTGAGTGCGCACGCCGCAGGGCTGGTTGACGCCCGTGTTGTCAAGCTCGTAAAACTCGAAATTGGCTGGACGTTCCCATTCCTTTCCCGACTGGTAATAGTTGCCCGACCAATGCGGCCTCTCGGGATTGTAGTTGGCGCCCTCCACGAAGATGCCCTTGTCGTAATCGAACAAATCGACCGAGTCGACACAAAGCGAAACGGCAGGCAGGCCGTGCAAGTCGCAACCCAAAGCCTTGATGAAGTAGCTGTTGGTGAAAACCGTGCTAACACAATTCTCGTCCGAATCGAAGACGGCGGCGCGAATCACGATGCAGCGCTCGATGCTCTCAGGCACCTTGAATTGGTCTTCGGGACAGTTGCGTATGGCGTAAATGTTTGATTTCGAATACATCCGCTCGTTAAGAACCAAAGGTGCAGAATAGAGAGGGGAAGAAGTCGTCGGCTCGCTTCCGTTGGTGGTGAAGCGGATGTGGCAGTCGGGATTGTCGCATGTCAATTCCAAGGCAAAAACCTTGTCGTAAAACCCGCCTTCCACCGAAAACTCAATCATTTCTTGGGCCATGCCCGAGAAAACGGGCAAAAGGCACCCGACCAAAACCAGAATTTGATAAAACCGCTTCATTTTTGAAATTTTTGCAAAAATAGCAAAATCCGTCCAATTGGGGCTTGGCGACCCGTTTTTTTGCGCTATTGCCGCACCAAACGAGTGACGTATGCGCCCACTTTCAGCACATACATTCCTGGAGCAAGGTTGGGATGCAGGGTGATTTCATTCGTCCCTTCCGTGCAGACGCAAGGCGCCGAAAACACCTTGCGACCCAGCAGGTCGTAGATGGCGATTTCATTGGTGTCAGTCTGCTCTGCCTCGATGTTGATGCGGATTTCGTCCGTGAAAGGATTGGGGTGGCATGAAATGGGTGCTTGGATAGGCTGCTCGATGCCGAAGAAGTTCTTTAATTCTTCCCTGAAATACAGGTCGCGCTGACGAAGAAACTGGTCGGCTTTGTTCATGTCGGTGAGCCATCTTTCCCTATGGGGAGGGAAATTGAAGCGATGTGCCTGTGCATCTATTTCTCCCTCAACGATTTGTCCGTATTGTACCAGTATCGCTTTCATGAAATCATAGCTTAAATACGACGTGCTTAATTCGTTGTAGCGGTTTCGGAAGGTTTCGCAAAACGATTCGTTTTCAAGAAAGCGCAGGAACACCAAACTGCACAAGTCTTTGTTCAGGCTGTTTTCAATCGCGGGATATTCAACGCGTGAGAAGCAGCCGTCGCCGTCAAAGAAAATCCACCTGAAAAGGCTGTCGGTGGCGGGCTGCCAAATCATCACGTTGTTCGTGGGCCAGTCGAGGTTGGCCGAGAAGGTCTCGAAAAGCATGTAGTCGATGAAGTTGTGTACGTTGATGTGCGAATAGGCGTAAGTCGAGTCTTCGGGCTGGCTGATGTCGGCGGTTTGCATCCACGACAACACCTCTCTCCACTGCGTGGGGTCGCCGTAGTGGGGCACGCCCCAGTATTTGAGCATGTTTACTGCCTCAAGGTCAACACCATAATGGTCTTCGAGATAACGCTCGTCGTTCGATTCCTCAAGCGTGTAGATGCCCCAATATTCGCCGTTGATGAAGACCACCGTCTCGCGCACCGCGAGTGATTCAACGTCAAGGTTGTGGGCAATGTTTTGGGCCAAGTATTCCTGGCCTCCAGTATGCAACCAGTTGCTGCACCTGAAGGGATGCAGGTTGAGGTGCTTGAATTTTTCTATGGACGTCGTCTCGAAAAAGCGGTGCGAGAAGCGTTTCTTGCCGTAATCCTCACGGGCATAGAGCCTCATGCCCTTTTGTTGGAACCACCTCGATGCGCCGCCATGTGTCCTCAGCCCGCATTCTTGGTTGATGCCTTGGTTGTCTGGTTCGTAAAACTCCACGTTGATGGGCCGTTCCCATTCCCTGCCTCTCATCATGTAGTTGCCCGTGGCGAAGGAATCGAGCGGGTTGTAGTTGATGCCAGGGATGAAAATGCCTGTATCATAGTCGAATAAGGCCAAAGAATCAGCCGCGATGGACAGCACGGGCAACCCATGCAAGTCGCAGCCCAAGGCGCGGATGAAATAGCTTTGGGTCGTCACGGGACTGATGCAACTGTCGTTCTCGTCGAATACGGCGGCACGGATGACTATGGCGTGTTGGATGCTGTCGGGGAGGTAGAAATAGGATGGGATGGTGTTATTGATGGTGTAGAGGTCCGATTTCGAGTAAAGGCTTTCGTCCAAAAGCAAAGGCTCGGTGTATGGCCTTGACTGCACCGTGGGCCGGTTGCCGTTGACGGTATAGAAAATCCGCCCTTGCGGGTAGGTGCTGAACAGCTCCAAGGCAAACACATCGTCATAAAAGCCGCCATTGGCTGAAAAGAGGACTTTCCATTGTGCCGTTGCCGACATTGATGCAAGGCAAAAAATGAATAATATGGGTAATCGGTATCTATTCATTTTGGGATTCATTTTTATTGTCAATAAGCCATTTGGCATCGAGTTCGAGCATTTCCTCAAGCGTAATACCCTTGCTTTCAGCTTTTTCAGCAATCATTGTCATCAGTTCGGGCTTGGCTTCCATCTCGTTCATTTTCAGTGCAACTGCCACTTGATAGGGGTCTTTGATGGCCGCCAAGGCGTCCTCAACAAAGCCGTTCGTCCCTCGACGCCACTGATAGCCAACATTATACACCACCACATAGTCCACGTTAAGGATGCTTCTCAGGCGGTTGATTTCGCTCACCTTGTATTCCTTCTTTTCGAAGCCCTTGAAAGCCTTTTCGTTATAGAACCAGTTTTCGTAATAGGAAATCAGTTCTTTGTTTGGGAGCAAGTTCTCCAAGGCGAAAATGAACGAGTCTCCGATGAAAAGCACCTTAGGCTTGTGGCTTGTGCTGTCGGCCTCCACGCTGACATTGGCATGATAGGCTGGTGTGATGTTCTTCACCTTGAAAAGCAGGTTGAGTGTAGCCTCGTCGTCCTGAGGACCTTCATACGGCTTCTCGTCTATGCTGTTTATTCTCAGTCTCGGAATCCCGAATCCGTTGAGGCTGTCCATAAAACGAAACAAGGAATCGTATCCATAGACCGCCGAAAAAGTCCAGTGCGAGTCCATCGGCATAAAGAGCAAGCGCGACGAGGTGTCGGCCATGGCCGCGAACCATGGTGTCATGTCGATGTTGGGGAATCCCGTTTCCTTGAATCTTTTTGCGAAGCAAGTCGCCGCAACCCCAACGGTGGTGTCGTGTTTCATGCGTGGAAGGAGCTCCGGATACACAAAAGCCTTGTCGGGAGCGATGAAGGTGAGCAATTCTATACCGTAGTCGCGCTTCAGGATGTCACGTAGTTCGTTCATCATATCCACTTGATGGTCAACGTATTCCATCAAATCTGCTTGGGAATGGAAAACCTTGGACGTTTCCAGACCATAATAGTCGAGCACACCGGGGAGATAATACATCCAGTGGTGTCTTCCGGGGCAAAAAAAGTCCTTGCACGACTTTCTCCAAAGGGAATAACGCATTTGGTTGTAAGTGCGGATTCCCAGTTCCCTGAAGGCAAAATTCTCCCGCAGATAGCGTTCCGCTTGCCCTTGAAACGCGCCGTTCTGATAGCTTTGCCAAGTCAAGGTGGGCTTGGGCGTGTCTTTGGGGTCGTTTTTCAAGGTCCAGCGGTCGAGATTGAATGGCTGCCATTCGGTTTGCACCCAAAGCAATAATAGAAAAGCCATGCATAACGTCCACAAGATGTCTTTCACCCCTATTTTCATTGGATCCGATGATTGTGCCGCAAAAATACTAAAAATCGGCCGTCCATAGGTGAACGACCGATTTTTTATCGTTTCCGTTGTAGAGACGCAATGCTTGCGTCTCAGAAAATGGTTTCACGATGAGACGCAAGCATTGCGTCTCATCTACAAGGTGGATTATTCCTCTTCCACGCGCAGCGGCTTCGGCTCGCTCTTGCGGATGTCGAGTTCGTTGATGAGGTTGGTGGCACCAGCGTACTTGTCGATGATGAAGAGCACATAACGCACGTCCACGTTGATGGTGCGTTGGAGCTTCGGCTCAAAGTTGACGTCGCCGCTCATGGCTTCCCAGTTGCCGTCGAAGGCGAGGCCGATGAGTTCGCCCTTGCCGTTCATGATGGGGCTGCCGGAGTTGCCGCCGGTGATGTCGTTGGTCGAAAGGAAGCACACGACGAGTTCGCCGTTGTCGTCGGCATACGCGCCGAAGTCTTTCTTCTCGATGAGGTCGATGAGGCGCTTGGGAGCGTCAAACTCGTAGTCGCCAGGGATGTATTTCTCAAGGATGCCGTTGGCGGTGCAGATGTAGTCATAATGCACAGCATCGGCGGGCATGTAGTCTTGCACCGAGCCGTAAGTCATGCGCATCGTCGAGTTGGCGTCGGGATAGAGGCTCTTTTCGGGCTGGGTGGCGGCATAGTATTCGCGCAGACCTTTTACGAAGACGTGGTCGTTCTCGCTGATGGTTTGCATGGCCTGACGGTAGGCCGGCACGTTGCCGATGATGACTTCCATCATCGAGTTGCTCATGATGTAGGCGTAGTCCTTGCCGATTTTCTTCGGGTTGGGTTTGTCCAAGAAAGCTTTAATGCTCTCGGGAGTGGCGAAGATGGAGTTGGTGTACACATTCTCGGCGAAGGCATCGATGTCGCCCTTGAAATCCTTGTCGATAATCGAGTAGATTTCAGGTAGTTCGTCGGCCTTGAAAGCGTTCTTGTAGGTCTTCAGCAGCTCGGCAAAAATCTTCTTCTCCACTTGAGGTTCGGTCTCCTCGAAGAAGCTCTCGACGGGCAATTCTTTCAGCATGGCCAAGGCAGCTTCCTGACCTTCCTTGTCTTTCTCCTGATAGGCTTCATAGTAGGCGGCGAATTGGGCGGCGATGCCGGCAGGACCAGCTTGGGCAACGAAGTTGGGATAATAGACATACTTGGCCACCTCACTCATGGTCTTGTAAGCTTCCTTCAGGTTCGGGAGGGCATCCTTGTATTCAGTCTTGTTGTTCTTGTTCACCCAGTTGGTGAAGTCCTTCTCCAAGGCAACCTTGCTCTCGCTGACCTTGTTCTTGCGGAGCATCTTGCACTGACCGATGAAGTTCTTCCAAGTGTTGGCGAGACCAGCGTGGTTGTCGGCATACATCAGGTTGATGTGCTCGTCGACCTTCATGTATTCTTCCATCGCGGCGAGTTGGGTGCCAAAGATGTCGATGATGGCGGGATAGAAAGTGTCCACATTGTAGTCGATGCCGTAGCTCGACATGTAACGCTCGGTGCTGCCGGGGAAGCCCCAAATCATGGTGAAGTCGTCCTTCTGCACACCGTCAAGGCTGATGGGAAGGTGGTGCTTGGGAGTCAGCGGCACATTGTCCTTGCTATAAGCGGCGGGGTTGCCGTCCTTGTCGCAATAGACG
>Ga0265298_10009909_pt1 | contig 11318 bp, 7 predicted proteins | sample AusTroGonzalo_MG_3_FD_193486 | JGI IMG/M metagenome (GOLD analysis project Ga0265298, IMG submission 193486) | Bovine rumen microbial communities from tropical cattle in Woodstock, Queensland, Australia - Gonzalo_01 | ecosystem: Host-associated > Mammals > Digestive system > Stomach > Rumen ...
AGCTTCACCATCCAAATCAGTTCTGGATGCGAGTTGATATCTTACTCCATTTCTTATGGACCAAATGTTGTATAAACAAATAAAGTAAAGGATAAATTTTTGTTTTTCCCAAGCTAAAGGCAAAATACTATTGTAAATAAGGTACGCTTGATAATAGTCACCTAGCTGATATAACACATAGGGGTACTCTAAATCATCAATATTACAGGATAAATCCCTACCGCTTAAATATTTCAAACGTTCATTCAATCTCTTTATGTCCAACTGATAAAGAAGGCTTGCGGCAGATTCACCATCGAAATATTTGTGAAGATCAACATTTTCTCTAATGATTACTAAACTGTCTATTTCATGTAAATTATTATAGTGTACAATACGAATTAACTCTTTGAAATCAATATCGGGATGTTCTTTTATGAAGCATTTTTGCCATCCTTTCTTTTTAGATTTACTATAGAGTGTTTTAAAATATGGAGAATCCATCCGAATCCCATTAGAGTGGATATACCAATACGGTCTTTCTTTTTCAGGAATAAAATATTTGAGGCCGTTTCCAAATACTTTTATTTCGTCTGAATAAGATGAGAGTGTCGCATACAATTGACTCGCCAAATCCTTGCTCATGTCTTTTTTCAGCATCTGTATTGCCAATAGCATTTTATACAAATAAATGCCTTTTTTATTGGATAAAGGTATTTGACGATGTGCTGATGATGTATGTACTATCTTATCCAAATCATCATTCTCTATATAGACAACATTGATTCCTTTTTTCTCGTAGTAATTGTTAATTAATTGATCTGGTTTGGTGTCTGCAATTAAATATGCCCGTTGCATATCTCCCTGCAAATTGATTTGAATTTCATTGAGAATCATTTTCAAATTGAGATCTGTAAAAGAAAAACCAACGAAAACAACCAATTTGCTAGCAAATAAGGATAACACAAACGAATGTGTCAATGGAAACGATTTGTTATAATTGTAGTAATCACTCTCCGTCAAGACTATATTGTCTGAGTCAAAATCCCCATGCATTTTTATGAGTGAATTAGGATAGGACATTTTTGGTATATCGCTATCCTTTCTTACAACAGAATATTGTTTGTATTCATTTTGTATCTCCTGCTCGAAAAGATCATCATAATTAGTTGTGATAATATGACACGGTTTTAAAGCAAGGATTGCTTTGTGAATTTCATTAGGAATAACATGACGATGTTTAAGGAATGCTTTTACCTTGTCCAAATATTCTTTTTTTCCTCGTGCATCCTTATACAATTGCGCAATTTTCAGATCGTCAGTCTCATTTTCAATTCCACATTCTGTTTTTAGTTCTTTGGTTAAATCAGACCAAGTAGGCACTCCAGAATTATTAGATACACCAGCTCCTGCAAAGATCACCAAACGACCTTGCTTAGCTGCTTCCTGAATACGAATAAGATGGGAATGTTGTAAATTATCCATAAATACATTACTTATCAAAGTAGATTGCGAAAGTACAATCTTTTACGAAATCTTTTAAATCTATTCATAGCATTATTCTCAGGCCTCATCCTTCCACCACCTTTATCTCCTCCTCTGTCAACCCATACAACTCATACACCATCCTGTCAATCTTCCTGTCCGTTTCAGCAATCTGCTCCGAAAGGCTGTTGCACTCGGACTTGTACTGGCCGAAATAATCCTCCCATTCGTCCTGCTGCGGGAGGGTGAGTTTAATTTTCTGCTTCTTCAGCTCTTTCATAAAGTCCGTAAACGACAAGGTGTCGAATGTCTCCAAGGTGCCCGTGATTTTCATACCCTCGAAGTTCTCCTGCAAGCGGCGGAGAAAACGGCTGCGCTTCTGTTGAAGATTGCCCGCCTGCTGCAACTGAAGGTCAGTTAAATCCGCCAAAGGTTGTTGGTCGCAATCAATAGGTATGCAGAAATTCTCGAAATACACCTTTCGTATCTCGCGAGTACCGCCTTGCAATTCCGGACAATTGTACCATATCCAGAGCTTGCATAGCCTGGAGTTGAGGATGGCGGTGAGGTACTTCAAGTTCACCATGTCGTCTTCGGCGGTAATCATAAAGGTCTTATCATTGCCAAAGAACCCCTGCTCATCGTAAATAAACGGGAACAGCGAGGTCATGTTCGGATACATGATCTTTGGCTTGGAAAACTCTTTGATATAATCGCAATTCCTTAAGTTATACGGTGAAACGCCTTTGTCGATTCTTTTTGTAAGCTTTTCATAAAATTGTTCAAGGTGTTTCTTGATAACAGGGTAATCGTCTATTTTGACTGGTTCTATTCCAGCATCTTTTATTCCATTATGTGTGTTTATTAGATACAACTCATCCCACTCCGGCATCCATGCCTGAATATCCCTGCCGCGTAGTAACGGCTTGATGAGTTCTGCGCTCTTCGGGTCTTCGGCAACAAGACGGTCCTTGGTGGCTCCGTCAATGAAAAAGGCATCATTATTGCCAGTCTTAATACCATAGTTGATAGACAGAGGCAAATCCTTGAGAGCAACACCTTGCTGCATCTTCCGCAAGATATTGAAATGATCCTTTGGCTGAATGATCCATTCCTTTTCGTCAAAGATTTCTGACGGATAGCCGGCTAACTGCTCTGGTACTTCGTGGAGGAAGTCGCCGTGATAGGTCTTTTGGTTGAGCGACAGCGCCAATACCTCTTTGTCTCGTTCACAGGACTTTTTAGTCACAAAGATGCAGACATAGATAGTAGCTTCGTCAAAGAACTGTACATCGCCAAAGTTGATAATCTGCTGCATGTCAGTCTTGGCCATGAATCTACGCAACTCCTTGCCGTATGCAACCAACATCCACTTGTTGGGCATGATAAATGATTGCAAGCCGCCTGGCTTCAATAGGCCGTAGCCCCTTTCCGTAAACAGACAATAGAGGTCGGCACTCTTGTTATAAGTCTCAAAACCGCATTTTGCATATACATCACTCATTTCGCCCATGCTCTGCAGCTGCACATACGGCGGGTTCCCAATTACCACATCAAATCCTCCCTTCTCGAACACCTTCGGGAACTGCTCATGCCAGTTGAAGGCTTTGTCGCCAGCGATGGCGGGGTCGCTGATGAGGGAGTTTCCGCATTTGATGTTCTGGTTCAGCGTGTTGAGCTTGCGGTGGGGCTTGGCAGTGCGCAGCCAGAGGGCCAGCTGGGCAATCTCCACGCTCTCCTCGTTGATATCGACCCCAAAGAGGTTGTTCTCCAAAATGCTGTTCTCCACATCCTGGAACACAATGCTTGCGCCCGTCACCTTGGCCTCCATCTCGTCGATGAGCCGATGCTCGTTCATCAGGAACTGCAGGGCGGCGTTTAAAAAGGCGCCACTACCGCAAGCGGGGTCACAGATGGTGATCTGCAGCAGCCACTCGCGATATTGTTGCAACTGCTCCATCAGACGCTTGCGGGTTTCTTTCTGACGTTTCTTGTCGGAGAAATACTCTTCGTCCACAATCCCAAATTCCGATTTTTTCTCGGCACAGAGACGGCCCACGGTGTTCTCCACAATGTATTTCGTGATGTATTGAGGGGTGTAGAAGACGCCGTCCTGCTTGCGTTTGGAGGTAGTCTTGCTCTCCACGCTTGGAAGCGTTGCCTCCTTGATCTGCTGCGTCACCTCCTCGATTTCCGAAAGGGAGTTCTCGAAAATGTGGCCGAGGATGTTCACATCCACTTCGCTCTCAAAATCGTAGGTGGAGAGCCGTTTGGTGTGTTCCACCAAGGGCTCGTCTGAGATGATGATATTATCAAGCACCTCGTCGGGTTTGAAGAGACCGCCATTGTAGGCAAAAATCTCGTATTTCTTGCCCTTGAATCCGGTGTTCATATAGCCGAAATACTTCTTCACGCGGTCGTAAAACGGACGGTATTCGTCCATTTCCTTCAGCTTCTCCCATTGGTCAATAATCTGCATCATCGAGTTGGGCGGCAGCAGTCCGCAATCCTCCGCGAAGAAGATAAACAGCAGACGGTCAAGCAGTTTCTGTGTTTTCTTGAAGAGCAGCAGCTTGTCGTAATTAGGATTTCGCTCCACAATATCGGCGAAGAGCACACGCTTGAACTCGGAATAGTCTTTGTAGAGCGATTTGGTGATTTGGTCCTCGTTTGACACCGATTCGCTCTTCATCTGTATGGCAATACCCGTTTTCACCTGCGGCCATGCGAGACAGAGATACAACTCGCGGAACTCGTCCTCAGTCAGCGCAAACAGATTCCATTCGCGATACTCCACTGCATTGTCGATATAGAGGCGCAACTTCTCGAAGTTGGAGATAATGACCAGCCGCGTGCCCACATGCTGGCTCTTATAACCGAAGGCCTGCGCCTCAATCTTCGCAAGGTCGGTGGTCTTATGGTCCTTCAGTTCAATGATGCCGATTACTTTTCCATCTAAAAGAATAGCACCATCGGCTTTTTTAGAGTTAGCCTCATTTTTCTGTTCGGTTATCAAATTATAGTCGGGAGAAGGATTGAGCGTATAGCCCAAAACTTTCACGAATAGTTCGCGCAGAAAGCCTTCCTGAAACTGTTCCTCCTTCGACTGGAGAATGTTCTGCTGGATGGTGGAGTTGAGAAAGTATTCATGGTACTTATTCCACGCCTCGTTTGTCTGCTCCTTAGGTAGTGTGGCAAGATATTTTCGGACGATATTTTTCTGAAACAGCATGTTTATAATTTACGATTTTTGATTTCACCCTATTCGAAACTGCTGCAAAGATAGCATTTTTCCAAAATTGTATCAACTAATTTATGCCTGAAAAATTCCTCCTAAAGCCCCACTAATTTTTACTCCGTACGGTTTTAAAAATTATGTATTTTTGCACCCCTAAAAACGACAGACTATGTTTTCTAGAATTCAAAAAATCACACTGTTTATCAGCATCTTATTCATAGGCTTCGGAGCATTTGCCCAGAACCAGTCCACCGTGAGCGTTTCCATCCGCAACAACACATTCAATCATGTGGATCTGGTCAACGCCTACGGCAACGGGAGAACGGCATACGCCTCCGCAGACATCAAGAACGACGCCTTCTCCATGAAACTGGATGTCCCTAATGATATCTACCGTTTCGATTTCGGCAACGAGAACTATTTCTTGGTCGTCATCACCCCCGGCGAGAACATGGAACTCGTCATTGATGCTGAAGACCTCCAGGACGTGGTCAGCGTGACCAACTCCCCCTCCATGGCCTTCGTGCAGGATGTGACCAGTGCCAGCAACCGCAAGAAAGAGGTTATTGACAGCCTGAACAACGCACTGCAGAAGGACAAGACACAACAATACTGGAGCAAAATGACGCAGGAGGTCACCAATCTCAGACAGACAACCAACGAAATTGACAATTATGTGACGGCCGCATTCAGCAATGTGGACACCATTAATGTTCTCATCTCCCTCTATGCTCCCAACGGCAAGGTTAAAGGCAGTGACATGGACTACTTCGTCTCGAAAGCCCACCAACTCCTCAAGGCTCTGGACAACAACTACCGGCCTTTTGCCAACTATCTGGAAAACAAGAGCCTTTATTACGACTACAAAACAAATCGTCTTCCGGACAACAGTGATTACTATGCGTTGTTAGACAATTACATCTATCAAACAGAATGGCGTCAAGATGAAGCATCCAAGGTTCTGGCACCGCTGGCTTCCAGCGCAAAAGCATTGGTAAGTGAACGCGACAGCCTTTTCTACCTCAACCTTTTTGACAAAAAGAGCACGAAAACTGCCTGGATTGAACATGTTTTAGCTGCTTTCCCGACCGCCTCTCGCGAAAAGGCTATGAGCACTGAAGCAGCGTACAAATTAAACATGAATGAACAGAAGTCTGCCGGTGGCAACGTGGTGAGTGGTGCGCAACAGCGGGTGAAGAATGTAGTGAACAAGTATCAAAACGAATACAACCAGACGGATGCTGCCATCAGCAACCAGATCAAACAGGCCATTTCCGACAACAAAGACGACATTGCCACGCTGATGTTCCTTGACCAATTCCCCAAAGAGCAGAATGCAGCATTACACGAAGCTGTTATCAACGCGTTGTACAAGAAATACCCCAATCACCCTATCGTCAAGGAGCGCTACTCCATCATGAACTCTCCTGCCGGCAAGACGGGCATCGGTGCCATGGCTCCGGAGCTGGCTTTCCCCGACCCGGAAGGCAACATCCGCAAGCTCTCCGACCTGCGTGGCAAGGTGGTGTTGGTTGACTTCTGGGCTTCCTGGTGCGGTCCTTGCCGCCGCGAGAGCCCCAACGTGCGCAACGTCTATCAGAAATACCACGATCAGGGCTTTGAGGTTTTCAGCGTCTCTTTGGACCGTGATGCCAACAGCTGGAAGAAGGCCATCAAAGATGACCAGTTAGTATGGCCCAACCACGTGAGCGACCTGAAATACTGGTCCTCCGAAGCCGCCGCCATCTACGGTGTGCGTTCCATCCCGGCCATGTTCCTGCTTGACCGTGAAGGCCGCATCGTGGCCAAGGACCTGCGCGGCGCCGCTTTGGAGAACGCCGTGAGGGAGATGATCAACAAATAGTTGGAGGGTCCGCTACAAGCAAAGTTACACGGTTAACGTTGGAGGTTCCGCCACGAGCAATGCTAGATGGGTAACGTTGGGGGTTCCGCCAGCTCCGCTGGCGGAATGGTGCAATGTCATTGCAAAAAAAGTCATGGGCGGCGGCGATTGGGATATGCAGATTGGTAAGCAACTCCCGCCGCCGCCCATTTTATCATTGCCCCCACACGCAAACAAGGGCGCAGCCCAACGGCCACGCCCTTAATCTTTTTACTGTACCCTGACTACTGATTACTGTCCACTATCCTAATCGCGTACGCAACGGACAGAGTAACCGTTGTTCTTGGTGCTGTTGTCCCCGTCCACATCTGCGCCGTGGTGGTACAGGTCCCGGCTCCGCGCGGTGTAGTAAGGGCCCTCCGTAGAAGACCAAAAGTTGGCGTAGTTGCCGAAACTGCCGTAATAACCGATGTAGTAGCCAGCGGGAAGAGCGGAAAAGCCCGTGGCATTGTTGGTCGTACTGGGTTCGTATCCAACATCATCTGAATCTGAACTACTATTCCACCCCCACGTCGCTGCCAATGCTTTGGCTAAATAATCCCTGTTGCCACTGGACATATATTCGGGACGCGTTGCCATATAGTCCGTCAATTGCGTCCACTCCGCATCGCTTGGCACATGCCAGCCTGTTGGGCAAATGCCCTGCACGCCGCTGGGATTCGCATTGGAGGAAGACGAATTGTGCATCACCGCTTTCCAGTTGTACAGATAGCCGTACGCCGGCACATTGGCCATGTTCTCCTCATTGCTTTGGTACGTTCCCGGAGCATAACGATAGGGCTCTGTGTAACTATCTGTCTCTCCCAACGGAATCGCTGTTCCGTCGGCATAACGGGTAGTGCGCAGGTTGGAGGCCATCCACACCTGGTTGCCGATTTTCACGGCATCGTACTTGTTGCCGTCAATGTCCTTCACCGCATTACGAATCACATCCGCAGTGGAGGGGTACTCCTGGCTGCTGGAGACACCGCCGCCTTCCTCCTCATCGCCCCCTTCGTGGCCGCAAGCGGTTAAACTGAGTGCTGCAACTGCAAAGGCTGCAATCATCAAAATCATCTTTCTTTTCATATTTGAGAATATTTAGCGCTCCCCAGCACCCCGAGAGCATGAACACAAGAAGAAGCGTGGCGCTGATTCTAACACAAGTAAATGCAAAACGCTTCGTTTATTTCAATAAAATCGCGACAAAGATAATAAAAAATCAAAGCGACGCGGTTAACGATGGAAGCTCCCCCCAGTGCAACGTTTCCCCACAAACCCTCCCAAATCCGACACCTCATATTAACAAACAATTCTTAAATCAACACCTCGTAAATTTCTAACACACTGATTATTACATTGAAAATATTTCTCACAAAACTCTTGACAAGAATGTTTTGGGGTTGTATCTTTGCAACAACCTAAAACATTTTACTATGATAAAAGACATGATATTTTTCGATCCGCTGTCTGATTTCGGCTTCAAGCGGATCTTCGCCTCCGAAAACAACAAGGATCTCCTCATCCACTTCCTCAACGCCTGCATCGCCGACGATGTCGGCACCATCACCGACCTCTCCATACTTCCTAACGAGCAGTCCGGGGTTTCCCCGCAGGAGAAAAAAGTCGTCTTCGACATCTACTGCCGGAATGCTGATGGACAATTCTTCATTATCGAGATGCAGCGGGCAAAGCAGCACTTCTTCGCCGAAAGAGTCATAACATACGTAAGCCGAGTGGTCAGCAGCCAGGCCGAGAAAGGTGCCAGGAGGTATGAAATACCCTACATCTATTCCTTCAACATTCTGGACTACTGCGCCGCTGAATTCGACAGGTGCGGCAATTTCTTCCATAAGGTGCAACTCAAAAACGAACACAATGAAATTTTTTCCGACAAAATCACCTATTATTTCGTTGAATTGCCTAAATTTGCAGCCGTCAAGGATAAGAGTTCGGACAGCTCGCCCATGCACAAGTGGCTTGAACTGCTCACCTCCATCGCCGGCAGTACTGACCAAGACTACGGAGCCTCGGAGAAGGGTGTCTTCCGGAAACTCATTGAGGAATGCAAAATATCAAAACTGAACAACATGGAAAAAGAAGAATACGAAAAGAGTATTTTTGAATACGAGGATGTGCAGGATGCCATCGCCTGCGCACGCGAAGACGGTGTTGAGGAGGGGGTTGAAAAAGGTACACGCCAACTCGTGCAGAATATGCTCGCTGAAGGCATTGCATTAGATATAATTGCCCGCGTCTCGGGCCTTTCCAACGAGGAAATTTCTAAAATGAAACAACAATAACACACCCATTTCTCCCATCACCCCATAAAAAAAGCCACCCTCGGGTGGCTTTTTTCATTTCACATTACGACCTGATTACTTCTTCAGACCGAGGATGACTCTTGCTTCGTCGGAGGTGGCTACCTCGCGGCCGAGCAACTTGGCCATGCGGACGACCTTGTCCACAAGTTCGCCATTGGACTTGGCCAACACGCCCTTTTCAAGGTAGAGGTTGTCCTCGAAGCCCACGCGCACGTTGCCGCCCATCACGATGGTGGGAGCAGCCAGCGTGAACGCATGGCGACCGATGCCCGTGCTGGTCCACGTGGAACCGGCAGGGATGTTCTTCACGAGCCAGCAGAGATTGTCCACCGTGGCAGGCGTACAACCCGGCACGCCCAACACAAAGTTGAACTGCATGGGAGCTCCGGGCACCTGGCCTTTGCGGGCCATGGTCAGGATGGTGTCCAAGTGGCCCATCTCAAAACACTCGTACTCAGGCTTGATGCCGCGCTCCATCATGCGCTTGCCAAAGGCACGCATGGTCGGCATGGTGTTGTCGAAAATCTCGTCGCCGAAGTTGCACGTACCACAGTCCAGCGTGGCCATCTCCGGCACCGGCGTGGTGTCTGTTGACTGCAATCTTTCCTCCGGAGTCATGCCCACGGCACCGCCCGTGGACGGAATCAAGATAACATTCGGACAAGCCTTATAGATGGCGGTCTCGCACTCCTGGAAACGGTCGCGGCTCTGGGTGGGCGTGCCGTCGTCCTCACGCACGTGCAGGTGCACGATAGCAGCACCGGCATCCACTGCGGACTTGGCTTCCTTCACGATTTCCTCTACTGTATAAGGTACAGCAGGGTTCTGTTCTTTTGTCACTTCTGCACCGCAAATAGCGGCGGTAATTATCAGTTTTTCCATAATTTACTATAAAAGGGGGTTCGTAAGGTTTGTAAAGTTTGTAAGGTTCGTAAAGTTTGTAAGGTTTGTAAAGTTTATAGGGTTCGGTCCCAGTCTCCAGTCTCCAGTCTATAAACTCTAAACTCTCATCTCTCAACTATTTCCTCTGGCATTGTTTCGGGGTGACGCAGGTGCCGGAAGCGCGGCAGACCACGATGGGCTCTGCCAAGACGTCGGCAGCGGAAGGGCTGATATCCGGACGCGGGGCGATGATCTTGCGGGCCTCGAAGACCATCTTGCGGGAGGTGTTGCCCACATGGGTAATTTCACCCACAGCCTCGATATAGTCGCCGGCATACACGGGTGCAAGGAATTCCACATTGTCATATGCACAGAAGAGGCCTTCGTCGCCGTCTTGCATGATTAACAATTCCGTGGCCACATCGCCAAACAGGGCAAGCATGTGCGCACCATCAACCAAATTTCCACCATAATGAGCGTCCTGAGAGCTCATCCTAAGTCTGATCATTGAAGTTTTCTTTTCTTCCATAGAAAAAATATTTTAAAGATTATCAAAAATTTTCTGCGGTTGCAAAAGTACAACAAAAATAAGAAAAAGACTTTTTCAAACGAAAAATTTTTATATTTGCACCCCGTATTAAACATTGCTATTATGAAAGTAGGTTTTGATAACGGGAAGTATCTGAAAATCCAGTCAGAGCACATCAAAGAGCGCATCGCTCAATTCGGTCACAAGCTTTATTTGGAATTCGGCGGAAAGTTGTATGACGACTTCCACGCGAGTCGTGTTTTGCCCGGATTCCAGCCCGACAGCAAATTACGGATGCTCACTCAGCTGCAGGATGATGCTGAGATTATCATCGTCATCAGTGCTGTGGATATCGAGAAGAACAAAATCCGCGGTGACTTGGGCATCACCTACGACGAGGACGTGCTGCGTCTGCGCGACATCTTCATCCAGCGCGGTTTTCTGGTCAGCGGCGTGGTCATCACCCACTACAACGGACAGGCCAGCGCGATGGCCTATCGCGAACGGCTGGAGCGACTCGGCATCGGTGTCTATTATCACTACCTCATTGAAGGCTACCCCACCAATGTGGAGCTTATCGACTCTCCCGACGGTTTTGGCCGCAACGAGTATGTAGAGACGACCCGTCCTTTAGTGGTGGTCACTGCCCCGGGTCCCGGCAGCGGAAAAATGGCCGTGTGCCTGAGCCAGCTCTATCAGGAGAACCAGCGAGGTGTCAAGGCCGGCTATGCCAAGTTCGAGACCTTCCCCATCTGGAACCTGTCGCTGAAACATCCCGTGAACATCGCCTACGAAGCCGCCACCGCCGACCTGGACGACGTGAACATGATCGATCCCTTCCATCTGGAAGCCTACGGAGACATGGCTGTCAATTACAACCGCGACATTGAGATATTCCCCGTCCTGAATGCCATTTTCGAGGGCATTTACGGCGAGAACCCGTATAAGTCGCCCACCGACATGGGGGTCAACATGGCCGGATACTGCATCTCGGATGAC
>Ga0265298_10009911_pt1 | contig 11315 bp, 6 predicted proteins | sample AusTroGonzalo_MG_3_FD_193486 | JGI IMG/M metagenome (GOLD analysis project Ga0265298, IMG submission 193486) | Bovine rumen microbial communities from tropical cattle in Woodstock, Queensland, Australia - Gonzalo_01 | ecosystem: Host-associated > Mammals > Digestive system > Stomach > Rumen ...
TAGAATCCCACCAGACAGAGGGCTATGGCAAGGGCCGAAGCGCCGATGACACCCGTCTTACGGATGGTACGGGCCTTGTTGATGGCCTGCCGCATGGCATCTGCCGTCTGATAACGGTCGTCGGGATTTTCCGCCGTGGCTTTCTCCACGATACGACGCAGTTCGAAGGGCAGACCCGATGACTGGTAGATCCATGAGATGAAGCGTCCGAGGGAGAAGACATCGCTTCGAGCATCGGCACTACCGCCGGCCAGCACTTCCGGGGCGACAAAGTCCTCTAAGTCCTCATAGAGGATATCTGCACCGATCTTCTCGTAGAACGAGCCGTGACAAAGCAGGCGCACCGAACTGTCGCTCTTACGCACCAGAATGTTTGAAGGTGCATAGCAGACGTGGTAGATATTGTGGGCATGCAGCACGACGGTGACATCGAAGAGGTCCCGCAACGTGGAAATGACAAAGTCGCCCTTTGCCACCATCGACGGGTTCTCGTTGAGCAGTTGTCCGATGGTAATATAGTTTCCCACCTCTACGGCGATGGCATAGATGCCGTCGTCACCCTCGTTGGGCGTATAATGCAACTGCTGTTTCGAATGGATCTCTGCCAGGGCCTCGTGTTCGGCCATCACACTATTGTTGAAGGTGATGGCATCAGCCACCTCGTCGTGGAACTCCACGAAATTGGAGTATTTCCCGTCGATCAACCGCTTGTAGAAATAGCCGTACGGCAGTCTGACCTTCGTGGTCTTACGGACGTCACGCGTCTCAAGTAATTCCTCGTAATTCATCTTTTATTAAAAATTTGATGCAAAAGTACACATAAAATCTGAAAAAACGCATGAATTAAAATATTTTTATTACCTTTGCACCCAAAAATTCACGAAGATGCCAGAAATATCCGTCCGCGGCATTGAAATGCCCGAGTCACCGATCAGAAAACTTGCCCCCTTGGCTGCCGCTGCCAAGAAACGGGGCACGAAGGTCTATCACCTGAACATTGGTCAGCCTGACCTGCCCACACCACAGGTGGCTCTCGACGCGCTGAAGGAGATCGACCGCGAGATCCTCGAGTACTCACCCTCCCAGGGCTATCTGAGCTACAGGGAAAAGCTGGTGGACTACTACGCGAAATACAACATCAGCGTGACTGCCGAAGACATTATCATCACCAGCGGTGGATCCGAGGCTGTGCTCTTCGCCTTCCTCAGTTGTCTGAATCCCGGCGACGAGATTATCGTGCCCGAGCCTGCCTACGCCAACTACATGGCCTTCGCCATCTCTGCCGGCGCCAAGATCCGTACCATCGCCACCACCATCGAGGAGGGCTTCTCCCTGCCGAAGGTGGAGAAATTCGAGGAACTCATCAACGAGCGCACCCGGGCCATCATGATCTGCAATCCCAACAACCCGACGGGCTATCTCTATACCCGCCGTGAGATGAACCAGATACGCGACCTCGTGAAGAAATACGACCTGTATCTCTTCTCCGACGAGGTGTACCGTGAGTATATCTACACGGGCTCTCCCTATATCTCCGCCTGTCATCTGGAAGGCATTGAGCAGAATGTCATCCTCATCGACTCCGTGTCGAAGCGCTATTCCGAGTGCGGCATCCGTATCGGAGCCCTCATCACGAAGAACGCCAAGGTGCGTGCTGCCGTGATGAAGTTCTGTCAGGCACGCCTCTCCCCGCCCCTTATCGGACAGATTGTGGCAGAGGCCTCGCTCGACACCCCCGAGGAATACTTGCGTGATGTCTACGATGAGTATGTCGAGCGCCGTAAGTGCCTCATCGACGGTCTGAACCGCATCCCCGGCGTCTATTCCCCCATCCCCATGGGAGCCTTCTACACGGTAGCCAAGCTGCCGGTAGACGATGCCGAGAAATTCTGCCGCTGGTGCCTGGCTGAGTTCAACTACGAAGGAGAGACGGTGATGATGGCGCCTGCCGCTGGCTTCTACACCACTCCCGGTGCCGGCATCAATCAGGTGCGTATCGCCTACGTCTTGAAGAAGAAGGACCTGGAGCGTGCTCTGTTCGTCTTGAGAAAAGCCCTCGAAGCCTATCCTGGCAGAGTCGACGAATGAATCTACCACTCTTTATAGCAAAACGGATTTATAGTGACCAGGGCGACAAGCGCAAGGTGAGTCGTCCAGCCATCCGTATTGCCATTGTGGGCGTCGCCATCGGACTGATGGTGATGATAGTCACCGTCTGCGTGGTGCTGGGCTTCAAGCACACCATCCGCGACAAGGTCGCCGGCTTCGGCGGACATATCCAGGTGAGCAACCTGATGAAGTACAACGACATCGACCCCTACACCATCTGTGCCGACGACAGTATGATGCAGGTGTTCAGCAGTCAGCCCGGCGTCCGTCACATACAGCGCTACACCGTCACCCAGGGGCTGCTCAAGACCGACGACGACTTCCTCGGCGTGATGTTCAAGGGTGTGGGACCCGAGTACGACAACGCCTTCCTCCAGCAGAACATCGTGGCGGGCGAGATACCCGTCTTCAGCGACTCCACCAGCCATTACCAGCTCCTGATGTCGAAGATGATCGCTGACAAGCTGAAACTGAACGTGGGCGACAAGGTGTTTGCCTATTTCATCGGCGACGAGAACGTGAAGACGCGCAAATACACCGTTGCCGGCATCTACCAGACGAATATGACGCGCTTCGACGAGAGCCTCTGTTTTACCGACCTCTATGCCGCCAACCGGCTGAACGGCTGGGACGGAGACCGCTGCACAGGCGTAGAAGCCACCGTCGACAACCTCGACAACCTCGCCGTCACTGCCGATGCCTTCATCGACAACGTGAACCGGACGGACGACGGACACGGCAACCAGATGATCAGCCAGACCATCTACGAGATCTATCCCAGCATCTTCACCTGGCTTGAACTGCTCGACATCAACGTGTGGATCATCCTCGCGCTCATGGTCTGCGTGGCAGGCTTCACGATGATCAGCGGTCTGCTCATCATCATCCTCGAGCGCACCCAGATGATCGGCATCCTCAAGGCCCTCGGCACGCGCAACAAGACCATCCGCCACACCTTCCTCTGGTTCTCGGTCTTCATCATCGGCCAGGGCATGCTCTGGGGCAACATCCTGGGCATCGGCATCGTACTGCTCCAACAGTACACGGGATTCGTGTCGCTCGACCCGTCGGTCTACTATGTCAGCAAGGCGCCAATGGAACTGAACCTCCCGCTCATCGCCCTCCTCGATCTCGTTACCCTGCTCGTCTGCGTCTTCGTCCTGATAGCTCCCAGCTATCTCGTCTCCCATATCCATCCCGCCAAATCCATGCGCTACGAATAGTCCAAAAGGTGCATATTATGTCCTTTTGGAATGATTTTAGTTTAATATCTGTTATTTTTTTGCCTTTTCCATAAAAAATTGCACATTTTTTTTGCGAATGTGCAAAAATAGCACTACCTTTGCACAAAATTAAAAAAAATGTGCAATTTTCATGGAGCAATTTAGCAGTTTCAATGCTTACATACAAAAAGCCATCACCGAAAACTGGGATCAGGATGCGCTGACCGACTATCAGGGAATCACCCTCCAGTTTCACGATGTAGCCCGTAAGATAGAGAAACTCCACATACTTTTAGAGAACAGTGGCATCAAGAAGGGCGACAAGATCGCCATCTGCGGCCGCAACTCCGCCCACTGGGCTGTCAGTTTCCTGGGCACCCTCACCTACGGGGCAGTGGCTGTGCCCATCCTGCATGAGTTCAACGGCGAGCAGATTCAGAACATCGTCAACCACTCCGGCGCCAAGATCCTCTTCATCGGCGACTATGCCGTCAAGACCATCGACCCGGAGGCGATGCCCGATCTCGAGGCCATCATCAATATACCCGACTTCTCGCTGATGATCAGCCGCTCAGAGTCCGTCACCTACGCACGCGAACATTTAAATATGATGTTCGGCAGCAAGTATCCCAAAGCCTTCCGCAAGGAGCATGTCCACTATCACGAGGACACCGCCGAAGAGCTGGCGCTTATCAACTACACCAGCGGTACAACGGGCTTCTCCAAGGGCGTGATGCTGCCCTACCGTGCCCTGTGGGGTAACGTCGAGTTCATCATCAGCCGTCTGGGCCGCAAGGTGCATCCCGGCGACAACCTGCTGAGCATCCTGCCGATGGCCCACATGTACGGCATGGCCGTCGAGTTCCTCTTCGGTTTCTGCCACGGCTGCCATCTGTTCTTCCTCACCCGTCTGCCGTCGCCCGCCATCATCGCGCAGGCCTTCGCAGAGGTGAAGCCGACGCTCATCGTCACCGTCCCTCTGATCATCGAGAAGATCATCCGCAAGAAGGTGTTCCCGAAGATCCAGAACAATCGCATGCGCCTGCTGTTGCAGATGCCCGTGGTATCGAAGAAGGTGAAGGAGCGCATCTGCCAGGAGGTGTACAAGGCCTTTGGCGGACGAGCCTATGAGGTCATCGTCGGCGGCGCCGCCCTGTCGAAGGAAGTGGAAGAGTTTCTGCTCTCCATCAACTTCCCCGTCACCGTGGGCTACGGCACCACGGAGTGCGCCCCGCTCATCTCCTACTGCGACCATCGGGAGTTCGTGGCTGGCTGCTGCGGCAAACCCGTCGACCGCATGGAGGTGAAGATCCTCTCTGCCAATCCCCGGCAAATCCCCGGCGAGATCGTCACACGCGGCACGAACGTCATGCTCGGCTACTATCTAAACGACGAGGCCACCCACCAGGTCATCGACGACGAGGGCTGGTACCACACCGGCGACCTCGGCACGATGGCATCCACAGGCCATATCTTCATCCGCGGGCGCATCAAGAACATGCTCCTGGGCTCCAACGGACAGAACATCTATCCCGAGGAGATCGAAGACAAGCTCAACTCGATGGCGATGGTCGCAGAGAGCGTCGTCGTACAGCGGGGCGACAAGCTCGTCGCACTCGTTCACCCCGACAAGGACGAGATCGTCAACTTCAGTCAGTCGGAACTGGAAGAAATCATGGAGCAGAACCGTCAGGAACTCAACAACCAGCTGCCCGTCTACAGCCGTATCGCTGCCATCCAGCTCCACGAAGAAGAATTTGCCAAGACACCTAAAAAGAGTATCAAACGCTACTTATATCAGAATATCTAATCGCTTATGGAACAGATACCTAGTTTTAACTCATTGATCCAGAAAAGCATCGTCGACAATTGGGACCGCGACGCACTGACTGACTATAAGGGCCAGACGCTGCAGTATCATGATGTGGCACGCAAGATTGAGAAAATCCATATTCTCTTCGAGAACAGCGGCATTCAGAAGGGCGACAAGATAGCCCTCGCCGGGCGCAACTCCAGCCAGTGGGCCGTTGCCTTCCTCGCCACCCTCACCTACGGCGCCATCGCCGTACCCATCCTGCATGAGTTCAATGCCGAGCAGATCCATAACATCGTCAACCATTCCGAGGCCCGCCTGCTCTTCGTGGGCGACCACGTGGCCACGCTCATCGACCCCATGCAGATGCCCAACCTCGAAGGCATCATCAACAATCCCGACTACTCGCTGATGGTCTCGCGCACCGACAAGCTCACCTATGCCCGCGAACACCTGAACGAACTCTACGGCAAGAAGTTCCCCAAATACTTCCGCAAGGAGCACGTCAGCTACTATCAGGAGCAGTCGCCCGACGAACTGGCGCTCATCAACTACACCTCGGGCACCACAGGCTTCTCCAAGGGCGTGATGCTACCCTACCGTGCCCTGTGGTCTAATGCCGACTTTGCCCAGCACGTGCTCGGCAACGTCATTCACCCGGGCGACAAGGTCATCTCCATGCTCCCCATGGCCCACATGTACGGCATGGCCTTCGAGTTCCTCTACGAGTTCCTGCGCGGCTGTCACGTCTATTATCTCAACCGCGTGCCTTCCCCCGCCATCATCGCGCAGGCCCTGGCTGAGGTGAAGCCCGTCATCGTCATCGCTGTACCCCTCATCATCGAGAAGATCATCCGCAAGAAGGTGTTCCCGAAGATCCAGAACAACCGCATGCGCCTGCTGCTGCAGATGCCCGTCATCTCCAAGAAGGTGCGCGAGATGATCTGCAAGGAGGTACTCAAGGCCTTCGGCGGCGAGATGTACCAGGTCATCATCGGTGGCGCCGCCCTCAATCAGGAGGTTGAGCAGTTCCTCAAACGCATCGAGTTCCCCTACACCGTCGGCTACGGCGCCACGGAGTGCGCGCCCATCATCGGCTATGAAGACTGGCACTACTTCGTGCCCGGCTCCTGCGGCAAGGCTGCCTACCACATGGAGGTGAAAATCGACTCCCCCGACCCAGCCCACGTGCCAGGCGAGATCCTCGCCCGCGGACTGAACGTCATGCTTGGCTACTACAAGAACGAGGAGGCCACCCGCGAGACCATCGACCGCGACGGCTGGTACCACACCGGCGACCTCGGCACGATGGACTATGCCGGCAACATCTTCATCAACGGCCGCATCAAGAACATGCTCCTCGGCCCCAACGGACAGAACATCTATCCCGAGGAGATCGAAGACAAGCTCAATTCAATGACGATGGTTGTGGAGAGTGTCGTCGTACAGCGCGACAACAAACTCGTCGCCCTGGTCTATCCCGACTACGACGAGGCGAAGAACATGAAGTTCACCGATGCCGACATCCGCAACATCATGGACCAGAACCTCAACGGACTCAACGAGATGATCCCCGCCTACGAGAAAATCTCCGAGATCGAGATCCGCACCGAGGAATTCGAAAAGACGCCCAAGCGCTCCATCAAGCGCTACCTCTACACATAAAAGAAAGCCTCTGGATCCAGAGGCTTTTCTATTTAATCAAACTGTATCTCCTTTCCTCGGCAGAAGCGGTGCATTATCTGACGGTCATCCCCCAGATAGATGTACCGCTCCAAGCGTTCCAAGAGCGTGTAGTTGTCGTGATTCAGGTCGCGGTCGTCGATGACGAGGGCATCGAACTCATAACCGGGTTCGAAGCTTCCCACACGGCCGAAGAAACAGCCTCCAGACTTCGTGGCAATCCAGAAAGCCTCGGACAGGCTGAGGAACGGCCGCTCGTGATTCTGCTGATAGTGCATCTTGCTCACCTGAATGGCATAGACCATCATGCGGAAGATGTTCAGGTCGTGACCGCCGCTGATGTCGCTGCCGAGACCGACGGGCAGCCCTTCGTCGAGGAATCGACGGACGGGAGCCATGCCTGAAGCCACGTTGAAGTTCGACGTAGGACAGTGCGCCACCATAACACCACGCTGCTTCATCAGTTCCAGCTCCTCACCATCAGTCCACACGCAATGGGCCATCACGGTGGGTGTCTGTCCGAAGAGGCCGTAACGGTCGTAGGCGTCACCGTAGCACGTACTGTCGGGCTCCAGCGTCTTCACCCAGGCAATCTCGTCCTTGTTCTCTGAGAGATGGGACTGGACGGGCAAATGGTATCTGGCAGCCAGCTGACCACAGGCACGAAGCATCTCCGGCGTACACGAGGGAACAAAACGGGGCGTGACGATGGAGCGGACGAGAGGCGGGAGGTGTGTGTCCTGAGACTTGTGATGATCTTGCCACGAAAGCAGACTCTCATAGCCCTGCTCCATGTCTTCGACCATCTCGGAGAGTGCTTCTGGACAGTTGCGGTTCATCGCCACCTTGCCCACCAGCGCTCCCATGCCTGCCTCGTGGAAGAGCTGCATCAGCAGACGGGTGCTCTCTGTATGGATCGTTGCGAAGACACAGGCCCGCATGGTGCCGAAGCGCCACAGGTCGCGGACAAAGCGGCGATACATCCGCCCGGCATAGTCCTGACTGGCATACTTCATTTCCTCCGGGAAGGTGTAGTTCTGAAGCCACGGCAGCAGTTCCAGATCCATCGCTATGCCCTGATTGCGATACTGCGGGGCATGCACGTGTATGTCGTTCATGGCGGGAATCAGCAGACGGTCGCCGAAGTCGATGACTTCTGCATCCTGACTGTCTAATGATGCCAGATCTGCGGCCACACCTGTGACACACCCGTCGGCATCGACGGCTACATAACCGTTCTCCAACACCTCAAAGCGGCTTTTCTCCTTCGTATAGAGGATATGGCCCTTGTATATCTTCTTCATCGTTCGAAAATGGTTTCTTGTTATTTCAGATACTTGTAATAGTACCAGTAGGTTTCGTGATACTCGTCCTCTACCCTGCCCTTTCGCTCCGTGGCATCGGGGAAGCGCCGTTCGAGTTCCTGCAGGTTGCGCCAGTCCTCATCGGTCACGGCGTGATGATAGACCACCACGGGGTTCGAACGGGAATGGGTGTAGAGCACGAGCGCCTCCCGATAGTGCTTCGGCAGACGGTCGTCGAGGGAATAGTATTTGCCGATCTCACTGGCAAAGCGGTCTATCTGACGGTCGATGAGCAGTCCGCAGAGTTTGTAATCAGCCACCTGACGTGGCATGACGCTGTCTCTGCGCTCCAGCAGATCGAGGAAGTGCATGGGCGTCATCGCCTCTGCGGGCCTGCCGCCCAGGAAGCGGTAGAGGCTGTCTTCCGGACAGAAGTACATCCGCGTGCGTCCGCTGGTGGGCAGCATTTGCTCCACGTTGGCCGTAATGGGATATTCAAACAACTTCTCGCCCAGGGCGTTCTCACGGGCCAGGGCATACATGCGGAGCATTAGCAGGTTGGCATCACTCTCCAACGACCGTTTGCCCACCTCGAGGGCCTTCTGGTATTTCCCGTCGGCCAGCAGTGTCTCCGTCTGCATGCGATAGTGATACACGGCGTTGGTATTGCCAATCCACGCCACGCAGATGATCTGCAGCGCCATCACCAAGGCATTGATCCACATGGGGCGCGAGAAGAGCGTGAAGTTGCGGTCCTGCTCCACCTCCTGTGCGAGCCGCGCCACCCAGACGACGGCTCCCCACACCAGCAGCACCAGCACGGGCAGCACCCAGATCCACAGGCTCACACCGTCGCCGCTCTCTATCTGCTGACTGACTTCCGAGACGAGGGCCAGCAGCATCATCGAAGGCACATACGTGAGTGCATGCGACCGCTTCTCCAACCTGACGAAATAGTTGATACCCTTCTGCAGGATCATCAGCAGACCGGTGATGACGAGCGCACCTATAAGGGGATTGTAGCGCGTCAGCCCACTGCTGAGCACATGCTGTGTCATCGCCAGCTGGTCTGCCTGGAAGAAGAAAAGCCAGCTGAAGGAGAACAAGAAAAAAACGATAGCACACATCACGCGGATGGTGATGATGCTACCGTTTATCAAGGGATGGTTATAATTCATTGAGCATTAAGCATTGAGCATTAAGCATTAAGCTTTAAGCATTAAGCTTTAAGCATTAAGCTTTATGATTACACCTTCTTCAGGACGACGGCGGAGCGGGCAGGAATATAGAGCTTCAGCCACTCCTTACGGTCATTGACATACAACGGGTCGAAGTTCGTGTAGTGCGTCATCGAGTCGTCAGCGAAGCCATTGCCGCCGAAGTCCTTCGAATCGGTGTTGAGCACCACCTGGTATGAACCCGTGGGCACGAGGAAGCCGTAGTCGGTGTAAGAGCGTGTCGGCGAGAAGTTGAACACGAAGACGAGGTCGCCGCGCATGAAGCAGAGCACCTGATCACCGTCGTCGTGCCATATCTCCTGCACAGGCGTATCCTGGAAATTCTTCTGCGACTTGATGACCTTCAGCATCTCACGGTCGAAGTCTCCGAGCCAGTGGTAGCAGAGGTCCTTGTTGTCGACGAGATTCCACTGACGGCGGGCATACTTGTACGACCAGCCGTTACCCTCACGTGGGAAGTCGATCCACTCGGGATGGCCGAACTCGTTACCCATGAAGTTCAGGTAGCCGCCGTTGATGGCCGCAGCGGTCACCAGACGGATCATCTTGTGCAGGGCGATACCGCGCTGGGCCATGTCGTTGACGTCCTTCTTGGCGAAGTGCCAGTACATATCGGCGTCGATGAGCCGGAAGATGATGGTCTTGTCACCCACGAGTGCCTGGTCGTGGCTCTCGCAGTAAGAGATGGTCTTCTCGTCAGGACGACGGTTCTTGACCTCCCAGAAGATGGAGCAGACGTTGATGTCCTCGTCACGCACCTCCTTGATGGTCTTGATCCAGTAGTCGGGGATGTTCATGGCCATGCGGTAGTCGAAGCCGTATCCGCCGTCCTCGAACTTCGCAGCGAGTCCAGGCATGCCGGATACTTCCTCGGCGATGGTGATGGCGTTGGGGTTCACCTCGTGGATGAGCTTGTTGGCCAGCGTCAGGTAGCAGATGGCGTTGTCGTCCTCGTGACCGTTGAAGTAGTCGCCGTAGCCTCCGAAGGCCTCTCCCAATCCGTGTGAGTAATAGAGCATCGAGGTGACGCCGTCGAAGCGGAAGCCGTCGAAATGGTACTCCTCGAGCCAGTACTTACAGTTGGAGAGCAAGAAGTGGAGCACGTCGTCCTTGCCGTAGTCGAAGCAGAGCGAGTCCCATGCCGGATGCTCGTGACGGTCGCCAGGATAGAAGAACTGGTTCGGATCACCGCAGAGGTTTCCGAGTCCTTCCACCTCGTTCTTCACGGCGTGGGAGTGTACGATATCCATGATGACGGCGATGCCGTTCTTGTGGGCGGTGTCAATGAGTTCTTTCAGTTCCTCGGGGGTGCCGAAACGGCTCGACGGTGCGAAGAACGACGATACGTGGTAGCCGAAGGAGCCATAGTAGGGATGCTCCTGGATGGCCATCACCTGGATGCAGTTGTAGCCGTCCTTGATGACGCGCGGCAGCACGTTGTCCTTGAACTCGGTATAGGTGCCCACCTTCTCGGCATCCTGTCCCATACCCACGTGGCACTCGTAGATGAGCAGCGGGTTCTTCTTGGGCTTGAAGTTCTTCTTCTTGAACTCGTAGGGCTTCTCAGGGTTCCACACCTGGGCAGAGAAGATCTTCGTCTGGTCGTCCTGCACCACGCGCTGGCACCAGGCTGGGATGCGCTCGCCCTCGCCGCCGTTCCACTTCACTTTCATCTTGTAGAGCTGACCGTGCTTCAGGGCCTTCTCCGAGAGCTTCAGCTCCCAGTTGTTCGTGCCGGCAATGCGCTTGCAGCGGTACTTCTCGTTCTCCTGCCAGTCGTTGAAGTCGCCGATCAGGTAGATGTCCGTAGCGTTGGGCGCCCACTCACGGAACACCCAGCCCTTCGGCAGTTTGTGGAGTCCGAAGTAGAGATGGCCCGTGGCGAAGTCCGACAGTTTCTTCTTGCCGTTCTGCGTCAGCTGGTTGATCTTCCACAGGGCGTGGT
>Ga0265298_10009913_pt1 | contig 11313 bp, 18 predicted proteins | sample AusTroGonzalo_MG_3_FD_193486 | JGI IMG/M metagenome (GOLD analysis project Ga0265298, IMG submission 193486) | Bovine rumen microbial communities from tropical cattle in Woodstock, Queensland, Australia - Gonzalo_01 | ecosystem: Host-associated > Mammals > Digestive system > Stomach > Rumen ...
GAGACAGACCAATTTCTCCAACAAACAGCGAATAGACTTCAAAAATGCTTATTTTTTTTTTGATTTTTCCTCACCATCGGTTGGTTTATCGTATGGGATTTTATACCATTCATGGTGCAAAGCAACAATCTCAGACAAGGCTGTGATTAAGTCGTCAGATGTACACTCGTATAAGAAGTATGTATCCGCAACTGGAATATCTTCTCCTTTTGCCAAATAATACGATTGCATTGCTGCAACTATCAAGTACAAGATGTGCTCAGGATTTTTGTCGTCAAACTCTGCGACGACACATCCTGATAGTTTCTTGAAAGAAATCTCGGTGGCATAGCAATATGCCACTGAAATTTCCTTCTCTCCAATTTTAATTTTTTTTGATACCATAAAAAATTATTCTGTTACGACTAATGAACCAACGGTTAATGCGCCAACTCCATTCAATGTTGCAGTGAATGAAGCCTTTTGTCTATTAGGTGCATTTTCCTGGAGATTAGTGATGATTGCAGTTCCTGAGCAAATCAAAGCGCCTTGAGTTCGGTTGTCGTCACCACTGACTTGACAAATCTTCCAAGATACTTGATTGCCCACATTTGTAATAAAATCATTAAGTGAATTTGCCGAATCGGTGGTGGCTGGAATGAGCGCGGTTGTTGTAATGTCATACGACAATCCGACAATCTCGTTGTATTGCCATGGGTCGCTACCTCCATTGTCTTTAGTTGTTGCATCCTCGACTGAAGCTGACACGCGAAGTGAGAGTTCGGTTGCAAGAGCCACAACAGCATCTGAATTACTCTTGGTGATGAAGAGTCTTATATATTGTCCTCTTTCCATATGCGATATATTAAGCTAATGGGCCATCGCCGGTGTACTGAACTGTTGCCTGACAAATGGCGCGATTGTTAAATTGAAAAGATAAATCTGTTAAGAATGCAGCTCCGCTTCTATTGTATGGTGCGGTCGCAGGTGTACGATTGCTCGCGCCCGTAGTCTTAGATATGACGAGAGTGACAGTCTGAGCGGCAATAATTCTATTCAACAACGAACGAATGTTGTCGCCGAAATTACCCGTTGATTGCGATGGAGTGCCCATGTTCAACGTGGTATATTCTGCTGACCATGACTTTCTAACAGTCTGAACTGCGGAGAACATGCCACCTGTATCCTTAGTTGAAGAATCCTCTGTTTCGCCATTGATTGTCACTGAGCAATTTGTTGACTCATTAACTATCGCTGACCCTTCGAGAATTCTCAGATTTTGACCTCTTAAAATTTGTGTCATAGCGTATTTTTTTTAATTAAATTTTATTTTTTGCCAAAAATTTTTTGCGTTGTAATGCAAAGTGAAAGTGATTTGCAATTTTATATTCTCTTTATTTGCGAGATCTTCCACCTGAGAGATAAATTCATCGACTTGAATTCGGGAATTTCCATGAATGATTGCAGACTGGATTTTTCCCTCGTTCTTAACAATTTCGGTTGCACCAATAGATTTTAAAAATTCTTCTAAAGTCAACGCTTCCGATTTGTCTTTATTATCGTTAATTTTCTTTGTCATAGTTTACATCGTTGATGTTTTCGCATTCACATTCATAGTTAAGAGTCTGATAATAGCATGGTTTCGTGTAGTCGTACTGAATTTTGTCCGCACTAAAATTCCAATCTATTGGAACTTCATCGATTTCAACAGTTCCGCCCTTCGCCAACTCCGCAAATTCTCTATTTCTTACGCGGACCGCTTCTGTCAATTGTGCGAGTTCTTCTCTTGTCGATGCAACACACATGATTGAGATTAGAACCTTGTCATCGTCACTTTCATAACTGCAATCCTTCGTATCAACATCATTTGCAAGCCCCTCAAAGGTAATGATAATATAAGGCACTTTATCTTCGTTATCATCCTTCGTCGCTCTTCCGGTATTGAAAATTCGCCCGTCGGTGATGGATGTAATCGTCGTGTCTGTACTTAACGATCTGAAGAAAAACTTATCTAAAACCAAACTCATAATTAAGAATAATTAAAAAAATCGGGTGCGAGGCTGTCAACTCTCGCCCCCCGAAAAATATGTGCAGAATTAGATATCACTTGAGCTTTCAGCATCCACAATCTTGTACAATCCGAATGCTTGAGTTGGATATGTTGCTGGGTCACCAGTTGGTGTGCCGCCATTGATATAAATTGACAAGTCTGTCATTGACCACTCTGTATTGATAACAATCTTTGTCACGTTGTCTTTCGCTACTTGAGCACTTGTTCCGTCAACAACCATACGGACATTGCCATGTTGTTGCAGTGCGAACCACTCCCAATAACCAATTTCAATGAATCGGTCACTTGTTGCAACGAGCCTTGAGCCGCTGAGTTCTGTATTGACATAATGACTCACTGTATAAGGATAGCCACAACATAAGCCATTTTCGACAACGAATCCTCCAGCTGCACCAGCAATCTTAGGAGTTGCTTTCAATTTTGCTTCAGTAACGCGGTCCATTGATATACAAACCTTTCCTTCAAAGAATCCCTTGTCACTGAATGTTGCAACAGCGGCGAGAATATTTTCATAAGCCTTGTCACCCAAGACGATTGTTTGAGGAGTAAGGCCGCTGAAAGGACCTTTATTTCCCGCCCATGCTGCTTGTGAGTAGATTTTCTTTGCAAGATACTTTCTCAAAGCAATAGAGAACTTCTGTTGCACGAAGCCAATTACATCGAATGCGGCATTGTCAATCGCTGTGTTAGATACAGTAACAGTAAGAGCCACGCGCTTCGGAGTTGGAGTGATGTCAGCGAAGTTAAGAGTCTGTTCGCCACAAGTCTCAATTTCACCGTATTCTTCCATCTCAACATCGTCAGTAGAGACTGGCCATACTTCATTACCGACAACTCCGGTTACAGTGCGTAATCCTGAAGGCAAATCAAGACCTTCATGGAGAGTTGGAATGATGTCGTGAATTGTCAACTCGATAGCGCCTGATGCAGCGATATTACCTGTTACATTTGTGCCGGCACCATCTGTGCCTGGATTTAACAAGATTGTGCGCTTCTGATTGCGCCCTTCTTTGAGCAGTTCGCGGAATTGAGCGCCAACTTCGTTTGAGCGTATTTCTCGCTGAAGATTTGCGTGAGACTCGTCGATGTTGAGAGCTCGCATCTCTCTTTCACACTGATTAATCTCACGAGTGAGATTTGCTTCTTCGATTTGTTCTTCTGCTGTCAACTCGCGACCTTTTGCTTTTACATAAAGGTCACCAAGTTTTTCATTTGCTTGAATTCTTTTTGAACGTAATTCTTCGAATTTTTTATTCATCTCTTTAAAATTTTAAAGGTTAATATTTATTTTCAAAAATCTATATCATTCGAAATTCTCTTAAGAGTTCTTGCTCGTCTGAGCATTTCTCTTTCAAGTTTTTCTTTTTTAATTTTTTCTTCGTCAATTTTGCGAGTTTTTTCTTCTTTGTCTGAAGGCTTAACTAATTCGCGAGCATTTACTGATGTCTGCGAATAGGCTGGATCCATACCGATTGTAAGAGCAGTAATTGCCTTGAATCTTGTGTGAGTCACTGTGATGCTGTCGCCAACTTCTTCAATTGTGTAGTCTTGTGGATAAAATTCAAAACTACAACCTGAATAAACTCCATTACGGACTAATTCAAGTGCTCTGTCTCCGAGGTCGCATTTTGGAGCATCGAATTCAAAATTTACACCCTTCTCGTCAACGGACAATCTCAAATTTCCAATTCCCTTATTTGCACGTGCAATTGTCAAATCTCGGTCGTGAAGTAAGTTCATCTTGATATCCTGAGAATTTAAGAAGGTCATTGTTGCCGCATCAGGCTTAATTATTTCTCGGAATCGGGCGCCCCAATCATCGAGGATTTCACTCTCAGAATCGAACACGATGGCTGTGCCGGTGATGGTGCGAGACTCGCCCTCCGCATCGGGTGCAATTTCTCGAATGGCCAACTTGCAGTCAATCGTTCTAATTTCTCTTTTCGTTTCATTCATATTTTTATAAAAAATTAAAGTCTTTACTAACCAATTCAATTATTCTCAAAGGTTTACACCCATAAATCCTTATGAATTTCCAACCATTGCTTTTGCTTCTGCTCGTTGTTATGTTGCCATGAGCCCGACTGATAATGATATATCAACGGACGGATATCGATTGCTTTCCCATGACATTGCGGTTTTAATGTGCGGATGTCTTCCAAAAATGAAGCGCCAGTATCATACCAATTTCTTTTGTCGGTTTCTTCTGGGTAGAGTTGCCAACAACGGTTCGGGTCATAGTACTTTGCACCTCCTTGTTCGCACAATGGGACATTAATCCAACATAACATAGGAACTAAACGACCAATTTTAAAGATATTACCTGGTTGTGGGTCCTGAATATGTCCGACACAACACTGGTCATCTCTAAACATGAAGTCAATCGATTTACGGATTAACACATCCGACTCCATCAGTAAGAATCCTTCCCTACATACAGACCACAGATATTGTACTGATAGGATATGACGGACTGACCCCCAATTGTTGCATGCTGCATGTCGTGGATTTTTGTCAGGGAATTTATCAAGTTCTTTATCAAAGTCAAATAGTTGTCCATTGCGGTTGTTGAGAACTTTCACTCCCTTCATTTTTTTTGTGAATGGTTTTTTGTCGGAGTTGTCGAGAATCACCACCTTGTAATCCTCACCACCATGTTTTCTAAGACTGCGGATTGCCGCCTCTGTCAGAAGTGGTGTATTATAGTGAACTATTGCAACAGTTTTTATCATGATTTCTGTTTTTGATTTGGATTTAACAAAATTTTGTCAGGCGCTTCCACCGCTGTAATTTGAATTATATTTTCATAAAAATTCTCGTTCAACGATTGAATCTCATAAAAACGGTGATTGTATATTATGATGCAATCTCTGTCTATACCTTCAATCCATCGCATACGGATAAGAAGTGTGTCGTATGCATCAAGCGCACCTTGCCTCATTGATTGAGTGCCCCTTGAAAATGTGACGGAAGCCCATGTGTGTCTGATGATGTTATAATAAATTCCACCACTTCCGCGGCCAAATTCTCCGTCAGTGGATTGCAAGTTCATTGCAATTGCAATCCTTCTGTTCAAAATTCCTGATGAATATGCCATATCTTAAAGAATCATGTATGGTTTAACAAGAATGTCAAATGTATAAGGTACTGCATACAGCTGTTGTGGGGTGAGAGGACTGCGTTGCTGATAAGATAAGTCAACAAGCATCAGAGTGGCATGAAGAATTGCATCAGGAACTTTCGACGTGTCCGTCTTGTTCATCGACTTCAATTCTTCTTCGGTTCTTCCGGTTATGTTAAGAATGGTGTCTTCCGCAGAATTAGCATACAGAGTGAGCAAGTCATCTTCGATGTCATATTCCACTCGTGAATGAGCCTTAATCCATTCTAATGTAGTCCACTTCATTCGTTACCTCCTTCCTCGTTTGGTTTCACGTTTCCTGATGGTTGTGATTGCGATTGTCCCATTCGCAACTTGTCACTTCCAATCTCTGCAAGATTGGTTGAGATATAATGTATATCACCTCCCTCGATGTTTGGTAGGTCATGCTGTGCGCGGATTTCGTTTGCACTCCATCCAGTTTCCATGTGTAACTTGTCGATTTCTGCCTGACCTTTTGCATCAAGACGACGAAGCGCAAGTTCGCAAATGTGAATTTTTCTCTTTTTGTAATCCTCTTTGCGTAAGAGTTTGCTATTGAGTTCGTCTTCTTCTTCCTGAATGCGTGGTTGAATTGTCCGCAACATGAATTCTTGTGTTGCATGTTCAGGCATTCGGTAAGAACTGCCAGCATCTTCCATGAGCATAATTCGCGGAATGCCTAATAACCGAGCAATATCGCTTACTTGGAAACCACGTTGTTCAAGAAGTCTGAGCTCTTGAGCACTTTGGCTTATTATCTTGACATCTGCGATATTGTTCAAGAACACTGCATCTTGATTTGCCCAATCTTCTTCAAGTTGTGCTGTTATTTTCTTCAGTTCGGACTTGTCTGCGCGGCCACCACCTAACAATCCAAATTGCCCACTCTGAGGCGCATTTTCCTGAACTAATAATTTGTGTCGTCCACCCTTTGCCATCTCCTGAAGAGTTTGGTCGTCGGCGGTTGCAGCAATCGACAATGACTTCTTTGCAAAGTCAATGACTGGAATTCCATGTATAAATCCGAAGTCTCTAATCACATTACGATAATGGATTACATCTTTGGATGGTACTTCGGTAAGAATGCGAGGGCCGCCAGGCGCATTGTATGTCAACTCATAAGTATCGTTGATTATATTATAACCTCCGCCAGTGCACAGCCACAATGCTTCAACATCGTCGTACTGATTTCGCTCAATATACACATACGCATTGCCGTAGTATATTTTACGAAACTCAATTTGCTCTTGCATGTCCGATGCAGTCATTAACGGATTTGGACGGACTTGAAGAATGTAATTCAAGTCTTTTCCTCTCCCAAATGTATCTTCAATAAAGTTTTCGTTCGCTGAATCGAAACGTTGATACTGAATTTTCATTTGTCCCATCGTCTGCATGAGCAACGTTACACCGCGATACCATGCCGGCACAACCAGCGAACGATATCCGGCAACTGGGGATATTCTACCTTCCCAATTGCCTGTCTTGATGTGATGTGGAGTGGGGAATGTTTGCGAGACGGTTTCTCGCTTACTAAATAATTTTTGGAAAATATTCATTTTTTGCGTTTTTTAAAAAACGGCAAAAACGCAAAAAAGGTAAACAAAAAAGGGAAAATCTGTTGAATTTTCCCTTTGAATTATTTTTTTAAATAAAACAATAATCAATGAATTCGTTATTTATTCCTGACATGAATGTCTTAAGTTCTTGTCTGACATTTGGATAGAACATGTCGTAAACGCCTTTGCAGTATTCGCGAGTTTTTTTATTGAGAATCCAGCCATTTTTTGGGAAAAAAGAAATCTCATTACCATTTATTTCGATTCTGTCAAGCATTGACTTTGGAAACCAAACATTCTTTATAACGAAGAACTCTCCATATATTTCAACTCTATAAGTAAGTTGAACTGCCTTCTCTGTTTCTTTGACTAATATTGCTTTCATAATTTCTTGCAGACTTTAACGAGCTGCACTGCTCGGTTAATTGTTAATGTTCTTGTTTTTTATTTACGATACAAAGATAGTAAATTTATTTGAAATGTGCAATTTTTTTTACATTTATTTTTCAAAAAAAGTGCATTTTTTTAATTTTCATTTAAATTTTATTCCAGCTTTCGAAGTTCTTGTCGAAGTTGTCTCCGTTGTTCTTGCCAGTCGCCATATTGCGACATATCCTCTCCATCGATGAACTTAGATGTAAGATAATCCATATTGCTCAATTGCTCGTGAATTTCTTCAATGCGTGCTTCACGCTCGTCCACGATTGTAGGTTCATAATCTTTGATTAGAACTTCTTTGAATCCCCAATCTGTGAGCTGCTCGGCGGTTGGAACTCCTGAGAATATCTTTCCACCTTCAAGTCGGCGAGTGATTGATTGCCCACTTGTGTATCTCTCTTTTGTTTTTTTATTGAAATATTCCATATTCTTGTTTTTTTAAAAAATTATACATCAGGACCAATGAGGAAGGGTAATCCAGTACTGCGGCAATTGCCAAATAATTTGCGAGTGACTTTGTCGAACATGAATCCTTCATTGTTCACACGAACGGGATGAAAGTCTCTGAGGACTTGGACTCTATCGCTGAATCTTGCACTATATATTCTACAATGAGCCTGATTAGTTACATAATCTTCTCTCCCAAACAATGAAAGATGACCGTCTTTCGTTGTATTCCAATTCAAAGAAGTAGCTCCATAAGAGTTACCATTTATGCTATATCGATGGTTTATTCCGTCAATTATTAATTTGATTTTTTTGTCAAACCAATTATTGGTATTAGTAGTACTTCTGCTATTTAAAGATAACGCAAATCTATGCGTCTGAGTTGAAGCCTTATAAGTCAAAGCAGTGTACATTGTTAATGTGGCTGCAGATGTGCCATTATCGTATCGCGGTCCGCCATAAAAAACCCTAAATTGCGTAGAAGGGCCACTATAATCATAATCTATATTGTCAAAAACATACACCTCCATTTCTGCAATTATTCCATCGAATGTGGCTGGAAGCCCGACGTCTATATATGGAGTTCCACGACTTTCCAAATATTCCACCTCCGCATCATACGGAAGGCTCGCTAAGAGTCGTGAGGAGCTGAGGTTGTGTAAAACTGCCATATCTCAAAATATAAACACCATTATTTAAACCGACTATACTGATTTCCATTACCGTATTTTCTATTACGCGAAAATCGGAAGGATAAAGGATATCTGAGCCATCACTCATGCTGAGAGTGATGTTCGGGGATTGTCCAACATATGTTATCAAATCCCATACGTGTGCTTTGTCGTCATCAGCAGTCACAAATTCTATGTCGCAAGTTTCTATCCCATCGCTAATATATGTAACTTTATCGGGCTGTATCGACAACGAGCTGTCCGATAACACTACTTGTAAATCAATTGCTGTTCCTGAAGCATCTATATTAGTGCGTGCTTGCTGCTTCTGTACACCGGTGAACGATTGAGAAGATACTGCGCTCACAAGACCGCTTATGTCGGGTGTCACTCCAGGCTCACCTTGAGGGCCTTGCGGTCCGCGTTCTCCCTGTGGCCCTTGTGGCCCTTGTGGACCTGTTTCGCCTTGCGGTCCTTCGGCAAAATAAAAGACTGCACTTTCAATCACTTCACCTTCTGCATAATCAGGGAAGTCGTCGAAAGCATCCAACACAGCTGTGTTGTTGTCGTAGATTATGACAACCCATGGCCATTTGCTTCGTCGGGGTGTTCCATCCGGCTCGGTCACTTCGATGGTGACTGAGTAATGACCGACTGGTAATGTGCCATCGTCCTCAAACACTGCAACATTACCGTCTTTAATAGTTGGTGTGAATTCTTCCTTCAAGAATGGAGACTGAAGATATATCTTTACAATGGAGCCAGCTGGTACATCGTAGTCCTCTGTCACCTTTCCTTCGGGAGTGACTGTCACCTTCTGTAATGGTAGCGCTAACTTCAGCGCATTACCAAAAATCCATTTTATTACATTTATATTACCCATACTAATTTGTATTTTATGATAAAAGGTAAACAAAAAGGGTGCCGCCGCACCCTCAACTTAATAAACCAACAATCAAATCGAAATGAAAAAAATTATAATGAACTATATTCTGTCTTCGCATCGAAACATGGACATTGCTTAATCCATTCTTTCGGCTCGATAATTCCGTTGTGATTAAGGTCGGGAGAGAAATCACGGTGGCCGCTTATCTTCGCAGATGGATAGTACTTCTTCAGTGCCTTTAACAAGTCGATTAATGACTTCTTCTGCGCTTCGGTGCGAGTGTCCGTTGCTCGTCCGTTCTTGTCGAGTCCTCCAACATACACAATTCCAATGCTGTGTGGGTTGTGGCCACTTACATGTGCACCACTTATATTCACATTGCGCCCGAGTTCGATTATTCCATCAAGACGAACAACGTAGTGATAGCCAATGTCCGACCACCCGTTCTTCTTGTGTATCTTCCTAATGTCGGCGACGGTGAGGTTCTCATCACATCTCGATGCTGTGCAATGCACAACAATATCTGTTATTTTCCTTTTCGACTTTGTGAAGCCGTTCGTAAATAGTTTTCTGTAAGTCTCCTCGCCAACGATGCCATCTACTTTCAAACCATTCTCTCGCTGATAGGTCATGACAGCTTCTTCTGTCAATTTTCCGAAAATTCCATCAGGATAGAGATTGAGAACTATCTGAATCTCCTTGATCTTGTCACCTTTACTTCCTATTTTATATATCATTGTTTTTTTCATTTTTAAAAATTTCTGTCATATCCTCGTCTATATCGAAGTGCCTGGAAGTCTTGTCAGCCAGCACTCGTGATAAGAATTTCCATATCCGACTGTCCTTGTCGTGGTCTCTGCACGAAGACTTGTTCTCCGCTATTGAGATGAATTGTTCTACACAGATTATTCCAGTCATCATGTACACCAGTTTGCTATCGAACGTAAACAACACCCACTTATCAAGTGTGAATGCGGCAACAATTAGGATTATTCTCTCCTTCAATGTGGTTATAACATGCCGTAATTTGTCACTTGTGAATTTAGATGTTTTTTTTCTCTTCGGGTACTTCTTTTTCACTCTCTTGTCTAATTCATAAGCCGACCACACATCGTATAAGATGAAGGCAACCGCTATTATTATTAACGGATAAATCGGCATGAATGTGCTAAATAACCATCCGACAATGCTGCCAATGGTAATGCTTTCAATCGTGGGTATTTTCACAGCGCTTTTTTATTTTCGCACCGTTTTTTGTAGCGAGTAAACAAAACAAAAAAGGGGGCTAAGCCCCCAGTGTTAATTTTAATTTCTTTTTGATAATCAATTTTTAAAATATTTGTCTGCGTATGCAATCAACTTCTCACAGAACTTTTCATTGCCTTTTATCTCGATTGTTCTCCACTTGTTATAGTCTGAATGACCATAGATTGGCGAGCAAAAGTATAGGTGGGTATATCCATACATTGGTCTCTTCGCATATGGACTTGTTGGGTCTGCACATTGCTCCTTAAGATATGCAATTATATGATGCTTCTTGTCGCCATCGTATATTCCATGTCTTCGGATTAATGTCGCATCCAAAGAGTATCGACGGTATCTATTTGCGGTCAAATAAACAATATCATATGCTTCACGTTGAATCCTTTTCAAAGGTGCGTTTTCACGGATGAAGTCGAGCATTTCATTGCGGTCAATATATCCATGAATTTGGAAGAATAAATGGAATATCTTTGTCACATCTTCAGTTCTTAAGACTTCCTTAATGTACTTCTTTGTAATTTTCTTTGATTTTTTAGTTTTCATAATTTCTTGCAGACTTTATAGAGCTGCACTGCTCTTTTGTTTGTTAATTGTTATGTTTTTTATTTACGTTACAAAGATAGTGAATTTATTTTAAATGTGCAAACTTTTTTACACTTATTTTTCAAAAAAAGTGCATTTTTTAAAAATTATATGCAATGTATCCGGCACCAACTGTCAATTCTTTACCAGCGCGACTCTTATAACTTATCGATATGAACTTTGTCGATACGGCTGCAATGGCAAAAATAGCGCCAGCTGTATTGAAGGCTCTTTTCTTCGCTGGTTTCCATTGTGCCTGACCGAAACAAAATGCT
>Ga0265298_10009915_pt1 | contig 11312 bp, 7 predicted proteins | sample AusTroGonzalo_MG_3_FD_193486 | JGI IMG/M metagenome (GOLD analysis project Ga0265298, IMG submission 193486) | Bovine rumen microbial communities from tropical cattle in Woodstock, Queensland, Australia - Gonzalo_01 | ecosystem: Host-associated > Mammals > Digestive system > Stomach > Rumen ...
TGCGTTGCGACGGCGCTTCTCATGCTCTGCGCTGCTCTGCCTGCGGCGGCGGACGGCTACAGCGGGTCGGTCAACATCATGCAGTACAACGTCAGACCATATCACTGGGAGGCCCAACTCCGGGACAACGGGGACGAAATGACCTGGTATATCGGGAATCTTTTCGACGGCTACCGGGACACCCGGATGGAGCACGTCTGCTGGAACAAGGAATCGCTGGATGAAATTCCGGAGATTACCTTCTATTTCGGCGGCGCCACCATTCGGGACATCTGGATCCGGAACGGCTATGACAACAACGATGAGCTGTATCTGCAATACGCCCGCCCATATCGGATCGAGATCGCGGTATGGGTCGGAAACGAAGAGGAGCCCCGGGGCCAGTATGTTTTCAACAAACTGCCCGACAGCTGGGATGCGACGGTGAACAGCGACGACTGCATCGACGGGTACCGCCGGCTTTCCCTTCCGAACACCTTTACGAACGTGACCCGGATCGGCCTTTATATCAAGGGATGGCACAAAGGCGAGGACGAATACAGAACCAAATACATCATGCAGATTTCCGACCTTGCGTTTCTGGCGGACTGGCCGGGGTCGGGCGGCTATGACCCGGGATACTATCCGTACAATCCGACGCCTGTACCCACGCTGGTTCCGACGCTGACACCGCAGCCGCTGATTACCGAAGCCCCCTTTACCGGCGTGCAGGTGCTTACCAAGGAACGGCTTTCCACCCGTTCCGGCCCCGGAACAAACTATACGGAAGCAGGCTCCTATTTCCAGAGCGGAACCTGGGTCAGGGCTATTTCTTCCGCTTACGACAGGGCGAACGGCATCTGGTGGATTCAGATCGAACTTTCCTACGACGGAGAACTTCGCAGGGTCTACACCGGCGTGAAGCGGCTGCAGATGGCGGCGGATCAGGTGCCTGTCGAAGAAACGGAGGAAGGAAACGCAATCGTGACCCGCTCCGTTTATCCTTACTGGGGACCGGGATACGGCTACACCATGTACGGCGACAAGATTCCCGCGGGCACCAGCGGGACGGTCTGGCAACGGGAAGGGCTCTACGCGCAGTTTGAATACCGGGACAGCAGCGGCCAGCTCCGCCGGGTCTGGGTTCCGGAAAACGCGCTGGAGGAAGACGACGCGGTCGGCTGAACAGAAGGTATGATTGAGAACGGTTTCGCAGGAAACCGTTCTTTTTTGAAAAAAATTCAGATTTTCTTCCTTTTTTGGCAAAAACGGGGTAGCACGATCGGAAAAAATGTGGTATGATTTAATCAAGTATGAGCTTTATAGACGAGAGGGAAAGAAGGCGGCAGGAAGACAGCCTGACCTTTTTCCCCTGTATGGCCGTGCAAAAGCACAAATGAAAGGCGGCAAAAGTGAGCACGAGAACACAGAAGAATGAAATCGGGCGGCTCCGGATTGTATCTCTCGGCGGTGTGGACGAAATCGGAAAGAACATGTATGTGTTCGAATACGGGGAAGACATCATTGTCGTGGACTGCGGCAGCGTGTTTCCGAAGGAAGACATGCTCGGCGTGGACCTGGTGATTCCGGATATCAGCTATCTGATGGGCAAGCGGGATCATATCCGGGGCTATCTTTTCACCCACGGACATGAGGACCATATCGGCGCGACGCCCTACATCCTGAAGCAGGCGCCCGCGCATATTTACGGCACAAAGCTGACGCTGGCCCTGGTGGACCTGAAACTGAAGGAATACCGGGTGGATGGGATTCCCATGCACGTCGTGCAACCGCGGGATACCGTGCAGCTGGGCCAGTTCACCTGCCAGTTTATCCACGTCAGCCATTCCATTGCCGGCGCCTGCGCGATTGCCATCACCTGCCCGGCGGGGACCGTCATCTGCAGCGGCGACTTCAAGGTCGACTATACGCCGATTGACGGTCAGGTCACCGACCTGCAGACCTTTGCGCATTACGGAGAGCAGGGCGTGCTGGCGCTCCTTTGCGAATCCACCAACGTCGAGCGCCCGGGATACACGATGAGCGAACTGAAGGTCGGGGAGACCTTTGAGAAGATGTTCGCCCAGGCGGAGGGCCGGGTCATCGTCGCCATGTTCGCCAGCAATATCCACCGGATGCAGATGATCATTGACGGGGCTATCCGCTACGGGCGCCGGGTCTGCTTTATCGGCCGGAGCATGGTGAACGTCAGCCGGGTGGCGATGGCGATCGGCGAGCTTCAGATTCCGGAGGAATACCTGATCGACATGGACGTGCTGGACCAGTATCCGGACAACGAAATTCTCGTCATGACCACCGGCAGCCAGGGCGAACCCATGGCGGGCCTGACCCGGATGGCCTATGCGGAGCACAGGAAGCTGCAGATCCGCCAGAGCGATATGGTCATCATTTCGGCGACGCCGATTCCCGGAAACGAGAAGTTTATTTCCCGCGTTATCAACCAGCTTTACCGCCTCGGGGCCCAGGTTGTTTACAGCGCGATGGCGGAGGTTCACGTTTCCGGCCACGCCTGCCAGGAAGAACTGAAACTGCTGCATTCCCTGATTCGTCCGAAATACTTTATTCCCGTTCACGGCGAATACCGGATGATGTGGCAGCACGCGATTCTGGCGGAATCCATGGGGATTCCGAGCCAGAACATCGTGATTCCGGAGCTTGGCCAGGTGATCGAGATGAACGAGGACACGCTGGCCCTGGGTGAACAGGTGCCCGTGGGCGGCGTGCTGGTCGACGGCCTTGGCGTCGGCGACGTCGGGAACGTCGTGCTGCGCGACCGGAAACACCTGAGCCAGGACGGCCTCCTGATTGTGGCCATGGCCATCGACCGGGACGAACAGAAGCTGGTCAGCGGTCCGGACATTGTGAGCCGCGGATTTGTCTATGTGAAAGAGAACGAGGATATCATCGACGAAACGCAGAATCTGGTTCGCGAAATTCTGAGCACGAACAGCCTGGCCGGGGAAAACTGGCCGGATCTCAAGAACATCATCAAGGACGACGTGCACCAGTTTATTTTCGACCGGATCAAGCGCAATCCCATGATTCTTCCGATTATCCTGGACGTATAAAGGCGCATTGCGAAAAGACGCCGGAATCTGATATAATACGGGTCGGAAAGGGAAGCAAAATCCCTTTCTGACCGTTTTTATTTGCGAGGAGGGCGGAACGTGGATTATTCATCGACGTACAAGCTGGCGCAGGATATTCGCGACAGCGAGGAATACAGGACATATCATGATCTCAGGGAATCTGTCATGAAGGATGAGACGACGGCCGCGCTGATCACGGAATACCGGAAGCTGCAGGTGACCCTGCAGATGGCAGCGGCCAGCGGTGCAACCCCGAACACGGAGGATATGCAGCGCTTTTCGGGCATATCCGCCCTTCTGTTCGCAAAACCGGAGGTTAGCAATTTCCTGCTTTCGGAGATGCGGCTGCAGCAGGCGCTGGCGGACATCTTCAAAATTGTGACGGAGGCGGCCGATATCGATATCAGCATTCCGGGACTGGAGAAATAAGCCATTGAAGGACGAGAAGGACTACACGTACCGAAGCATCCGGGACGAACGCCGGTACGGGGTTACCTGGTACAGCGCGCTGTGGGGAATACTGCGGCCGCTGCTGGTGGGCGCTACGGTGCTGGTGCTGGTAACGGGCATCTGCGTGACCGTATGGAACAAACTGTACGGTGAGTTTGCCGCGCCTGCGGATGCGGGAGACGCTTCCGAATATGCCTTTGAAATCACTTCCGGACAGAGCCTGAACCGCGTGGCAGCCAACCTGGAAGCCGCCGGGCTGATTCGCAACAAAACCGTATTCAAGTATTACTGCGACTTTGCCGGCATGGGCCAGAAAATCCAGGTTGGTTCCTATCTGCTGCGCAGGAATATGACCATCAACGAGATTGCGGAGCAGCTGACGGCCGGCGACGGCAATCCGATGGTCCGGAACATTACGCTGATTCCCGGGGAAACTGTTGAGGAATTTGCCGCGAAACTGGTGAAAAACGGCGCGCTGGAAAACGCGGACCACTTCCTCGAACTTTGCAGAACGGGAGAGGAATTCAGGGATTACTATTATATCGCGGACGTGCTTTCCTCCGGAAACGCGGCGTCGCGGAAATACATGCTGGAAGGGTACCTGGCGCCGAACACCTATGAGGTCTACACCAGCGCCACCGAGGAGGAGATCATCCGGAAGCTGCTGAGCCAGACGGAAGCGGTGTTCCCGGAGGAATATCAGGATCAGGCGGAAACCCTGGGGATGACGATGGACCAGATTCTGACGCTGGCCAGCATGATTGAAAAGGAAGCGAAAGAACAGGATTTCACAAGGGTCAGCGCCGTTTTCCACAACCGGCTGCGGGCCGGAATGAAGCTTGAGAGCGACGTTACGATCCACTACATTACCGGCGTGCGCCGCATGTCGCTGAGCGAGGCGGACCTGGGGGCGACCAATGCCTACAATACCTATCTGTACCGGGGACTGCCGCCGGGACCGATCTGCAACCCATCTCCCGCCGCAATCCGGGCGGCGCTGTATCCGGATTCGGCCATGGTGGCCGAGAAATACCTTTATTTCTGCGCCAAGGAGCCGGAAAGCGGGGAGCTTTACTTCTCCCGGACGCTGGAGGAGCATGAACGGGCCGTGGCGGTTTACGCGCCGCTGTGGCAGCAGTACGATAAAAACAGGGGACTGGACGAATGAAAAAACCGGAACTTCTGTGTCCGGCGGGAAGCCGGGAATCCCTGGAAGCCGCCCTGCATTTCGGAGCGGACGCTGTATACGGCGGGATGAAACAATACGGGCTTCGGGCATACGCGGGCAACTTTGACGGAGCGGAACTGCGGGATGCGGTCCGGAGAACCCATGAAGCAGGCGCGCGCTTCTATGTGACGATGAATATCTATCCCTTCGACGACGAACTGGAGGGATTCCTCGCGGCGGCCCGGGAGGCGGAAGCGGCAGGCGCGGACGCCGCGATTGTCAGCGATCCCGGCGCGATCCGCCTGCTCCGGAGGGAAGTTCCCGGTCTGCCGGTGCACGTCAGCACCCAGGCAAACACGGTCAACACCCCGGCGGCGGAGATGTATCGGGAGATGGGCTGCGAACGGGTGATCCTGGCCCGGGAGGTCAGCCTGGAGCGGATCCGGGAAATGAAACGCAGGCTGGGGGAGAGCATTCAGCTGGAAACCTTTGTCCACGGCGCCAGCTGCATGGCCTATTCGGGCCGGTGCATGCTGTCGGCCTATCTGACGGGGCGCAGCGGAAACCGGGGCGAATGCGCCCAGCCCTGCCGATGGAAATATGCCGTGACGGAAGAAAAACGCCCGGGAGAATACTTTCCCGTCGAAGAGGACGGGCGGGGAACCTATCTGTTCTCGGCGCGGGATCTCTGCCTGATGCCGATTCTTCCGGAGCTTTGCGCGGCGGGCATTTCCAGCCTGAAAATCGAAGGACGGATGAAGACGGAGTATTACGTCGCGGTGGTAACCGGGGCATACCGCCGGGCGCTGGACCTGCTGGCGGAAAGCCGGGAGACTTTTGACGAAGCCCTGCCGGAGCTGATGGCGGAGCTCCGAAGCGCCAGCCACCGGGACAGCGACACGGGCTTTTTGCTGGGAAACCCGGAAACACCCGGCGAGGCGGAGGGATTCCACCAGGAGCGGGAGTATTCCGCCCGGGTCCTCGGGAAGGATGACGCCACCGGCAAAACCCGGCTGCTGCTGAAAAACCGCTTTTTCGCCGGGGAAACCCTGGAACTGATGACCCGGGACGGCATCCGGGAGGTGACCGCCGGCCGGCTGATCCGCGAGAAAACGGGGGAGGAACTCGATACGTTGGGGATTGCCGGGGAAACGGTCCTGATGGATTTGCCGGACTGCAGCGCGGGGGACATCCTGCGGGGGCCGGTCCGGAACCACCGGAAATAAAAGGGACAGAAGAAACCAGAGGGAAGACATGGCCAGACTGAAAAGATACGAGCTCTATGACGGGGACGGGGAAATGATCCCGGAGGAGTATATTCCCCTGCAGGAGCGGGAGGAAAAGACGGAGGCGAAAAAACCTGTCCGGAATCCGGCGCAGGAGCCGAGGAACCGTTATTTTGCCCGGCGGGAGGAGAATGACGGGCTCGGCGCGGTTTCGCCGCTGTTCGACGATTTTGACCGGTTCGATCCCCGGCCGGAAAAGAGCCGGGATCATCGGAATAAACCTCCGAAGCATTATAACGGCGGATGGATTGCGACGATCGTCTGCTGCCTGATTCTTCTGCTTGCGCTGGGCATTCTGATGGTTCCGCAGCTGACGGGCGTGCGTTACCGCTTTCTTCCGAACATCGGGTTTATGAACGGATCCGTCATCGTTCTGGATACCGAAAAGGAGCAGAATCATGAGGCCTGCAGGGACGAAATCTATACGGAACGGATTTATCAGGGAATATATATCGACAACGTGTATGTGGGCGGGATGACCCGGGATCAGGCCGTTGCGGCGGTCGAAGCGGTGAACGAGAAGGTGGACGCGAAGTTTGATCTCGTCGTTTCCGTCGGGAACGAGAGTTGGCATGTCAACAGCGAGCGGGTTCCCTTTTCCCGGAATATCCGGGAGACCGTGGAGAAAGCCTGGGCTTACGGACGGAGCAATACGGCCGGAAACATCGGAAGCGGAAAGACGCCTTTTGAGGAAAGAGTGCAGCAGGCATCGAAGCTCCGATCCTATCCGCAGACCTATGCAACAAAGCAGGACTATGACCATCAGGCCCTGCGGGCCCTGACGGACGGTATTGTGAACTATGTCAATCGGGACCCCGTCAACAGCATGGTCGAGAGCTTCAATTTTTCGACGAAAACCTTCACGTTCACGGAAGATACGCCCGGGGCGGTCATTGATCCGGAGGACCTTTACGGCCGGCTGACCACGCTTCTGGACAACGGCGTGACCAGCACCACGGTTCGCGTGGTTCCGCAGCGGATCGAGGCGGAAATGACCAAAGCGGAACTGATGAACCGGTTCGGACTGATTTCCGCCTATACCACCAACACGACGAACAACAAAAACCGGAACACCAACATCCAGCTGAGCGCAGCGGCCATCAACGGGGTTACGGTGCTGCCCGGTGAAATCTTTTCCTTTAACGCCGCCACGGGGGAGAGAACCGCCGAAAAGGGATACAAGGAAGCGGCGGCTATTGCGGGCGGACAGAGCCGGGACGAGATCGGCGGAGGTGTCTGCCAGACCAGTTCGACGCTGTTCAACGCGGCAGCCCGGGCGGACCTGGAGATTATCGAGCGAAACCCTCACGCTTGGCCCTCCAATTATGTGGAAAAGGGATTTGACGCGACGGTCAACTGGCCGGGGCTTGACTTTAAATTCAAAAACAATACGGGCTGGCCGGTTTTCATCGTGGCCGGATACAGCAAACAGAAAGTGACCGTCAATATCTACGGCATGACCCTGGGAACCGGGGTGCGGATCGATCTGGAAAGCGAAGTGACCCGAACGATCCCCAAGCCCGAAGACGTCAACTATGTTGTCAACGAAAGCCTGGCCAAAGGCGAGCAGAAGAAAACCGTCAGCGCCCGGGAAGGCTATGAGGTGACGACCTGGAAAGTCTGGTATCAGGGAGAGCGGGAAATCAAGCGGGAAGTCCTGTTCAAAACCACGTATAAAGCGTATCAGGAGACGATTGAGTACAACCCGTAACCGCGGGAGAGCAGCGGCGCGGTTTCGGCAAAAGAAGACCCCCGCGGACATGAATCCACAGGGGAAAAGTGCCGGAGGTGGGACTTGAACCCGCACACTTTTAAGGGTAACGGATTTTGAATCCGCCGCGTCTGCCATTCCGCCACTCCGGCGTGCAAGAAGGATTATATCATAATCCGGGGGCAGTTGACAAGGAATCTGTCCGGCATCCGGAGAATTTTTACAAAACAGGGAGGGAGAAGCTTGAAGAAAATCGTGCTGACCGGCGGCGGTACCCTGGGCCATGTGACGCCTCATCTGGCGCTGATTTCCCGCCTCCGGGCAAAAGGATATGAGATTCACTATATCGGGACGGAAAACGGCATGGAGGCCCCGAAGATGCGTTCCGTTCCCGGGATCACGTATCACGCGGTCCGGAGCGGAAAGTTGCGCCGTTATTTTTCCTGGCAGAATTTTACCGACCCCTTCCGGGTTGTGGCCGGCGCTTTCCAGTCCGCCCGCCTCATGGGGAAGATCAGGCCGGACGTCGTCTTTTCCAAGGGCGGCTTTGTGGCGGTGCCCGTGGTTTTCGGCGCCTGGCTGCACCGGATTCCGGTGCTGTGTCATGAGAGCGACCTGACGCCGGGGCTGGCCAACAAGCTTTGCAAACCTTTCGCGAAGCGGTTTGCCACGACCTTCCCCGAATGTGCCGAAGCCCTCGGCCCCAAGGCGGAAATGACCGGCACGCCCCTGCGGCCGGAGCTGTTCGCCGGCTCCCGGGAGAAGGGGCTGAAGCTGCTGGGCTTTGACGGGAGCAAACCCGTGCTGCTGATGATGGGCGGGTCCTCCGGAGCCCAGAGCGTTAACGCCTGCCTGCGCAAATCCCTTCCCGAACTGATGAAGGACTTCGACGTTGCGCACATCTGCGGCAAGGGAAATCTGGATTCCTCGCTGGAGGGAACGGCCGGATACCGGCAGATCGAATTCCTCGACGCGGAACTTCCGGACGTCCTGGCCTGCACGGATCTGGTGCTCAGCCGGGCCGGGGCCAACGCCCTTTGCGAATTCCAGGCGCTGGGGCGGCCGATGCTGCTGATCCCGTACCCGAAGGGCGCCAGCCGGGGCGACCAGATTCTGAACGCGGAAAGCCTGGAAAAGCGCGGTCTGTGCCGGGTGCTTTTGCAGGAAAATATGACCGAAGAGTCCCTGACGGAAGCGATCCGGAGCACCTGGGCCGACCGGGAAGTGCTGACTGAAGCCCTGCGGAACGCCCCGCCCGCGGACGGGACCGACCGGGTGCTGGAAATGATTGAAGAGATACAGAAAAAACCTGCAGGCTGAACCTGCAGGTTTTTCTGAAGAATTTCGGAATTATTTGCTTCTGTGGAAAAGCAGGTGCTCGTAGCGTTCCTTGTCGGCGCGGCGAACCATGACTTCAAGCTCTTCGTCGCCCATGACGGTATTCCGGCCCTCGGCATACAACTCATCGACCCTGGCGCGCACTTCCATCACCAGGGGATCGCTCTTGTCGATCACGTTGTCCCCGGTCAGGCGGAAATAGGAATTGATCCAGTGGGCGACGGAGGCGGTGCCGCCCCGGCTGTCCACGGCCACGGAAGCCGGACGGTTCAGAATCTTCGCGGTGTCGAAGATGTTGTAAATCTCCTCGTCCTTGAGCATTCCGTCGGCATGGATGCCGGCGCGGGTGACGTTGAAGTGGCGGCCGACAAAGGGCTGGCGGGGGCTGATTTCGATGCCGATTTCCCGTTCCATGAAGTCGGCGATTTCCGTGATGGCGGTAAGATCCATGCCGTTGCTCTCGCCCCGCAGGGATTCATATTCGATGGCCATGGCCTCCAGCGGGCAGTTGCCCGTGCGCTCGCCGATGCCCAGCAGGCTGCAGTTGATGCTGGAGCAGCCGTAGAGCCAGGCGGTGGCGGCGTTGGAAACGACCTTGTAGAAGTCGTTATGCCCGTGCCATTCGAGCTGGGAGGAAGGAACGTCCGCATAGTGGCGCAGGCCGTAGATGATGCCGGGGACGCTTCGGGGCAGGGCGGCGCCGGGATAGCTGACGCCGTAGCCCATGGTGTCGCAGGCGCGGATTTTGATGGGGATGCCGCTCTGCTTGGAAAGCTTCATGAGTTCGGTTGCAAAGGGCACGACGAAGCCGTAGAAATCCGCGCGGGTGATGTCCTCGAAATGGCAGCGGGGACGAATGCCGTAATTCAGCGCGGATTTCACGATGCCGAGATACTTGTCCATCGCCTGGGCGCGGCTGAGATGCATTTTGTTGAAAATATGATAGTCGCTGCAGGAAACGAGGATGCCGGTTTCCGTGACGCCGGCCTTCTTGACAAGCTCGAAATCCTTTTCGTTGGCCCGGATCCACGTGGTGATCTCCGGGAAGGGGAGCCCCGCGTCCTGACAGAGACGGAGGGCCTTCTGGTCGTTGGACGTATAGAGGAAAAACTCGCTCTGGCGGACCATGCCGTTCGGGCCGCCGAGGCGGGACATCAGCCGGAAGAGGTGCAGAATCTGTTCCGGCGTGAAGGGACTGACGGACTGCTGGCCGTCGCGGAAGGTCGTGTCGGTCATCCAGATGTCGTCCGGCATCTGCATGGGCACATGGCGCATGTTGAAGGCGACCTTCGGCACATGGGAATAGTCGTAGATTTCGCGGTAGAGATTCGGCTCCGCGACATCCTGGAGGGAATATTTGTATTTTCCCTGCATGAGGAGGTTGTTGGTCTTGTCAAAATTTAGCATTCAGGTTGAACTCCTTTGTTCATTCAGTACGCTTAAGGGGGTGTCGGCTATTTCAGTTCACAGATAAAGGATTCGATCCGGGAGAGGCCTTCCTCGATCTTCTCGGTGGAAATCGCGTAGGAAAGGCGGCAGAACCCTTCCGCCTCAAAGGCGATGCCGGGCACGACGGCCACGTGCTTTTCCGCCAGGAGAAGCTCGGCAAAGTCCATCGAATCCTCGAGAACGCGGCCGTTATAGCTGCGGCCCAGGAGGGACCGGATGTTCATCATCACGTAGAAGGCGCCTTCCGGCTTCAGGCAGCTGATGCCTTCGATCCGGTTGATGCCATCCACCATCACATCCCGACGGAGCTCAAACTGCTCGCGCATCTCCTCGACACAGCTCTGGTCTCCGTCGAAGGCGACGGCGGCCGCATGCTGGGCGATGGAGTTGGCGTTGCTGGTGGCCTGGGACTGGAAGGCGCTCATGGCGGCGATCTCCTGCCGTGGGGCGGCGCAGAAGCCGATCCGCCACCCGGTCATGGCATAGGCCTTGCTGACGCCGTTAACGATGAAGGTCTGGGCCTTGATCTGCTCGCCCAGCTGGGCGATGGAGAGATGCTTCCGTCCGTCGTAGAGAAGCTTTTCATAAATCTCATCCGAAACGATATAGAAGGGATGGGTCACGGCCAGGTTGCCGACGAACTGCAGCTGTTCCCTCGACCAGACGGAGCCGTTTGGGTTGGAAGGCGAGGTGATGATGATCGCCTTGGTCCGGCGGGTGACCCGGGAAGCGATGTCCCGGTTGCTGGGGATGAAGCGGTTTTCCTCGTTGGTCGGGACAAACACCGGCACGCCGCCGGCCATCCGGACCAGCTCGGGATA
>Ga0265298_10009916_pt1 | contig 11311 bp, 3 predicted proteins | sample AusTroGonzalo_MG_3_FD_193486 | JGI IMG/M metagenome (GOLD analysis project Ga0265298, IMG submission 193486) | Bovine rumen microbial communities from tropical cattle in Woodstock, Queensland, Australia - Gonzalo_01 | ecosystem: Host-associated > Mammals > Digestive system > Stomach > Rumen ...
GTCTATCGTCATGGTCATCAAACTGGAACCAATCGAGTAACAAGGATAACACTACAACAAACTAACTACTAAGACGCGAGCGGGCGAAGCACAATGCTTCGCCCGCTTTTTCAGTATTACAGAGGTACGCCCTTGACCGATGACTTAGTCGTCGTCTTCCCAGTCATCCTCATCAAAACTCCTGACGTCGTGTCTGCGAGGTGCGAGAACTTCGCCTGTTGTGCCAGTCTCACTGGCTGGTAATAACACGTCAACTTCCAAATCACAGTTCAGGACTTCAACAAATGGTTTCACGTATATTCTTTTCATATTGCTGTCCTCCTTACCTTACTATGATTTTACGTCCATTAACGATATACAGGCCCTTAGTGGGGTTGGTAACCTTGCAACCTTGCATATTGTAATACTCACCTCTAACCTCAGACATCTTATCTCTTACATCTGCCACGCCAGTAGTATTCTCGTCATCCACGCTAATCTTCACACCTCTGGAACCACTGGGGAAGTCGGTGATGTAGGCGCGATAGGCAGGGATGGTGGTGCCAGTGAAGAGCCAGAAACCGATCTCTCCTGAGCCGTCGGAATGGCCTAAGGTCAACACGCTGTTGGCGTCGACCGTCTTTTCTACAGTAGTTCCCACCAAGATACTTCCCGGTGTACTGACGTCACCGTCGGCTACGCGCGATAGCCATTCGTAGCTTGCCGGGCCGTCAGCCTGTTGGGCGTTGCTTTGCAGCAAGACTGGCGTGTCCTTAGGCAGGATCTTACCTTGAGCCTTTTCCATCACCAACTCGCCATTGCTGATGCCTGTGGCATTCCACACGGTGACACCGTTGGGCACCTCAGCATTGAAGGGCAGACATGTCGTAGCCCAACCCTCTGCGCTTGGTGTCGTGACGACAGGTACAGGGAGGTCAATGTAGTAGGGGTCACTTGGATATCCTACTACACCAAATGACTCGAAGGTCAATCCTTGGTCAACCTCTATGACGCGCCCGCCGGTAAACACCTTGAAGTGTATCTTCTCGCCAGCCTTGTTGCTATAGATGTCAAGGTAGATGATACTCGTGTAGGGATTCTCGTCCACGGGTTGGCACTTACCTCGAAGCTGATCGCCACAAAAGGCTGCAACGACGGTTTCGTTACCCAGTTTCTCATCTCCCAAACGCACGAACCCAGTTACGCACATGACAAATTGATAGTCGCTGTATTGGAACTCCCCAAACGGGTCGTCTTGAGCCATGAGGCTGGTACTCCCCACGAGGAGGAGTACCAGCATACTACAAATTCTTTTTTTCATACATATTTATTTAACTTGCTTCTTTCCGTTCACGATGTATACGCCCTTACGCAACTTACTGTTCTGACCGTCTACCTGAACTTTGCGGCCCAGCAGGTCGTACATGTCGTTGACGTTAGATATGGCGTTGACGTTCTCTATGCCAGTGGCATTGCCAAGGTCAATGAGGAACGGTACATTCGGTGAACCGACGACAGCATCCGTCTCGTAGTTGACTTTCTCTGCAGCAAAGAAGATATTATCATCTTCTACCACACGGAATGTCAACTCCGCAGCAGCATCGCCAGGAATGGTGATGTAAACCATGCCCTGACCATCAGTGACGACAGCCTCACGGCACTGGTCACCAGAGAAGATACCCAACTCGGCATAAGGCATCGGCATTCCATTCTTGACTACCTTGGCAATCAGCACCATGTTGGAAGGATAGCTGGTGTAGTCCACTGGACGGAATACCTTCGGCATAACGGACTCGTCGTAAGCCTGAGGTGCCATGCGTGCCCCTGCCACTGCTGTTGCAGGATAAGAGAATGAGCGCTCGTTGGTTGCCTGAATCATATAACCCTTGCCAGGTACCAGCATCTTGAGCGAACCATACCACATGTTGTTCTCATAGTAGGCCACGCCTATCTGTCCCTTGATGATGTCACCCTTCTCAGGGTTCATGCTGGCCAGTGCTTCTGGCACGCTTAATATACTTTGAGCGTTGAAGCCGGCCCATGTCCAGCCGTTTTTGACGGTAACAGGCGCATTGGCAGTAACCACAGGATGACCAGTGACGGAGAGTGTGAAGGCCTCGTTGGTCTGCACGAGATACATCTGACTGGTGCTTATCGAATTCAAGCGACCAAACCAGTTTCCATTTTCATACTGCTTGTAATTTTGTTGTGCCCTAACCATCTTCACCCTGCCGTCGGCATTAGCAAAGTATACAGGTACTGTCATTTGGTCAGGCTCCACGTTGAATGACATCCAGTTCCAGCCTTCGACCAGTTCGATGTTCTGCTCTATCTCGTCAGTAGCGTCAAACGTCATGGGCGTTGCATAGCGACCCTCCAGTGTGTTGGACTGGTAGGTGAAGTCCGTAGCTGTCGTCTCACCATACATGTAGGTCTTCACCACCGGATAGATGATGCCCGTTGAGGCGTCAAAGATCTTGAATTCCATCGGCTTGCCGTTGTCGGCGCTGCTTCCATAGATGTCCATCGTCACGAAATATCCGTCGTAGTTCTGCTCATAGACAGGTCTTGCCACACCGCGGCACTCATTGTCAATGAAGGCGGCCAGAATGTCGTCCTCATCCTGTGAAGGCACGCCGAGTATTTGGACACCACCGATGACATTCATCGTTTCCTGATAAGCGCCGGCATTAACAGCCCAGTCGGGTTCCTCACCCTTTACCTTCACATTAATCGTCATTGGCTCACTGATGTTCTGCGAACCAGTCAGATAGATAGTCTGCTCATACTTGCCAGTAGGCAGGCTCTCAGCCACGGTAAAGGTCAGCGTTCCAGAGGTCAGCGGTTTCAATGTGCCACCCTCGGTGTTGACAGTCAGCCATGTGGGCAGTCCGCTCAGGCTCCAAGTCTCGCTCTCCGAGCCACGGTTCTCGATGGTTGCCGTGAAGGTAGCCTTCTCGGCAACGTTCTTCACCAGTTCCACTTCCGACTCCTCCCAACGTAGATTGTTCTGCTGCACATAGACACCCCATGTGATAGCATCTGCCTTGTTGCCATGTAAGTCCTTCACCTCCTTGATGGTGATGTAGATGTTACAGCCCTCTATTCTGGCAGGTGCCTCAGTGATGTTCACCTTGATCTGCCTCTCGCTGGCCACGAAGTTGAACTGTACGTTCTCCTTCTTCGGAGCCTGTTTCAAGGCAGCAGTGTTCTCAGAGTTGAGAATCTCAGAGGATAAAGTGCTGAGTTCGGTGCCGTCAGCGGCGAAGAAGGACAGTTCCTCAGCGGAAGAACCGCTGGTTACACTGTTGGCCAGCGTGCCTACAGCCACTACCTGGTTATATGCATCGCGGGTGTTCTTCTCTAACGGGTAGTAAGCCACGAGTCCAGCCTCATTAGCCTTTACGCGGGCGTACATATTATCTTTAATAACGTTTGCCGTGCGGCGGCCCTTCCAGATACGCACCTCGTCGATGGCACCCTTCAGTTGTTCTGCAAAGGTGTAGACACCCTGTGAGGGTTGCAGCCTGCGTCCGCCGAGCATCAGTTTGTCGCCGAAGAGTTCAGGCATGACCGAAGCAGAGATCTGCTTGTACTGCTGACCGTCGATGTAGATGTTTCCGCTGCCGTTGGTGCTCTTCAGCACGCTCACGGCCAAGTGGTGCCACTGTCCGTCGCGCAAGTTCTTGTTGTAGACCAGTGTCGTGTTGTCGGCAGTCTCACTGCCCACATTACCGAGCAGCACTTCCATCTGTCCCTGTGCGTTCAGGCGCAGGTCCATCTTGCCAGTGCTCATCACCGATGCCACGCCGTCCTGCTGTTCGTCTGCCTTGAACCATGTCTCCACAAGGTAGTCCTCGCTGCTGGTCGTGTTCAGATTGCCAATGTTGACAGCCGCGGTCTTCGTACCGTCTAACGGCAGTGCAAAGTTGTCACCGTTGATCCACCATGCGTTCTGTGAAGGCAGGGTGATATGGCGCAGGCGGGCCTTGTCAGTGGCTACGGTGCCGTGACCCTCGTCAAACTGCCAGTAGCCTAACAGTCCGTTGGTATATTGGCTCTTCGTGGTGTACATGTCGGCTGTAGCCTCATCTATCGAGCGTCCGCTGTTCCAGACGGAGAGCTCCTGCACCTTGGCAGTCAGTCCGTTGCCGCCCAGGCTGATGACGCCGTTGCCATCGTAGACCTTCGTCTGTACGCCGTTGAGCAGCGTCACCTTGTCGGTGCCTTCTGCGTATGCGGCATTCACTATTGGCGTGGTCTCGTCGGCCTCATAGCTAACGTTCAGGTATAGCCACTTGTTCTTAGGCAGTACCACATTCTCCGAGGTAGCCTCTTGTCCAGCCACGCTGACGGCGAGTTTGCCGTTCTTGATGGCTACGGTGAAGTTGTTGTCCTTGGTACCATGCATCAGCAGCGTACCGTCGGTCTGATAGTTCACCCACATGCTGGCCGAGAACGACTTGCCGCTCAGGTTGATGGTTGCGTCGGTCTTGGCTGCCGAATTGCCTGTCAGGCTGAGTGCTACATCGTGGGCAACTTCACGCTCGTTCAGTTCACCAACCACGTCGAAGTTGATGGAGTTGGTCAGTATCGAGTTCTGGATGTCCTCATTGAAGGTGACGAGCAGGTCGCTGCCACTGTTCAGGATACCGCTGGCCGGACTCGGCGTAGCGATGAGCTGCGGGCAAGACATGTCGCGGATGACGTTCAACTCGTTACTTTCGTTGTTTACCTCGACGCCGCCCTGGTCACACACGGTGACGGCACGGAACACGTAGGTCTTGTCATCATAGTCGTCGGCACACAGGTCGAAGGTGTAGGTCAGTTTCTCGGTGCCCACCAACGGTGTCAGCTGCTCCTGATTCTGGCCTGGCGTCTTCATCCACTCCTTCAAGGTGCGGAAGTCAGCGTCGTTCTCACCCTTGTACTGCAGGCGAATGCCTTGCAGCGAGGCCATCGAATAGTTGTAGCCGCTCATCGACAGCGTAAGCATGTCCTTGGTGGAAGTATTCACGATGGTGTGCGACGTCTCGAGTATGATGTCCGAGCACGACGGCTGGAAGTGAGCCGTAAATTCTGCGGTGCTGGAAATCTCGTCGTAGGTGCTGGTGTTGTCCTTCTGACACTGCGATGACAGTTTGATCTGCACGTTCTCGTAGTCCAGCACATCGGGGTCGGTCTGACTGATGTTGATGGTCTTCTCCAGCGTTTCGCCGGCTTTCACCAGTACGGTGACGCCCTTGTTCAGCGAGGCATCGTCCATCTTCACTGCCAATCCGTCAGGATTGGAGTAAGGCGGCACGTAAAGGTTGAACCAAAGGTCTTCGCCAGTGTCGCTATTGTTGCGAATGTTCACCTTGAAAGTACCCTGGCCGCCGGCAGGTATGCCGGTGATGATCGGGTTCTGTACCTCAATCTCGGGCTTTTCTATCTGCACCGTCTTCTTCGAGATGACCGTTCCCGGCTGGTAGTACTCTGTCACTACCTCGTCCTCGTAAGGACAGCTGGTAGCGCCACCACGAGTGACGAAGATGGGTCCGAAGCCGTCGGGAGCGTTATAGACATCTACGGAGATGTAGTCGTCGTCGCCATCCTCCACCAGTTGGTAACTCATCGAGGCCGTGGTCGTCGTCTCGTTCTCATCCTCTTCAGTCCATGTACCACCGTTCTCCTCGGTCACCTCCAAGCCAATGCCGACACCTGAGAACCGGAATCCTGTCTCCAGTCCGAGCACGATGTTGAAGCCGTCGCTCTGCGATGACTTGATGGTCTCGCCCTGTTCGGTCTCCAACGTCTGTGTGACGCTGGCACCTGCCGAGAATGAGTGATTCTCCTTCAGATACTTCTTGCGGTCGCTCATGGCCTTCACCTTGGCTTCCTCATTCTTGGCCAGCTCGTTCTGCCACTTGTTGATCTGGGTATTGTAGTATTTCACCATGTCCTGGATACCCTTCAGATCGGGATCAGTCTCGTAGTCTATGGGCAACAGCATGGTGTACGACGGGCCCCTGTATATACCGTTTGCTAGTGTGCTGAACGGTACTGCATCATTGCCCCACACTGACTTGTCGTCATTGCTTGTGCCATACTTCGGGTCGTCCTTGGACAACGAAGTCACGTAGAGAGGCTCCTTACTGCCCTTTGCCGGACGAGCCGCCAGACTGGGATCGCCAGGGGTCAGCAGCGCGTTGCGTAGGTTCTCGAAATTAGGTATCAGCACGTTCTTCACGTTGTTCTGGTCGTAAGCGAAACTGGTGGTGAACTGCTCGCCCGTCGTCATGGCGTCTTCCTGTACCAGCTCGGGCTTGTTGCTCACGTTGTTCCACTTGATATCCACAGCGCGGCTGGCACCGAAGATGAGGTTCTTCGACGTACCAATGAAGATGTCGCCGCAGGCACCCACGAAGTCGATGTTGTCCTTGGTCGAGATTTCCTGTGTGGTGGTGGTCTTCGAGACCTTCGTGTTACCGGAAGTGCGCTGGGCGGTGTACTCGGCACCGGCCTTGATATTGAACTTGCTCTTCAAGTCGGTAATTACCATCACGCCGAAGCCTGCGGCGGTGGAAGTCTCCACTCCTAAGTAGAAGGTGCTGTTGATACCCGTCTTGTTGTTGTACTCAGTAGTTGTCGTGGTAGTCCTGCTGACCGTTGTACCCTTGTTCCATGTGGTCTTCGAACCTGTTCCGGGCGGGTCGCGCAGCACCATGAGTACCTCGTCAGGACCCTCCGTCACGAAATTGTTGCCCGTAGGCAGACCGCCAATGACGATGACCTGGAACTTGCCATTGCCGTCCCAAGGCATCTCCGTGCCATTGTTGTCGTAGCTGATAGACATGCCGCGGGTATAAGGACTCTGGATGTTGGGGAATCCTACGGTGAACTTGTAAACGGCCTTACCGTCATCGTCGAGTTCCAATTTGTTGTCCAAAATTTCGACATACTCGCCATTGTCTTGTCTGACCGAAGTCGTGGAGGCGAACTGGTTCTTGATGGTCACCGTCTTACCAGCCAGAGGTACCTTGACAGCCACGGGGTTGTTCACGTCGCCGTCGTAGTTCTTGTAGTTCTCGTAGGCATAGAGGTTATACTTGTACGACGAGAGTTCCAGATAGACGGGATAGCCGTCTGGGTTCTGGTCAGTGACACCAAAGGCATACTTCACCTTGCCGTCATTGTCGATGGTGTAGAGCGGCACGTCGTGTTCCTTGCCGCTGATGTCAGTCACCTTATAATTCTTTATACCGAAAGAACCGTCATTGTTCTCAGTCACCTCGATGGTTGATGGCGACTTGTACCGCATCTTGGCGCTGGCCACATAATCGAACTTCTCCCATACGCCGTCCACTTCCGTAGAGTCGGTGTAGGTGACGCTGGGGTTCGTGGCGTCGATGATGGGCAGGCTGAAACTCTGCGTATTGATGATGTCGGAGGCCGGTCTTGACGGTATCGACACGTAGGTCACGCTATAGCGCAGCGGTGGCAGCTGGGCCACCCACTCACCAGTCGTCGCATCGGTCTCTACTTCAATGTAGTTCTCGCCGCCAGGTACTTTGGCCGTACCATAGGCAGTCTGGAACACGCGGTCCACGGTGTTGATGGACGTAGTGGTTGTCTCAGCATCCGGATCCTGTGGAGCTACGTTCAGATACTGCTTGTTGCTATCTATACTCAGTTGCAGGACGGCCTTACCGATGTTGTTCACGCCCTGACCCAGGCCGAGCGGCTTCTCATACTCGATGTCGCCGCCTGCCACACGGCCGGCTACGGTCACCAAGGTCTGGTCGAAGAAGTCCAAGTTGACTACCTCGTTCTCAAAGGTATGGCGCAGGCCCAGACTGTCGGGGTCGTTGGGATAGCGTCCGCCGTTGAGGAACGTGTGGCCCTGCATCTTCACCTGTACGAAGTGGTCGCCGATGGGTACACTGATTTCATACTTACCCTCAGAATTGGTCTTCACGGGTTCACCGTCTCTCGAAGCCATCACACCGTCGATGTAAAGGTATGCATCCTTCACGGGGATGGTGGTATTCTCGTATAAGACGGTACCTGTAACCTTGAACGAGCTGACATCGTCGAAGTCCACGCCGTTGTGTACCAGCGAGTTGTTGCCCACGTAGCGCAGATGCTGCTGCGGGTTGAAACTGTGTACACCGAGGCTCGGCTTGATGGCGTAGGTGGTACCCTCACCGCTGAACGGCACACCCATGATGATGTAATTACCGTCCTTGTCAGTCTTGGCTTTCAGCGACAGGGCTTGAGGCGTGTCCGTCGTCGGCTTGGCATTGTTCATCACCTTGCCATGATGCTCATGATAGGTAGTTCCTTCGCGTGAGTAGTCGAAGAACTGCTTGGTAAGGCCCTCGTCGAAGGTCCAGTAGGTTTCCAGACCCTTCTCGTTGCCTACCAGCAGACGGTCATAGTTCTCCAGAATCTCATCTTCTGTCAGGCACTTCGTCCACACGCGGAACTCGTCGATATAGCCTTTGAATTGACCCACTTCAAACTTTGAGATTAGAACCGTTGTTTGAGTTTCACCAAATTCAGCGACGGTATTTGTCGTCTTTGTCACGGTGGGGTTGCCGTCCACGACGGGTTCAACCAGATAGCAGGTCAGCTCGTTTCCGCTGCGGGCAAGCACCAAGTGGCTGTAAATACCTTTTTTCAATGTGATGCCAAGATTGACATTATTAGTTCTACTTCCATATAACAACGAACCATCGGTCTTTGCATATAAGGCTTGGCCATTTTTGAATGATACAATGGCTTGTCCACTCTTCAACTCTTCTGGTTTTATCCATAGCTGGACTGTATAGTTGCCAGAAGAGAATTTCTCGTTGAGGTAGGTCTTCGAGGGGTAGCTCCATTTTAATAAACCATCGGTACTGTCGAAGTACATGGCGTGGAACTGCTCGAGTTCTTCGCCCGATGAGCCTGTCATCTCAGCCACTACATCGGCATCTTGCACAGCCATACCTGTGGTGCCGTAGGTGATGCGTCCACTCACGGTACCTGTAGCCTGGGCAAAACCAACATCAGTAGCCTCGCAGGAGACAATGTTGCCGTTGTCGCACTTCTCCTGTACCATCACCTGATAGTCGTAATAGATACCGGGCAGTGCTGTCTCGTCGGTATAGAACATGTACTCGTCTTTGCCCGACGTGCGGTAGAGCGTCGTCCAGGCCTCGTCTTCACGTTCGGCAGTACGGCGTCCGACGATGTAGGTCTTCACTTTGTCCATGTTGTCTTCGTCGAACTTAATCTGCCACGACAGTTTTACGGTACCCGCATAGACACCCTTCGTGGCCTTAAACGAGACGAATCTCGTTTTACTGCCAATGGCCTTGTTGCTGAGTGTAACCTCGTTCTGTTTCTTGCCGCCGACGTAGCCTTCAATACGGTAGTTATGTGGGGCACAACCGTCCAGTCGTTCCTTGGCATAACCATACGTAGTATAACCACTTAATGAGTTACCCTCAGTCTCTGTACCTTTTTCCCTGCCGTCAATATCGGCGTAACGGTGCTCCCATCTGAAACTTGTCTGACCTTCCTCTGGACTGACGGTGTAGACTGGTTCCGTTTCGTTGTCTATAAAGACTTTGAACGTACACCAATTAGCCTCGTAAGAGCTTGACGTCCAGGTGAAGACAATTCTGTCGGTTTCGCTTTCAGCATTAACGTCGTTGATAGGCACGCTACGCATAGTGTTCACCGTTACCTCGTTCGACTTCAGTTCACTGACTTGTGCCGACTCGTCCCAGCCACTCCATACATAATAAATGGTGTATTTATAGTCCTTCTCGGGCTGAATGTTTTGCGTGTCAACAAAATAGTAGTTTCTGTTGCCTAAGTAATTGGCATTGTTTGCCTCGTTCTGCATGACAGCGCCTACCTTCACGCCGTCACGGTAGATGATCCACTTCGTTCCCCAATTGCCCTGCTGGAAGTTGCTGTTGTTGGCCGTCCAGTACAGCGTCACCGAGCCATCGCTCTGGTTGAACTTGCCACTGGTGATGTTGGCCACCGGCATGGCGGCAAACCTCATCGTACCAGCTGACGTGGTGTAATATTTTGTTCCGCCGTCGGCATCACGGTCGAAAGCGTGCTTATATTCGTGGTACGTCTCAATGTTGAAGTCCGAGCGCATGTTCCTGCCGATGTCGCTCAGCTTGAACGTATACTCGCCGTCACTGTAGTCACTGCTGGGATACCTATATCCGATTTTACCGCTCCAGCTGCCGTTGATAGCGGTACAGATAGTTGTATGTCCGTCGGTGTTACCAGTGCCGTCGAACCTATAGGGAACGTGTACCGTACCGTCAGGGTCTACTCTATAGCCCCCGTTGAATTCAATCTTGCGTATCGTGAAGGTATAAGGACAGGCTATCGTCTGTGTCACATCCATTTCCGTCCTTGTACCCTTATTCTGCCAGTAGTACCACGTACCCCACAGACGCACCGTGATGTTGGTGTTACGCAGGTCGAAAGGTATTTTCCAATAAGGCTTGATCCACGTAATCTTGCCGTTGCCGTCAGTTCCCTGGCCGTAGCCGAACTTGAACTGGCCACCATAGTCCCAGGAGTCGTTTGTCGTCCACTCCGTATCAGAGCTGTACGACTTTTTCGAATAGATGTTGTACATACGCCGGTTGTAGCCATTCTCGTTACAGCACAGGTTACCGGCATACTTGTAGTTGTCGTTGGCGGCCTTCATGTGGACGCCAAGGCCCCAGGCGTAAGTATCGCCTTCGAAGAAGCCTTCGTCGAGACCCTCGTCGTTAAACACAACGGTAGTCCACGTGATGTACGGGTCGCCATTGTTGGCATTGAACGTCACGTTCTCCTTGAAAGGATACCAGGATTTGTAGTCCGTCTGAGCCCACAAGCCTTGCGGCATGAGGAGCATCAGAACCATAAGCAGCATGACCGTCGTCCACGACGACCTGCCTTGCGGTGAACCGTGCAGTGGAACCATCCACCACGGCCTCACATTGTACTGTACAGTTTTAAGACTCATAACAATAAGGATTTGGTTATTAAATAGATTTTAATGATTAGAAAATACTATAGTATAGGTTTTCACACCGTTTCACACGGTCTACGGCTGCAAAGTTACAAAAACATTCCAAAATTTCCAAATAATTTTTGTGTTTTTTTTCGTATCTCAACTTCTGTCTCGGTGATAGAAATCGCGGAAATGTGTATAAAATAGGTTTTGAAACTCTTAGGAAACGTGATGACAAGTTCTTCAAAATACAGATATACACATAATACATGTATTTTCGTAAACTCCTCGTGTACCGTATACGTACCTATTTATCCGTGCGTATAT
>Ga0265298_10009917_pt1 | contig 11311 bp, 6 predicted proteins | sample AusTroGonzalo_MG_3_FD_193486 | JGI IMG/M metagenome (GOLD analysis project Ga0265298, IMG submission 193486) | Bovine rumen microbial communities from tropical cattle in Woodstock, Queensland, Australia - Gonzalo_01 | ecosystem: Host-associated > Mammals > Digestive system > Stomach > Rumen ...
TAACTTAGAGGCCCGCAAGACATTGGACAACAAATACCAGTTGAACGGTTGGAACTGGATGAACTGCGACCTGACGGGAATGGTTACCGTAGGTGTCGTTTTTGAATTCGCGAAAGCGAAGAAACCTTGCAAGATTTGCAATACCGATTAGAAATGGATTATAAAGCACAGATAGACAAAGAGCGTTTGCCGCGGCATATCGCCATCATCATGGACGGTAACGGACGTTGGGCGAAGAGACAAGGTCTCGCCCGTATGTTCGGTCACAAACAAGGTGTGGAGACCGTACATAACATCACCGTGGCAGCGACGAAGTTAGGTATCGAGTACCTGACACTATATACCTTCTCTACGGAGAACTGGAACAGGCCGAAAGAAGAGGTGGACGCGTTGATGACGCTGCTCGTGGATACGATAGCCAAAGAGACGCCGACGCTAATGGAGAACAACGTGCGGTTGGAGACCATCGGCGATATCGACCGTTTGCCGGAAGGCGCGAAGAAGAAATTCCTCGCTTGTATCGAGCAGACGAGTAAGAACACGGGTCTGACGATGGTGTTGGCGCTCAGTTATTCGTCGCGTTGGGAAATCACGCGTGCCATGCAGTTGGCGGCGCAACGGGCACAAGCCGGTACGTTGCGTCCCGACGAAATCAACGAGCAGTTGGTGTCCTCGCTGATGACGACGGCTTCGATACCCGACCCTGACTTATTAATCCGCACGAGCGGCGAATACCGCATCAGTAACTTCCTGTTATGGCAATTAGCGTACAGCGAGTTGTACTTCACCGACTGCCTGTGGCCGGAGTTCACGGAAGAGGAGTTGTACAAAGCCATCGTGGACTATCAGAAACGAGAAAGAAGATTTGGAAAGACCAGTGAACAGATACATTAATATACTATTGTTGATGCTGTGCAGTCTTGGGCTGTGGGCGCAGGACAGCACGGCGGTAGCAGAGCCTGTGCCGGAGATTGAATACAGTCTCACGGGTCGCAAGACCTATGAGATAGCCGGTATCGAGGTGGAGGGCGCCGATAACTATGAGGACTTCGTACTCATCGGATTCTCGGGTCTCGCCGTAGGCGATAAGATTGAAGTGCCGGGTGACCAGATTACCAAAGCCGTCAAGCGGTTCTGGAAACAGGGTCTGTTCTCGAATGTGAAGATTCGCGCGAAGAAGATTGAGGGTAATAAAATCTGGCTCGTCATCGACCTCGAGCAGCGTCCGCGTATCAGCGAGGTGCGTTACGAAGGTCTGAAGAAGAGCGAACGCGAGGATGTGGAGGTAAAAGCCGGCATCCGTCAGGGTTCGCAGATGACACCGAACCTCGAAGACCACGCCAAGACGGTCATCAAGAAATACCTCGCGGAGAAAGGTTACCATAACGCCGAGGTCTATGTGCAGCAGCAGCCCGACCCGAGTCACGCGGGGTATGTCAAAGTGCTCATCGCTACCGACAAACGCGTGAAGACGAAGGTGGGTAAGATTTACCTCACCGGCAACAAAGCCCTCACGGACCGTCAGATTAACAAGGCGATGAAGAAGACGAACGACAACGACATCGTCAACCTCTTCCGTACCAAGAAATTCGTGACCGAAGAATACGAAAAAGACAAGCAAGCGGTCATCGAGAAATATAACGAATACGGTTATCGCGATGCCGTCATCGTAGCGGACAGCGTAGTGCCGAACCCCGAAGACCCGAACCGCGTAGATGTCTATATGACCATCAGCGAGGGTGACAAATACTACATCCGCTCCATCAAATGGATTGGCAACACCATCTATCCGTACGACTATCTGGATGCGGTGCTGGGCATCAAGCCGGGCGATGTATATAACCTCAAGACCCTCAACGAGCGGTTGCAGTCGGACGACGACGCGGTAAGCAAGCTGTACACCGACCGCGGCTATCTGTTCTTCAACGTCGAGCCGGTGGAGGTGAATGTGGAGAACGACTCGATTGACTTCGAGATGCGTATGTACGAGGGCAAGCCGGCGACTATCAATGACATCAAAATCGTCGGAAACACCCGCGTCTATGAGCATGTCGTTCGCCGTGAGTTGCATACCAAGCCCGGACAACTCTACTCGCAATCGGATATCATGCGTTCGCTGCGTGAATTGGCGCAGATGGGCCATTTCGACCAAGAGAAGTTAGTGCCGGATATCCAGCCTAACCCCGAAGACGGAACGGTGGACATCGCGTACATGTTAGAGACGAAGTCCAGCGACCAGATAGAGTTCTCGCTCGGTTGGGGCGCTACGGGTATCACGGGTTCGATAGGTCTGAAGTTCACCAACTTCGCCATCCAGAACCTCTTCAACAAGAAAGCGTACCGTATCGTGCCGCAAGGTGAGGGTCAGACCTTCGCCATCAACCTGCGTACGAACGGTATCTACTCCACCCTCGTGTCTATCTCGTTCTTGGAGCCGTGGCTTGGCGGTAAGCGCCCGAACAGCTTCAGCGCCAGCTTCTCGTTCTACAACCAGACGGGTTATTCGGCGCGGTACCAAAAGGCGTACCAGAACCTGTATAACACCTATTCGAACTACTATTACTATTCCGGCAACAGCAATTACTACCAGCAGTTAGCGGAGGCGGAAGCGGATAAGGACAAGTTCATCCGTCAGTTCTATTTCGCCATCGGCTACGGTAAGCGTCTGCGCTGGCCGGACGACTATTTCCAGTTCCAGTGCGACCTGAGCTACACGCTCTATTGGATGCGCGACTGGCCGTACCTGCTCATCGACAACGGTACGAGTCACAACCTCGCGTTGGGTCTGCGGCTCATTCGTTCGTCCATCGACAACCCGATTTACACTCGTAGCGGTTCGATGTTCATGTTAGGACTGAAGATTACTCCGCCGTGGTCGCTATTCAGCAAAAAAGACTATTCGCAGTTGACCACTTCGGAGAAATATCACTTGATAGAATACCATAAATGGACTTTCCAAGGCAAAGTCTTCACGCCGCTCACGCCGGACCGCAAGTTAGTGCTCATGGCGCGTGCGGAGTTCGGTTACTTGGGCCATTACAACAAATACGCGAAGTCGCCGTTCGAGACCTATTACATGGGCGGTGACGGTATGTCGAGTTATTCGACCATCTCTACGGAATATGTGGCGATGCGCGGTTACTCCGCCGGTTCGCTCACCCCGTATGATGTCACCACCGGACGAAACATCGGTTACTTGTACAATAAGTTCACGCTGGAGTTGCGCTACCCGATTATGCTGGAGCAGAGCGCCACTATCTGGGCGCATGCCTTCCTCGAGGCCGGTAACTGCTTCGCGGATATATCCGAATATAACCCCTTCGACCTCAAGCGTTCCGCCGGTGTCGGCGTGCGTGTGTTCCTGCCGATGTTCGGTCTGCTCGGTGTCGACTGGGGCTGGGGCTTCGACGAAATCAACGGTAGCCGGCAGTATAGCGGCAGCCAGTTCCACTTTGTCCTCGGACAAGAATTGTAATTTTAGATTTTAGATTTGAAATTTAAGATTTATGAAAAAAACAATTATACTATTATTTGCGGCCCTGCTGGGTTTTGGCACGGCTTTTGCAAAGGACCAGTCGATAGCCTATATCGACATGCAGTACATTCTCAAGAATCTGCCGCAATACGAGCAGGCGAACGAGCAGTTGACGATGCTGTCGAAGCGCTGGCAGAAAGAGATTGATGCGGCGCAACAGGAAGCGCGCGTCATGGCAACGAACTATCAGACCGAGCAGATTTTCCTCTCCGAGACCATGCGGGCACAACGCGAGGAAGAGATTGTGAAGAAAGAGCAGGAGGTGCTGGAACTCAAGCGCTCCTATTTCGGGCAGGACGGCGAACTGTACAAGAAACGCGAGGCACTCATCAAGCCTATCCAAGATGAGATTTACAATGCCATTCAAGACCTCGCCAGCGAGAAGCGTATCGACATCGTCAAAGATCGCTCGGCCGACCCCGCACTGATTTACATGTCGTCCAAACTCGACATCTCCGACCAAGTGCTGCAGAAATTAGGAGCAAAGTAAAGTTGAAAGTTTAATGTTTAAAGTTTATAGATAAACGTATGAAAAAGATTATTATCGCAATGATGCTGATTGTGCCGATGGCACTCAGCGCACAGAAATTCGGCCACATCAACACGCAGGAGCTGTTTGCTCAGATGCCGGAGGTGGCGCAGGTCAAACTGAAGATGGATACCATCAATTCTCAGTATGAGAATCAGTTGGCCTCGATGAACGAAGAGATTCAGAAGAAGTATCAGGACTATCAGGCGAACGAGGCTACGATGGCGGATGCCGTAAAGCAGATTCGTCAGCAGGAGTTGCAGGAGATGCAACAGCGTATCCAGTTGTTCTATCAGACCGCAGAGCAGGACATCCAGAAGAAACAGCAGGAACTGCTCGCGCCTATTCACGAGAAGATGGCAAAGGCTATCAAGGCGGTCGGTGAGCGCGAGGGATATACCTATATCTTCGACTCCGCAGCGATGGTGCACATCGGCAACGATGCGAAGGATGTAACGCCGGTGGTTAAGAAAGAACTCGGCATAAAGTAATGGCGGACGGCTATTTGGAATCCCACTACGCCGAGTACGAGAAGAAAAAGGCGGAGTGGCTGAAGAAAAAAGCTAAATTTTCCTACAATCATGGTAGAAAAGATTCAAAAGACGCTGCGCGATAGTGCGGCTGCGCGGTGGACAGTCCTCGTGCTCGTGGCGAGCATGATGTTCTTCGCGTATATGTTCGTCGATATCCTCTCGCCGTTGGCGTCGCTCTTGGAGCAGACCCTCGACTGGGACCGCGGTGACTTCGGTACCTATGCAGCAGGCGAGTATCTGCTCAACGTGTTCGGATTCCTCATCCTCGCGGGTATCATCCTCGATAAGATGGGTGTGCGCTTCACGGGTCTGCTCAGCGCCAGCCTGATGGTCATCGGCGCGGCGATTAAGTTCTGGGGTATCTCATGGCCCGAAGCGAATACGGTGGAATGGCTCAACTGCTGGTGGCCCGCTATGCCGGGTAGCGCCAAACTGGCGATGTTCGGATTTATGATTTTCGGTTGCGGCTGTGAGATGGCCGGAACGACGGTAAGTAAGATTCTCGCCAAGTGGTTCAAAGGCAAAGAGATGGCGTTGGCGATGGGTCTGGAGATGGCCATCGCCCGTTTGGGTGTGTTCGCAGCGATGTGGTTCGCCCCGATGCTAAGTGAGCATTTTGCCGTGGACGGTGTCAACTCCGTAGTCGCTCCGTTGCTCTTCGCCTCGGCACTGCTCGTGATAGGTCTGCTCAACTTCTTCGTCTTCACGATTATGGATACGAAGTTCGACCAGCAGCTCGTCGCTATCGGTGAGGCTACCGCAGAGAAAGACCCCGAGGACGAGTTCCATGTATCCGACCTTAAGCAGATTCTGACCTCGAAGATGTTCTGGATAGTAGCGCTGCTGTGCGTACTCTATTACTCGGCTATCTTCCCCTTCCAGCGTTTCGCGACGAACTTCCTCGAAGAGACGCTGATGATTAGCAATACGGAGGCGGCAGGTCTGTTCAAATGGTTCCCGATACTGGCGATGGTATTGACGCCGTTCCTCGGTGCGTTCATCGACTATAAGGGCAAAGGTGCCTCGATGATGCTGCTCGGCGCAGTCATTATGATTGCATGCCACTGCGTCTTCGCGTTCGTGCTGCCGGCGTACCCGAGTAAGACGCTCGCGTTGATTACTATCCTCATTCTCGGCGTCAGCTTCTCGCTCGTACCGGCGTCTATGTGGCCGTCCGTGCCGAAGATTATCGACGAGAAAGTGCTAGGTTCGGCGTACTGCCTCATCTTCTGGGTACAGAATATCGGCCTGTGCCTCGTGCCGCTGCTTATCGGCAAACTGCGCGTGGCTACCAACGGATACCTCGTCCCGATGATTGTCTTCGCTTCCTTCGGCGTGCTCGCCTTCCTGCTCAGTCTCGCACTGAAAGTCGAGGATAGAAAGAAGAACTACGGCCTCGAGCTGCCGAACAAAAAGTAACGGCAATATCGTACATCACATACAATAAGGGACGCGCGTGTGCGCGTTCCTTATTGTATTAGAACATCGTTGTCGATAGTTTATCGGAGATGTTTCGGAGGAATTTCGGAGGTTTATCGTGTTCAGAGATTGAGCACCTTGTGGGAAGTGAGGTTGACCTGAACGAGGTAGCCGGTCTGGTCGAGGAGCGGCATGGAGAACTCGGTATCGGCCGCTATAGAGGTATGGACGAGTTGTCCGGAGGGCGAATAGACGGCTATACGGTCGCCTTTGACGAGTCCGCGGATATAGAGCGTACCGTCATGCGCAAAGACGACATAGGAGCGTTTGCCGTTCTTGTCGGTCTTGGGGAAGCCTCCGAAGCGGAGCGCAAAGCGGCGGTTATGTTCGCCGACGGCTATGTCCGTCTCGTAGTCCTCGTTGAGCAGGTTGGTATAACGCTTGTTATCATAGTCAATGAGCCATACATACTCGTAACCGTCGAAGGCATCTTTTTCAGGCAGGCTGAAAGAGATTGGTGATTGGTCATTGGTCATTGATGATTTCTCACCGGTGGCAGGAACGGATACGCCAAGCGGGATATCGACCTCCGTAGGAGCTGCGCCGAGGAGGGAGATACGGGAGAGGCGCTGGGCATCGAGCAGATAGACTTGCGCGGCGTCCTCGTTCGCCGTCCATTTGATACCGTCGCGTCCGTAGGAATAGGTTACATTCTTCGGCGCGTCATCATCCGGCATAGCCGTGAGTATATCGGCGGTCCGACCGCTACGCATACGCAGGATAGGACGGGAGGCTTTCTCGTTCTTACCGTAATACGGCAGGCGGAAGACTACCGCTTCGCGGTCTTGCGTAGTAGCCGTCTGGGTGAGGAAAGCATTGCTCATCGACATGGTAGTGGTCCTATCCCACGAGCGCTCGGTAAGCATACGGTCGCCTTCGGGTACATCTGCGCCGGCGGCATCCATATGGTAGAACACATGCGGAATAAACATCTGGCGCTGATAGCTACCCTCCTCTATGACGGTATCGGTCCGATAATTGGTCACGAGCCACGGCAGACCCTTCATATTCCATCCCATATCCTCCTGACGGGTGAAGTTCAGCGTGGAGCCGGAACCGGCTGTACGATGGTCATACTGGGTGAGATACACTATCTTATCGTCCGGATAGCCGTCATCGTCCGCATCTTCGCCTTCGGTATAGACATACTGTCCGGAAGGCGCAAAAGCGGTAAATCGCAGGACGGTATCGGTAGTAGCGCCGAAATCCATCAGATAGCCCTCCGTAGCGGTACGGTTGAGCGTATCGACACGTAGCCAGAGGCTGGAGTTATCGGGCTGGAAGACATAGTCTTTCGCCGAACGCGCCGCACCGGAATACTGGTAGGTATTGAAGTTGAAGGTTGAAGGTTGAAGGTTGAACGCATCCGTGGCGCTGTTATAGGAAGTCACAGTGATATTACCCGTATTGTAGTTGAACGGGAAGGAAGTCATGGAATAACGCTGGTTAGTGAAGCGTTTCTCTGCGGCGAGATAGCCGAACTGCACCTCATGTCCGTTACCATAGAAGGACGCACCGGGTTTGAGGAGCACGAATCCCGGACGGAAAGCGAAGGATATGTGACCCGTCTTCAAATCCACAAAGTCCGGCGTGTTCTCATACTGCATCGTCATCACGGCGCTATCCATCAGATAAACCACCGAACCCGGATGCGGGTAGTTGTTTCCACCATAGTTCTGCAAATAAGCATAGAATTTATGCGCATCAACCGGACTATCCGGTCCTACTTTATTGGTTCGTGCCGTTATCTCACGCGCCGTATTCTTCTCTACTTTCCATGTCTCGATGGCACCGAAATCTACTGCCGCACCTATCTTACGCGGGTTTCCGAGCACATCGCGGTCGTAACGGAAGGCAATCGTACTATCAGCCACATACGCATCAAATACAGAAGCCAACGATTGGTCGTCCGTGCCGGCATTTATATAGGTGCAATACTCGTGCAATTGGAAGGACAGCGTTGGGGTCTCCTTGAGGTATGCGGGCAAAGTATAAGGTGTTTCGTCGGTGAAATACGGTGCAAAACAATGGATTGCCGTGAGGGCGGAGTTGAGCGCTATGTTATTCACTACTGCGCCGGATGCAGCGTCGGTGTCGTCAATCGGCTCCACCGTTTCTTCGTCCGTCAGGATGGTGTTATTGAGTACCAATCCATCCTCTCCTACCTTAACAACCGCAGAAGCCGAATTGTCATATATGAGGTTATTATATAGCAGTCCGCGTTTAATATCCGCTACGGGTGCGCCTACTACCTTATTATCCGTTATGATACAGTTACGGACCGCTGTCATCTCATTATCGAGAATGATTGGCGAGACATGCAATTCTGCACCCGGGTTCGTTATCTCAAATCCATCCAGCAGGAATCCCGTTCCGAAATCATCTCCCTCTACGTGGAGCGAGTTTATACGTGTAGGTGTAGCGTTCGGGGAAGCGATGCCCGTTGCCGAAGCCCGCACATAATTGACGAATCGCTGACACTCGGCATCGGTAAACTGCTTCTCATCCGGGTCAATGGATGCTGTATCGTTGAAGCTATTGGGCAAGGAGCCGTAAACGAACACACCGTCACGCGCCTTGATAGCCGTGTGCTCATGTGTGTCGTACGAACCTTTGACAAAGACATATGCCTTTCTACCCTCTCTATTGGGTTCGGTCTGCCTCAGATAGGTATATACCGCAGCGGCATCGATTGCATTCTGCAGCTGTCCCTGTCCGAAAGGATGCTCCCAAGAAGAGCCGTCTCCGGCTGCGAAAGCGGCAAGCGTCGGCTGTACGTATAGTACTCGCTGCAGGACAGCCAAACATTCATATGCACCTCGCTCCATTCCCTCTCCGGACAAACGCGGTTTAGCCGCCAAGTCAGAGTCATTCTCGAGCGAAGTGATGGTGAAGGACTTGAATCCGTTGGACCGCTTCCAGTATCGTACGGGGCCTCCGTCGTCGGGGTATGTACGGAAGAATACGCGGTTACGGTATATTTCCTCGTTGGCCTTATTATGCGTCATCATAGACGGATTAAGGCGGAAACTACGCTCTCGCCGCTGCTCCGAAGTAGTAGCCGTGACATACGGCAGCACGAATCCCGGTCCACCGAAGATATCGCTATTCTCGGTGACGAGGCTGTCATTGTCATAGGGGTCTTTTCCGGCTTGCATGAAGCATCCCCATACGGCATTATTGGTCATTCGTCCGTCAATACCGTTTCGGGTACGGTTGGTCGTCTTGTCCCATCGGTCGGAAGCGCCCAACTGGAGTTGCACCAAAGTATCGTTCGCCAAATCATCCAGCCAGATAAGGGAGTTATGCACCTCGCTGTTTTCTCCCTCCAAGCGGATATGTCCGTCGTTGAGCGCAAAGGTAGAGTTGACAATCACCACTTCATTGGGCACCATGGCCAAGTCATTCTCTTCCTCGAGCACATCGAAGGTACGCGCATATACCGGTGCGCCGGCATTGGAGTGGAAGAGCGAATTGACGATAAGCGAACTACCGCCACCATGGTCAATACGCAACGCGGCGGAACGCTCCGCGAGTGATACTCCGTCTCGCGCTCCGTTATCCATAAAGATACAGTTGGAGATGGTCAGTTTAGGCAGCGTCACTTTCGTTCCGTCAATCAGTGCCGAGTCGGGATGCAGCGCCTTGGTGAAGTCCGGAGAATAGACACCGTCATATCCTTCATACCTGCGTTGCCAACGGTAATAGATAGCGGCTCCACCTTTCTTGGACATCAAGCCTCCTTGGTTATTATATCCGACATCCGCAGAGGGGTCTTTGGTTGAATAGGGATTAGCAAAGGTGATACCGTCAAACACAATCGGAATGACGACACTATCTCTGGAGGTATATTCTCCCTGCCAGTTAGCCTGTACCATCTGCCGTGTCATATCTTCGACGATGAACAGCTGGTTTCTCTGTGCGGCAGTACCGGCATTCGGCATCTCGATAAGCACGGGGTGCGCCATCGGGTCACGCGGTGCGTCCTTGACGTCGAAACTATATCCACCGAGGAATGTAAGACTATTGACTCCGTAGTCATAATCCGCTTCGGCGCTATCCGGCAAGAGCGGTTCCAAGGTATTAGAGGTAATGATAAAGGCACGGCGATTATCTATTACGTTACTTGGCGAGAAAGAGCTCTCCTCGTCGTCGTCTCCCATCAGGCAGATATACTTGTCGTGGTTGTTATGCGAGGACATGAGAATATCAATTGCCGTCTGCAAGTCGGTAGTCGGCGTCTCCCACGTTAATCCGTCATGCTTGATAGGATCTTTCGTTTTGGTTGCCACCCATATCGTATCTATTTCCTGCCCCTTGATATCCAGTTGTACATATTGGTATTCATAAATACCTATATCAATATACACATCGGTCAATCCCATCTTGGGGTGTTTGGATATACGGTCCATATTTCCGGCTATTTCCTCATCGTTGGAAGTACGTGAGTACGCCATATAATACTGGGTGGCGATAGGAAGCGGGTCATTGACATCCGACAGATATGCGCCGTATCGTTTGGAATACCAGTTATATATAGCTCCTAACGGGTGCTGTACATTATCAAATGACGCAATAGGCAGTCCGGAAACAGGCAGAACACTCCACATCGTACAAGTATCGGTACCCAGTTCCGCGTTAGCCGCCTCCAAGGCGGCTTGTGCTGTCAGGAAATGCTGTTTACCGGTATATCGTGTGAGATAGTACCCTATTCCGCGAGTGACTGTCTGCCTGAGATGCCCCCAACCTTGGTCGGTAGTGAGGTTCATACGTGCCAACAGCCAGTCGGCATTCTGCATATAGCCATCGATACCGGCTATGAAGGAGGGCTGTTTGAAGTTCGGTCCGTCAGTAGCCGTATTAATCGGATTGATAAGCGTGTTATTGTTTCCGTGAACATAAGTAAAGAGATTGTCATAGCTCTCTGCGGGGAAGCCATGCTCATAATGGATTCGCACGGGTTTTTGACGCGGGTCCACGAAAGCCCGCTGCTCATCCCTTGTCAACAGATAGCCATCCGAGGTCGGCTTCATGCCGGTAGGTCCGTACGATTTACGATAGGAGCAGAAATAGAGTCCCTCCAACTTATCGCCTTGCGCACGGAGTTCCGCTAATTTATCCGTTACCTTGACATTAAATGTATCTTCCTCCGCCGCATAATGGTTATACAGACTATCGTACTCATGGAAGAGTTTCTCATATGTATCCCATTCCTCAGGGTCGTAGTGGAAGACA
>Ga0265298_10009921_pt1 | contig 11304 bp, 10 predicted proteins | sample AusTroGonzalo_MG_3_FD_193486 | JGI IMG/M metagenome (GOLD analysis project Ga0265298, IMG submission 193486) | Bovine rumen microbial communities from tropical cattle in Woodstock, Queensland, Australia - Gonzalo_01 | ecosystem: Host-associated > Mammals > Digestive system > Stomach > Rumen ...
TGTTTACATATCAATAAGCGCACGTCATCTAATAATAAATACTATAAAATTTATTTACAAAAACTAGCGAAATGTCATCACAGACTGACGGAAGACTATCATTGAAATCGTTTGCTGTCGGAGACGACATCAGGTTCTTTAAGACTGACGCCGATCCAGCCACAGACGACAAGTCGCTTATATTCGCTCTTAAAAACAAGTTTACACTATCCGAAGACGCTGAGCAAGAGTTCTCTGCTCATTATTTTATGAAAGACTCTAAATCTATGAAAGCTCAGCAAGGATTCTCAAACTACTTCTTAAAAGAGGCTAGAAAAGCTGCAAGTAGTGTAAATCAAAAAAGCGAAGTCTATTATAAGATAGACCGGCATAGACTTGCATCATGCTACAAATTTAGTTCAATTCAATGATAGGGCATATATATTTGCAAACGATAGCTATTTTCAAAACGATGGTGAAGAAGAATCGTTTAAGCTACGACAGTTAATAGACAAAGACGAAATAAATGAAATGATGCAAAACTACATTGCATCAAACTATAAAGAAGAATATTTTCAAAAATCCCATATATGCAACAATAAGTCGATACCAGTATATGATCTTGGGTATGATGCTTTGCATAAAGTCGGAATGTTAGCTCCTCTTTCAAACGCTTCTGAATTTTTCATTGCGTTTCCATATTTAGCAGAAGCTTCAGCATCGTTTTTATTCAACAGCGAGACATTCTCTCTTGACGTTGAGTCGTTCGACTCTATATTAGTAGATCAGTTGTTCTCGAGTTTAGCAGCATCTCTATATCCAACAAGCGCTGAAGAAGAATCTAAGAAAATATTCGACTGGTTGTTCTCTCATATGCCAAAAGATTCGTTTTATAGGCTTCTAACTCCAAAAGGCTTAATTAAAAACATCGACTTCAAAGGCTATGGCTTAAGCGGATGCGACGATGTAGAAGAATATATGTATCGGAATTGATCTAAATAGCAAAAGCACTGACTTAAACGTAAATTACTTTACTTTGAAGACTTTAAAAAACCCAGAACAGACGCATGACTACACGTTGACAGATCTACAAGACTATACGTCTATAAAGACAACGCATTATGACATTGTGACTAACGCATGCTATTATGTATTTAAGCTCTATGATGATTTAGTGATATCTAGACTATATGAAGTGTTTGACAAATACAACGTAAGCAATGTCATAGACACGCTTATGTTAGGTGACGCTGTCACATATAGCGACATTGGGCTTTCATACAATGGAACTGCATTTGTGGAAGAACTTGCACGAAGCATTAAAATAGCTTATCCATACATAAATGAAACTAAGACAGTCAATTTCTTTCAAAAACTAATAAGAGATGGCGAAGCAAAGTCTAACCAATATTTTATGAAAGCGGTGAAGATACTTTTAGATCGAACGATTGGACTTAATATGTCAGAAAACTCGTTTGTGTTTACTTTAAGTAACTTCTTCAATTATATAAATTTATGCATAGAAGAATTTTTAGAAAAGGCTAACGAATTTTCAAATAGTTTATCAAAAATAGACGAGACAAAATACAAAGGCGTAGCTTTTCTGATAAACGACTTTAAGAAGTTCTTCAATACTCAAATACCAGCAAAAAAGACGATGTACAAGAATGTATCGTTCAACGATGCGGCTCTCATTAGATTATTCAATATGATGAAAGACTGTAGTTCAAAGAACGCAGCTAAGATCGATGGTGTTAGCGTCAATAAGATATATGAATCTGCTATAAACAGCAAGTCGCTTACGCCGGCAATAAGCAAGTTTCACGCAGATTCTATATTAGATTTAATAGTAAAGGTAAACGAAGGCGGATTTGAAGACGACACTTTAGAATACGACGACAGCATTCCTCTTTATAGTAAAAAGGCTGACTATATGAAATCGTATGACGATATGTTCGATAAAGAAAACGAAATGATCTTAAGTGGCTCGTCTACCGGATATAGAAAATATTACAATACGATGAAAAATGGATACAACGACCTAGTTCTTCTATATAAATACAACACAAGCTTCGATAAGACGTTCATTGAAGATTCAAATATTCCATATAGAAATATCGGAAATGTAGAAAACTTACTTTCTCTTGGAGAAACTCCAAGGGAGATAATACAGAAAGTATTTAGAGACAATGGATTTTCATTGATAAGTCTTAATGCTCTTACAACATTTGTGAATGAGACAATGATAGCCGGAGGCATGACGAACAGTATGCCAACGAATGCTGGCTCAAACGAACTAAACGCAATGCTTAACTTCCCGTTCAGTAAAATAGCAGACCTTACTGAAATATTGAATGCAGGCAACGATGGAGAAACTCATAGAAGCACTATATATGAATTTAGCGTAACATACGACAATGGCGTTAGTGAGAACTTATTCATATATACAGTATCGTCAGACAAGTTCATAATTGGCAACTATCAAAATAGAGATAGGCTTATCGCATACATTAATATGCTAAATGATATAAGCAAATTTGAATTCATTGAGACAATCGAAGGTCAGCACTATTATAAAGAAAGCGAGCATAAGAAGTCTAACGTCTTTTCACTTAAAGTAAAGAACTCTGGATTGTCTTATGAAACGATGACATTCAACGACGTGTATGCGTTCTGTAATAGCTCTTCTAGTTCTGACGCATATGAAGTCGTAAGAGACGCGCTTCAGTCTAATATCGTCAAACTGATAATAGAAGATGGCGATGTCATTAAGATAAGCGATGGCAGCGACATTCAATTAAATGAAGACTTACTAAACTACAAATATATCAAATCTGACTTAAGCTCTGAAACCGAATGCAAGATCAAGATTAGAAGAATGTTCGAAGAAGCTGTCAGGAAGTCTATGCACCGCTATGTTCCAGCAAACACAACGCTTTGGAAGATAAAATACGACAACTAAAGGAGATGAAAGATGTCGCTTAAAGAGACTCGTCATGGCATATACAAGCCAATCAACAGAAGTAAGTACATTGGGGCAGAATTCCCGATATTTAGGTCGTCATGGGAACTTAAAGCATTCATATCGCTTGACAGAAACGACAAGATACTTAGATGGGGCTCAGAGAATGTGTCTATATACTACATAGACGAGACGAGAAACAATGAACGACATCAGTACATAATAGATCTTTTCTTTGAAATAGCAGATGTAAAGAAAGATGGACGTCCGATAAAATGGCTTTTAGAGATAAAGCCAGAAAGACATTCTATAATGCCACAAAGCAAGAAAGGCAAAAAACTGTCGAATGTCATATCAGAGTCTATAATAGTTAAGAGAAACCATTGCAAATGGAGAGCTGCAGTAGAGTTCTGCAAGTCTAAAGGCTGGCACTTCGGCGTCTATACCGAGAATGGCATAAGCAAGCTATGTTAAATAATCGCAAAGATATTTGATTTAGTATTTTGCAAATGTGCGTGAAATAAATAGTATAAAGTTAGTAAATCTATATAGATGCCAGAAAACAATAGCACAGACCAAATGCCAAGCCAAACTGGAGCTTCAAATATAAATGTCAGCGTGAACGCCCCAAATGCAGGCAGCCCAGGCGTAACGAATAGACAGCAGCAATCTATTGAACTTGGTCCACAGACTTTAAAAGAGCTTGGCCAAATGAATGCTGACACCAATAAAGAGTCTGATAAAAAACCATTAGACTCGGTGCCAAAGCAGTCTTCAAGCGTGAAAGAATCTATTGACAAGCTGAATGCGTCAATGGCTAATCTCAATATGATAGCTAAAGGCATTCTAGACTCAATGAAAGAGATTTATCCAGATAAAAATGAAGAAGTTAAGACTAACGCGGCTGCATTTGGACAAGGCATTATTCAAGCAGTGTCAGACAAGCAATTTGCTAGAGCTATGGCGTTGTCATACGACAAATCTATATTGTTCAAAGATATTCAAGCTAATGTAACTGATGGTTTGTCTAATTTGACATCTGGACTTAGCTATACCGTAACGACAAATACAGAAGAATCAAGTAGTGGTTCATATAAGATAAGCGAAGAAGATCAACAGTATCTTAAAGAGATAAGCGACAAGCTAGGAAGCATCAGTCAGGACAACAACGCTACCATTGTTGCTGCATTAGATGCAATGAAGAACTTTAATGAAGCAAAAAACGAAAATGCATTGAACAAAGAAACTGTAAAGACTGGCGACAATGAACAAGACGCTATCAACGAAGCTATAAAAAACGAACTAAAGACTTCAAAAGAAGACACAATAGCTTCAAAAAATGAAATAGACAAAATAACAGAATCTACTAAAGACAAAGCTGAAAACATTGCTGATAAAACTACTGAAAAGAAAAGCCCAAGTGAAGAAATTGGTCTTGAAAATCCTTTTATGCTTGCTGGAATATTGAAAGACGCGACTATTGGCGATAAGAAAATCGCTGACATAATCGAAGAAAGCATGGAGATGTTCAAAGACGTTCACGAAGATCTCAGGCCTCTTTTGAATCAGAAAAAAGATAGTGAGCAGATAAACGAACTTGAAACAAAGGCTAACATAGACAAAGAAGACAACTTAAACAAAAATGAAGATGTCAAAGCTGGCAAAGAAACAACTGAAGAAAATACACCAAATGTTGAACGAGAGCATTTAATAGGCTATGTCAAAAACAAAGATGAGCTTGAGAAAGCAAAAGAAGCGCTTGCTAACGAAAAGCCACAAGAAACGACTGGCGAACTATATAAAAAAATGGAGCGATTTGCGTTTAAAGAAGAAGATTCTAAAATAAAAACTGAAAAGCCAAAGACTGGCATCGTTGGAGCTGGACGAGGATTACAGTATGACGGAAAGTCTTCAAAAGATGCAAAATTAAAGGTTGACAGTAAAATCGCAAACATTGATAAAGAAGTCGCAATGAAGAATTCAGGTGGACTTACGAAAATAGTAACGCAAATCCACGAATCTCTTTTAAAACAACTTAGTCTATCAGCGGCAATCCTTAGAGTGTCAACCGGCGCTATGCTTGTACCGCTAGGCGGCGTTCTCCGTAGGGAAATGAAATATGTATCAGATAAAATCACTACTACTAGCAAGAACATTGTAAAGGCTATACAGAAAAAGCAAGTGGACGCCGAATCAGATGAAATTATGAATGCGCTTCCAGTAAAAGCGCCTGGACTAAAGTTTGCGATAGAAGCTATGCCAACCCAATATAAAAAAGCATTAGTAGAACAAGCAAAAGCAATGGATGGTGCTCCAACTGCTAAAAACCCAATGAAAGGGATGGACCACTACTACGGCGACATCAATAAGTTCATAGACAAAGAAATAGCAAAGTCTGCTGGAATTAGAGATTCAATCGACACAAAGAGAAGGTCTATATCAGGCGAAGATGGCTCAAAGAAGATAGTATCATCGCTAAATAAAATCGAGACTATCTTAAAGATGATGCTTGCTACATATATGAAGCAAGTAGCTAAAGAAGACTTCAACCAACGATACGGAAGATCGTCTGGGCCATCACTACTAGGCGGCGTATTTGGAATCATAGGTGGAGCCGTAGGCGTCATTGGTGGTCTAATTGGCAAGACGCTAATGGCGATTCCGGGCTTACTGCTAGGCGTAATGAAAGGCGCTGTCAAGCTGCTTAAGAATCGATTTGTAAAATGGCTTCTAGGAATCATCTTAGGAATAGCGGCGGCTGCATGGGTGCTACGAGAGTTTCCAGAATTGAAAGCAAAGATAAAATCGTTCGTCAAAGGAATTTGGACAATCATTAAGACAAATGTGAAAGCGTTCTGGGATAAGTTAGATCCAGGCATAAAAGGATCCATATCATCGTTTCGGTGAATCGATAAAAAAATTCATCGACAAACATTTTCCTGGCCTTATAGATGGCATAATGGAGAGATGGGAGCAGCTGAAAGCTCATCTTCCAGACATAAAAGACTTTATTATGACAAAGATGCCAAAAATAATAAATGGTCTGATAAAATTCGTGAAGTGGATGGGTGGACAGTTCAAAGACTTCATAGATTGGCTAGCGTCTGAAGAAGGCCAAAAGAAAATGAAAGAATGGATAGACAACATAAAGGGATTCTTCACAGGACTTATCGAAAAATGGGAGAATTTTAAAAAGAATTGGGCAGTCGTTAAAGCATGGTGCGAAGGATTCTGGGAAGGACTGAAAGAAGGATGGAACAATGTTCAAGAGTTTTTTACAACGATTTTTACAGCAATAATCGTGTCATGGAATTGGATATGCGATAAAGCAGTAGCTGGGTGGAACAAGGTAAAAGGATGGTGGAAGGCATGTGGCGAATGGCTTACTGGCATAGGAAACAGCATAGCAGAATGGTGGAACAATCTAGGCCGTAGGTGGAGGCTATTCAAATGGAGGGTAAAAAAGGCATTTATCGGTGCTTGGGATTACGTCACGTCTATTCCTGACCGCATATCAAATGCATTTTCAAATGCATGGGAGTCGACAAAAAAGTTTTTTACAGAGACGTTCGATAGCTGGGGTAAAAGCATATCGGATAGCTGGAATTCTGTAAAAAAGTTCTTTAGCGATGGATGGAATTCTATTGTCAATACGATTAGCGGATGGGGAACTGGAATCGCTAACACTATATCAGGACTTTGGACTAGCATAAAAGAAAGCGTTAGCGAAACCGTAGATAAAGTATCGGATTGGTTTGTCGAAAAGGTTAGAGCTATACCAGTGATTGGCGAAAAGCTATTCCCTAAAAACGCGCCAGCTCCGCCACCGCCTCAAAGAACTGCATATACTAAAGAAGAAGCCTTAATGGCAATTGAAAAAGCCAAAGCTAAAGGCGGTGTTTTATATGGAATGAATACAGCAAACCGCTATATGAACGATGTGTTATCAGGTAAAATTAAGCCATCTGAAATTGTTATTGATAAAGAAGGTCGTTTTGTTAGACGACTGCCAAAGAAAAATCCTACAACGGAAATTAAAAACGATAATCTAGAACAATTCGCAGAAACTGTCAGCGAAGCAAATGCTCAACCTGACGAATCCGCTAAGCCTCTTGCGAAAAAAGCTGGCGAAACTGGCAAACAGAAAGTGGAACCAGAATCAAAACCTGTTGAAACGCCTAAACAAAAAAAGCCAACTCCGTCTGTAGTTAGCAAAATTAATACTGGCATAAAATCTAATGAACCAGTCGATACACCCAATGAAAAGCCTTCAGCTCAAGCAAATGCTAATGCCGCACAAGGTAGCTTGTCTGCAGGTTCAAACGAAAGCAATAATGAAAAAAGCATTGTCACTAAAGGCGAGCCTTCAGCTACTCCGGCGCCAACACCTAAGCCCGCTGAAAGCGCGCCATCAGGGCAAATAAAGCCAGCTGATGTCCAGATAACTGTGGCAAACGTATCAGGAACTAATAAAAACGGCGAAAATGAATTAAAGTCGTCAGTACAAGGTGAAGGCAGTGCTTCACAAGAAACAACTACAATCACTACTGAAGGAAATCAGATTAACATCACTGAAAACAATGCAACAGATATAACGACAATAGACGGTAGAAGCGCTTCAGCAGTAAATGCCCCAAGCATTGCGAACTTAGGCATGTCGACAAACGTCATAAACGAAACATTGAAGTCGTTGAACATGGAAAGCTATGCGCAGTTCTTCAAAGATTCTGGATCAACGCCAATAAGTTACATAAACACTGTGATTGAACATGTCAATCAAGCTAGATCTAGCGTTGGTGCACAACCATTGACATTGAACATAAAGCCAAACGACGACGCGAAAAAGCGAGACGAGACAATGATTGCGCTGTTTGAAAAGTTAAATAGAATGTTTGTTTCAGGACTTACGCTTAGAACAAACGACAAGGACCAAGCTGTGCTGACATTTACACAAGATGTCAACGGAACGCATGAAGTCACGAAACAAGAATTAACTAAGATTGGGTGAAGACATGGGATCTACATTTAGTGAACAAAACGCTGAGAAGCTCAAGCAAGCGCAAGATAGAGCCAAGAACGACTTAGACGAAAAGAAAGCAGCTTTAGCTGAAGCAGAAGCTGCTAAAGCTGCATGTCTAAAAGAAGCAGCCGATCTGACGGCTGCATTAAACGAAAAAGTCGAAAAGGCCACTGAATTGATTGACAACATGCAAGATCTCGATGAAGACGAAGCAATAGGTGGAATTGATGAAAACTTGGCAAAACAGAATATAGTAAACGAATACTTAGAAGCTAGAAGAGAATCGCAGCGTGCAGCAGAAACGGCTAAAAAGGCAAAACAAGAAGCATTTGAGACGAACCTTAAGGGCAATGCCTTAGCAATGAACGTAGCGGCAGGAAAGGCGCCATCAATTGAATTGAAAGATTCAATAGAAGCAACTCGAGCAGCTAATGAAAGAGCTAATGCAGCACAAAAGGCTGCTGATGAATGGAGCAAAAAAGTTGAAAGTCTAAAAGATTTAGCCGAAGAAGCTATGAAGAGCATCGAGAAAGGCGGAAGCGGTGGTCGAGACTCATATGCAGAAAATGAAGAACTGTCAGATGTTCAAAGAGCTCTTGAAGAAAAGGACGCCGCTGAAAAGCAACTGAATGAGAAGAAGCAAGAATGCGACAAGCTACAAGGTCCTATCGACGACGCTAAAGCTGCTATAACATATACAGATGAAGACATTGAGAAAATGAAAGATCTTCCAATGCGAAAAAAGCCACAGTACTACTCGATGGCGCATATACAATTTGGAAATAGTGATGAGCTAAAAGACTTAAGAAATCTGCCAAACAGCGTGAACTTTAGAAAGTACAAGATGGAGCCTGGCGTAAAGAACGCTCTTACGATGGCAGATTCGTTAGCAGCAAACAACGAAGAAAAACTTAATCCATCTTTAATGACTTCACCATCTAAGACATTCTACATGAACCAAGATTATCTATTCTCTGACACACTCGCTAAAGTTAATCTCAATAAAGAGTCTCTTAAAAGCGCTCCTGAGATACAGCCACTTCTCTTAAACGAGTTTCAGCCATACTATAAGCTTGAGCTTAACGACTTGTATGGCGGTATGCTAAATGGCATTGGCACCGTCTTAGGAATGGCCGATGGACTATTTAAGTTTGGAGGATGGGGCGCTAAGTTTAGAATGGGTGCGCAAAATGCATTCATTGATCTAATATCAAAAGATCCATCAGTCTTATACGATATGTCTGGCACCGATGTGTACAACGGAACTGACGCATCACAGGCAAAGCGAAACAGAAAGTTCTTATCGCCGGACCCGGTGCAGACTGTGCAGAATATGTTCCAGCGGAGGCATATGGCTAAATACATATGAGCTTCCATTCTATGGCAATTCATATCTCAATTCAGCAAACAACGCTAAATGGTCGTTTGGCAATGTAGAAAGCGCTTTAGGAGAAAAATTCGGGCAATATGTAAAGAATATTGGCGTAGACTTTCCAGCAAGACCGAAGTTCAATACTGAGATTGGCGACAATAGACGAACGATAAGAACGTCATTTTATCTAATAAATGTAAATGGAGAATGGCTTAAAAAGAACTTTAAGTTCATACAAGCCATTTTTGCCGGAACGTCATGGCTGCATCTCAAATATTGCTTAATACAGTCTCCAAATGTATACAATGTTCTATGCCCTGGGAGGTTTATGATGTTCTGGGCGACAATGAACTGCACTGTTACATTCGAAGGAAAGTTAAGAAGAAATAGAAAGGTGTCAAATGAACTAATGTCCATGGGAATAAAGTCGATAGATGAAGAAATGCTTTGGCCGGACGCATGGAAGATGGACTTAGAGATATGTGATCTAACGCCTAACAACTTCAACATGTACGCAGACTACTATAGAAGAGGCTTCTGTGCAGATGAAGTCGAGTCGTTGGCTGATCCACAAGCGCTTAGCAGCGTGCTCGACGATCTCATTAGCTACTTTACGGGAGACGATCTTGTCAAAATGGCTACAGCTGGAATCAAAAGTGCAGTAGGAGACTTATACCAGTCTGGTGTTGACGCATCTAAAAAATTGACAAACGCTTTAACCGGCATGATAGAAAAAACTGGCGGTGGCGAAGACAACTTCGAAAAGCCACCTGCTGAAAACAACGGCAAAAAGTCAGAAGCTGCTTCATCAGATGATGAGACGGCTGGTTGGTCAGAGAAAGATAAAGCAGATTGGAGAGAAATGAAAGCCGCTGAAGCAAAAGAAGGGAAACTGAACACGACAAAGCCAACAACGACTACAGATAGTCCAAAACAAGGCGATATTCAAAATGAAACTAAGTCAATGAACGATGCATCTAATTTTAAGAATACATTTTGATAGTGTCAATAGTTTTAAAGGACGACTAAAATGAAATCTAAATTAAACGACCTTATACGAAATGGCGTGTTCAGACAAGCTAACATAAGCCAGCTTAGTAAGAACAATTTCGCTAACCTGTTCAACGTTATAAACAAAGGTGAAAAAAGTTATTTTAATTTATGCAAAGGGATAAGTTTCGACAACATAGATAGCATGGATCATTATTATTATGTCGACTATTTAGTACTAGAGAATGATTCATGGACAAATATATCATATAAGCATTACAACACTACTGAATTATGGTGGTTGATATGCAAGTTCAATGGCGTTAAAAATCCATTTGAAGAGCTTACGCCTGGCACATACATAAAAGTTCCAACAGACGAACTGAAAGACACAATCTTAAATATTATAGTCACTATATAATGGCTCTCATAAATACACAAAAGACATACAATGGAAAGTTATTCAAAATAACTGCTATTGTGTATGCAAGCGACATAAGTCTGTCAGCGCCTGATCTAATCGACAGTGAGAATCGGCATGTTCGCCGATGGAACTAAAGTAGACTTCATTTCGATAGAGAATTCAATTGATTTCATGGTTCCAACTATCGAAATATTCATAAAAGACAGCGGATGCGTATTGGCGAACACTCTTAGACAAACAAACACTAGAATATTGGTTAGAATAGAAGACGCGGCAAACACAGCCATATCATATAGTCTTACATTTGTGATTAACGACATTCACATGGCATTCAATGCAAGACAAGAAATACAATGGCAGATATATGGCGACCTAGACAACGGCATACCTCTTAACACGTTATGCGAATATGCGACGACATGCGACTTAGAGCGAGACAACGAGCGATACGAGAATCCATATAAGATGGCTAGGAATATCTTGAATCAAGTTGGCTATAAGCTATATCCATTAGTGCAACTTTCAGACGACGGTACTGAGATACCAACAAAATACGA
>Ga0265298_10009923_pt1 | contig 11303 bp, 7 predicted proteins | sample AusTroGonzalo_MG_3_FD_193486 | JGI IMG/M metagenome (GOLD analysis project Ga0265298, IMG submission 193486) | Bovine rumen microbial communities from tropical cattle in Woodstock, Queensland, Australia - Gonzalo_01 | ecosystem: Host-associated > Mammals > Digestive system > Stomach > Rumen ...
CGTATTTAGGTTGGAAGACGTTTGTGAAGTTGTCTTTCAGCAGGAAAGTCTCCTTCGACTTGGTATTATCGTTCGGACACCAGAGGTAGCCCAGGTTGTCGTTGTCACTTTCGAAATTGTCTTTTCCGATACCACCGATGAACACCATGGGCAGGTCATAGATGTTATATGGGTTCTCCCTCACCCGTATGTTGTTGCTGAACTGCGCAAGCAGGTCTCTGTTGTCTCGTTTGTCCGGCAACTGAGTCATGAGGGCTTTGCGGAAGATGATGAAGTCAGTGACCTCAAAGTTCTTGTAGTTCTTATAATTGAGCTGAATGATTGTCGGGCTGCGACGTACCGCTGGCGCATTGAGCCTTTGGACGGTAGGCTCTTCGCTGAATCTTACGGTTGCATCCTGGCCGGGAAGGAAGGGACGTGCAATGCACTTCCCGTCGGCAGTCATGCAGGCGGCATAGAGCACGGAGTCTGTCTTGGGTGCCAGGAACGAGAGGGTTGCCTCGCCGTCGTTCGTCACCGCCTTGGCTGCCATCAGGATGGTAGCGCCCGCGTAGGGGTTGCCGTTGAGGATGGCGACCTGACTGATATCTTTCAGGTTGGCATCGGCGGTAACCTTCACGCTATACCGATTGGTGAGCGTCCAGTCCTGTTGCGGGTCGATAATGATGCCCATGGTCTTTTCGGCATATCTCACGCGTTCTTCGTCTGTTACGGGGTAGGATTTTTTTGAATATACGTCCTCGTCGCGCTTACAACTTGTAAACAGTGATATGCCACTGGCAACTATGCTGGCGGCACATATCCAAAGAATCATTTTCTGTTTCATAACCGTTGCAAAGTGTTTGTTATTATTATTCTCGTTAGCAGGTAAAATAGTTACCGATTTTCAAGGTAAACTGCCGAAATAGCATCCCTTTGGCCGCAAAGTTACGCTTTTTTTCCGAAAAGTCAACAAAAAGACCGTTTTTTTTGTTTATTTTCCAAAATAATCAGTACCTTTGCAGACGATTTATATCTTATATGGGTACAATCCCCATGTAAATACTAAATAAATTAGTGATGAAGAAAATATTTTCAGTTTATGGCATTGCATATTTAGCATTGCTTATATTTGTATTCGGATTGCAATATGTATATCCGAAGCTTGAGCTTCATCTACTATTGAATTCCTATCACACAAGCCTTCAAGACGTCTTCTTTAAATATTACACCATATTGGCAGAGTGGCCATTATACGTATTGGCACTGCTCCCTATCTTCTGGGGGAAAATAAAGATGACACTGTTCTTCGCCATGTGTGAAATATCAGGAGGTGCGATACTGCAATTGCTGAAACATACGATTTCTACCGAGCGTCCTGTGAGTGCGTTCGAGCATTACCACGGTGTCGTTTTGCCGCTGGTGCAGGGCGTGGATATGCATCATAGCAATTCTTTCCCGTCGGGACATGCCTCTACGTTCTTCGTCTTCTGCACCTGCTGTGCAATCATTTTGGCATACCATTATAAGCTGAAAGTTGAACAGTCGAGCATCTCCGGCAACCAAGGAACGGGAAGCGATGTGTCTTGTGCAGGAAATCAAAACGGTAAAAAGAGTTTCAATTGTGTGGGGTTGTATGCGGTGTTGCTGTTGCTGTTGATACTTGCAGCCTTGGGTGCATACTCGCGTATCTACCTTTCACAGCACTTCCTGTCAGATGTCTGCATGGGTAGCATCATCGGATTTTTGACCCCGTGTCTGATATTTTACTTTGGTAGAGACAAGTTGCTGAAACTCCAAAACAAAAAAGGTTAAATAGTATGATGGAATTTCTACATAAACTGAGTGAAATGAAAAAGGGCCTGATACGGCCCCTTTCGCTTTTTTCTTTCTCTTGTATCGTTAGCATTGGAACCCTGTTTTTATATAACCTGCCTTTCTTTAACTATGTGGCGAATAATAGCAATGAAAGTGTAGGCGGGAAAATCTTCCTGTTAGCGTCACTCGTGGTTATCATGTTGGTGCTGAACTTCATGATGGCCTATCTTGTGATGTTTCTGATGAGAATAGTGGGGCGTGTGCTGCTTGCTATCCTGGCGCTCATCAATGCCACGGCCGTTTATTTCATCTTCACCTATAGTGTGATGATCGATTCGACGACCATTGGCAACGTGTTTAATACCAGATATTCCGAGGCTTCAGGGTTCTTCAGTTGGTCGTTGTGGCTATTCATCTTTGTGTTTGGCCTTCTTCCCGCTTTATACTGCCTGTTCCAGCCCGTGATCTATGGGAAAGTGAAGAAGCTGGGCATCTATTGCGGCAGTTCATTGGCCGTCGTCCTTGTCATCGCATCGATGAACATCAGTCAGACGCTGTGGATCAGTCAGCACGATACAGAACTGGGCGGATTGCTGCAGCCGTGGTCTTATCTGGTGAATACGTGCCGCATCATTAGCTTTAGTCACGATGAACAGGCCGAGGAAATCAAACTGCCCGACGGACAGATTACAGACGATGAGAAGGCTGTCGTGGTGCTCGTTATCGGCGAGTCGGCACGAAAAGCCAACTTCCAGCTCTACGGCTATGAGCGTGAGACCAATCCGCTGCTGTCCCAGCAAGAAGACTTGAAGGTGTATCAGGCCACTTCCTGTGCCACCTACACCACTGCTGGCACCAAGGCGATTCTTGAACCTGAAAACAGCGACGACCTCTATGAGATGTTGCCTAACTATGCCTTCAGGACTGGTGTCGACGTGTCGTGGCGTACATCGAACTGGGGAGAGCCTCCCATCCATATTGACGAATATCTTACTGACAGTGAGCTGAGCGAGCAATATCCCGACGAGAATAAGAACTATGACGGCATCCTGATCAAGGGAATCCGTGACCGCATAGAATCCAGTCCTAAAAACAAAGTGCTGATCGTGCTGCATACGAGTACCAGTCATGGTCCGAAGTATGCCGATAAATATCCGAAGGAGTTTGAGGTGTATAAGCCCGTGGCAAAGAATGTAGAGGAAGGCGAGAAGAATATCGGTATGCTGATCAATGCGTATGACAACACCATACGCTATACCGACTTCCTTTTGGATAGCCTGATCAACACCCTGCGTGCGATGGAAGAATGGAACAGTGCCATGATCTTCATTTCCGACCATGGTGAATCACTTGGCGAGAACAAGATGTTCATGCATGGCCTGCCGATGCGATTGGCACCCAAGGTGCAGTATGAGATTCCTTTCTTCGTATGGACCTCGAAAGGGTTCAGAGACTATAAGCCGACATCCAGCAAGCAGGATGCCCCCGAAGGCGAACTGCCGGCAGTTCTCGAACAACATTATATCTTCCATTCCGTACTCAATTTGCTGTCCATACAGTCACCAGCCTACAAAAAAGACTTTGATATCTTTCAAGTGAAAGACGATGGTGAGCGTCAACATTGAACTTCAACGGCAGCAGATGCTGTTGAAGATGGAATATGAAGAGGAACGGAAAGCCTTTGAGCAGAAGGTCGACGAGATGGGCATGGCGCGCCGCGTGCAGCGGGGCGATGCTTGGTGGCCCGTCAAGGTAGGGCGCAGCTATTACAACTCGTTGAACCAGCTTTGTGTTGAGGTGTTCCGTACGGTCAGTGAGGAGGACGACGAGGATCATAACTTCGAGTTTGGAAAACCAGTGAGCTTTTTTACGTCCGACGCTTCCCAGGTGAGAGGAATCGGGGGCGGATGTGTTGTCAGCTTTGTCGATGGCAACCGTATGGTAGTGGCTGTGCCCGATGGTTTTCCTATCGCTGACTTGCAACAGGAGAATGTGGGCGTTCAGCTCTCGTTCGATGAGACCAGCTACCGCATGATGTTTGACGCCTTGGAGCGCACCATGCGGGCAAAGGGACGGCATGGCTATTTGCGTGACCTCTTTTATACGCGCGGAATGAAGGCGGAGACCTTCACCTTTCCCGATATGCACTTCCCCTACTTGAACGCCGTGCAGGAGCATGCCGTCAACGAGGTGTTGCGTGCCAAGGATGTGGCCATCGTCCATGGCCCGCCAGGCACGGGTAAGACCACTACGCTGGTTGAGGCTATCCACGAGACGCTGCGCCGCGAACCGCAGGTGCTGGTGTGTGCGCAGAGTAATATGGCTGTCGACTGGATTAGCGAAAAGCTGGTTGACCGAGGCATCAACGTATTGCGCATCGGCAATCCCGTGCGTGTCGATGACAAGATGCTCTCCTTCACCTACGAGCGTCGTTTTGAGGCGCATCCCGACTATGCACAGTTGTGGGCTATCCGCAAGGCTATCCGTGAACTACGTGCCCATCGCAAGCGCGGGGATCAGAAGTTCCACCAGAAGTTAGAGAGTCTGAAAGGGCGCGCTGTTGAACTGGAACTCCGCATCAACGCCGAACTTTTTGGGGAAGCCCGCGTCATTGCCTCGACACTCGTGGGCAGTGGTCACCGTCTGCTCGACGGTCGCCATTTTCCTACGCTCTTCATTGATGAGGCTGCACAGGCACTCGAGGCTGCTTGCTGGATTCCCATCCGCAGGGCAGGGCGCGTCATCCTGGCTGGTGATCACTGTCAACTGCCACCTACGGTGAAATGCTATGAGGCCTTAAAGGGTGGATTAGGAAAAACGCTCATGGAGCGCATCGTCGAACAGAAGCCCGAGGTGGTCACGCTGCTGCGCATGCAGTACCGTATGAACGATGAGATTATGCGCTTCTCTTCCGATTGGTTCTACCATAACATGGTGGAGAGTGCGCCCGACGTGAAATACAGAAGTATTCTTGACCTCGACATCCCGATGACGTGGATAGAAGTACCCTCTACGGCCCCCGAGGGGACGACTTCTATAGACTCCTTTGCTTTCAAAACGAAAGAAGCCTCCTCGGGGGCCGTGGGGGGAAGCTCTCTCTTAAACTATTCCGAGGCCGAGCTGACGCTCCTGTCACTGCAGGCCTACTACGAGATGATTGGCAAGCAGCGCATACTCGACGAACGGCTCGACGTAGGTATCATCTCACCCTATCGGGCGCAGGTGCAACTGCTACGCAGGCTGATCCGCAAGCGTGAGTTCTTCAAGCCCTTCCGCAGTTTGATCTCAGTGAACACCGTCGATGGCTTTCAGGGCCAGGAGCGTGATATCATCGTCATCTCGCTTGTCAGAAGCAACGACGAGGGACAGATTGGCTTCCTTCGCGACCTGCGCCGCATGAACGTTGCCATCACCCGTGCCCGTATGAAACTCATCATCCTTGGCGACCGTCAAACCCTCTGCCGACACCCCTTTTATCGCAAACTCTGGGAGTACATTCAGACGCTCAAGTGAAAATAAAACGGGAAATGCTTTGTAGTTCCTACCTTTTTTTATACTTTTGTTCCCCGAAAGCGGAAAAAAGATGCTTCAAGGCATGAAAGCAAACGAAAAAATAACTGAACAACCCTCGCGTTTCGACCATCTGGAACAGATGTCGGTGAGCGAGCTATTGCACCATATCAACGAAGAGGATGCGCGGGTGGCTGAAGCCGTAGGCAAGGCGCTGCCACAGATAGAGGCGCTGGTCGAGGCCATCGAGCCGCGGATGAAGCGCGGCGGACGGCTCTTCTATATTGGTGCAGGCACCAGCGGCCGACTGGGCGTGCTCGATGCCAGTGAACTGCCCCCTACATTTGGCGTGCCCGATACTTGGGTGATGGGCATCATTGCGGGTGGCGACAAAGCACTGCGCCACGCCGTGGAACGGGCCGAGGACATTACGGAACAGGGATGGAAAGACCTGCAGGCGTATGAGCCCACGCCCGACGACACCGTGCTGGGCATTGCCGCCTCGGGCACCACTCCTTATGTGGTGGGCACCCTTCGTCAGGCACGTCAGCACGGTCTGCTCACGGGTTGCATCACCAGCAATCCGAACACCCCGCTGGCAGCTGAAGCCGAGTTCCCCATCGAAACCATCGTAGGTCCTGAGTTCGTGACAGGTTCCAGTCGCATGAAGAGTGGCACGGCGCAGAAGATGGTGCTGAACATGATCTCGACCACGCTCATGATACGCATGGGGCGCGTGCAGGGCAACCGTATGGTGAACATGCAACTGACCAACGATAAACTCATCGACCGCGGTACGCGCATGTTGCAGGAGTCACTCGGCCTGAGCTATGACGAGGCCCGCCAACGGCTGTTGGAGGCAGGCAGCGTGAGCAGTTGCTTATGAAGAATAAAAGAATAAAAAAATAAAAGAATAAAAAATAAAAGAATAAAAAATAAGCAAGGGATACCAATATTGATGAAAAAACTAAAACCTATTGCACTATGGCTGGGCACCCTGATGGTGGTAGCCGCAGTCTTATTGTACTACGAAGCCGACTTCCTTTGGAGGGTTCAGCAGCGCAATACTTTCCTGACTTCCGCGCTGTACTTCAAGCAGCAGATGGTTGTGCCGGGCGGCATGCTGTCCTACCTGGGCGGTTTCTTCACCCAGTTCTTCTACTATCCTTGGATGGGCGTGCTCTTCCTTTGTGCATGGTGGGGACTGCTGATGTGGCTGATTCAGCGGGCGTTTCAACTGCCTGAACGGTGGAAGGTACTCACGCTGATACCTGTAGCAGCTCTGCTCCTTGCCAACATGGACCTTGGCTACTGGATCTACCTGCTCAAGCTGCGCGGCTATTTCTTTGCGGCAACCATTGGTACGACGGCTGCGACAGCCCTGCTTTGGGCGTTCCGAAAACTACCCGCCTCGCTATGGATGCGCGTGGGCTTCCTCGTATTGGTGACGCTCGTTGGCTATCCCCTCATGGGCGTCTATGCCCTCGCTGCCGTCGTTGTGATGGGTGTATGGACTTGGCGACTGTCGGCAGACCGCACGCAGAACGCTTTGCTTTCGCTTGCTGCCCTGTTGAGCGTCATCGCCATCCCCCTGATCTATTACCGTCTCGTCTATTACGAGACCAACCTCACCTATCTCTATCGTACGGGATTGCCGGTCTTTACCATGCTCAAGGACTATCATACCTATTATATTCCCTTCTATGTCCTGGCAGCCAGCTTCCTGTTGCTGGCTCTGACCTACAATCGTTGGAAGGAGGCGCCCGTAAAGAAGGCAACCTCTCGTCGCTTGGCTCTCACTTCTTACCTCTTACCCTCCTGCGTATTGGTTGCCGTCGTGGGGTGCGTATATCATTTTTGGTATAAGGACGATAACTTCCACCATGAGTTGCGCATGCAGCGTTGCGTCGAGCATACCGACTGGCAAGGGGTTATTGACGAAGGGAAGAAACAGGACTGCGAACCCACGCGAGCCATTGTGATGATGCACAACCTGGCTTTGAGCCGTTTGGGACGACAGTGCGATGAGATGTATCGCTTCCGCAAGGGTTCGAGCAAGATCAAAACGCCGTTGCCCGTCTATATGTACCATATCGCAGGTCGTATGATCTTCTACCAGTATGGTATGCTGAACGAATGTCACCGTATCTGTATGGAGGAGGGCGTGGAATATGGCTGGAACATGGAGATGCTGCAGTATATGGCGCGTTGTGCCGTCCTTGGCAAAGAGACGCAGACCGCCCGAAAGATTCTCGACATTCTGCGACAGACAATATTCTACGGCGAATGGGCTGACCGCATGGAGCGTCTGCTCAACGACCAAGGCCTGCTGGCCAGCGATGCGGAGACGGGCCCCATCACCCACATGTTGCACTATCGGGACCGACTGGATTCTGCCGACGGTTACGTAGAACGTTTCCTGATGAACACCCTGGCCATGCACGATGCTAACGACCTCTACTTCCAGGAGCAGGCTGTGCTTGGTGCGATGTGGACGCGCAACCCCGACCTGTTCTGGCGCCGCTTCCAGCATTTCATCGACATCAACGGAGACCGCCCTGTGCCCCGCATCTTCCAGGAGGCTGCCTGGCTGTTTGCCAACATGGAGGGCATGGAGGGACTCGACGAGTGGGTGCTTGAAAAGGGTGTGAAGGAGAACTTCGTTTCCTTCATGCAGACGTTGCAGCAGAAGAACCTCTCGCCCAACCAAAAGAAGAGATACCTCTATCAGTCTTTCGGCCATACTTACTATTTCGAATATTTCTTCCTCAAAGACATTACCTACTATTAATATGAAGAAACTGCTTTTGCTCATGGTTGCCGCGATACTGTTGGCTGCCTGTGGAAATAAGATACCCGACGTCTACAGTCAGTCGGAAGACCTGCCAAACATCTATCCCGACTACGCCAACGTCACTGTGCCCATCAACATCGCACCGCTGACGTTCAAGCTCGACGGCAAGCCCTACGACATGGTGGCTCGTTTCACCGCTGGTGGGGAAGAGGTGGTGTGTGGCGGTACGAAGATTCAGCCCGATGCCGACGACTGGCAGCGGCTGACCGAACGTGCGAAGGGCGATGCTATCAAGGTAGAGGTTTTCGTCGAGAAGAACGGTCAGTGGACGCTCTTCAAGCCTTTCAGCATCTTCGTCTCGCCCGACAGCATCGATCCTTATATCAGCTATCGTCTGATTTCGCCGTCGTATGTGGCCTATGAGGAGCTGACCATCAGCCAGCGCTGTTTGGAGAACTACGACGAGAGCGTGATCTACGATAACATGCTCTGCTCCGATGAGACAAGCGCTCAGTGCATCAACTGCCACAACTACCAGCAGTACAACCCCGACCGCATGCAGTTCCATGCTCGTCAGAACCTCGGCGGCACCGTTATTGCCTACGATGGCACCATCCGGAAAATCAACATGGGCAACGACAGCATCCTCTCGGCAGGCGTCTATCCGTCGTGGCATCCCTGGCTCAAGCTCATTGTCTATTCGACTAATAAGACCCACCAGATCTTCCATACCGTCGATGTCAACAAGATTGAGGTGTTCGATACGGAGAGCGACCTGATTGCCTACGATGTGGAGAAGAACGAGGTGTGGAACATTGAGAACGACACCACCGAACTGGAGTGCTTCCCCTTCTGGGCGCCCGATGGCCGCACGCTCTACTACTGCAGTGCCCACTTCGAGTATAAGGACACCATCGACAAGGGTAAGGAGTTTGTCACCCGAACCGAGGAGGTGAAATATAACCTCTATAAGAAGACCTTTAATCCTGAGACCCTTGAGTTCGGGCCTCGCGAACTGGTCTTCGCTGCCGATTCTGCTCACCTCTCGTCTCAGACTGCTGACCGCTCAGCTAAAAGTGCTACCTTGCCCCGCGTCTCGCCCGATGGTCGCTGGCTCATGTTCACCCTCGCCAAAGACGGCATCTTCCATATCTGGCACCATGATGCCGACCTCTGGCTCCTCGACCTGCAGACGGGCGAGGCTCGTAACATGGAGGAACTCAACTCGGCCGACACGGAGAGCTATCACTCCTGGTCGTCGAACGGCCGATGGGTAGTGTTCAGCAGTCGCCGTTACGATGGCAACTACACCCGTCCCTTCATTGCCCATGTCGATAGCATGGGGCAGGGCAGCAAGCCTTTCGAACTACCTTGTGCCGATCCCGACTATCACCGTCAGTTCCTGAAGTGCTACAACATCCCCGAGTTCATGCGAGGCCCCGTGACGATCACGCCCCAGCAGTTTGCCGACGTGATCAAGCAGGATGGTGCGCGTGTGAAGTATAAGAGCCGCTAAACTGATCTTTTGCGTCTTTTGCCCGATTTTTGTGTGAACAACTAAGAAATGTGGCATAAACTACTTAATTTTCTTTAAAAACTAAAGCCTTTAGTTGCATCGAACTAATATTTTTAGTTACTTTGCAGTCGGATATTGATACTGACGCAAACGAAGTTGATCGTTTCGCCCGGCGATGCAAGGAGACGCTTGCTACCGCAGGGACGCAAGAAAGTTTATAGTTAAAACTGAAACAATGAAAAGGCTGACCACGAAAGAAAAGGAGATCATGGACCTGTACTGGGAGCACGGGCCGATGTTTGTGAAAGAGTTGCTGGAGTACTACGACGAGCCCCGTCCGCACTTCAACACGCTCTCGACAACCGTTCGTATATTGGAGAAAAAAGGTTTTCTCGACCACAAGCAATACGGCACGACCTACCAGTACTTTCCTACGGTCACGGAGCGGGAGTATGGACGTTCGAGTCTTGCCGGTGTCATCAAGAACTATTTCGGCGACTCGTACCTGAGTGCTGTCAGTAGCTTTGTGAAGGAGGAAAAAATCTCTGTGGACGAGCTCAAGGAACTCATCGAACAGATTTCGACGGAGTCAGAATCGTAAATAGCAAATAGTAAATTGGATTCGCTTTAGCGCTTTTACAAAGCGTAGCGACTAAAAGAAATCATCAAATAGTCAACAATTATGGTGGAGTTTCTGATATATGACCTGAAGGTAGCAGCACTGGTGGCGGTGTTCTATATGTTCTACCGTCTGCTGCTGAGCCGCGATACGTTGCACCGCATGAACCGCGTGGTGCTGCTGACCACTGCCGTAGCCTCGTTTGTGCTGCCGCTCTGTGTCATTACCATCCACCATACGGTGATAATGGCTCCCCTTTCGTCCCCCGTGGGGGACACAATAGCTCCACTTTATGCTAACGAAGCCCCCTCGGGGGCAGTAAAGGGGGCTTTCTCGGGGGCCGTATGGGGGGCTTGGGGGACAGTGTTCACTGTCGTGTTCTTCGTGGGCGTAGCCGTCACGTTGGGACATCTGCTGTGTTCAGTGGCTCAGGTGATCCGCCTCGTTCGTCGCAGCGAGCGGCACGCGCAGGCCGACGGTACCGTTGTCTGCGTGACAGACAAGGAGGTGTCGCCCTTTAGCTTCTATCGTTACATCGTACTCAACCGTCAAGATTTTGAAAGTCCGGACTCAGCCATCATGGCTCATGAACGGGGACATATCCGTCTGCATCACACGCTCGACGTGCTCCTCGTTGATACACTCACCGTACTGCAATGGTTCAACCCAGCTATGTGGATGCTGCGCCAGGATCTGCGCGCCATCCATGAGTATGAGGCCGATGCAGCGGTACTCTCTCAAGGCATCAATATGCGTCAGTATCAGTATCTACTTATCCAGAAAGCCGTCAGCGCCTGCGGGTACTCAGTCGCCAACGGTATCAGTCACAGTACCCTCAAAAACCGCATAACTATGATGCTTACTAATAAAAAAACAAATCGCATGAGCTGGCTCAAGATGCTCGCCATGCTGCCCATCGTGGGTACCACGCTGGCTTTGAACGCAGAAACCGTGAATGACTACGTCTTCGACAACACCCAGCAGGAGCCGCAGAAGAAAGTGGTGAAGAAGGGCAAGAAAGCCGGTCAGGTGAAAATGGGTGCCAAGACCATCGAGGTGAAGGCCGA
>Ga0265298_10009924_pt1 | contig 11303 bp, 9 predicted proteins | sample AusTroGonzalo_MG_3_FD_193486 | JGI IMG/M metagenome (GOLD analysis project Ga0265298, IMG submission 193486) | Bovine rumen microbial communities from tropical cattle in Woodstock, Queensland, Australia - Gonzalo_01 | ecosystem: Host-associated > Mammals > Digestive system > Stomach > Rumen ...
GAAAGCCCAGAGGCCATTCTTCCGAAAATCAATGAAGTACTGAGACTGAAGGATGAGTCGAGAGAGTCTTTTGTATTGGCTGTTCTGGATGCCTGCAATCCGTGCATCCCAGGCAAGAGCATCGATCCGGAGGCGATTGCCCGTGTGCTTCCCGGGACGATTAAAGAGAATAAGCAAATTGTGGAGGATAAGTGGAAGGCGATTGCGGAGCGCTGGGGGGAGATCATCCATTCGCTCAGCATGGAGCTCTTTTGCTCCCTGATTCCAGGTTACCGTAATTATAAAAGACAGCAGAAGGTGGCAACTCAGCAGGATTTGCTGAACTGCGCCAGAGACATGCTCAAGACCGACGCAGAGGCAAGACAGTATTTCCATCAGAAATATGCCTGCGTCTATGTAGATGAAATGCAGGATACAGATCCCGTACAGGCACAGATCCTTTTCTACCTGACAACGGAAGAGTCGGAATTTGATCCTCATGACTGGAGAAACTGCAGACCGGTTCCAGGCAGCCTGTTCCTTGTCGGAGATCCGAAACAGGCAATCTATCGCTTTCGCGGCGCAGATATTACCGTATATAAGACGTTGGAGACACTTTTCCGGGACGGCGTCGGAAGGGTAGAACATCTTCATTTCAACTTCCGTAGTTCTTCTGAGATTACAGATTTCAGTGACCATATGTTCAAAGAACTTCTGGCAGGAGGAGATTATCAGGCAGCCTATTCCGGAATGACCGCTGTTGCGGGAGCATCAGATCACGCTAGAATCCTGTCCTATACCACAGAAAGAGACTGTGACCCGGACCATGTCGCGGCGTTTATTGCGGAAATGGTTCACGTCGGCGCATTGGTCGGAACGAAAGATCATTCACATAAAGCGACATACGAAGATTTCCTGATTCTGACGAACACGAACGGGCGAACAGAAGAATATGTCAAAGCGCTTTCCGCCTATGGGATTCCATGCAATATGGCCGGTGCAAAGAAGTACTCGGAGATGCCCCAGTTAATCCGCGGAAATGCAGTGCTTCAGTACCTGGCAGATTCTGATGATGAGACCAAACTCGCAGCAGCATTGGTGATTTGCTATGGCATTCCGTTTACCGTCCTGCGGTCCTATCGGCAGATGGCAGGCAGTCTTGCGGCAAACCCGGATGCGGTGAGAACTGCAATGGCTGAAATCGGAAAGGAGACGGAATACTCGGATATATTTGCCGGATTGGAGGAACTGAGCCGCTTCAGGGAACAGGCAAAAAGCCTTCCGGGGATCACGGTTTTGGAAAATATTTGGAAAAAAAGCTGCGCCGTCTGGCAGGAAGAAAAAGCTTTAGAGCATGTCAAAGAGTACCCGATGGTGCTTCAGTTTCTACACGAACTCAGAAACTCTGGCGGGAGTTTGACTGAACTTGCCGCAAAGGCAGAAGATCTGCTGCATGGAACGGCGGATAGAGAATTGCTGCTGACTGAGGAAACAAACTGTGTCCGGATCATGAACCTGCACAAAGCGAAAGGGCTGGAGTCAGAAATCGTCATTCTTGCGTTTGACAGCCCGTTCAAAACGGATGCCGAAAAACATATTGCTTTTATAGGAAATACCGAATATCTCCATCTGTGCATGTCCAGGGCAAACTCATTTGGAGGCAGTACGGTTTATGCAAAACCGTCCGGGTGGGATGACGGACCCGGAAAAAAAGAGCAGGAATTTCTCAAAGCACAGATCGTCAGACTGCTTTATGTGGCAGCCACAAGAGCAAAAACCGCCTTAATTGTGTGCGGAGCAAAAAAGAATACTTGGACTGAGATAGCGATGAAGTGTGAGTCAGAGCAGGAGAAGGATGCCAACTGGCAGAAGGCAATAAACGCACTGGAATGCGGGAAATCGACATGCTCATCAACGGATCAGCAGGAAATGGGAACTACTGAAGCTAATTCGGCAAAGCTGGAAGAGCAACTGAAGTGCAATGCTGTCAGCCTTTCCTCTGCGCAACATCTGGATATCAGCCCCAGCATGCTGGAGCGGAGAGATGAACTGCAGACATCTTCTTTTGCAAATGATGCTTTCCCGCACGGTGCAAAATGGGGAACGCTGATGCATCGGTTGCTGGAGCTGTGTGTAAGAAATCGGAGCTTCGAAAAGAAACAGAGGAAATTGCTTGCTGTTCAGGCAACTTATGAGACTCTGGATGGAGAACCCCTTTCCGAAGCTGAGAAACGAATGTTGGATCCACAGAGCCGATATCCCGAAGAGGAGACGCTGTTTGATGCTTTGGCGGAGACAGCTGTGCTTCAGACAGATTTTTTGGAGAACCCGGAGCACGAGCTCAAAAACTTGCTGGACTCTGGAAAGTGCTATGCAGAGCTGCCCTTTGAAGCATGCCTCAGGAAAGGGGATCCCTTGCGGGAGCTTTGCAGCTCTATGACAGAAGAGCCGGCAGAAGTGCCAGTCGAACTGAGAGGCGTGATTGATTTGGCAATCCACAGGGAACAGGACTGGGTGATTGTAGACTATAAGACAGATGCACGCCGAAAAGGGGAAGCATCGGAAGCGTATATAGAAAGACTGAAGATGCAATACATCCCACAGATTCTCATTTACCGGGAAATCATCAGAAGGCTGAATCTTGGTGATGTGCAGGTGGCCTATCTTTGCGCTCTCAGTCTTGATGGAATGTTGATTGAGGTATAATTGAAAAGTCGACTGGCAGTTGACCAAACGAAGAGAAAAACATGATATTGTGTAGACGTATTTGGGAGAATCTGATTAAGCGTGGGAGGAAATGAAAATGGCAGCCGAGGAATTTGTGAATATTGAGCTGAAGCGTCCGTCAAGTGAGGATGACTTCGCGGAAGTCATTGAAACCCTTGAAAAGTATGACAAGCTGACAGCGGGAAAGCTGGTAGTTAATTTCAAAAACAAAGTTAAAAAAGTTCTTTTTATGCAAACCGCAAAGGTTAATGATACATTCCGCATTGAAGTTAGTGTCGAGGATAGCGGAAAGCATCCCAGAATGTTAGCAATTAGAGAGGCTACCCTCGAAGAAGCAAAAGAAGCTTTTCATTCTATTTGCGTTGATGGCAAAGAGCCTAGAGGGGGAAAATGGGAGGATGTTTCTGCGGATGTTTTCCCAGTGCATTGTATTTCTATAAACCTTTTCAAGACGGCTTACCGCGTTGTTCGAAAAAACTCCGACGAGATCTACAAGGGCTTCGGTTTTAAGCATCTGTCTGATGCAACGCAGTACTATGTCCACCCTGATAACCAGTCTCACAGCGGGACAACTACGTTATGTCAACCGATTGGCGAAGCACTTATTCTTTTCACATCCATGTTGACCGGAATCATGAAGGGTAAAGGGTTTGGCGACTACTATTGCAGCGAAAACGGCAGAAAGATTTATTTGGATATTTACCCGCCGGATGATTATCGGGAGCATGGTGTTATACCGGAGAATATCAGACGCTATCGTGCCACCATTGAGGAAGATCATCTGATCGTTGCGGCCTACGATGAGGAGCAACGCTGGATTGATGGAAACATGGAGCATCTCCGGCCACTGAATAAGTTGCTTCCAGCTTTTTGCGTCCTTCTTGCTCGTGAAATGGAAATGGATTCCGATTTTAAAGCGAGAATGGAACAATTTGTGGAAAACCCAGTGGTAGATGAGTTTGTGAATCTCCATGAAGACTTTTACCAGATGCATAAGATGGATGAGTATTCCTTTGCCTATGCGGACATTCCGGGAATGGAAACGGAAAACTGGAAGTCTTATTCGGAAGCTTACGAGGTGATTCGGGAGAATAAAGAAGAATTGGACGCAAAGAAGGAGGTCTGCATGGAGAAGTTTGATTATAGACTCTTTGATGAAGAACAGCTTTCTCTTATTCCAGTGCTGCCAGATGAGTTCATTCTGCCGGAAAAACTGAAGAGCCTTTGCAATGCTGTTGTTGCCGGAGATACAAGGGCTGTGCTGTTCTACGGACCCTGGCACCGGAAAGACAATCTCATGCAAACTGGTTGCACAGGAGACAGGACTTCCTATCATGGAGACAATCAACTGCACAGAGAATCTTGATGAGTATGTCCTTGGAAAATATATTCCGGAAGGAGACAAGATTATTTTCCGGGAGAGCTATGTGACGAAAGCAATCAGAGATGGTGGCGCTGTGGTTTTTGAGGAAATCAACTTTGCCAAACCACAGTATCTTGCTTTCCTGAATTCATTGTTGGATGATAACGGATTTGTTCGTCTGGATAACGGAAGTGTTGTGAAGCGCAATCCTAATTTCAGGTTTTTTGCAACGATGAATTTGGGATACTATGGAACAAAAGAACTGAACCAGGCTCTTTTCAACCGTTTCAACGCAGTGATTGAGCTCGCAGCCTTGTCTGATGAGTCGATTAGACTGATGTTGACAAGCCGGATTCCCGAGTGCGAGCCGGTTGTGGATAAAATTATCGGTGTCTATCATAAGCTAAAAAAGAAAATTGAGGCGGAAGAGCTGGAAGTGGTCATCTCTCCTCGAAATCTGGAGAACTGGGCCAGGCTGGCAAAATATGAAGGTTATATCGCTGCCGCGGAGAAGACAATTGTTCCGATCGCAAAATCAGACAAGGTACTGGAGAACACAATCCGCGGTATACTGATGCTTTACAAATGGAAACCGTTTGAGAAATGGAGCAGTAAATGACTTTTATAGACCCCGAATTCGATTTAGTTGAAGCGCTGAAAAAAGCAGATGAGGGAGATATTTATGCGATTCGCAATATTATTGGATACATTGCTTACCAGGGGGAAGATGAGGAGGATCTTCTTGAGAGGAAGGCGGAATACATAAACAAATTGGCTGAATTGGAGGACCCTGTCGCGCTGATCTATCTTGCCGAACGATATCGCACTGGAGAAAATGTTGATCGGAATGTGAAGCTGGCGATTGAACTCTATGAAAAAGCGGCTGAAAGAGGGGTCAGCTTTGGAAATGAATGCATCGGCGAGCTGTACTACAGAGGAGAGGGCGTTGAGCAGAGCTATGAAAAAGCTTTCGAGTATTTTACAAAGGATGAGGATAAAAAGTCTCCAGTAACAGATTATTTGCTCGGAGAAATGTATCGTCTCGGTCAATTTGTTGAAAAGAACGATACTGTTGCAAAAGAACACTACCTCTCTATTATTCATCAGAATTTTCCAAAACTGGATTCATATTATGGGCCAGCAACATTTCGGCTTGCGGAATATAGCTATGCAAAAGCTGATGAAGGGGAAATTGATGAAGCCTGGCAATATATTGAAGAGGCAAGAAAGGAAATTGATCCGGACTGCCTGACAGTAAAAGGAACTGGCATTACGAAGGAAATGATTGATGATCTGTGGATACAAATTTTCAGAGAAAAGGAAAAAGAGCGGAGCCATAAATAAAAACGATTGGAAAGGCGGCAGACAAGCTTGAGCGGTGTTGGGTCAGAGTTTTTCAGTAAGAATTTTGATCTGTTTGATGCGATAAATAAAGCTGAAAATGGGGATACAGGAGCTATGTATTCCGTTATTGCTTATATCGCTATGGAGGATGAGGGAGAGCAGGATCTGCTGGAGAAAAAAACAGAGTATATTCATAAGTTGATAGAAAGCGGAGATCAATCTGCTCTTATTATGCTGGGAGACTGCTACAGAGATGGTAAAGGCGTTCCCAAAGATTCAGAAAAGGCTTTAAAACTATTTATGCAAGCTGCAGAAGCGGGAATCAAGTTCGGATATGAATGCATTGGCCAAATGTATTTCTTTGGAGATGGTGTCGATGCAAATTATGAAAAAGCTTATGAGTTCTTTGCCAAACATGCTGACTCATTATGTCCGCAGTCTACATTTCTGATCGGAGAAATGTACCGAAAAGGACTCTACCTGTCAAAGGATGACAAGAAAGCAATCAAATTATATGATTCCATTATCAAAAAAAACAATACTTGGATGGACGACTACTATCCTCTGGCTGCGTACATGTTGGCAAAGTATACCTCGGAGGGAATTGATACAGGATATGATCTGGAATGGGCGTTTAAGGCTGTTGAATATGTCAAAAAACACGTTCAAACACCGCACGTTCTATCTGAAAATGAGTATTTGACACCTGAGATGATCAATGAACTTTGGCAGAAGATTTTTGTGACCAGGAGTTGAGAATATAAACATGGCCAAAAATAAGAATCGAAGTCCTGAAGCTGAATTTAAGGATTATCTTGCAAGAGCTGACTCAGGTGATGAAGAAACTCTATTTTGCATAGGCTTTTGTTACTTGCAGGGCTATGGAACAAAAAGAGATGTTGAAAAAGGTGAATACTGGCTAAGAAAAGCTGCAGATAACGGGGGAAGGAATGCGCAGTATTACCTTTCTGTAATCTATCGCGACGGACAGGATGTTGAAGCAAATCAGGAAGAGGCAATGAAATACTGCAAAATGGCTGCTGAATCAGGCCATCCAAAGGCAATGTATAATCTTGCATCTTATTATTACGACCAGAAAGATTTTAATAAGGCAGAAGAATTGTTTTCTCGTGCCGCGCTGGCAGGCGAGCCCAACGCAGTATGCAATTTGGGACTTCTGTATTATAATAGGAATATTCTTGAAGGAACTGAAGCCAGACTCGTTGATTTATCAAGGGCGAAATTCTGGCTTGCCCTGGCAAAGAAGATCAGCTGTTCGGAACCAACTCTGGCAGATCGGGCATATGAAGATACTTCAACAAAATTCAAACATCTTTTGAAGGAATGTGATGCATATGGCTATGATCTTGATCTTGTTAAATCGACTGTGGAAGTGGCAAGAGATCTTCAAGATGATATGACCGACCAGGATACAGTCAGGAGAGTGATCGCTTTCGCATCAATTCTGATTTCAGAGGGTATCAGAGTGGGATATGAAGTAATGGCGAATCTTATTGCAAACGGTAAATATTATCCGAGCTCAGAGCACGATGTTAATATGCTTAAGATGATGGCGGAACTGTTAGGCAATAAGACAACAGACTGAGAGGGGGGGCTTGTGATGATGACGGAAACGCAGAAGGCTGAAGTCCTGGAACAGTTTCAAAGCAATTATATCCGGGATATCGAGGAAAGCTTCGCACAAACATTTTCCGAAAACGATAAAGTCCGTCTGTTTTTCATTAACGAGAATCAAGCTTTCACCGACGGACGGAACATCGTTGTCGATCCCGCAATTGCTGAACTGTATGCCGATCAGGAGGGTTTGAAGAAAACAGAGGAATTCCTGGGATGGCCGGAAACTGTATCTATCGATCCCTGGAAAGCGCTGAAAGTAATCACACGGGCGCAAACAATCCATGAGTGCCTGCACATCCTCTATACAGATTTTCCTGGTGGAGCAGCGACGGATCCGCAGTGTAACACAAAGAATAAGCGGAAAGTAATGGCGCTGATTTCTAATATCATTGAAGATGCCTATATTGAGGCAGTAGGCTGCAGCGTCTACGACAATCTGGAAACTTATCTGAAGTTTGGCCGCGTATGGCAGCTGTTTGCAACAAAACCTGTTGAAGGCACAGTGTCCAGAAGCCTAAACAGCAATACAGCACCTACAGCACCAGTAAAACCGCAAAGAGTTTCAGAGAAAGCGGATGGACCATCAAAGGCTGTTCTGATTACACAGTATCTTGATTATATGGCAACTATGCTGTTGTTTCCTATGGTTGAGCTGGAGGAACCAATTCCTGAACTCAGGGATTATATTGATCAGACAAAACAACTTTTTTATGACGGAAGCTTTGCTCCAGCTCCTGACGAGAGATACTCTTATTGCCAGAGTATTTTTCAGGTCATCCTGCCGATTATTCCAGACGATACAGAGGAACTCCCAATTCAGCAACTGGAAGTGAAACTTGGAGGAACGAAGACACACACTCCAGAAGCGGAGACTATATCGGGAGAAAAACGAAAAGGGCGCAGACAAACAGTTACTGTTCGTTTGTTTACCGACAGGGATGGAACGGATAGGGATAATTCGAAGTCCTTTGATACTTTCCTTAAAGAGCTGGAGGAATTTGCGAAAGAGCATGATGTTGCGATTCGTCTGATCATGGATGAAGGTGAACACATCACGCACTCGGGATCAAGTTTCGGCGTCTCACCACTGCATAAGGACATTAAAGTAGAGGAAGATCATCCGAAAATCAATCCAAACCATAGAAAAGCCTACCAGAATATTTACAACAAATACAGGATTAACATAAACTCATATAATGCGCGATTCCTCCAGCTGTTAAAGAGTGTTTCACCTGTAACGGAAGAGAAACAGCTGTTCGGATCGGGAATCAGCTCAAAGCATATGGGGGATCCGAAAAAACGATACTGGTATAAAAAAGTGCATGGTATGGCATTACCGGACCTTGCGGTGATGCTCCTTGTAGACGGTTCCGGATCAATGAGCGGCGCGCGAAAGAGAGCTGCTATGAACTCTTGCGTTATATTGCATGAGGTGCTGAAGAAGCAAGGCATAGAACATTGTATTGTTGAACACCGCGCTGGAGGACCAGAACCGCGTGTTGATGTGAATATTCTGCTTGACTTCCATCCGCGGCGTGAAGAAGAAAAGTACAATATCATGCAGATCGAGGCGTATGGTGATAACAGGGATGGCTTGGCGCTTGCATGGGCAGAACGGTATATCAATACACACTCGGCCTGTGAGCACAAATTGATTATTGTTCTTTCGGATGGTTATCCATCACATAGCTATGACCAATATCATCCACCGGTTTCCAGCAAAGATACTGCAAACATTGTAAGAAAAATCATTAACCGCGGAACATCTGTGATTGCAGTTTCGCTGGACGAGACGGAAGAGTATTCAACGTATGAAGAGCTGAAAGAAATATATCCGGAGATTGTAGCATGTAATGACCTGAACAGACTTACAGGGCAACTGCTGACCGTGATATCAAGACAGCTTCAAGGAAAATAGAACACAATAACTGCGAGAGGCAGAAACAAAGAGGGCTCTCTGAATGAAACAAAACATGGTTGCTGAGCTTGACAAACTTTTTGATGAGGTCGGAACCTATCGATCTACAAAAGAATATGGTGAGCTTCTCCGGTTTGTCCGGCGATTTCAAAAATATGCGCCCTACAATGCCATGCTTTTGCATGTGCAAAAACCGGGAAGCCAGTATGTTACGACTGCGGCTGATTGGAATCAGAGATTTAACAGAAAGCCTAAGCCAGGTGCTCGCCCCCTTGTGATTCTGCGCCCCTTTGGACCTATGGCTTTTGTATATGAGCTCAGTGATACGGAAGGGGATCCGTTTCCACAGTCCGTTGAGGAACCATTTGCTGCTACAGGTTCAGTGACGCCAAAGATGCTAAATGATTATATCGAGCATGCTTATTATGAAGGAATTAGAGTCTTGCCACAGAATTACGGGACTGAATATGCCGGACAGGTGCAGGTGATAAACGACTCGGGTATTTATAAAAGCAAAGATATAGAGAAACGATTCCGAATCCCATTTGCTGTGACTGTTAATAACAACGAGAATCCAGCAACTATGCTGGCAACCGTTTTTCATGAACTTGGCCATGTTTATTGCGGCCACCTATACTGCCCAGACATTAAATATATCCCGCAACGATATCAGCTATCAGAGCAGGTGGAAGAATTTGAGGCGGAATCTGTCTGTTGGCTTTTATGTGAGAGACAAGGAATCAAAAACCCGTCTGCTGCCTATTTGAGCGGTTATCTCGAAAAAAATGAAGAGATCCCACCCATCAGCATCGATACGGTACTACGGGCCGTTGGAGCTATTGAACAGATCTGGAGCAAACCAAAAATTCCGAGAAAGGAACTTCTTATTTCATAAGGCAGAGAATTCTGGATAAACATGCTCTTTATAGGAACTTCTCAGGAGGAACAATATGGTGCTATTTAATGATAGAGAATACTTGAAGCTGGAGGCAATGATCAAAGGTCAGGCAGCCCAGAAAGATCAGGATGCTATTGAAGATCTTTCTTTTTTGAAAACGGCGATGCTGGCCTTTTGTGAGTATGCTTATAAAGTCAATGAAGAACAGATTGAAACAAGGCTAGCAAAAGGAATCTTGACTGGTGAAGAGCTTCGCGAGGTGATTGAACACTTCGACGGAACCAGGCACACTGCGCACGAACGAGCTATTGCTCAGGCAAAGGCTCTCAATCGAATGGCAATAGCATACTCTTGTGAACAGATCTATCTCGGAGATGAATCTGTCCGGTTTGAGATCGGATCATTCTGTGGAGAAGTTGCAGACTGGATATTTAGAAACAGAACATGAGGGGCATAGTGCTTTAACCCTCTTCGGTCTGCTCTTATTAAGGAATTAACTGCTATAGAAAATCCATGCTCCATCTAACGGAGACATGGATTTTTTCGTTTACCCTCTAAAATTGACAAAAAGAAAAAACAAACTTATACTTTTTGCGATGAGCATTTGCCTCATCATCATAATCCAGAAGAAGGAGAAGGGTCAAAATGTTAGCACACGCATTGGCAGTTGGTGCAGCGGGACTGACGGAGAGCCAGTGGCAAATTGCCGAAGGCTTGGGATGGATAGAAGAACTGGGGCTTAGCCCATTTCGGGAATTGATTCAGTATCTCGATGAACTTTTCAGCCGAATTACCACAAAGGATCCGGTTTCAGTCCAGATCCCTGAAGTGCCAACCACAACAGAAACAGGAAAACCGTTCTACGCCATGATCAACCACAGCACATTGGCTGTGAGCAGGGAATTTGTGAAGGGAAAGGCTGTTTACAAAAGCAATTACTCGCTTTTGCAGGCAAGTGAGGATTACCAGGAGACTTTGGAGAGCTTTATCCGGCATCTGACCAGAGGGAGAGAATCGGCAGTGTTTTGCAAGGTGTCGGAGATTCCGAAGGACTTCGACACAAGCAAAAGTATCATGACCTGCTGCTCAGCGGAATGCGACATTTTTCTTCCGACAGGCCTCTGCAAAGGCCTCAGCAGGAGAAATGGAGCCCATATCACTGATGTGGAGGTCTTTTCTTCCATCGTAATGGATTACACGAAGGTGATGCAGAAGATTCACAGACGGGGATATGAGCTGAGAACGCATTTTTACCTGACAAGAGGCAGTGACATTCAGCTGATCCTGTCAGACCCGGAGGCAGCGAAGACAATCTGGTCAGAGGGCGGATATCGGGACTATCGGTGTGTCACGATCAGCGATGAAGGCGAGGTCGAGCTCCAGCTTCGGCAGGAGGTCACATCCTGAAAAAAGATTAAGCCAAAACTATTGATCCT
>Ga0265298_10009925_pt1 | contig 11302 bp, 7 predicted proteins | sample AusTroGonzalo_MG_3_FD_193486 | JGI IMG/M metagenome (GOLD analysis project Ga0265298, IMG submission 193486) | Bovine rumen microbial communities from tropical cattle in Woodstock, Queensland, Australia - Gonzalo_01 | ecosystem: Host-associated > Mammals > Digestive system > Stomach > Rumen ...
TCCGCTCCTAGAGCTGTATATTCGGCTAAGCTCAGTGGAACATTCAGAAGAAACTTTATCAACAATCTGTTTGTAGGAAGTGGCAGTTTTATTGATACTCCCCATAATTCTGTAGGCGCACTAATTGCAGATGAGGCACACCGATTGGCAGAGAAGAGCGGTCTATATGCCAACCAGGGTGACAATCAGATACGTGAGATAATCAATGCCGCCAAGTTCTCTGTGTTCTTTGTCGATGACCGTCAGCGTGTTCACGTTCGTGACATAGGTTCTACAAAAACCATTCAGGCAATAGCAGAACAGTGTGGGGCCATAGTCAATGTCATGAAACTTGAATCGCAGTTCAGATGCAACGGATCGGACGGATATCTCTCTTGGATTGATAATGCCCTGCAAATAACAGAGACGGCAAACATCAATCTGTCATCGGCCGATTATGATTTCCGGGTGTTTGACAGCCCTGTAGATATGTTCAACGCTATCAAAAACAAGAATGCTGGTAGGAACAAATCACGTGTTGTTGCAGGATATTGTTGGAAATGGCACCAGAATGAAATGGATGTTCCTGATATTGTTATCCCAGGTTATAAGTTTGCAAAAAAATGGAATCTGGCATCTGATGGTAACTTATGGATTATAGGCGATAATTCAATAGACCAAATAGGTTGCATTCATACCTGTCAAGGCCTTGAACTGGATTATGTGGGCGTTATTCTGGGTCCTGATATTAAGTTTAGAGACGGACATATCATTACTGATGTAACTGTACATCCCAGTGCGGATGCTGCAGTCCGTGGCTTGAAGACACTGGTTCGCTCAGGTGATGTAAGGGCTTGTCAAACAGCAGATGAAATCATCAAGAATACATATCGCACACTGATGACAAGAGGTATGAAGGGCTGTTATGTTTTCTGTTGCGATAACGCGCTTTCAGAGTACCTCAAGGGGTTGCTGACTGTAGAAGAAACACCCCAGGAGTTTGCACGTATTGAAGCCGATGTGGCAGATAATGTAAAGTATGTTGATTTCTTGCCTTTCTATTCAGTGAAAGCCGCCTGTGGTTATTTTGGTGACGGTGAAGATGTTGAAGAATCTGGATGGGTGCAGGTTGAAGGAATGGGCAAACTGAATCGCAACATGTTTGTCGTAAAAGCATCCGGTAATTCCATGGAACCGAGAATTCACGATGGAGACTTGTGTGTTTTCAGAGCAAATCCCGCCGGTAGCCGTGAAGGAAAGATCCTGCTGGTACAAAACCATACGTCTTATGATCCTGAATATGGAGGAAGTTATGCCATAAAACAATACACTAGTGATAAGTCTTTCTCAGATGACGGCTCATGGCATCATTCATCGATAATACTTAAGCCCTTGAATCAGGATTATAAACCTATAGTTCTAGAAGAAGACGAAGCTGATGATTTTAGAGTGATAGGAGAGTTCTTAGGAACGCTATAACGATTAAGGATAATGATAATCACCAAAATGACGCAAAGTGAAACGACCCCTTTGCGTCATTGTTTTTTCATTTAAGAATGAATTAAATTACATCGGATTTAGTTGTAAATAACGGCAGTTCTTTGTATATTTGCAATTGACAATGCTATTCCTTGTTTGAAATTTCTATTAAAAGTGAAAGACAAATTAAAAAATCAATTACCTTTGCAATGCCGGACAGGCAACAATCGATCCTTTGAAATAGTTAAGTTGAATGAGTTGTCGGGGGATTATTGCACGATTTATTCAATCAAATTCATAGATGAGGATGATTCTCTGTTTGAGCAGTTTCTTAGTGAGTATTACAAGACCTTTAGAAACGAAGTCCTGGACATATATACCAGACTGAAGGCTATCGGCCGATGTGTGGGGCTCAGAGACGGGTTTTATAAAGCGAAAGAGGGTAAGCCGGGTGATGGAGTTTGTGCATTATATGATAAGCCAGACTCACATTTGAGAGTTTATTTTATATACTATGGGTCGGACCTGATAGTGGTGGGTGATGGAGGTGAAAAGCCTAAAAGTATCAGAACTTGGCAAGAGGATGCTGTTTTAACCGATGCGAATCTATTGATGCAATGGGTTTCTGGTAAAATAAGGGAGGCAACTGAGAACAAAGACATTCAAATAACGGATAAAGGATTTGAAGGAGATTTGATTATTGAGGTTGAAGACTAAAAAAGAGATTACTATGAAATCGGAAATTATACAAAAACTGGATAAGGAGAGCAGTCCTATCTTTGATAAGGTTGCGGCTAAGATGCGTACTGCGTCAAGGATTGCCGATGCCATGAAGGCTGCTGGTCTCAGTAAGAGCCAATTTGCGCGTAAGATGGGTAAGAGCCCTTCGGAAATAACCAAATGGCTTAGCGGGACCCATAATTTTACCATTGATTCATTACAGGAGATATCGGCCGTACTTGGCGTGGAAATTACATCGGCCATGGATTATTCCAATTGTGAAAGTCCAATGGAGACTATAACGGTCACGATTCCCCAGAGTGACCGCAAACTTTTTAGCGAGATTGCCCTTAAGTTCGGGTGGGCTTGTGTGCTTTGAGCGTACAAAATGATACCTTGGGGCGCAAAACTTTTGGCACGTTTTCATTGAGCCGATATGCACGGCAGGCATGCTATTGCTGCAAATAAAAGGATCCTTCTCATACTGTTTGGATTTTATTTTTGTAAACGTACCAGATGTGGCCTTCTATGCTGGGGTAACCCATTTTGCGCAGAAGGTCCATGTATTCCTGCACCTGATGGAGGTAATCCTCTCGCTCGCGGCCAAACTTGAAATCTACTATTACAGCGGTGCCGTCAGGTCTGATCATCACGCGGTCAGGACGGCGGGCTTGGAGGGTACCTCCGTCACGATAGATGATAGAGACTTCGTTGTAGAGCGAAAAATTGCCGTTGAACCAGTCGTGCACGCCGGATTTGTCGATATGGTCACATATCTGATGCTTCAGGCTCTCAGCCTTGGAGCGGGATTCTATCAGACCGTCGCTGAGCATCTTGTCAACGGCTGCGTCTATATCGGCCTCCGTACGGATTGCGGCAAAGAGGCTGTGCAGCAGCTTGCCGGTCTGGATGTACTCCTCCTGCCGGTCGTCGGAATCATCGGCCGAATGGACGAAACGGGTGGACTCGCCCGATTGGCGGAATCTGGCGTTTATGGGGTAGGAGCGCATTGTAAACTCTATGGGCGTGGGCTGGAGTTCAAACGGGTTGTCCGATGTCTTATCCTGTTTCTCCGTATGCGACATGATCTGTCCGTTCTCATAGGTGTAGAGGCCCTGTTCATCGGGCTGGCAACCGAAAGCGCCAGACAGGGCGTAAACCAGTACATCGGACATGGTGGTTCCACGGCCTTGCGGGCTCAGGACTATCAGGTTGCTTATGGCCCTGGTCAGGGCAACGTACAGAAGGTTCAGATTATCAACTGTCTGCAGTCCGGCCTCCTGCTTGTATTCATCGTTGAATACGGAATTGGCCAACTTGCCGCTGAATCCTATGGGCAGCAGAGGCATGCCTTTGAAGGGCTCGGTTATGGGGTTGGTCCAGATGCGCTCGTTGTGGCGGGTGTCTATGACTTCCCAGTTGCAGTAGGGTACAATTACGGTGTGGAACTCCAGACCCTTTGACTTGTGTATGGTGAGCAGGCGTATGCCGTTGGCATCGGTTGCCGGGATAGGGGTCTTGAACAGTTTGTCATCCCAATCCTTGAGGAAAGCCGATGGTTCACCGGGATTGCGGCTCAGCCATTGGCAGATGGTGTCGAACAGGGTCATTACGTACTGGTCCTGTCCGGGTATGCGGTCCAGCTCCAGGATGGAGTAGAGTTTCTCAGTAAGTTCGTAGAGCGGCAGGTTACGCAGCGAATCCTGCCCGTCGCGGAAGGCTGGCGGCAGGGCGTTCTCAAGCCCCTGGGCCATAAAGCGGTCAAACGGTAGTCCGGTCTTGACTATGTTGCACTCGCGTTCCCATACAATCTGCGCAAGTGCCACGTTGTCAGTGCTGTCCGTGAGCCAGCGCAGGGCGTTGATGAGTATGCGGACCGATGCCGATGAACCCAGCTGGAACGCCTCGCTTGATATCATACGGTATTCCGGGCGGTTTGCTGCAAACCACTCGGCTATATCTGTTATCTGATTGCCATATCGGCACAGGATAGCGATATCGGTCTGCTGCACTCCGGCGGCGGTCAGTTTGTCAAGCTTCTGCTCAATCTGTTGGAAAATAGTATCATCGGAATTGGCCTGTACAAAGACATAACCTTGGCCGTCGGCTTTGGAACTGATCTGCTCAACCTCCCTGTAGGCTGACTCTATGGCGGGGTAGGTTGCGCCGGTCTGACCGTTGTAGTGCATCTGCATCATCTCCACAGCCTTTGGAAACAGGGCGTTGTTGAAATCAATCACGTTCTGATGGCTGCGGAAATTACTCTCCATGGGTATGACCTGCGGATTATAAATGGACAGTTCCTTCTCCATCCTGGAGTTGAGGATATCCCAGTCGCTGTTGCGCCAGCGGTAGATGGATTGCTTGACATCGCCCACCACCAGGCAGTCCTTGCCTATGGCCAGACACTCCCAGAGCAGAAGGCGCAGGTTACCCCACTGCAGGCGCGAGGTGTCCTGGAACTCATCTATCATAAGGTGCTCTATGAAACTGCCGGTCTTTTCATATACGAACGATGTGTCGCTGCCGGACAGACGGCTCAGCAGCTGGGGCGTATCGGCCAGTATGAATCGGCCCTGTTCCTGGCTTTGACGGTCTATCTCGGCGCGTATGCCTAGCAGCAGGCTCAGTTCATGGATGTATTGCAGAGCGGCGTTATATGAGTTGCGGTTGTAGTTATACTCGTCGTAAAGCTCCTTGGCCTTGGCAAGAAGGGGCGAGAGGGATTCTCTGGCAAGATTTGACAGATAAGGTAATTTGTCGAGTTTTCCCTTGTCATAGAACTTGTCGGGGTTTTCCAGACAATTGCCCAGGGTTTTGCCCTTGCTCAGGTCTGCATCTACAAAAGTGCCGTCGGCAATCTTGTTTACCAGCGGCTTGACGTATCTGTTCAGATCCTCAACCGTTGAACCTGCCGCTGAAATGGCATCCAGCATTTTCTGACCGGTAGCCTTGACTTTCTCAACGATGCCCGGCAGGACAGCGTCGCGGGCCGATGTCAGATTGCGCTTGTAATCGGCCACGGCGTCGGGCTGGGAGAGTATCCGGCGCAACTCATCACCTTTTTCCAAGAATATCTCGCGGAACAGTTCCCTTGAGAACTTTTTGAGTGTGCCGTCTATAGACCAGCTCTTGTCATTCTCAATGTTGTTCTCAACAAATTCCATGACGTTGCGCTTATCCTTTGAGTCTTGCTCAATGCCGGCCAGGAAGGCATTCACAGCCTCGTCAATGACCAGCTCGGTATCAAGTTCAAGGGTCAGGTTGGCGCCTATATGGAGTTCACGGGCCAGGCTGCGCAGCACGGTCTGGAAAAAGCTGTCAATGGTCTCCACACGGAATCGGCCGTAATCCTGCAGTATCATGTCAAGCGCAAGCAGGGCGTTGTGGCGGATGGTCTGCTCATTAAGCGTGACTGCTTTCTTAATCTCGCTGTAATAGCCATCGGACCCTCTCAGGTTATGCCCGATGCCGTACAACTGCGACAGGATACGCTGTTTCATCTCGGCCGTAGCCTTGTTTGTAAAGGTCACAGCAAGGATATGACGGTAGTCCTCAGGCTCTTTGATGAGCATGGTGATATACTGCACCGCCAGCCGGAAGGTCTTGCCCGATCCGGCCGATGCCTTGTACACAGTCAGGTGAGAATTGTTACCCATAGGAGTTTAAACTATTCAAATTTAGTGATAACTCTTGATAATAGTGCTAACTTTGCGGTCCTAATTTATATACGCTCATGGCGTAAAAAACTTTCAAAAATGGGATACATTACTGAAGACAAACGTAAGGTTACCACACAGCGTCTCAGAGAGATGAAACAGCGTGGCGAGAAGATTGCAATGCTCACGGCCTATGACTACACAATGGCCAAGATGGTTGACAGCGCCGGCATTGACGTAATTCTGGTAGGTGATTCGGCATCGAACGTGATGGCCGGCAACCAGACCACTCTGCCCATTACACTGGACCAGATGATCTACCACGCCAAGTCAGTGGTTCGCGGCGTTCAGCGCGCCCTGGTGGTGGTTGACATGCCTTTCGGCACATATCAGATCAATGACTCGGAGGCTGTTACCAACGCCATCAAGATAATGAAGGTCTCTCATGCCGATGCCCTTAAACTTGAGGGCGGCGAGGAGATACTGCCTCAGGTGCGTCATTTAATAGAAATAGGTATTCCCGTTATGGGACATCTGGGCCTGACACCCCAGTCAATCAACAAATTCGGAACATACGCCGTACGCGCCAAGGAGGAGGCCGAGGCCGAGAAACTCATATCCGATGCCCACAAACTTGAGGAGGTGGGCTGCTTCTCAATTGTACTTGAAAAGATTCCCGCAAAGCTGGCCGAGCGCGTAGCCAAGGAGGTATCGGTCCCCATCATCGGCATAGGTGCCGGCGGCGGAGTGGACGGTCAGGTGCTTGTATGCGCCGATATGCTGGGCATGAACAACGATTTCAGCCCCCGATTCCTGCGTCGTTACGCCAACCTCTACGAGACCATCACCAGCGCGGTAGGTCACTACGTCGAGGACGTCAAGAACTCTGACTTCCCCAACGAGAAGGAGCAATACTAATTCTTCTTGGGTTTTCTGTAAAAGTGCTTACCGCCTTTGCGATTGTGAGGGCGGGATGGACGTTCTGCTTTGTACTCCGGAGCCTCGCCAAGCTCGGCGGGGATGGGGACCTTGTAGACGTCTTTGCCTAGGAAGCGCTCTATCTGGCGGAACTTGGGCTGGTCATCCAGACCTACAAAGGTAATGGCGCAGCCTTCGGCACCGGCACGGGCGGTTCGGCCTATGCGGTGGACGTAGTCCTCAGGATCATGGGGAACATCGAAGTTTATTACCAGGTCAATATCATCAATGTCAATGCCGCGAGATACTATATCGGTGGCAACCAGGACGTTGATGTGGCCGTTACGGAAACGGTGCATGATGTCGTCACGCTCGGCCTGGGAGAGGTCTGAGTGCATCTCGCCTACGTTGAGGCCCAGACGGCGCAGGGATTTGGTTATCTCCTTTACCTTGAGTTTGGACGATGCAAAAGCAATGACGCGCTTGGGTGCGTTGTTGCTGAATAGGCTCTGTATGATGGGCAGCTTCTGTGTCTCATAGCAGACGTATGCTGCCTGCAGGATGCCGTCGGCAGGCTTGGAGACGGCCAGCTTGACCTCGACGGGGTTGTGCAGGATGGTGCGGGCCATACGCTGTATCTCATCGGGCATGGTGGCGCTGAAGAGCATGTTCTGGCGTTTGGCAGGGAGCTGTTTTACAATCTGCATTATGTCATCATAGAAGCCCATATCCAGCATGCGGTCAGCCTCGTCAAGGATAAAGAACGATACCTTAGAAAGGTCTATGTTGCCCAGGCTGATGTGGCTGATAAGGCGGCCGGGTGTGGCTACCACGATATCGGTTCCCATTGCGAAGCCGCGTTTTTCCTGTTCAAAGCGGATGCCGTCATTGCCTCCGTAGACGGCGGTACCGGATATGTTGGTGAAGTAGGAGAATCCCTCTACCTGCTGGTCAATCTGCTGGGCCAGCTCACGGGTGGGGACCATGATAAGGCAATTGACTGAGCCTTCAGGATACTGTCCGGATGAGAGCTTGTCAAGCACGGGCAGCAGATAGGCGGCGGTCTTGCCGGTGCCGGTCTGCGCTATGCCTATAAGGTCATGGCCCTGAAGCAGTACGGGTATGGCTTTCTCCTGGATGGGAGTGCACTCCCTGAAGTTCATTGCATCTATCGCGTCCAGCAGTGCCGGCTGGAAATCAAACTCATCAAATCTCACGACTATAAGTTATTTGGGTGCTTTTATGTAAAGGAAAATCGCTATCGGTACGTAAATGAGGTTGGGCAGCCACTCGGCCCAGAAGGCTGACATGGAGCCAGTTATGGCAAAGTTGGAAGATACCGCCTGGAACAGTATGTAGCCGAAACTGAGTCCCAGACCTATGCCCAGGTAGAGTCCCATGCCTCCCTTGCGCTTGCGGCTGGAGAGCGATACGCCCATGACGGTGAGTATGAACGCCGCGAACGACATGGCGTAGCGTTTGTGGTATTCTATCTCAAAGTCCTGTATGTTGCCGAATCCGCGTGCCTTCTGGCGGGTTATGTACTCGTGGAGTTCGGCCGTGGACATGGTCTCGTGCTGTCCGTTGGAGATAAGGAAATCGGCCGGTTCAAAACGTATCACGGTGTCAATCTCAGTGCCCTGACTGATGGTCTCTATGGAGCCGGACATATCACGTATCATGAAGTTCTTGGCTTTCCAGTGATATTTCTCGGCCGATAAGGTATCGTATGTGACGCTGCGGGCGGTCATGTGCGATACCAGTTTCTTGCCTTCAAACCTATCGAGCGCAAACCTGTAACCGGTCTTGTTGTAGTCCTGGTAGCTCTCCATATAGGCGATGATGCCGTCCTCGACTTCCAGCTGGATGTTGTATGTTCCGTCTGAGTTGTCGCGGTTATAATGGCTGAGTTTATACCTCTCTTCAAACTTCAGTCGGGTGATGCTGCCCTTGGGGATGATCTCTGATCCCAGATAGAGCGTGAGGCCGGCTATGAATGCGGCCGACAGCATATAGGGTATCATCATGCGCCTGAAACTCATTCCCGTTGAGAACATTGCTATTATCTCAGAGTTTTCGGCCAACTTGGACGTGAAGAAGATGATTGCAATGAACACGAACAGCGGGCTGAACATGTTGATGAAGTAGGGGATGAAATTCAGATAGTACTCGAATATAATCTCATGCGCGGTGGCTTTGCTGAGCTTGTCTATATGCTCGTTGTAGTCAAACACCACCATGATGATGATAATGAGCGCGATGGTAAAGAAGTAGGTGCCCAGGAACTTCTTTATGATGTACCAGTCAAGCCTTTTGAGCAGTTTATGTCTGAACAGGTTCCTCTTCATATTACAGGCGCTGCATTACTCGTTTTACCATAATGTCCTTCCAGGTGTGGTAGTCATCGGCAAGGATATGCTTGCGTGCCTCACCAACCAGCCACAGGTAGAAGGCCAGGTTGTGGATGGATGCTATCATCAGGGCCAGATACTCCTGTGCCTTGAAAAGGTGGTGCAGATAGGCTTTGGTGTAGAGGGTATCCACACGTGAAGCGCCATCGGCCTCGATGGGGTCAAAGACATCCTCCCATTTCTTATTGCGTATGTTGATGATGCCGTCCTTGGTGAACAGCATGGCGTTGCGGCCGTTGCGGGTGGGCATGACGCAGTCAAACATATCCACGCCCAGGCTTATGGCTTCCAGTATGTTGGCGGGTGTGCCTACGCCCATCAGGTAGCGTGGCTTGTCCTGCGGCAGGATGGCGTGAACCAGGTCTATCATCTCATACATGACCTCGGTGGGCTCACCTACGGCAAGTCCGCCTATGGCGTTGCCTTCGGCCCCCTTGGATGCTATGTATTCGGCCGATTGGGCACGCAGGTCTTTGTAGACGCAGCCCTGGACTATGGGGAACAGGGCCTGATGGTAGCCGTACTTGGGCTCTGTCTCATCAAAGCGCTGCACGCATCGGTCCAGCCAGCGGTGGGTGCGTTCCATGGACTGCTTGGCGTACTTGTACTCAGCAGTGCCGGGACAGCACTCATCGAACGCCATCATGATATCGGCACCTATGCTGCGCTCTATGTCCATCACGCGCTCAGGCGTGAACAGGTGGCGCGATCCGTCTATGTGCGACTGGAAGGTTACGCCTTCCTCAGTCATCTTGCGCAGTCCCGTGAGCGAGAAGACCTGGAAACCGCCGCTGTCAGTGAGCATGGGGCGGTCAAAGCCGTTGAACTTGTGCAGTCCGCCGGCTTTCTCCAGTACGTCCAGTCCCGGACGCAGGTAGAGATGGTAGGTGTTGCCCAGTATGATCTGGGCTTTTATATCGTCCTTGAGTTCGGTCACATGGACAGCCTTGACCGAGCCTACGGTACCTACAGGCATAAATATGGGAGTCTGGATAACTCCGTGGTCTGTAGTTATCTGTCCGGCGCGGGCGTGGCTGGTGGCGTCAGTATGCTCTAACTTGAATGTGAGTTTGTTGTCAGACAAGGTTTTACTTTTGTGGTTCTTGAATGGGGACTATCTCCTGGGCGTTGCGGACCTTCTCATCAAGCAACGCAATATTCCAGACCTCACTTATCTCATTGACATAGTGGAACTCAACGCCTTTAAGGTAATCGGCGGGTATCTCTTCTATGTCACGCTTGTTCTCTGAGCAGAGTATGATATCGGTTATGCCGGCGCGCTTGGCTGCCAGTATCTTCTCGCGGATGCCGCCCACGGGCAGTACCTTGCCGCGCAGGGTTATCTCGCCGGTCATAGCCAGATTTGCCTTTACCTTACGCTGCGTGAAGGCCGATGCAATAGACGTTGCCATAGTGATGCCGGCCGACGGGCCGTCCTTGGGTATGGCACCCTCAGGTACGTGGATATGCACGTTCCATGAGTTGAATACGGCGGGGTCAAGACTGAGCAGGCCGGCGTGTGAGCGGATGTACTCCATTGCCAGCATGGCAGACTCCTTCATCACGTCACCCAGGTTACCGGTCAGAGTCAGCTTACCTTCCTTGCCGCGGCTCAGGCTGGTCTCCACAAACAGTATCTCACCGCCTACGGCTGTCCAGGCAAGTCCGGTTACCACACCGGCGTAGTCATTGCCCTGATACTTGTCACGGGTGTAGGGCTTGGTGCCCAGAAGCTCCTTGAGGTCAGCCGGCTTGACGGTCATCTTCTCAAAGTTTCCGTCATTTGCGTAACGGCAGGCGGCTTTACGGCATACCTTACCTATCTTCTTTTCCAGCTCACGAACGCCTGACTCACGGGTGTAGTTCTCGATGATTGCCTCAATGGCGGGCTTGCCTATTGACAGGCTGCCTTTCTTGAGTCCGTTGGCCTCCATCTGCTTGGGAATGAGGTGGCGGCGTGCAATCTCTATCTTCTCCTCGGTGATGTAACCGCTTACCTCAATTATCTCCATACGGTCCAGCAGGGGAGCGGGTATGGTGTTGAGGTTGTTGGCGGTTGCTATGAACATAACCTTTGACAGGTCATAGTCAATATCCAGGTAGTTGTCATGGAAGGCGTTGTTCTGCTCGGGGTCA
>Ga0265298_10009928_pt1 | contig 11299 bp, 10 predicted proteins | sample AusTroGonzalo_MG_3_FD_193486 | JGI IMG/M metagenome (GOLD analysis project Ga0265298, IMG submission 193486) | Bovine rumen microbial communities from tropical cattle in Woodstock, Queensland, Australia - Gonzalo_01 | ecosystem: Host-associated > Mammals > Digestive system > Stomach > Rumen ...
TCTGCGTCATCTTCTCGGCGGCCGTTTTGTTCAATTCAAGAATCTTTGTGAGCCTGTATTTTTCTTGCTCCAAGCGGAAGATGGTTCGTTGCCGTTCGTTTTGGTCTAACAGGTCATTCTCGGCCGCGTTCAAATCCATAAGGGCCGCCAAGTCGCGTTCGGCAATCTTCGTGTTGAAGTTCGCCGTTTCGCGCATTATCTGCGCATCGTACTTCTTCTTGATGGCCGCTTCGTCTTGGCGCAACTTCTCGGCCTTTTGCTTGTTTTCGAAGATTTCGATTTCGCGTTGCTTGTTGATTGCCGCGATGCGCAAGTCAAGCATTTGTTGTGACCATTCGTTTTCGTTCGCAATCTCCAATTGGATATTCTGCAATTGGGCCTGTAAGTAAGCCCGTTCGTCGGCGATGGCCTGTTGCTTGCGTTGTTCTTCTTCCTTTGCAATCCGTTCGCGTTCCCTCGCCGCATCCTGTTCGGCCTTTACGGCATCGTCGGCCGCTTTCTTCGCGGCGGCCGCGCGGGCATTTGCGTTGCTCTCGGCTTCTTTGGTTTGTTGCGCTTCAAGTGAATGTTTCAAACTCACTATGCGCTTGTTATCGTTATAGATTGCCGCTTGCGTTTCTTTGTACGCAACTTCGGCATCCACATACGCCTTAACCTGTTCATCGTTGGTCAATCCGTATTGTTCCGCAAACCCCGCAAACGCCTTGACGGCATCAGACGCATTGTTGACAATCTTGCGTTCGGCATCGTAGGAAGTTCCGTACATTCCCTCCATACCTTGCGCTATTGTCTTTTGCGCCTTGTTGTATTCCATCGCCTGTTTTATAACTTTTTCATTAAGATTGTAGTTCTTAATGTTTTCGGCGAATTCTTCTTCTGCCGCCTTTCGCGCTTCTTCCGATGCGAATTGCCGTTTATTGGTCACGGAAAACAGGTATTCCAGTTGCGCGTCACGTTCGCGCCGGGCCGATTCTTCTTCCATTGCATAAATCGGCTTCATATTCTTCAAGTAGTTTTCCGCCGCCGTCTTTCTTTCTTCATAGGAAAGCGCAGTATTCTTCGCCGTTTCCTCCAACGTGGCGTTTTCAACGGACATACTCGCCCGCAACAAACGAACGGAATTCGAACGTTCAAAGGCTTCGTCCAACACTTGTTTCAACTCGCGACCCGCGCGCATCGCATCCATCGCGCCCCGGACAAACAAGGAGAAATCAACCGACGCAACGGATTTCTTGAACAACTCCCACGTTGCCGACCACCCGGCCACTTCCCTATCAAGGGCATCGCCCGTGGTCTGCGTTTCGTGCGCCGAATCAATCCACAACTTGAACGCCGCCGTAAGGCCACCAATAACACCAATCAATACCGCCACCGGGGATTTCAAAAGGTTGAGAACCCCGTGGAAAACCTCGCTTCGCTTCGTGGAATCCGTCAATACTTGTATGTATTCCGTCTTTACGCCGATAAGGCTTCCCAAAGAACGTTCGTACTGGCCGACCTGTAATTGGCTTTTCCCGGTTGCTTTCTGCAATCGGTTCATTTCTTCGTATATGGCTTTCGTTTCGGCTTCCAGTTTCCGGCCGGATTCCGTACTCTTTCGCTCGGCTTCGGACAATTCGTTAAGACGGATTTTATTAAGCCGATATTGCGCCGAAAGTCGGTTATAAGAACCCTCTTCCGACGTGAGAATTTGCGTAACCAACTTGTCAACTTGTGCCGATTGCTTCTTGGCCGCCGCCGCTTGTTCAAATGCTTGCTTCACTTTCCATTGCGCGGAATCAACGTCGCGCAATTGCGCAACCAACTTGTCGGATGCTTCCGTGTTCTCCAATATCGCCTTGCGTTGTTCTTCGGTCGCGCCCGACAAATTTTGCATACTCTTTGCCGCCGCCGCCGCATCGCTTTGTATCTTCGCGCGCGCCGTGTCATACTTCGAAATCAGCGCGTCCAATTGCGCAATCAAGTCGGTAATTGAGTTATCCGGCGTGACCAAATCGGAATATCGTATCGGGTTCGGGTTCTCCATTTCCTTATTTTGTTAAAAAGTCCTCTATTTTTGCCTTATAACATTGGCCCAGTACATTATGCGTCCCGGCCGCTTCGCGTCAATTTCTGCCCCGCTTCTGCGCCTTTTCTAATTGTTTCGCCCTCTCTTTCACGAAATCGAACGCGTTGTAGAACTCCAAAACGGAAAGTTTCTTCGGTTCGACGTGCAATTGCTCCGAAAGTGTCAAACAAAGGTTTTCGAATTGGCGGTCAAACTGGATTTCCACGCCGTCCGAACCTGTAAACGTTTTTGGCTTCGAATGCGTGACCAATGCCGTGGTCAACTTCTCAACGTTCTTTGTCCCGGCCGGGTCTTTTTCCCCGGCGATTATCCCTTTCAAGATTTCCAACGTCCGCGCCCGCATCAAATCGTAGTATTCTTTCACATCGGAATCATTGAAAAGGGACGGGAAATATAGCATCAGTTCCCCGTCAATTTTTTTTTTGGCCGCTTCCAGTAGGGCGGCCAACTTCTTTGCGGGGCTATCGTTCAATTTCTTCGTTATCTCGGCCAACGCGTCATCGGAAAGTTCGGTGCATTCCTTTCCGTCTATCTTCGACACCAACGCCGCAAAGGCCAAATGCCGGGGATTCATCCCGGACTGAATCATATACACGCATTGGCGCATATTTTCAAGTTCCTGTTGCGCCTTGTCCGGCTTCCCGGCCGCAAGGAATTGGCGCGTCCGTTCGATGCGTTGGTCGAAAGCCGCAATATCGGCCCCGATGCCCGCATCAATCAGCAACAATTTTTCGTACTTGTGGAAGCGCACGATAGGCAATTCTTCGATTGCGTCAAAGAATTCTACAACGTGTTTCCCAATCTTCGCAGTCTGCATAATTACCAAAGTTCGCGTGTTACAATCGTTGTGCATACGGGCGCGGCCATAAGCCACCAGTTGCCCGTTACCACGGACAAAGTTAGCGAAATGGCCAAAGAAACCCAAAACGAACAACAAAACTTACAACTGAACAATTTATAAAGAAAATCGTTCGGTGCGTGTACCTGTAACCACTCCAAGATGCCCCATTTCGTTGCCAACGACAAAACGAATGCGGCACACAAGGCGATTATCGCCACCCAACAGGCAAAATTGACTATCATACTTCGTTCGGATTGCAGTATTCTTCGAATTCCAAAAGGCCCTCAAAGCGGAACCCGCCGTAAGGGTGCATCAAATACTGGTTATCCACTTCCGAAAGGGAATAACCGCGATAGATGTTTTCCGCGCGCTCATAGATGCGCGCAATCGTTATGCGCCCGTCCGGCAGATGCCACCCCGTGCGCCCGTTCAGCACACGCAAAATGTCTGCCTTTAACTTCTCCGTGTTCCGGTTGCTCGCGGTGTTGTAAACGCGCGTCAAATCGAACCACACGATAAGCGAGAACGGGGCTTTGATTTCCCGCGCCCACGGCCCCGAATCAATCGTTTGCGGGTCCTCAACTTCGAAGAAAGCAAAATTGCCTATCTTGCTATCCGGGGAAACCTCCAAATAGTCGTTTGCCCCGTGGCCGCGCCACCCGCCGCAAAACACGTTGGGGGTAATCACGCGCTTGCCGTTCATCATCTTCGTAAGACGTTGAGAACGGCCGAACGCGGCATCAAGCCACGAAATATTGTCAACCAATCCTTGCTGAATCACGCCTATATGCGCGTCCAACATTATGGCATTGGGAATTACTGGTGCATTGGTGTTAGCCATATAGTATTGTCTTTAAAACGTTCATCAATTCGTCAAGCGCGCCGCGCTCTTTGAAGATAATATCCCACTTTTCTTCGCTCAACCCGAACGTTTCTTCGCCGTACTTGGCGATGATTCCCTTTGCGTAGGCCGTCGTTCCGATGATTGAAAGGGCCGTCGCATTGAATTGCACGCCGATTTCATCGTGGAACTTGCCGTTGAAATACAGGTTTGGCGCGTCCGGGTTCCTGTTGACCGAATAGGGATAGGAAATATCTTGTTTCATCGCCGCGTACCGGCCCGCCGTTTGCACGGAATAGAACCGGCCGCCCGGCTTCAAATCTTCGGAATAGTACGGGCGAATATCCTCGCCTTTCCCCGTCTTTCCCTGCAAAAGTTGGTATCTTTGCAGTTCCATTATGTCGTCCGGGTGCTTGACTACCACATCGCGCACAAGTTCGCCGCCCGTCAAACCATCGTTGACGCGTTGCACCTTGTTTCGCAAATCTTCCAAGATTCCCATATCCGGCCATTTTGGGGCGATTTCGTGGCGTTTCCGCGAAAAGACGTGTAATTTACCATCCGAACCGGAAACGCCCGAATTTCGCCGTTTCTCGCAAAATTAACTTGCGGGGTGATTTCAAACTAAACCGTGCGATATTTCACGCCGTGGTTGTTGCATTGTAAACATACGCGGTCAAGTCCTCGCGTGTCAATGGACAATGCCCGGTACGCCTGTTTCAGTTCGTACACAAGACCGGACGCGCGCCCCTGCGCTTGCCCGTCAAGTTCATAGAGGATTTCGTCACGCGTCACGTTCACTTGATTGCGGTTAACCCTTACGTCCGGGTTCATCGCTATCGTGCGCAACACGTTCGCGGCAACTTGCTTTTGCAACACGTTGGCAAAGATTTGCCGTTGCGATATAATGAAATCGGTTAAGTCACACCCAACGGATATTTCCACGTTCAGCCCGTAGTTCATCGTGTTCGTATAGCCAAGTGCGCCAATATCGAACATTTCGGGGTATTCTGCGAAATCTTCCGGGGCCTTGATGCAAAACGGGGACACTTGCAAATACTTCGTCAGTTCGTGCCACGATTCGATGGAACCGCCCAAACACGTTTGGCACGGCTCTTTTCTCCAATCCTTTGTCACGTTCAATGCTTGCATCCCGAACGGCAAATCGTTTTGGTTGTAGCACAAGAACCACGCGCCGCCCGAATCGTTGCCGTCCCCATCCTTTCCGGGGATATACGGCAAATAAATCGGCTCGGCCGGGGTAAACCATTGGAAGCCGCCTTTTTGGTTCGTGAAGTTCAATTCTATTACTTTCATCGGCGCAACTTGCGACGAATGGAAAAGGTACAAAGTGACCTTGCCCGTGCCGCCTATCATCTGCAAGCCGATGCGTTCAATCTTCGTGGTCACGCCCATTGAGCGAACCGGGATGATTTCGAAGCCGACAATCTTTCCCGTCGGGTCAATCGTCGCCTGTAACCGGGCCGCGCCGTCGAAAAACGTGCGGTGTTCCAGTAGGTCGCGCGTTTCCTGCGAAAGTTGCTTTTCTTGGATGAATTGTTGAACGGCCGTGTTGATGCCCTGTTCCATCAAGTTATTGACGAAATCGGAAAGCATATTGTATTCGGCCCAATCCGTGTTCCCGGTCGTCCCCGGCTCGGAACCGGTATTGGCGGCGGTTGCAATCCACACGTTGCCGCCGTGCTGAACCTTTGCGCCCTTTGCATAGGCCGTCGCATTGTTCCACACCGGATATTTATACAAATAATCATCCGGCATAATTGACCGGACGTTCGCCAACGTCACAAGCGGGTGCGCGCCTTGAAAGGTCAACCCGCTTTCACTTTGGCACAACGCCGGGTCTATTTGGTTTTGCGGGTTGTAGTCTTGTTGCCATCCAACAACATTCTTCAACGCCGCCTGTATGTCTTGCAATCGTACCATATTGAAAAATTTTCCGGTTTTCTTTACACGTTTCCGGGACGTGTCAAATTTCTTTAAATGAAAAGCGGGGGCGGGGTTTTTCGCCCGTCCCCGCAATTTGGTTAGGTCAGTAGGCCGTTAGGAAATGGCCTTTGTATTGACGGGGTTATCCTCGCTGTTCACGACCTCAACAGGCGTGGCGAACGGGTTGGCGTTGCCGGGGGCGGCAACTTCGACCTTGATGATAGGGTTCGCAACCGTGGTCGGGTCGGAATTGTAGGCCACAAGGAATGCAATGTCAACGGAGAAACCGAAGTATTCCTTGACGTTGCAAACCATATCCGCAGACGCGGCCCCGGCGATGCCGGACTGGTCGCCGACGGCGGTGTAGTAGTGAGAACCGACGGGCAGGTCAATGTACGGCAAGCGCACAACGTCCCACTCGTGGAAGTTGGCTTTGGTCCCGGCGAGGGATTCGCGGTCAACGCGGGTCAGCACGCCGACGTTACCATCGGCCACGATGTAACCGGTCGCCAAGATACCTTGCTCGTTTACGATGTTGTTGGTGTAGTGGAACACCTTGTTGTCGTATTCAAGCCGCTTGTTAACATCGTTGTAGATGTCGTGTTCGGCCATCTTGCGCACAAGGGAATCGAAGCCCGCGCCGCCGATGACGTGGAGCATTTCGGGGTACGCGTTCGCGCGCATCATCGCGTTCATATCGGCCAAGAACTCCATACGGGCGTTCCACGGGATTTGAACGGAGTTTGACGTAACAGTGTAATAGAGTTGGTCCTTGAACACCTGCGTTTTGTTCGCTTCAAGGGCGGCGATGCCTAACTTGTCCATTTCGGTTGCAAGGGCGCGGCACACCTTTTCCATCTTGCGGGCGAAGTCGTGTTCGTAGGAAATCTCGTTGTTACGATAGAGTTGCGGGACCATCGTGAAACCCACGGCCAAAGTAACCCAGTTCACGGTGTAAAGCGCGGAAGTGTTCTCGTCGTCGGCGATGACGCACGAACGGACGTTGCTGACGGTCACATCGCCGTCGTAATTGATGACGGGAATCTGAACGGTGTTGCCGATGCTCTCAAAAGCGCGGTCACGCAGATTCGGGTTAATGATGGAGTTGGCCGCGTTGGTCTGCTCAATGAAGAAGTCCAATGCGCCATACTCATACGGGCGGGCCATATTCCGGTCAAAGTCGGGGTTTTCGACACGCCAGTTTTGCAGTCGGGTTGCAATAAGTGACATAGTGTTTGAGTTTTAAATTGTTAAACTTTTCCCGGATTGACCCATTACCCGGTTTAATACATCGTCTTTGTTACTTGACGGGCAAAGCCTTGATTGCCGTTGCATTCTCTTTCCAAGCGGCGGCCATCGCGTCGTCAAATTCTTTCGAACCACGGGTTTTGCCCTGCGCCATAAGTGCTTTCGCAATCATATCGTGGGCTTCCTCCTGTGTTCTTGCCCCGGAAATATCGGCGATTCCGGGTTCGCCGCCGTGCGGTGCGCCCCCCTCGGAACCCGCGCCCGTTTGCTTGCGCCCGGTTTCAAGAACTCCCATAGCGGAAAGTTCGCGGGCCACAAGTTCGGATGCGGTGTAAGGGTTCAAGTTGTTTTCCTTGTTGCGCATCGTAACGCCGTTTTCCATAAATGCCAAGACCTTGCCGCCGTTGCCGTCGTCAATGTATTCGGGGTTCATCCCCTTGACCTTTGCGACGGCCTGTTCAAGCAACACGGCCGTAACGGATGCGGGCAAATCGGCTTTGAACTTGATTCCGGCGGTCGCTTTCGCAAACTCCCCGGCAATCTTCGCGTCAAACATTTCCTTTGCGTGGGCGGTTTTCACACTTTCGAACTCCGTTTTCAAGTCCGTGTATGATTTGGTCACGTCAGCCAAATCGGCACGCGCCTTTTCCAAAGCGCGCTTCGTTTCGGCATCTGCGCCGCCCTTTGCGATTACGCCCTCCAAACGGCTTTTCTCCTTTTCCAGTTCGGAAACTTTCGATTGCAGTTCGGCGGCGTTGCCCGCTTGCCCCTTGATTTCGCCAATAACCCGTTTGGCGTAGTCGTAGGTCTTTTCGGTCGCTCCATTCTTGGCGATGCCGGACGCGGCTAAAATATCCGCATCCAACCCGCCATAGATTTCGCCCGTCTTTTGCCCGATAACGGCGTTCTCGTCGTTCTTGGACATTTCAACGATAGCGGCCTTTTGGTCGTCAGTCAGCCCGGCAAGCGCGGTACTGGCATTCAGTAAATCGGTTGTAAGTGCCATAATTCTTTCCCTTTGAATTTTTGGTTTGATTGTCTTTACGTTGTATCGCCCAACGGCTTATGCGGAAATGGTTTCCTGCGCGGTCACGGTCTGCAAAGACGCGCCGCCGAAAGTAAACGTGTAAGTGCGCGTGGTGCTTACATCAGCGAACGCGGCCGAAATACACTTGGAAACACCGGCGGCCGAACGTTGCACCACGTCAAGGATGGTCCCGGCCTTAAAGCATTCAACCAATTTCTTCTTTTGGTCATCGGTAAACGTTCCCAAAGTGGTAACGTCAATGAACAAATTGTCCTGTTGTGCGATTTGTGCCATAGTTGTAAAATTGTTTGTTGTTACTCTTTGTCCTTTGCGGGACGGCCCGGTTTCTTCTCGCCGTCGCCCTTTGCCTTTGCGCGCTCCTTTTCAAGCGCGGCGGCCACGGCGGCATCAATGCGCGCCTGTTCCGCTTTGGCTTGTGCTTCGGCCCGTGCTTTCGCGTCCTCGGCGGCCTTTGCGCGTTGCTCTTTCTCCCAATCGTTCGGGTTGTGGAGAATGTCAATGGTATAACCTTGCTTGCGCAAACTGGCCATCAAGTGCGTTTCAAACATCTTCTTGCCGAACTTCTGCAATCTCGGCTTCGAAAGGCGTTCGCCCGTGTCCGCGTTGAACTTCTTTACCTCAATGCGGCAATGGTATTGCCTTTCCTCGCCTTTGGGGACTACATAGTTTTCCGGCGTAAGGTCTAAAATCGGGGTGTCCCGTCCGTCTTTTGTAATCATATCGCCTACAATATTTGGTTAAACGTTGGCCGGTTCCGCGCTCGCTTTCATTTCGTCGGCATAACGCCGGAATTCAGCCGTAATAATGTCAATCTTCTTCGTGTAAGGTATCGCCGCGCCGAACTCAACAACGTTGGTGTTCTCACGTTCGAACCTACGCACAAAATTAGGGAAATTAAGTTTTATGCGCAAATCTTGCTCCGAAATAATATTCGATGCGAATAATTCGCGCGCTTCTTGCCGGGACAAATGCCGGTACGGTTCCAGTTCTGCCAAAAGCAACATACGCCGCATCTGCATCGGGTCGTTTCGATATTCCGTTTCTACGATGCGGTTCTGCATCGCATCCAATTCGGATTCCGGCGCGCCCGCTTCTTTCGCGGCCTTGTACTGGCTTCGCAGTTCGTCCGGGGAATACAGGTAGAATTCCGTTCCGTAATTGATGTTCGCGGAAAGGAAGTATTTACCATAGCGCAAGCGGCAAATGGTTTCGTCAACCCATTGTTGCGCGGCTTCGAACCCCTTTTTGACGCGGCGCAATACCGTGGTTACGGATTCGAAGTTGGCCCGCACTTGTTGCTCGTTGAACGCGTCGCGGTCGGTTACGATTTCATCTTGGCCCACAACGGCCGTAATGATTTCTTCGCGCAACCGCTTTTGTTCTTCAACGTTGTAGTCAAGCGAATTGCGGTCAACGTTCAGCATTTGAACCGGGTTCCGCAAATCGGGTTGGTTCTCCTGTTCGGACGGGATGGGGATTTCAATGAATGAACCCGCGCCCACGATGCGCTTGTTACCACATTTCGGGCAGCGCATCAGCAATCCGGCCATATCAAGTTTATAGTGGCCCTCCCTGTTTCGGAGAAAACCGCCGTCGCAATAATCGCCGTTCTCGGCGTTGGAGAAATCGCAACTTTGTTCGTAACCGGAAAGGATGGGATATGCGCCCATCAAATCCAATTGCCGTTTGCTGATATGGAAGAATTCGAACCAGTCCAACGATTCCAGTTCTGCCGAAAGCGGCGAAGCCTTTACATCGGGGTCGTCCAACGAAATCGGTTCGTTCCAAAAGAACCGCGCCGGGCAATAGCCCAAATCGTGCGGGGCTTCCACTTTCGGCGCGCCCTTGATTTGGCCCGTGTGCTTCGCGTCGTCCCAAACCCGGTAGGTTTCATCATCCAACACCACGATTTCGTTTTCGCGGCGAAATACGATGAAATCCATTTGGCCCGTGGTCGGGTCGGCTTTGTAGGTTATCACGTCGTCAATCGGGAGCCAGTAGAAGTAGGGTTCGGGCAACGCGTCGCGTTGTTCCCTCGGCACGTCCACGATAAGAACGGAGTTGATTTCGCTCTTGAAGAACTCCCAACCTTTCGTGGCCCACACGTCGGGTTCGTGCAACACGTTCAGCCGGTATTGCTCCCAATCGTCGCGTTGTGACGAATTGGCGAACTGATAGTTAAACGCCGGGTTGCGGCCGTCAAAAATGCGGCTCAACTTGTCAAAGCACACTTCCGTTATCTCATTCGTCTTGATGGGATAACGGAAAAGGGCCTTGAACAATACGAATTTGTCGTGCGGCAAGATGTTTTCCACCATCGCAAGAAACTGCGTCAGCGGAATAGAAATATAGGGGGCATTAAAGGAAGTGACGCGCTTGACCGTGTGAAACTTTACACGCATTTGATGGAGTTTCGCACGGGACAAAGCGGCCGCCGCCTTATTGTCCGCTATTCTCTTTCTTACCTGTTCGACGTTGTAACCCATTGTTCACAAATTCATATTTGGAGTTTTCCGGCAATTTCCACCCGCCGTTTCGGGGCATCCGCAACAGGCGTTCCGCGTGTGCGAATTCGAAATCTTGTGTCACGCCGTTAGCAACCAACGTGACATTGGTTGTTTTGGCGTTCATATTAGGCGGGGTTAAGGTCGGTCAACGGGTTGAAGTCGGACGGCGTTACGATTGCGAGGTTGTCGGAATAGTTGTCCGGATATTGCCACGAAATCGTGTTGCTATCCTTTGCGTCGAAATTCCCGTGAATCTTCGAACCGATGAACAGGGCGCGAATGGGAATAGGATAGTAAGTGGTCGGCGTGGTCGGGTCTTGGATGGCTTCGATTTTGCCGTTCTCGTCGAACAGGAAAACGCCAAGATTACCGGCTTGCGCTTCGCACATAAGTTCTTTCATCGTCTTGATGACGGACTGCGGAACGCCGCGAAGTTGGCCGTCGAACTGAACGGGATTGCCGCCGAGAACCTGCGGAATGCCGCCCAAATCATCGTTGCCGCCGGAAGTCATACGGGCATCGCCGCCGGAATCTGCGGGGGCATTGATGTAAGGAGAAACCACCACTTTCGAACCATCGGAAGCGGCCATCAAGGCCGTCCAAGTGGCCAACAGGGGGATAGTTGCGGCAAGGGGAGTGCCGGAACCGACCATCGCGTTCTTCGTTCCGTCTGCCTTGCGCAGTCGCTGAAATGCGACCTTTTGGATTTGGCCGAAATTTTCCGGGCAAGTAACGGCGGGAATCGTCGAAATTGCGGTTGCGGCCGGGCATTGGCAAATCAAACTCATAATTTTGAATT
>Ga0265298_10009929_pt1 | contig 11299 bp, 19 predicted proteins | sample AusTroGonzalo_MG_3_FD_193486 | JGI IMG/M metagenome (GOLD analysis project Ga0265298, IMG submission 193486) | Bovine rumen microbial communities from tropical cattle in Woodstock, Queensland, Australia - Gonzalo_01 | ecosystem: Host-associated > Mammals > Digestive system > Stomach > Rumen ...
CACCTGGTTTCATATTCGCCACGGTCTTATCAGTTGTAATTATGCTGGCTATCGTGGTTCTATTCGCTCTTATTATAGCGAGTGGAGTTGTCTATATCGGAGGTGTTTTATGAGCGATATAGAAGAAGCAGCTAAGTGGTACTGCAACCACGAAATGACAGCGGTGGGAGGTGAAGATGAGAATTAACACACAGAATATGCGAGATAAAATCGAGGCTTTAGTTAAGTCCGACCCAGAACTCGCAAACGATGATAAAAGACTTATCGCCACTATCTGGTGGCAAGAAGGCTGGAGAGATCCAGAACTTCTATCGAATCTTAAGAAGGTATCAAGCCCTGAAACTATCAGGCGGACAAGAGCCAAGCTTGTAGAAGAAGGTGTCATCACCCCTTCAGAAAAGACACAAGAGGCTCGCTATCAAGACTATAAACAAGCAAGAATGGTTATTTAGGAGGACGAAATGAGTAATACTTGGAAGTCACGCTACGGACAAAGGTTTGTGAGCTTCCCCAGCATTATTGAAGAATTAAACCTTGACTATGAAATAACGAAAGAGGAGGTATAAATGGCAGGGACAAAAGAAGGTGGCCTTAAGGCAAAGGCTAAAAACTACGAGCTACACGGTTCAGACTTCTACGCTCGAATCGGTGCTATGGGTGGACGCAACGGTCACACAGGAGGCTTCGCAGCTAACCCAGAGCTTGCAAAAATCGCAGGCAAGAAGGGTGGAGCTAATGGCAAGCGTAAAGGTATGACAGAGCAGACTAAGGCTCTTATCGAAACGGCTAAGAAATTAAACAGCGAGGGTAAGACGCTAACACAAATCGCTAAGGCTATCGGCAGAAGCAAGAGCCGTGTAATGGCTTATTTAAAGACGGAGGTAAGATGAAGTTCTTTAAGAAGAAAGCAAAGTATCAAGATAAGCTCGAAGAACGTTTAGATATTATCTCAGAGCTTACAAGAGACCTAGAACGCCCAGAGTTTAACAGGCTTCTAGATGCTACTAAGAGTGTCTTTGACGCTCGCCAGAAGCTCAAAGGCGTTAAGACCAACGAAGAAAAGGAACTCGAAGATATTGACGAGGCCGAAAAGATATTGGAGAGAGAGTCTAAAAAATGATTCTAGTACGAGCTGAAGTCGAGTTTATTGACATAAGGAATAATAACCAACTGCGAAAAGAGGGGGAGGTCTTTGAAGTATCTTATGCACGACTTCTTGAATTAAAAAAGAATGGAGTTAAGGTAAAGGTTATCAGAGTTGATTATCTAGGACGCAAGAAAAAGACAGGCCCTAAGGTTATGTTCTTCCAAAAATTGCTTTATGTAATCGGAGGAATTGAAACCTGGGGTCTTACTCTCGCCAAACTATATGAGGACAGGGATATAACCTTCGTCTTTTCTGAGGCAGACGACATTCAACTGATGGAGTTCGCCAAATATTGTAACGTAGTTGTAGACGATGGCAAAGCCCACTATAAGTGTGACGTTCTTATATCTTCTAACTATGATGGCGGTGCTATCATTCTAGACCGTGTAGAAGCGAAGAAAAGGTATCAGACTATCCATTCAGACTTCGAGGCTATCAAGAAGTGTTATGGCTGGCATAACTTCAAGCTTGATATAGATAAACGCTTCGACAAGATTATCGCAGCATCAGAAACGGCTGCTAGAGGTCTTAAGAACGAGTTTGGCTATGATTCAACGATCATAACTAACCCACTCGTACCGCTAGACGAAAAGCCTCTAATTCTTTTAACACTCTCTAGAGCAAGCGAAGAAAAGGGCTTTTGGCGTATGGTATCTATGGCTAAAAGGTTGGAAGGTGCAGGCAAACCGTTTATATGGCTTGTATGCTCGACTTTATGTGTCGCTCCAAAAGACCTACAAAAAGCCATCAAGTCTATTCCAGAGATGATTGAAGTAGAGCCACAGTTCTACACGAAGCAGTTGCTACATATTGCAGACTACTGCGTCCAGTTGTCTGATACTGAGGCTTATTGCTATTCCATACACGAGAGCCTTGCTACTGGCGTTCCGGTTATCGCTACCGAGTTCGACCAGGCTAAGAAGATTATTAAAGACGGCGAGAACGGTTATATCTTGAAGTTCGACTTATCTAACCTAGATGTCAACAAGATCTTTAACAGTATCCCTAAGGGCTTTAAGTATGAAGAAAAGCCTAGCCCACTATGGAAGAAGGTGCTAGATGGTACGCTATAAAGTATCAGTTATTATGGCCGCATATAACGCTGAAGATACTATCGAGATGGCCTTAAACTCTATCCCAGATAGAGAGGACGTAGAGATTATCGTAGTGGACGATGGATCAACCGATAGCACAGCTAGGAAGGTCAGAGAGTTTGGACGTGCTAAGCTAGTCCAACATAAAAAGAACTACGGCTTAGGCAAAGCCCTTAACACAGGCTTAAAAGAAGCTTCCGGCGAGTATGTAGTTATGTTAGACGCTGATGACGACTTCTATCCTGTTATCTTCGAAGAAATTATGGAAGATCTAGACGGAACAGATTTAGTTTACTTCAACCTTATTACAAACGATGGCACTATCTTCGACCTTACGCCAAACTCTAAAGACATCTATTGCGGACAGACGAAGTTTATGAGGAAGGAGTTTATCGGAGACTCTAAGTATGACGAATCAGCTCCGATAGCTGAAGACGTTTCATTCTGGAATGAGTTAAAAGAAAAGAACCCGACCGAGAAATATACAGGTCTTATCGTTAAGCACTACAACTCGCCAAGAGAAGGTAGTTTAACTTGGAGAAGGCAGCAAGGCGAGTTTGACGATTATTTAAGAGAGAAAGGCGAGCTATGAAAGTTAGCATTGTTATCCCTATCTATAACAGACTCCACTTGACTATTAAGCTCATAAACAAGCTCTACGGCCAGTTAGAAGATAATAACAGGCTTAAAGACGTGCAGGTTATCTGCATTAACGATGGCTCAACTGAGGAGCTAGAGTGTGAGAAAGCTATTGAAGAACTGTGTAAGGTTTACGGTTTCGAGTATACCAAACAGAAGAATGCAGGTGGTGCTGCTACTTGCAACAAAGGTATCGAGAAGGTCAAGAACGACTACTTTACCTTTATCGACTGTGATGACGATATAACAGACGACTACATACAAAATATCTTCTCGGAGCTAGGCGATAACGAACATCTTATTGCTTATAAGTGGTACTTCAAAGAACCTAGAGTTCTCGGAGAGTGGCACGATAAGCCAACTGTTAACTGGAATGTCTGGAGCTATCTATTTAGAACTGATTATTTCAAGCAGTTTAGATTCGATGAAAATATCAACGTTGGTTGGGACTATGACTTCGTACATAGGTCGATCGGAGCAAACCCCAGTATCTATATCAGGTACACACCAAACAAAGCGTTGGTTATCTATAACGACAAGAACCCTCAGAGTATAACTAATAAGTTCCATCGAGGGGAAATTAAAACAAGAAAGGAGAATAAATGAAATATAGAATAGGACAAAGAATAAGATTACTTTACCGCCCTGGTTCAAAATTCGGCGAAGAAGGCGAAATAGTTTGCTTCGGCATTTTTGACGACGGTTCTTGGAAATATGGGTTTCAAGAAGATATGACTGAATACGGCAACCAGATTGACTTTTATACCGAAGAAGAAATGAAAGATAGGGTTGTTGAATTGGAGGACGAAAAATGAAAGCAGACATACTTATCGGGAAAGAGTGGTCTATCAACACACAAAGGGACTACAAGAAGTTCCCGTGGAGTGCCTACAAGAACCACCGGGTAAAGTGGCTCAAAAAGAACCTTCCAAAAATCACTAAGAAACAGATGAAACTAGAGCGAGAGTTGGCAGACTGGTTCCAGCTAGAGAACTATGAGGAGAGACACAGATGAAAGAATCAGACTTACAGGTGCAAGTAGCAGACTATCTTAGACTGCGTTATCCAGACGTTCAATTCCACTCAGACTTTGGCTCTGGTATCAAGCTTACAAAAGGTCAGGCTATGAAACAGTATAGGCAGAACGGTGGCCGCAGAGGTTGGCCCGACCTATTTATAGCTGAGCCAGCAAAAGGACACCACGGACTGTTTATCGAGCTTAAAGCAAAAGGTGTCCGACTTAAGAAGAAAGACGGCACTTGGGCTTCTTCTCATCTCGAAGAACAAAACGAGGTGTTGAATAAGCTCCAGAGGAAGGGCTATGCCGCCTATTTCGCAGTAGGGTTCGAGGAAGCAAAACAGATTATTGATGACTATTTGGGAGGGATATGAAAAATCTTATGGAAAAACTGGATAAAGAGGAAGAAGACTTAGCAGCAGCACGAGATTACCTCTTAAATGCAAGACCTATGTTGAGTATAGAGCAAGATTTAGAGCTAGTTAAGCAGGGCGTTAAGACAAGAAAGCCTGTGGTATATGGCCATAAGGTTATGATAAAGAGGTAAAGAATGATGAGAATATATGTTAGCAGCCCACCACTAGCAACCGACACAGCTTACGGCTTCGAGCTTAGATACTTAGATATGGCAAGAAAACTCTTAGAGGCTGGTATATCTCTAGAAGACTTGAAAGAGTGTAGGAACAACCTAGCTTGGGCTTTTGAAATAGTAAGGAAAGACTTTGACGCGCAAATAAAGAAAGCAACAACTAATATCTACGGAGGTATAAATGACAACTAAACTTATCACGGTCAATATCAACGACCTTAAGGAAACAGAACACAACCCACGACAAATCACGAAGAAGGAGTTTGAGAAGCTTAAAAAATCGCTTCAAGAAGACCCAGAGTTCTTAGAGGCTCGTGAGATTGTCGTAGACGAGAACTTGACTATCTTAGGCGGTCACCAACGTATCAAGGCTTTGAAAGATATGGGGAAGAAAGAGGTCGAGGTCAAGCAGGTTATCGGCTGGTCTAAAGAGAAGAAGCGCCGCTTCGTTATCAAGGATAATATTCAGAATGGCGAATGGGATATGGACGAGTTGGCTAACCATTGGGACGACCTACCACTCGAAGAATGGATTGACGAGGTAAAGCCTTACAAAGAAATTATAGAGGACGAGCCAGCTCCAGTTGACGATGAGAATACCTATTCTGTTGTCGGCGACATCTACCAGCTCGGCGAACATCGTATCTTCTGCGGTAGTTTCGAGGATGACGACGGAATACGTGCGCTATTCGGCGATAAGAAGGCGACTTGTACCTTTACTGATCCACCATACAATGTGGCCGTAAAGAACCGCTCAACTGGCAAGACAATTCAGAACGACAATATGGCTCACGCTGACTTCCAAGACTTCTTGAATCGTGCATTCGAAGTAGTGGCCGCAAATATGGCAGACGGGGGGGGGTGCATTAGCTGGATGAGCGACGTCGAAATCTTAACCTTGAAGAACGCTATGGATAACGCAGGACTTCATTTCAAAACTGTTCTCTGTTGGGTGAAAGACCACTTTACTTTAGGTGGTAATGACTTCCAGTCGGCAAAGGAGCTTGCGATCTATGGTATCGGTGAAGGTAAGTTTCAACGAGAAGAAGGTTCGGACGAAACATCGAACTCACAGTATGGCTGTTATGCTCGTGGCAAGGCTGGAGAGTTCACGGACAGCCGTAAGCTATCGAATGTATGGTTCTTCGACAAGCCAAAGGCAAGCAAAGACCATCCAACGATGAAGCCTATCGGTCTATGCGCTAAGGGTGTCCTAGCTATGTCAAACCCTAAGGACATCGTATTCGATCCGTTTAGTGGCTCAGGTTCTACTATGATTGCTTGTCAACAAACTGGCCGTAGATGCTATGGATGTGAGATTGATCCGAAATATGTAGATGTAATAAGAAAGCGCTACTGGAAATTTACTACTGGAAGCGAGGATGGCTGGCAGGAAGGAACAAAGGCAGTAGCTTAAATAGCGAAGGAGGATTATGGCAAACGAACAAAATCTTAGGCCTCTGAATACCCGAACAAAGACCGAACAAAGAGCAATCGCTCGACAAGGCGGCATTGCTTCGGGGGAGGCTCGTAGGCAGAAAAAGACGCTCCGAGAACTCGGCGATATGATCGGTAGCTTGCAGGTCAATTCAGAAAAGAACCGTGAGATTATGCGCCAGGCAGGTATCGCAGATGAGGATATGGTGCGAGATACAGAAGCTCTGTTTCGTATAAGCCTCAAGGCACAGCAAGGTGATGTCAAAGCTGCGGAGTTCTTAGCTAAGCTCAGGGGGGAGCTTAACTCAGATAACCCGTTTGCTGGCGTGAATGTAGAATCAGTAACTATTAACTTTGGAAAGGCTAAAAATGAAAGTAAGTAACCTATCAGATATAGATATGTCAGACGAGCAAGTTAAGGCTCTTATCGAAGCTCGTAAGCACGGGGAACTTGTCCGAGAGTTTATTCAAGCAGAAGTTAGAAGACAAGTTGCAGAGCAGATATTCAACATAAAAGACCAAATAGACCGTTATGATATTCGTATATTTCATCTTATGGTTCAGGTAGACTCTATGGAAGAATCTATCAAGGATACCAACAAAAAGGTTACTATGATTCGCAACCAGATTCGTAAAGAGAAAGGTAGAAAACCATTATGACCTGTATCTCTGGCAAGAAGGAATACCCTACCTTCTGGGCGGCAAACAGAGAGAACCAAAAGAAGGTGCGAGAACATTGTGTCGAGATGGACGTGTATAAATGCAAATGGTGCAACAGGTGGCACTTAACCGGCCATAATCGAAAACAAGAAAAGATACTAAGGAGGTTAAACAAATGGAAGTAGAGGTAAACTTCCCTGAGGCTTATGAGGAAGCGGTTAAACATATCATAAACCGTGATAGGCGCTATATTGTCGAAGAATCTGGCCGTGCTGGTGGCAAGACTAAGAACATCGCTCAGGCGCTAGTGCTGGTGGCTATGCGAGATAATCTGCGAATAGTGCTAGCTCGTGAATACGAAAAAACAACAACATATTCGGTCAAACAAGCGCTCGTGTCTGTTATTAACGACAAGAACCTCCCTGGTTGGACAATTCAGGATAAAAGGCTAAAGTACGCCAATGGTTCAGAGATACTTCTTATGGGTCTTAGGACGAGTGAGAATAAGGGTGCTATTGACGCTGAACGTGTTAAAGGTTTAGAGGAAGTTGATATAGTATGGGTCGAGGAAGCCCAATCAATATCGGCTGAAATGTTGAACGCACTTATCCCGACTATCCGTAAAAAGAAATCTATGATTATATTTTCAGCCAACCGTTTATCGGTTCACGATCCATATAGAAAACGTATCGTAGAACCACTTATCGGCGAAGACAATTTGCCTGACACTAAACCGTTTGACGATGGGCGCACTTTTATCCAACACATTAACTCCACCGATATTGAAGATTATTTAACTACTGAAACGATTGAAGAACGTGAGCAGTTTAAGGTATTAGATCCTGAAATGTACCGACACGTCTGGCTTGGCGAACCTCTAACAGAGAGAGCAGGTGGTATCTTTACCAAGCAACTCTCTGAAGCTCGAAACCAAGAGCGTATCGGAGATTATCCGTACCGTTCAGACAAAGAAGTTTATGCAGCGTTCGACCTCGGGGTGTCTGATTCAACGGCCATCTGGCTCTATCAGGTTATCGAAGGTTCAGTACACTTTATCAAGTATATAGAGGACTTTGGACGTACAATTTCAAGCTACTTCCTAGACCTTAAAGACCTTAACTACCGTTATGGCGAAATCTATCTTCCGCACGATGCAGAAGCACGATCTAACCGTGCAAGCTCTATCGACCAGATAGAAGCGACTACACTTCGAGAAGACCTTGAGAAACTCCACCCTGAGTTCAGATTTAAGGTACTTCCGGCTAACAAAGGTTATAGAGGTATCGACCTTGCGCGTGGTATGTTCTCAACCTTCTACTTCGACAAGAAGGGCTGCGAGCTAGGTTTACAGCGTTTAGCCGGTTATCACTACGACTATTCAACCAAGAATGGTATCTGGAGCCAAACTCCAAGCCACGACGAGAACTCACACGGTTCTGATGCGTTTCAGTATGCTTGTATGTCTATAGAAGACATTAAAAGTAGGGCAAATACACTTGAAGGTGGCTTTAAGTTTAGAACTTTTATACCTAAAGAGTTTAGCGATTACCAAGATTAAAAGAAATGTGTTATAATGATAGTAATTGGCGATGCGTTTGGCAATAACTTGGCAGACGCAAATATTACATCTAAGAAATCGCAGGCTGAAGCAAACAAACTTCAGAAGTATCTTAAGTGGTTCAATAATTCTTGGGACTACGCTAAAGAAAACTACCACCAAAGGTGGGAAAGAAACTGGAAATTATACAACAACCGCAAAACTAAGGTGACACACCCTGGCAAGGTTGAGGCTTTTGTGCCTATGACTAACTCTATGGTTAACACCAAAGTTGCGGCTCTTTTTAACAGACCACCAGAAGTTAACTACATTCCAAACAACAAGGATCAAGACGCTGATACAGCAGTCTTAAATGAGGTCTACCAGGACTTCGCACGTAAAGACAACTGGGTTGGAAAAAATAAGGATATGGGCCGTCAAGGGCTTATCACAGGCAACTTCTGTGCTTACTACGCTTGGATACAAGATAAGAATGGCGGATACGTCCACAAAGAGATTATACCTATTCGTGATATGATTATCGACCCTAACGCTCGTGACCCTGAGAGCTGGCATTATGTTGGTCGTAGAATCTTCGTAAACCTTAAAGACCTTAAAGAAGAAAAGGTCTATGACTTCGAGAAAGAACGCTATGTGTCACGCTACAAGAACCTCGACAAAATCGGTTCACAGACAGATGACAACGAAACCGATAAGGCTAAGAAAGAAGAAGTTATCGGTTCTATCGCTAAGAAAGATAAGAACTCAGTAGAGCTTATCGAAATCTGGACTCGCAAGAAGGTAGTGGTCATCGCTAACCGTTCAACTATTATCGAAGAAAAAGAGAACCCACACTATGCTATGGAGAAGTCCAAGTTTGAAATCAGACGCAAAGAGTGGGAACTTGAAAGACTTAACACTCTCGAACTCGAAGGCTACGACATCGGCGAGTTCCCAGAGGAGTTTGACCCATTAAACGCCGGACTATTCCCATTCGCACACGATTGCGAATATAAAGATATTTCACTCCCTTACGGTACAGGTGATGTCGACATTATTGCAGACCAGCAGGAACTCCTAAACACGATGACAGAAATTCAGGTAGAAGCCGAACTTATGGCTGTCTACCCTGAAAAGACTGTAGATCCTAAGTACGCTACTTACATCGACCAGCTCGGACAAGCTCCGGGCAAGGTCTATCCATTACCTGCTGGTGCTATGGTTTGGAACAACCCACCTGCAATTCCTACTTCACTCTTTAACGAGCGTATGAATATCAAGGACGAAATCAGAGAGGTTTCTTCCGTTTCACAAATCTCTAAAGGTGTTACAGCTACCGACTCTACAACTGCTACCGAGATTAAAGCTATGCTCGGTCAGAGCGACCTTAGAATCGAAGATATAGCACAGAACCTTGCAAACGGTTTCTTCTTCCAAGAAGCTACTATCGTCTTTAAGCTCTTGCAACTTTACGGTGGCAAAGACCTCTATATTCGCAATATCACAGACGCAGGTGTTAAGTTCGAGCAAGTCGATATGGACCGCTTCCTCGGCGAATATACACCTATGGTAACGCTTGACGTTATGAAGAAGCTTGAAGATGCAGAGAAACGTGAGATGTATATGCAGGCATACCAAATGCTTATTGCAGACCCATCTAACGACCTTAACAAGATTAAAGAGTATATCTTGCCTAAGGTTCTCCCTGACATTAACCACGAAGAACTACAAGAGATTATTGCTCCAACCCAACAGATGCTCCCAGCACAGACCGAAGAAGTTAAGACAGAAATGACTATGCCAGAACAACCTATGGTAGAAGAACAACCTAGCTTAGAGGAGGCTTATGGAGCTTAACAAACTTACATACGAGGATAAGAAAAGACTACACAGTTTCTTCTTTGAGTCCGAAGATGGCAAGTTATTTAGACAGCTTCTAGATGATATGCGTTCAGAGGCCCTTGAAACGGCCGAGAGCGTATATCTCAAGCTCCAATGCCCTAACGAGCAAATCGCAGCTAATGTAGGCCGTGCAAGCGGTATCAAGAGTGTTATTGACTTCATTAACAGCACCGATACGGAGGTTAAAGAACATAAGAAGGGAGGCCAGGAGTAGTCCGAAAGTAATTCTCTGATAGCAACCGTCAAGCCAGCTTATCTGAACCGAAACAATGAGATTAGTCATCGGTAAAAGTATAACAACTTTAAATTGTGGGAAGGCCCACACGCATCGCCAAATGTGAGATAAGCTGGGCTGACGGAATCGAGAGGTTCCGTACGCAGATATTAACAATAAGGAGAGTTCTATGGACGAACAAACTGGAACTGAGGAAGTCCTATTCGATCCCTCTGACTTCGCCGATCAAGAAGCAGAGCAAAGTGAAAATACAGACAGCCCAGCAGTAGAGGTAACCAACGAAGAACAAACAGCTAGCCAAGAGCAAGCTAGTGAATCGACAGAGGTTTCTACTGAAGAAAAACAAGAAGAAACACAAACTGGCGATGCAATAGATGAGTTCCTGGCGAAAAAAGGTATAGATCCAAGCAAGCCTGAAGATGTCAGAAAACTTGCTGATATGTATGCAAACGCTGAAAAAGGCTTCTATCAGAAGTCACAAGAGAAGGCCAAACTCGAACGTGAGTTAGCAAACGCTCAGCCGAAACAGAATACCCCAGATATGCAGGCACTTTCAGAGGTGCGAGCATTAAAGACAGAACGTGAGGTAGAGAAATGGAAGCAAGAGAAGAAGCTAACACCGGAAACCGAACAGAAGATGATGGAATGGTTTAGCCAACCGATTATGCAAGGCGGCCAACCAGCTCTCGATATGAACGGCAACCCTATCGTAAGAGGCTACCTATACACGAATGGTCTTATCACACTTGATGACGTATATAACTTTGTCGGTGGCAACATCAATACAGAGTTAGACGAGAAGAAGCAGAACCTTACAGAAGAACTCCGACAGGAGGTCAAGAAAGAAATGTCTGCACGTCAAGCTGCTAAATCAACCAAACAAGGTTCTACCGATTCTACGCAGTTCGACAAACCAGCTGATAACGACTCTTTCCTAGAAGGACTCGGTTTCTAGCTGTTTAACTACTAGACAACTTTAACAATAATAAGGAAAGGACTTTTATGTCAGTCAACCTTGCTTCTAAATATGCTGATAAGTTA
>Ga0265298_10009930_pt1 | contig 11298 bp, 11 predicted proteins | sample AusTroGonzalo_MG_3_FD_193486 | JGI IMG/M metagenome (GOLD analysis project Ga0265298, IMG submission 193486) | Bovine rumen microbial communities from tropical cattle in Woodstock, Queensland, Australia - Gonzalo_01 | ecosystem: Host-associated > Mammals > Digestive system > Stomach > Rumen ...
TTGCACAAAAACACTGCGCTTATGAAACGGCTTACCAAGAAAGAAGAGGTGATCATGAATCACTTTTGGGAGAAAGGGCCCCTGTTTGTGCGGGAGCTGCGGGAGCTGTATCCGGAGCCCCGGCCGCATTTCTCCACCCTTAGCACGCAGGTGCGCACGCTGCAGGAAGAAGGGTTCATCGGCCATAAATCCTATGGCCCCACCTACCAGTACTTTGCCAAAGTAACGCGGGAAGAGTACAAGCAGCGCTCGCTTATCGGCCTCATAGACAAGTACTTCGACAACTCCTACCTAAGCGCGGTATCGGCCCTGGTAAAAGAGGAGAAGATTACCGTGGAAGAGCTGAAGGAACTCATTGACATGGTAGAAAAAGGGCAGTAACCATGATGACCTTCCTTATATATGAAGCAAAGGTGGCCATAGCGCTGGCCATCTTTTACATGTTCTACCGCCTGCTCCTGAGGAAGGAGACCTTCCACCGGCTGAACCGGGTGGTGCTGGTGGGAACGGCCCTGCTGTCCTTCCTGCTGCCCCTGTGCATCATTACCATCCACAAGCCCGTGGAGATGGCGGCACCCCTGGCGGCGGAACCCGTTGCCATGGACCTGCCCGCCCTGGAAACGCTGCCGTTAACAGAAGCTTCCCTCCCCTGGTGGCCGGTGGCACTGGCCGTCCTGTTCTGGGCGGGAGTTGCCTTCGTCCTGCTGCGCGTAGTGCTGTCTATCCTTTGCATCGCTCGCATCATCCGCCGGGGCCGGCTGGTGCGGGAAGAGGACGGCTGCCAGTTCCTCGTCACGGAACGGGACATAGACCCGTTCAGCTGGATGAAATACATTGTCCTTTCCCAAAAGGATTGGGACGCTCCCCACGAGTCCATCCTCACCCACGAGAAAGCGCACATCGGCTACGGGCACTCGGTGGAATTGCTGCTTGTGGATATCCTGGCGGCCTTCCAGTGGTTCAACCCGGCCATCTGGATGCTCCGGGCCGACTTGCAGGAACTGCACGAGTACGAGGCCGATGACGCCGTACTCCGGAGCGGTGCCAATATCCGGGACTATCAGTATCTCCTAATAAGAAAAGCTGTTGGCAAGAGCGGCTACTCAGTTGCCAACAGCTTTAATCACAGTATCCTTAAAAACCGAATTACTATGATGTCAAAATCCAGATCGCCCCTCATGAGGGGCCTGCGGGTGCTCTATCTGCTCCCGCTCGTATGCCTGGGCATCGGCCTGCAGGCAAGGACTGTCTATGTCCCCGTGGACAAAGATAGTGAAAAAAATGCTCCGGAAGAAAAAAAGAATGTGGTTCCGGAAGGGCCCGCCCCGATAACGCTGAGAATCCGGCCCGACGGCACCATTGAATGCGACGGGAAGGTTTACACCAAGGACCAGGTCAAGGACATCATCCCCGCCCACCAGGCCGGTGATCCCCTCACCACGGTCCAGATCGTTGCCGCCGACAATGTGCCCATGGGCGTAATTGACGACGTAAAAATGGAACTCCGCAAACTGGAAGCCCTCAAGCTCCACTACTTCGTGGAGCCCAGCCAGGATGGTGTAACCCGCCACACGCCCCCCATGCCGCCCGGCGGCACCGCCAAGGTTCAGTTTCCGGTTACGGGCCCGGAGCGGGAGAATCTCTTTATCATCCGCATCAATTCGGCCGATAAGATCTTCTTCGGGAACAAGCCCAGCCAGGACGATGAAGAGATGCTCCAGATGGCCAGGGACTTCCTGAAAAAGCATGGCAAGGACACCCGGTTCTCCCTGATGGCCGACCGGGGAGCCAGCTTCGGAGTCTTTGTACACATGGAGGAACTGCTGATGCAGGTATACTCGGACGTGCGCAACGAAAAGGCCCTGGAGCAGTATGGCAAGCCCCTTGCCGATCTTACGCCGGAAGAAAGGGGCCAGATCAACTTCCAGGTGCCCATCGGCATTGCCGAAGCGGAGCCGAGGGGCAGCCGGTAATAATCATTAAATACATGGACAGCGAACAGGAAAAAGCATTGCAACTGGCCACGGAGGCGGGACACATCCTGCTGGAGAACGGGGCCGAAATCAGCCGGGTGGAAGAGACCATGGAGCATATCGCATCGGCCTACGGCGTACGCGACGAAAGTTTCTTCGTGCTTAGCAACGGAATCATCACCACCGGACAGCATTACGCCCGGGCCGATTTCATCCCCATCCGCGGCACCCAGCTGAGCCGGGTAGTGGAAGTGAACCAGCTGAGCCGGGATGTCACCGGCGGAAAGATGCCGCTGAGCCAGCTGGAAGCGCGCCTCAACGCCATCCGCCGGGAAAAAGGGAAGCCCTGGTGGGAAACCATACTGGGCATTGCTTTTGGGGTGGCCGCCTTCTGCCTCCTCTTTGGCGGAAGCCTCACCGACGCCGCCGCCACCTTTGCCTGCGGCATCCTGCTGGGCACCTTCATGACCTTTGCGGGAAAGCACATGAGCCGCCTCTTCAGCAACCTCACGGGCGGCCTGGTGGGGGGCCTGCTCTGCATCCTGTCCATGGCTTGCGGCTTTGGGGAGCACCTCCCCAACATGATTATCGGAACCATTATCGCCCTGGTGCCCGGGGTGCCCTTTACCAACGGCATGCGGGACCTGGCCAATGAAGATTATATCGCCGGCGCCACGCGACTGATGGACGCCTTCCTCACCTTCCTTTGCATTGCACTGGGCGTGGTGCTGGCGTTTGTCTTGGAACGGCTGGTCTCCGGCTCGCTCATCCTGCTGGACAGGCCGGTGACGGACGAACTGGCATCGGCCTGGTACATCCAGCTTCCGGCGGCCTTTATCGGCACCCTGGGCTTCTCCATCCTGTTTGGAGCGCCCCGGAAGTACTATTTCGAATGCGGGCTCACGGGAACGTTGGGCTGGGCCGTGTATCTGTGGGTTTTGACGGCGGGGCTCCAGCACGTGGTGGGGGCCGCCTTTCTGGCCGCCCTCACGGTGGCGGCCATCAGCAGCATCCTGGCCATCGCCCGCAAATGTCCCGCCACGGTATTCCTCATCTGCGGGATTATCCCGCTGGTTCCGGGAGGCGGCATCTTCTGGACGGCCTATTACCTGGTGAGCGACAAACTTCACCTGGCGGCCGACAGCGGATTCACGGCCATCAAGGTCACCATCGCCATTGCGGGCGGCATCATCCTGGCCGGGGCCATTGCCGTAAAAGTAATGGCCCGGATACACCGGAAACGCTAAATCAGGAAGGAAAAGACTAGGCGGGATGATTCCTGTCTATGGCATCCTGGAACATCTTGATCATCTCGCGGGCCGAATACTGGATGGAATACTTCTCCATCTGGGCAATGTACTGGGGGCTCATGGCCTCACGCTCCTGGGGATGATCCAGCCACCAGTCTATCTTGGCGGCGAGTTCCTTGTAGTCTCCCTGGGGGAAACGGCTGCGGTCGTCCAGCGCAAACTGGTCGGCGGCCGTGATGGGGCCGCTGGCTATCACGGGAACGGCGCCCTGCTGCATGGCCTCCATGATGGAAAGGCCTTCCACCTCGATGGTAGCGCAGTGGATACACAGATCGGCCTTGGCGGCCAGCTGCCGTAAGCCGTCGCGGTCCAGGAAATCGAAGACCGGCTCGTAGGCCAGAACGCCGCTTTTGTACAGGCCGGCGGCCATATTCTTCAGTTTGCAGGCCTGGGTTCCCTTGCCGGCAAAGACCAACTGGATTTCCCTGGCATGGGCGCAGTGCTTCATGGCCTTAAGCAGGGTTTTCTGATCCTTTTCTGCAGAAAAACGGCCGATGCAGGCAACGATGTAAGGATGGTTCTCGCTGTGCGGAACGCGGATGCACGGGTCCGGCACGATTCCGTTGGAGATTGCCCGCAATTCACTCTTGCAATGATTATTCTGAAGCCGCTGGAGCACATTCTGGGTGGGACACTGCACAAAATCCCATTTGTCGTAACAAAGCTTCTGCAAGGCATTCAGAAGCAGTTGGTTGGGGAATTTCCAACGGCCAAAGAGCAAAGAACAGAAAATGTTCTCCGGGTGCAGGTGATACGTGCCGGTAACCGGTTTTCCCAAACGCCTGGCAATCTTTTCCGTCTTGATCTCCAGGACGAAAGGATCTTCCATGTGCACTACATCGGCCCAACGCACAGCCTCTTCCACCAGCTTTTTATCGGTGCTGGCGAAATGATAGCCGTTGGCCTCAATAATGGGCTGAAAAAACGGGAAATAGAAGTTTTTCAGTTTATATTCAGGTTGGGGGCCACCCGGTTTTTCATTGGGTCCCGAGAGTACCCGCACTTCCTGTCCGGCTTCCCTCAATGCTGCTACAGTCCTTCTTGCCGACGCAGACAGCCCGTTCCCTTCACAATAAAAGGTATTAAGAACAAATAGAATCTTCATCAATCAGTCTTTGAATCTACAAAGATACGAAATAATCCCGTATCTTTCAAACGCCGGGCAAAGGGAGGGCCCGGCCAGCGTAGACGAAAGCCTTATTCCTGTCCGGAATCCTCTTCGTCCGTGATCAGTTCGCCGTTGTAGCTGATATCCTCGCGGTTGTTGCAGTGCACCCGGATATCGGCCGATGCATTCTCGAACACGGTGATGGTGTACACGATGTTGTCTTCGTCGTTGTTGGTGGAGAAGACAATCTTGCGCTTCCCCTTCTCCCAGCCGCTGTCGGAATACTCGTCTATGTCGTCCTTGAAAGTGAGCACCTTGCCGCCGCCGTAAGGCACGGAATAGGCCACGCCCATGTAGGGAAGATGCGAATCGACGACAGAGCCTTTCACCGTAAGGGAATACACGTCGGTCACCACCTTCCCGCCGCCGCGGGAAGGCGACATGTAGTTGATCTGTATCCGGTAATCCTTGGTATCCAGTCGCTTACCCACCTGCTGGGCAATGCGTTTTTCTTCCTCCTGTTTCAAGGACTGTCCCATGGCCCCGCAGCCGTTCAGGAGCAGGAAAGAAAGGGCCAGAAAGCATGCAATACGTTTCATGACTATTAGTGTATTATTAGTGGTTATCTTGAAATTACTGCGTAAAGATAGGCATTTTTTGCATATTTCCTACCCGTTGAAGGCCGCCGACACAATCTGTAAAAGCCTATTGCATTTTGCAAGAATTAGAAGTAACTTCGCATACAGTATGAAAAACCGTATGCTGATATTACTCATCCTCACTTTAACGGCCTTCTTCACGATGGCCTGCAGGCGAACCAAATCCAGTCTTCATAACGGTGACCTTATCTTTGTGGGCCTTCCCGCCGGCTACGACGCCGCCACCGGCTCCATGGATGCCGCCATTGCCTCCGCCACGGGGGAAGAAGGCGGGAAGGAACTCATCCACGTTGCCATCGCCGAAGTGCAGGACGGAAAAGTATGGATCATAGACGCCACCATCAAGCATGGCGTAGACCGGCATCCGCTGGATACATTCCTCACAGATTTCACGCTGGGAGACGGCTCGCTGCCGGAATTCATCGTCAAACGGGTAAAGGGCGTGGATGCCGATGCCGCCGTAAAAAGGGCCCGTACCCTTTGCGGCCGGGCCTATGACAAGCTCTTCCTCCCAAACAACGAAGAGCTTTACTGCACCGAACTGGTGCAAGCCTGCTATCAGGACAAGGACGGGCAGCCCGTATTCCTTAGCAAGCCCATGAACTTCCTGGCGCCGGACGGCTCGCTGCCTCCGTATTGGGAATGGCTGTTCGAAAGCATGGGAGCGGAGGTTCCGCAGGGCATTCCGGGTACCAATCCGGCCGATATGGCCCAATCCCCTCTCCTGGAGGATGTGCCCGTAAAGAACTTGGAGAAACTGCGTTAGAATTAGAATTGATTATGATAAAAAGAGTACTGATCCTGCTGGCATTGGCGGCTTGCCTGTGCTGCGGGAGCGCCAGGGCCCAAAGCAAAAGGGATATCCCCCTGAGCGAACTCCGGGAACTGGTTTCGCCCGGGAAACGGGTTTTCGTGGTCTTCGAGGACCAGACCGGGGACTTTGACGAGAAAGACGAATACATCCGGGAATACCTCACGGAGGAAACCCGCTGGACTGTCACGGAAAACGAAAAGGAGGCCGATTTCATCCTGTACGTAGAGGCCTATTCCAAGAAGGCGGACCAGAAGCTTACCAGCAAGACTTATTACATGACTCCCACCGTCCGGCGCCCGAACGGCAAGGATGTGTGGACGGGAGAGACCGTCTGCGACTGGGCCAATCTGGCCAACGGACTGCGTGCCGTGCGGGGCGTGTCCTGGAAGCTGGTCATGGACTCCCTCAAGGCCGGCCTGGAGAAGGAGCTGGGAGACAACCGTGTATTATTGAACGTATAAGCCGTGAAGATTCTCTTTGTCTGCCACGGCAACATTTGCCGCAGCCCCATGGCGGAGTTCATCCTGAAGGCCCTGGTCAAGGCCCGGGGCCTGGAAGACCAGTTTTACATAGAGTCGGCGGCCGTTTCCCGGGAGGAGATCGGCAATCCCATCTATCCCCCGGCCAAACGCTGCCTGAGCCAGCACGGCGTGTGGTTCTCCCCCGCAAAGACAGCCCGGCAGGTCACGTGGGCCGACTACAACCGTTTTGACCAGATTATCTGCATGGATTCATCCAACCTCATGTGGATCCAGCGCATCATTCCCTCAGACCCGCTGCGGAAGATCCACCTGATGATGTCCTATGCCGGTGTGCGCAGGGACGTGGCCGATCCCTGGTACACGGGCGACTTCGAAGAGACTTTCCAGGATTTGCTGGTGGGCTGCGAGGCCCTTCTGGCTAAAGCTTACTGATTTCGTTCCGGTAAGCGGTTTCAAAGATACCGCGCAGCCGCGGCGTGTCCCGGATAATGGCCCGCAATTCCTCCAGCGGGGCCTCGTTGGGAGACCCGGGAATGAGCAGGTGCAGGTAACCGCCCTCGGCGTATTTCTCGTGCAAATGTTCCAGCGTGCGCTGCCAGTGCCCCTCCTTGTCCAGTTCCGGGTAATGGGCGAAGCCGAACTGGACCGTGCGGCGGATAATGGTCTCCGGTTCTATCATGCGGTCGGCCTCCGCCACCAGGCAGCCATAGATGCTGCGCGGGGGTGTAGTGGCCGATGCCCGGTGGTCCTCCGCGGCCTGGGCAATGAGTTCTATCTGCTCCGGGGTGAACCAGGCGGTCAGGCGCTTATCGGCCCGGATGATCTTTCCGCTTTCCAGGTGATGGGTTTTGCGGTCTACGGCCAGCCCCAAGTCGTGGCAGGCGGCCGCCGTATAGAGCAGCTCCTCGTCCACTTCCCTGTAGGCCTTACCCATGGCAAGGGCCCGGTCCATCACCATGCGGGCGTGGTCCTCCCGATGTGCCCTATCAAAGGCGGCATAACGGGGAATCACCTCCTGTTCAATGTATTCCTGCAGTTCTTTCCGGATCATAATCCCCTTTCGCGCTTAATGGCTTCGTAAGCTTCCTGCACCTGGCGGAACTTCTCGGCGGCGGCTTTCTGGACGTCGGGGCCCAGGGTGGAGACTTTGTCCGGATGGTGTTTCATGGCCATGCGGCGGTAGGCGGTGCGCACCTCGTCGTCGCTGGCGTCGGGCCGGACGCCCAGGACGGTATAGGCCGAATTGGTCTCCTTGTAATACATGGCGATGGCGGAATTCACATCGGCACTGCTGAGGCCGATGGTGGAGCCCACCGCCTCCAGGACGGATTTCTCGCGCTTGTCGAACGAGCCGTCGGCCATGGCGATCTGCACCAGGAAGTTGAACAGCTGCAGGCGCTGGGAGTAGTTCATGTACTGGGCAATCTGCGGCCCCACCGAGTAGATGTTCACGTCCTGGTGGGTGAAGCGCTCCAGCATGCGGATGGCTTCCGGAACGGCGGCGTCGCCAAAGTTCCTCCGCACGAATTCCTTTACATAATCCAGTTCCTGCTGCAGCGTCTTTCCGTCGGCCTTGATGACGGCGGCGGCAAGCACCAGCAGGCTCACCATGAAGCTGTTGCGCTGCTCCTCCGCATTATATTTTCGCTGGTAGGCATTGGCGGTGCCCGACGTTGACCCGCCGGAAATTTGCCGGGAACGGTCCAGATAACCGTCTACGGCCGCGCCCAGGGCATAACCCAGCAGCCCGCCGATGGGCCCCAGGACCACCCAGCCCAGATAACCGGCAATCCATTTTACAAATGCCATATCCTCAATCTGTTTCTAGCAACTGCGCTTACGGCCCTTACTTGGTGTCCGAGCCCAGGCGGGCCTCCACCACATTGATAACGTAGTCGCCCGTCTTTTCGCATTCGTTGATCATGTCCATGAACACGGTACCGGCCTCGTAGCTGTACACGTGGTTGTTCACGTCTGTTACGTTCTGCAGGCGCAGGTTGTTGCGCAGCTCGTTGATCTGCCGTTCCAGCTCCTGGGAATCGGCCAGCTTGAAGTCCTCCCGGTGACCGGCCAGCACGGCGTTCATCTGTTTCATGGCCGCCTGGACCAGGTGCGTCATTTCCGTACCCGCAACCACCTGTTCGGGCGTGAACTCTATCTGCTTTTCCCGGCGGCGGCGCAGGATGCGGGCCAGGTTGTAGAAGCTGTCGCCCACGGATTCCAGTTCCCCAATCTGGCGCAGCATTTCGCGGATCTTCTCCTTGGTATCGTCGGAAAGATGGGCGTCTCCCACCTGTCCCAGATACTGGGCTATCTCGTTCTCCATGTTGTCGCTGATATCCTCGTATTTTTCTATCCGCTCAAAGATCTTGTTGAACTCATCCTCCTCTTTTGACTTATAAAGCTCCACCACCATACCGAACATACGCTCCATCCGATTGCCGAAGGTAACAATTTCCTTCTGGGCCTGGAACACAGAAAGTTCCGGGGTTTTCATGATACCGCCACGGATATACTTGAGGCGGGATTCATCCTCTTCCTCTCCCTTGCGGGGACGGATGATGGCACAGACCAGCTTCTCGATCTGGGGAATGAACCAGATGAGGACGGCCGTGTTGATTACGTTGAAGCAGGTATGGAAGGTGGCCAGGGCAAAGGACAGCTGCGTGGGATTCTGGCTTTCCGCCGACGGATCCATGCCCACCAGGCCGCAGACGAAGCGGACGAAGGGGAAGAAGGCGATGAGTACCCAGATAACGCCGAACACGTTGAACAGCAAGTGGGCCATAGCCGTGCGGCGGGCCTGCGTATTGGCATTGAGGGCTGCCAGGTTGGCGGTAACGGTGGTACCGATGTTCTCACCCATGACCAGGGCGATACCCTGGAAAATGGTGATGGCGCCCGTGGAGCAGAGCACCATGGTGATGGCCATCAGGGCCGCGGAGCTTTGTACGATGGCCGTGAGCACCGTTCCTATGAGCAGGAACAGCAGGATGGTGCCGTAATTGGTTTTGAAGCCGGCGAAGAATTCCACCACGGCGGGATTGCTGGCCAGGTCCATTTCCGTACCCGCCTGCTTGAGCATGCCCAGGGCGAACAGCAGGAAGGACAGGCCGAAGAGGAAATCACCCACATACCGGTGCTTGCCCAGCTGGATGAGGACGATGCCCACCAGGAAGGCCGGCCAGACTACGTTGACGATGTTGAAGGAAAAACCCGCCGACATGATCCAGGCGCTCATGGTGGTGCCGATATTGGCACCCATGATGACCGAAATGGCCTGGCTGAGCGTGAGGAGGGCGGCATTCACGAAGGACACCGTCATCACGGTGGTTGCAGCGGAGGACTGGACGGCTACCGTTACCAGCGCACCGGTGGCTACGCCGGAGAAACGGTTGGTGGTCATGGCGCCCAGGAGGTGACGGAGTTGCGGACCCGCCATTTTCTGCAGGGCCTCACTCATGACCTTCATGCCATAGATCAGCAAAGCAATCGAGCCCAGGAGTTGTAACGCAATAAGCATGTCAGCGATAGTTTATTTGCAAAGGTACGATGCTTTTCGCATCCGGGAAATAGGCCGGAGAAAAAAAATGGAGAAAATTGAACTTTTTTTATGAGATTATTAAATCCTAAAAATATTTAGTATTTTTGTAAAAATTTTTATTATGACCATCAACCAGACCGTCAGCCATCTCAAGTCCCTGATGGCCAGCATCAAAGACTACGTATTCCCGGCCTACAGCGACGTGCCGGCCCTGGAAGCGGTTTCTATCATCCAAAGAGAACTGGAAGCCGTCACCCTGCCGGAGATTGCCGGGGCCTTTATCAAAGAACTTCCTATCATACAAGAACTTATAGAGTCGGACGTACAGGCGGTTTCGGAGAATGACCCGGCCTCCACCGGCGTGCAGGAAATCGTGTTCTGCTACCCGGCCGTAACCGCCATGCTCTATTACCGCACCGCCCACGTGCTCCTGCAGCTGGGCGCAGGCGTCATTCCCCGCATGCTCACCGAATACGCCCACAGCGTAACGGGCATCGACATCCATCCCGGGGCCAGCATCGGCAGCCATTTCGCCATCGACCACGGAACGGGCATCGTCATTGGGGAAACCGCCATCATCGGCAATCATGTAACGCTGTATCAGGGCGTTACGCTGGGCGCCAAGAATTTCCGCTACGACGCGGAAGGCCGGCCGATGAACGCACCCCGCCACCCCATCCTGGAAGACGGCGTCACGGTCTATTCCAACGCCTCCATCCTGGGGCGGGTTACCATCGGGGAAGGCTCCGTCATCGGTGGCAACGTCTGGCTCACCCAAAGCGTTCCGCCCCATTCCCGCATACTGCAAGGCCCCGTCCGCGAGCATTTCGCAGACGGAGCCGGAATATAATGGCAGTGTACAAGAGAACCCCTAGATAGTTGCCAGGGCCTGATCCAGGTCGGCGATAAGGTCGTCCACATGCTCCGTGCCGATGGACAGGCGCACCGTGCTCTGATAGATGCCCTGGTCGCTCAGTTCCGCTTCCGTGAGCTGGGAATGCGTGGTGGTAGCGGGGTGGATGACCAGCGACTTTACATCGGCCACGTTGGCCAGCAGGGAGAAGATTTCCAGGGAATCGATGAACTTGAAGGCTTCCGCCTGGCCGCCCTTGATCTCAAAGGTGAAGATGGAGCCGCCGCCGTTGGGGAAATAGCGCTGGTACAGGGCGTGGTCCGGATGCCCGGGCAGGGACGGATGGTTCACCTTGGCCACCTTCGGGTGACGGGACAGGAATTCCACCACCTTGAGGGCGTTGGCCACATGCCGTTCCACACGCAGGGAAAGCGTTTCCAGGCCCTGCAGGAAGATGAAACAGCTCACCGGGGAAAGCGTGGCGCCGATATCCCGCAGCAGGGTAGCGCGGGCGCGGGTGATGTAGGCGGCGGGACCCACCGCATCGGCAAAGAC